>Ga0185307_1001051_pt1 | contig 16045 bp, 15 predicted proteins | sample LHCtaG_FD_128010 | JGI IMG/M metagenome (GOLD analysis project Ga0185307, IMG submission 128010) | Hot spring microbial communities from Little Hot Creek, USA to study Microbial Dark Matter (Phase II) - LHC4sed_matched (SPADES... | ecosystem: Environmental > Aquatic > Thermal springs > Hot... | reverse complement strand
TAGTTCCCAAAAGAATTTTTAATTATGTTGTTAAAATATATAGAGGTGATCCCATATGAGAAAATGCCCATATTGTAATTACGTCAATAAGTTCAAAGTTCTTAAAACTTGGAAATTTAGATTCTACAACGTAGAGAGGTTAGAATGTCCTAACTGTAATGGTGTATTTAACTATTACTCCGGCATAAGTCCGAGAGGTAAGAAATCTGAATTCGTAATTAAGGTAAAGCCTAAAATAATGACTATGACGAAGTAGAGTAGCATGAGCTAACAAAGCCCAGATCCCTATCATTATCCATTATTTTACTAATTTTATTTCATTAATAAATACCTATAGGATATTAAGGTGTTACTAATATCATTAGAACTACGGGTAAGTAATGAGGCGTTGAATATATATGTATATACCCTCTTGCTACTCCCTTCATATATCTTATCTTTCATTACTAAAGTCAATAATGTAGGGTCTTAGTAACTGCAGACTTAGGTAAGTGAGAGAATCCCATTTCATTTTAGAGATAGTAAATATGTTAGAGACTATTAGATGTAGGAGTTTTAATTAAGTTAAACTGTTAATCTAATTAAGTATTAGTTTATGTAAGGGCAGTTGATAAAAATAATTTTTTACTTACATAGACTTCATTCTTAAGGAGGAGGTTGTGAAGATTCAGCATAAGATGAAGACTACTAGATAGGTTTGGAGTAAGTTAAGAGGTAGGGAATTTCTCTTAATCTATCATGAAAAACTCTTCATATTAGAGAAGCATAGGGAGAGGAACCCGGGATTAAAGTATAGTATGAAGCCTTGGTTTATTGAGTTAAAGATATAAATATGGGTTTAAGGTCTAAATAATTACAGTAAGTTATACTATGTTGAAGGATTTAATTAAAGAAATACTGAGTTGAATCGATATATTTGATTAGATTTAATGAGGACTTAATTTAATATTTCTGACTCCATACATTATCCCTAATACAGTAAGTACTACTACGCTGTTCTAATGCATCATCAATTAACTTATAAGTTATCACATCTATACAGTCTTTACTGCTTACTTCAAGTATCATTAGTGATGGTGTATAACTACCTCCTCTACCCCATACACCTGTTAGTGTTCCTAGGTTTAGTAGTAGTATATCGTTATTAGGGCTTATACGTATGGAATCTGTATGTGTATGCCCTGAAATTAGTAGTTTAACTCCTAACTTACGAGCAATCTTAGATAACCTTACTAGATCACCGCGTGGGTATATACCAGCACCATGGATTAAACATATCTTAACCAATCAATACTTACGACTGCATACTTAGGTAGTGGTAGGTAGTCCATATTCCCACGGACGATGTATAGAGACTTACTAATACTTCTTAACCAGTGAAGTACATCTTCATCAGTTAAATCACCAGTGAATAATATTATCTCTCAAGGTGAGTAACTACTTATTAAGTTAAGGAGTTTATTAGGTATTGAATAAGCTCTATCATGGATATGAGTATCCCCGATAACTAATATACGTTCACAAAGATTCTCAGCCGGGTAAATTCTCTTCATAACTCAAGCCGGGAATAACTCATCACCAAATAATATCATTAGATATAAACTTAAAAATAAACTAATAACAATCCCTACAGTACGTATGGGATAGTTGAAACACCTTTTTGAATATACCTGAGCATATACCACATTAGTTAATCACCACTAGGATCTATCCTTAGAGTAGAACTCGCAAAGATATCTCTTAAATATTACATATATTGATATCTTAGTTAACTCCTCATTGGAGACCTCTTAAGAGCTTTATCGACAGACCATCTATAGGTGTAATTTATTATGTGCTCACTTGAGGATAACTCTATAATGAGCCGGAAACCTCTGTCTTCAATGCGAGATCAACGTCCTCCTTAAGGCATCTAGTGAACGCTACCACCTTAGCTTTTTAAGCCTCGTTTAGCAATCTCCTTGATCACCTCGAAATCTTCTCCCGAGACTCTTCTCCTGCTTCCTAAACACGAGGCCAGGCTGTTACTCTTTGTCCCTCAAAGTGGGGTCGTATATGATCACTCTCGGGTATCTTTATTTTCCTATGTACATCCTCGATGTAGTTGTATTGACTTACAAATCACTTATCCGAAATCCAGGGAGTCTCCTCACTCATCTCAGACATATTTAATGTGGTACTAGATATAGGTGATAAAAGGTTAATAAGTATTCGGTTTATTAGAACATTGTTTGCTAGTATCTCTACTTTTGTTACGCCTGCTTTTTATGATATTATATCCCTATTTATTTACTTAACTCATTAACCGTCTTCACTAACTAGTCTTCAAATAAATAAGTTGTGGCTGTTGATATAATGTTCTGCTCTTAAGAGGAATGACTACATCTTAAGTACTCGTAGAGGTCATGGACATAGTCTTGTTAAGGGTATAGAACTAAGTGCCTAGTGGTTGAGTTAATGGATGAGTAAGAAAACAGGCGTTCGTAGTAGGCGGGTAACATCTTAATATCTGCCGGTGCGGCTCTAGCCTTTAAAATGGGAAAGGAAGTCAAGTGGTCATCCACCAATAGAGGCACTTTTTCACGAGGCTCTAAATTTGGCATCACTATAGAAACCGCGTAGCGTTCGTATGTGAAAATAATTTTATCAAGCCAGTAGAAGTGTACCTACCAAGCAGATAGTTTATATTATAGGGCTGAAGCTTACAGTATGTCTGACGTAGTAGTTAACGATAATGACGTATTAGCTATTGCTACTTATGAAGTAACCTTGAAGGCTGCTAAGAAGGCTAGTAGGGATGAGGAACCTACATTCATCGATGCTAGAACATACAGACGGCTTGATTACGGAATGTACTACCTAAGTAAGTACGTCTGATGAAGAAGTTCTTGTCTGAAAAGGGGAGATGCCCAATAAGCTATGTTAGGCTACGAGCTAACTAAGAATGTTCTTAATAAGCTCTACAATCTTCTATTATTACTACAATGTTATAACCTTAGAAATGCTAAAGAAGGTGTTGAAAAAAGTTAACACTAACACGATAATACTCAAGCCTGAACTTCACTCGAAAGTACTAAAAAGGAAGGGAATAAAGGATGCAGAGATTGAGAAGAACTGAGATGATTAATTATGTTTATATAGCTAGACGGGCTATACTGGTATAGTAAAATAACCTTAATATTCAACTTCAAGGTTAATTATTTTAATTAAAGCTTATATTGTTTGTTTGTTCGTTAATAGTGGGTGGCATGTTTCATGGTTTCCCAAACTGCTTTAACTGCTGTTCTAGTAGTCTTAATTGTTGTTGCTGGTGTTGTTGGTTACTTCACAGGTTCTTCAGCAGTACCACCACCTAAGACAGTAACCATAACATCTACAGTAGGTACTCCAACAACAATAACAACTACAGTAACTACTAAAGTAACTGAGAAAGTAACAGTTACAGTAACACCAACACCTACCCCGACACCAACACCTACACCATTACCATATAAGTATACTTTACATGTGGCATGTGTGACTGCTCCTAATCCATGCGATTTAAATCCTTATGGTGAATGCGATCCGCATAACCTCCTTTTGAAGGTATTCAAGGATGAGGTTGAGAAAAGGACTGGTGGATCTGTTCAGGTGATTATTCATACAGCTGGCGAGTTAGGTGATGAGTTAGACTACCTTGAGATGATGCGTGCCGGTGACTTATTTCTATCTACACTTGCTACGTCAAGGTTATCGGCTTATACTGATGCATTATTATTTGCTGATTACCCAGGACTTTTCAGAAGTTTAGAGGAAGTGAAAGCATTTGCACACTCAGATGTTGCTAAAGCAAGACTTGAGAAACTTAAAGACCTAGGATTTATAGGTGTAGGTGTTAGTGTAGGGGGTACTAGGTACTTCATAACAATACCAGATAAGCCTATAAATTCCGTAGACGACCTTAAGGGGATGAAAATTAGAGTTATGCCAACACCTGTCCATGTCGAGGCTTTGAAGTATTTAGGGGCTTCACCAATAGCTATGCCGTATACGGAGGTCTATACAGCACTGCAGACACGTGCAATAGATGGTTTAGAGAATGAACCACCTTCATATCTGGCTATGAGGTTTTACGAGGTTGCACCAAATTACGCCTTACTACCATGGTTTATAATACAGCACGTCACTTTAATAAGCAAGAAACTCTATGATCAATTACCTCCTGAAGTACAGAAGATCGTAGTAGAAGCGGCTATTAAAGCAACAGATGCTAAAACTGATTTCGTCATGTACTTTGAGCAGAAAGCTATTGAAATCCTTAAAGAGAAAGGTGCTAACATTACAAGACCTGACCCAACACCGATGTTTGAAAAACTTGCTAAATTTATCGAGGCAAATAAAGATAAGATAGGTGCTGATGTTTTACAGTGGTTAAGTTCTTATAGAGCTTCTAAGTAAGGTGGTATATGTTTGTATAAAGGAAGAATTTTTTCTTTTCTCTCGATAATAGATAAACTTCTACTAATAATTGAAGCACCCATTATATTAGTGTGTGGAGTCTTACTGATAGGTCTACTTTTGTATGCAGCAATTGTTAGATATTTTCTTAGCCCATTCGGCATTAGTGTACCTTATGAGGACGAACTTTCTAGGTTTTTCTTTACATGGCTCTCTCTCTTAGGTGCGAGCTACTTACTTAGGTCTGGAGATCACCCAGATGTATCCTTCCTTAAAAATAGAATTATTAGAAAGGGAGTTATAGGTAAGGTATATATATCAATGATATACCTATCAGTAATAGTATTTCTATGTATTATCCTCTACGCTACACTTGACATACTTCCTTTATATTACGGCTACTATTCGGTAGTTTTGAGGATACCGATGGTATACTACTACTACGCAACTGTCGTAGCATTCATATGCATGATAATACGTTATTTTATGAAAATCATTCAGTTTATTAGAGGTGGTTAGAGTGCTTACAAATTTGGTCATAGACCCAGGAATGATTATTACATTATTCTTCATATTATTCTTCATATTCGTATTCTTAGGTATCCCGATAACGTTCTCCTTAGGTCTAAGCGGTTTAATAGCTCTTTTACTAGGTGGTGCGAAGCTCTCACTAGCATTTAAAGCTATATTCATGCCCTATGCATCATTCACGATGCTAGCCATATATCTGTTCATGTGTATGGGTATAGTATTTCAGAAGACTGGGTTAGCCTCATTACTCGTCGACGCTTTAGAACCACTTGTCGGTAGGGTTAAGGGAGGGTTAGCTATCGTTAACGTTTTAGCTAGTGCCTTATTCGGTACATTAACAGGTTCTGCCAATGCTACTGCCGCTACCTTCTCCAGACTCATGGGTCCTGAAATGATAAGGAGAGGGTACCCGAAACCTTTTGTAGTTTCTGTAATAGCTGCTTCAGCTCCATTAGGTTCCTTCATACCACCATCAATAACTGGTATAGTATTGTCAGTCGCTACGAATACCTCAGTCCTGACAAATTTCATGGTAGGAGCTGCCATAGGATTTCTGGTGATAACAATGTTAATATTGATGATATTAGTAATTGCCTATAGAGGTAGAGGACATTCCTTCGGTAGTAGTTTAGAAGTTAGGTATTCAAGTAAGGAGATAGTCATTAGGATTATTAAGGCGTTGCCGTTAATTACAGTACCATTAGTGGTGTTGGGTGGTATCTACTTTGGAGTTTTTTCTGTGACTGAGGGTGGTGCAGCTGGGTGTTTAGCAGCTTTCCTACTCGCATTAGCATATAGAAGGTTAAGTATTAAGTCGTTATACGAGATTTTGTTGGAGTCTGCTGCAGGTACTGGGATGGTCATGCTGCTAGTAGGTGTTTCATACCTGATGAGTTATACTATGAGCCTTACAGGATTGAATAAGGTCTTCATAGATATGTTAAGGTTTGTTGCGTCTGAGACATCTCCATACATAGCCTTATTAATATTAGTATGTATACTCTTAGCCTTAGGATGTTTCATAGACGTCATAGTCTTATGTATTGCTATGGCGCCCTTCGCAGTTCTCGCATTAGTACCCCTAGGTGTGAATGTATATCATATAAATGCTTTATTCCTAGCAGGTAATTTAATAGGTAATGTCACACCACCTGTAGGTACTGTACTCTTCATAACTCTGCAATCGCTTAAAGAGAAAATGGAGAATGTTATTAAAGCATTAATACCCTTTATAATAGCGTACATCGTGGTCTACTTAATATTAACGTTCATCCCTGAGTTGATATTGTGGTTCCCGAGGCTGTTAGGATTGCCTACTTAATATTATGAAAATGAGATATTTTAGGTCTTAACCAAACTATAATTGGGGTGTTCGTTGAACTATAATAATCTTTCAAGACTCGTTAAGGAATTTCAGGATAAGATACTCGGCTTTAAACCTTCATTATGTCCTGAGAGAGCTCTCCTAATTACCCAATCATATAAGAAGACAGAGGGGATGCCCCAAATAATTAGGAGAGCTATAGCGCTTAAGGAAATCCTTGAGGGTATGAACATATATATTTTGAAGGGAGAGTTAATCGTTGGGAATCAAGCTTCAAGACCTAAAGCAGCACCTCTATTCCCGGAATTTTCTATATCTTTCTTAATTAAGGAATTGGATAAATTTCCTAAGAGATCTTACGACCCATTCGAAGTAGATGAGCGATGTAGGGATATAATTTTAAAAATAGCTCCTTACTGGTATGGGAAAACTCATGAGGATAGAGTGATTTACTTAACAAAGCTTATATTACCGGAGGAAATTGCTGAATCGTTTGACTTTAACGACTTCATACTTAATGATGTTATTTACGCTGGTGTTAGAAAAGCTTCAGGTGACGGTCATATAATACCTAATTACCGTAAAGTACTCAATATAGGGCTAACCGGAATTTTAGAAGAAGTTAATAATGAATTAGAGAAGCTTAACTTAAGCGATCCTAATGTATTTAGAAAAAGGACGTTCTTAGAAGCTATTAGAATAGCTTATGAAGGTGTGTTGAACTTCATAAGACGTTATGCTAGGTTAGCTAAGGAGTTAGCGGAGAATGAGGGGGATAGTATTTGGAGGAACGAGTTATTAAGAATTGCTGACGTATGTGAAAACTTAGTTAAGGGACCTCCAAGGACTTTCTGTGAGGCATTACAGTTAGTATGGTTCGTACACCTAATTCTGCATATAGAATCTAACGGTCATTCAGTATCCTTAGGTAGGTTAGATCAATATCTATATCCATTCTATAAGAAAGATCTTAATGAGGGTAGAATTACTAGGGATGAGGCGTTAGAGCTCATTAAGTGTTTCTTAATAAAGATGAACACTTTAAATAAGGTAAGACCTTGGTCTGAAACTAGGTATAAGTCTGGATATCCATTATTCATGACAATAACATTAGGTGGTCAAACATCAGATGGTGATGATGCAACTAACGACCTTACATACTTATTTTTAGATGCGCTTGCAGAGACTAGACTACCGCAACCAACTATCATAGTTAGAGTACATTCTAAGACACCTGATAATTTATTGATCTATGCAATTAAGACTCTAATCAGACATGGTGGTGGTTTACCAGCTTTCTTCTCTGATGAAGTTATAATACCGGCTCTAATTAATATAGGTGTACCGATAGAGGATGCTAGAGATTATGCAATAGCTGGATGTTCTGAAGCTGTAATCCCAGGTAAGAGTTTATCGTTTACCGGGGGAGACTGCTACTTCAACCTCCTCAAATTACTTGAGATAACATTAAATGGTGGCTGTAATCCTAGAACTAATAAATGCTTATATAGGACTAAAGGACCTAACGAAATTAAGTCTATGGAGGAGTTCATTGAGGAGTTTAGAAAGCAATTAGCTTACTACGCACGGTATATAGTTCCGTTAACATCTATAACATCAGCAACTGATGCTGATTTAAACCCCACACCTTTTGCTTCATCCTTAATCGATTATCGTATTGAGTTAGGTGCTGATATAAGCGAAGGTGGGGGACCTAACGCTAGGTACTCACATACCATTATACAGGGTCATGGGATAGCTAATGTAGCTAATTCATTATACGCTATTGAGGAATTAGTGTTTAGGAGGAGGTTAATAACTTTAGACGAGTTAAGAGATGTCCTACTGAGTAATTGGATGGGTTATTTAGGTGAGAAGTTGAGGAGGCTGATCTTCGAACTTCCTAAATATGGTAATGATGTAGATGATGTTGATAAATACGCTAAATTAATTGCGAAGATGTTTTATGATGAGATAGTTAGGAAGTATAGACCGTGGCGTGGCGGTGTTTTCGGACTATCACTTCAAGGACTAACAGCTAATGTACCTGAGGGTGAGGTTACTGGTGCAACACCTGATGGTAGATTAGCTGGTGAGCCATTAGCAGATAATGCCTCACCGCATGCAGGTACTGATAAGAAGGGAGTTACAGCAACACTTAAGAGTTTTGCTAAGATAGACCATACACTCTTCATTAACGGCAACATACTTAATATTAAATTCCATCCGAGTACCTTAGTTGATCAATTCGGTAGTATTGATGATGAGAGAATATATAGATTCGCTCAGCTATTGAAGACGTTCTTAGTAGATTTGAAGGGCTTTCAAGTACAGTTTAACATAGTATCAGCTGATGTGCTTAGAGCGGCTCAGAGAGAGCCTGAGAAATATCCTAACTTAATAGTTAAAGTTGCTGGTTATAGTGCATATTTTGTAATGCTAGATAGGAAGTTGCAGGATCAAATTATAGCGAGGACTGAACATATACTTTAACAAGACTTATAAATTATTCAGGGGAATAAATACCCAGGGAGTTAGTTGTTATTAGAGGGCAGTAGGGACCTAAGAGCTTCACGTATTAGGAGACTAAGAAATCAAGTGCTTATAGACCGTGAGGTCGACATAAGTAGAGCTATCCTAATTACTGAGGCATATAAGGAGACTGAGGGAATGCATCCGTATATAAGGAGAGCTAAAGCTCTCTATAAAGTCTTAGCTAATATGCCTATACATATATTAGATGGTGAGTTAATCGTTGGGAATCAAGCATTTAAGCCTAGGGCAGGTCCTATATTCCCTGAATGGCAGGTAGGGAAGACATTAAGTGAGATACATACTTGGCCTACCAGACCTGGTGATAAGTTCTTCATCTCCGATGACCAAATAGATGAGTTAAGGAGGGTTCTTGAGTATTGGAGGGGTAAGACTGTAATGGATAGAGTCTTATCGATATTACCGAGTGAATGTAAGAATGCTATGAAGTACGGTGTTTTCAGCGTATATAACTACATGACATCAGGACATGGTCATTTCATACCTAATTTTGAGAAAGTTCTTAAAGTAGGTCTCAACGGTATTAAGGAGGAGGTTATTAAGAGATTAGAGAGTTTAGATGCCTCAGACCCTAGATATTATGATAAGGCAGTCTTTTACGAAGCATTACTAATAACTATAGATGCTATAGTGAATTTTGCTAAGAGATATGCTAACCTGGCTAAAGAGTTAGCTCTTAAGGAGTTAGATCCTAGACGGAGGAGGGAGCTTGAAACAATTGCTGAGATTTGTGAGCGTGTTCCTGCATACCCTGCTAGGAATTTCTGGGAGGCACTTCAGTCCATATGGTTTATACTCCTTACAGCTCAGATCGAGCAGAACGGTCTTTCAGTAGCTATCGGAAGGTTTGATCAGTATATGTATCCGTACTTTAAGAATGATGTTCAGAAGGGTATTTTAGATGAGGATGCTGTAATGGACTTACTGGCTTCCTTCTACATAAAGACGAGTACTGTAAATAAGATATATGATAATGAAGGTGCTGTAATAAATGCTGGCCCGGCATTAGGTCAGGTAATTACGTTAGGGGGTGTGACTAGGGATGGTAGGGATGCTGTGAATGAACTAACATATCTATGCCTTAAAACTGATGCTGAAGTAGGTTTAATGCAGCCAGACTTCGCTATTAGATTACATCCTAAGACATCTGAGGAATTCCTAGTGTTCTTAGCGAAATACATATCTAAACATCCAGCTAAGGTGAAAATATTTAACGACTTGGTCGTAATACCGGCATTAATGAATGTAGGTATTCCTTTAGAAGATGCTAGAGACTACGCACTTCTAGGATGTTCCGAAGCTATAATACCTGGGAAGACTTGTAGTGGCGGTAACTTCGGACAAATAAACCTAGCTAAGGTCTTAGAACTTACTTTAAATAATGGTAGGGTTATGTGGTATTATGATGGTAGTTCCTTCCACTTAAACCCTGAAGGAACTGATGTATATGTTGGGATTCCGACAGGTAGTCCAGAGAGGTTTAGAAGTTATGATGAGTTATGGAATGCCTTCAGATCTCAACTAGCATACATAATTAAACTCTTGGCAACTACAGCAAACATCATAGATAGGGTTCAGGCAGAGTTAACCCCTCATTTAATATTCTCATTAGTTACTGATGGCTGTATTGAGAAGGGACTTGACTTCACTAACGGCGGTGCTGTATATAGCTTCACAGCCCCTATAGCTATAGGGGCTATAACTGTCACTGATTCTCTAGCAGCTATAAAGTACATGGTCTTCGATAATAATTTCATCAGTATGGATGAATTACTTAAAGCTTTGAAGAGTAATTATGAAGGTTATGAAGGATTAAGACTTAGGTTAATTCATGAACCACCTAAATTTGGTAATGATAATCCTTATGTGGATGAAATTGCAGCTGAGGTAGTTAAGGCATTTGCGGAGGAGTTGAGAAAGTATAGGAATCCTCGCGGTGGTTGTTACGTAGGTAGTGTCTACTCCCTTACAGGTAATGTTAGCTTTGGGTGGAGGACTGGACCTACACCTGATGGGAGGAGGGGTGGGGAGCCATTAAATGATAATATATCACCTACAGCAGGTAGAGATCTAAGAGGCCCTACTGCTGTGATAAGGTCTGTATCACGTATAGATGCGCAGCTACTACCTCAAGGATATATACTTAATCTAAAGGTCTCACCAACAGCACTTAATGATGAAGTTAAAATAAGGAGATTCGCATCATTTATCAGAGCACTCCTCGATCACGGGATATTTCATATACAATTTAACGTTATATCAGCTGATACTCTGAGGGAAGCGCAGAAATACCCTGAGAGGTATCGTAGCTTATTAGTTAGGGTTGCTGGTTACTGTGCTTACTTTGTTGAGTTAAGTAAGGAAGTTCAGGAACACATAATTGCTAGGACAGAACATGAAATTGTTTGATTAATGTATTAGTGATTTTATGTCTATTAAGGGGTTAATATTTAATATTCAGAGATATTCAATACATGATGGTCCAGGTATAAGGACTTTAGTATTTATTAAGGGCTGTCCACTGCGTTGCTTATGGTGTTGTAATCCTGAAGGTCAACTCCCTAAACCTGAGATCATGTACTTTGAGAACCTATGTATTAGATGCGGTGCATGTGTTAAGGTATGTCCATACAATGCCTCAATATTTAGGGATGGTAAAGTAGTCATTTTAAGGGATTTATGTAAGGCCTGCGGTGCATGTGTTAAGGTATGTCCGAATAATGCTAGGAGGTTAGTAGGTAATTACGTAACTGTTGATGAGGTATTAAATGAAGTTGTTAAGGACATGAAGTTCTATGCGAGGAGTGGTGGTGGCCTGACAGTAGGTGGTGGCGAACCACTAACACAGCCAGAATTCGTTAAAGAACTCTTAAGGAGGGCTAAGGAAGAATACTATATTCACACAGCTATAGAGACAAGTCTATACGCATCCGCAGAAGTCGTTAGGAAAGTCTTAAAATACGTAGACTATATATTCGTCGATATCAAACATATGGACCCGGAAAAACATAGAGAGTTAACAGGTGTTTCAAACGAATTAATACTCAATAACATAAGATTAATAGTTAATGAATTGGGGGATGAGAAAGACATAGTTATAAGGATACCCATAATACCTGGAGTTAACGATGATAGAGAAAACCTCAATAATATAGCTAACTTCATCAAATCCCTTAAGAAGGAAATCCCCGTAGAACTACTGTCATATCACGAACTCGGGAAGTTCAAGTATGCTGCTCTAGGTAAGGAATATCCACTTAATAAATACAAAAGCATCTCAACACCATCAAAGGAATATATAGAGGAAATATCAAAATATCTAAACTCACTAGGTATTAAAGTAATTAAAACCTAATTTCAGTTTTACAAGTTATATAAACTCTAAATTGAAGACTCCTAACATTTTAATACCTCAAACATAAACCTCAATATCACCACCCTTAACAGGTAATTTAACATTGGTTTGAACCTTAAAGCCTAGACTCTCGAGAACCTCAGCAGCAATACCTTCAAGAACCTCATTAGAAGGCTTAACACCTACAAACTTACTAACTTCAAACCTGACCACACCTCTAACTTCCTCAGCTTTAGGCTCCCTACACCTTCACTACCCTCGAACACCCTAAGAACCCCCATGCCTAGGTAAGGTGCGGGGACGATTATGTATAGGAATATATCCGACATTAGCATCATGATGTAAAAGCCTAAGTTCCTTAACCCCTTAGTATGGATGCTCATACCAAGCCTCTTAGTTTAAACACTATCACCCCTTATCTCAGCTTCATTCAAAAACGATAGTGCTACGCGATAAGAACCTCTCTTGGCTTTTAAAAGTGCTAGAGCTTTTAATGTTAGAATGTTTAATAGCTCTTTTAACGTCTTTAACCTTAGCATCACTCTTATAAGTAATTATACCTTATACAAGGCATTTCTGAACGTATCGTAGTAACTATCCTCTAAAGACTCTAAGAGCTCATCTCTTACTCCTTCACGTCGAACTATATTTACGAATATTTCTAAGGCATTTTAAGCATCAATAAGTTCTTGAGCACTTAAGTTACCTTCAAGAAGCATTCTAAAACATAACTATGAAATATAGTAAATTCCGTACATGGAGATACCAAGTAAACTGATAACACAGCTGAAGGCCTCATCAGGAATGAGTATAATTCTGACTAGTGATGCACTGATACCCCATCATAGAATATGCTAAGAACAGGTATATCTTAATATATAGTCTTTCATAGATTCATAGATGAAATTTAATATAGCCTCCATGAAAGCTTAGGCTTCTTAAACTTAGTATATCTTAAACTAATTATGAAAGCTGGCTTAATGATACAGACCTTGTCATCAAATATAACAATTTTTAATGCCGGCTATAATTAATTTCGGAACTGAGGGGAAGTAGTAAGAGATAATAATTAGTTAATCATCAGTACTTTTACTTATGATATAAGGATGTAAGCTTCTTTAGCATGTCGAAAATTTAAAATCATTTGGTAGATATTAATGCTTTCATAAATTTATTCAGTAAAGTTTAAGATTATTACTCTCAGGACATAGTCATAGGCTGTACTTTAAGTATTATATAAAATATTTCTCTTATAAATAGTAAATTATGGAGTTAACGTTATGTATAGTGATGTCTATGGATGTATTGTTTAACTACTAAGGAGTGGTTTAATAAGTATTCAGAGAAGAATTACTCTATATTTCTTTTCCCTTTAACTCATAATCCGAGGGTTAATAAGCTTTCTCCTAATAGTATATGCCTGGTTCTTATTAAGGTCAGTATCTTTAAAGAGAATTGGCTTTTGTAGTGAATTTACTGTTAAGAATGTAAAGCTTATTAAAGGTAGTGAATTCTCTACTTATACTTCAAGAGCAATTGAGATACGTGATGTCTCATTTCCAAAGTCTGATGAATCCTTTTGGATGATTGAGTTTGAGATCTTGAGTTAGGTATTGGTAGGGATGCTACTTGGCAAACACCACTATATAAAGAAGTTGTTAAGATAATCCTCTAAACACTAAGTTAGATAACTACTCAACTCTATACACCTCATAACACTCCATCCTAAACAATCACCAACTGGGAATACTTATGATAACAACTTATTAATCCTCGTTCTCAGTATTTGTGTTCAGTATCTTATTTAGTGTTGGGGGCAGTAAATGTTAGAGGAGGTACCTTCCCTACTATTACCTATATACTGGGTAAGTCTTCTTAGCTTAGTAGGTTTTAAAGTAGTTAATAGGTATTATTTTAGGAGTTGATTATGAGGGCAGCTGTATTATCTGAACTTGCTGAGATTGAGGTTGAGGGGATTTCACGGAAGTACCCTAACTTACCTCTTAAGAAAGACCCACTTAATTTAGTTGATATCGAAGTACCATCACCGAAGGAGTCTCAAGTCTTAGTTAGGGTTGAGGCTTGTGGTGTTTGTTATACTGATATTGATGTTATTGAGGGTAGAGTCTCATGTAAACTCCCGTTAATTCCTGGTCATCAAGTTATTGGGAGGGTTGTCGATGTCGGGTCTAAAGTTGAGGGTTTAGTACGTGGTGATAGGGTAGGTATTGCGTGGATTGGGAAGACCTGTAATTCATGTCATTACTGTAGGGTAGGTCTTGAGAATTTATGTATAGACTTTAAGGGTACTGGATGTAACTTAGATGGAGGTTATGCAGAGTATACAACTGCTTATGCAGATTATACTTACTTACTCCCGAAGAACGTAGATGCTGTAAGACTAGCACCGTTGATGTGTGCTGGGGCTATCGGTTATAGAGCTCTTAAACTAACTAATATGGTTGACGGTCTTAGACTAGGATTATTCGGTTTCGGCTCATCAGCACATATAGTTATCCAAATAGCTAGGTACTTATACCCATCATCAGAGATATACGTATTCACAAGATCTAAAGAACATCAAGAACTTGCTAAGAGATTAGGAGCTGATTGGGTTGGATCACCAAATGATACACCCCCAAAACTAATAGACAGAGCTATAGACTTCACACCAGTAGGTGAGGTAGTAGTAAGAGCTCTTGAACTCCTCACCCCAGGCGGTAAATTAATTATAAATGTAATTAGAAAGCAAACACCAATAAACCTAACATATGAGAAACACCTATGGTTTGAGAAAGAAGTTAAGAGTATTGCAAATATCACTAGGAAGGATATAAAAGAATTACTTGAAATCATTAAGAAGAAACCAATAGAGGTACATATTGAGGAATATAGCTTAAATCAAGTAAATGAAGTCTTAAGGAAGTTAAAAGCAGCAAGAATTAAAGGATCAGCTACCCTGAGAATTAGTTCTATCTAAATCACTATCATCTCTATAGTCTCCACAAGCTCTAGAGCCGAAGAGTATGAATGCTATGACCATCTCACCCTTACTTCCTATAAGCCCAAGTACGTACCTTAACCCTCATTAAAGACTAATTGCAGGTCAATACCTCTAGACTCAGCTATATGTATGACCTCACTAATAATTTCAGGTACCTTCACCTTAATACATAGAGTCTCATCTAGAAGTTCTTTAAGTGTTAACCTCATATACATATGTGCCCTTTTCTAGCAACAGCTTCATAAGCTCGGCATAACTAGCAAGTTCCTTAAGACTAAGCTCAGCATTAAGAACTGAGAGTAAATCTAAAACACTCTGAGAAATAGAGTATAAAAGCTATTTCAAAGCTCCCTCACCAACTCCTCTAAGTCATGAAGTCCCTCATAAATATAAGGTGCAATACCCCTAACCTCCATATCCACCTACACCAGATAGATCCGTAACATATAGTCTCCAACCAATATTTAAAACCTTCACTTATTAGAGCTAATAAGGTAGCTATACTCTTAACCATATCTAGTACGTAAGTAGTAAGTCCTTCCTTGGTAATAACCTGTAAATAAGTAGCTAAGGGGTAAACTTCATCAATATAATCACTTTACTAAAACAGTAATTAAGGATATCGACGAATGCTTAAGACATATAGAGGGATTAACTAATGATGTTGTTTGTGAAGTATTTAACCATATCTGTAGGGTTTTTACGGATATTAAGTAGTACTTAGTGTTACTATGATGAAGATGTTTTAAAGTTCTGAGTACAGTATGAATTTAGTGGGTTTATTGAGGAGGGTTAAGTTATATTTTGCTAAGGATCTAGAAATAGAGTTTGTTGATAGGGT
>Ga0185307_1001048_pt1 | contig 16054 bp, 17 predicted proteins | sample LHCtaG_FD_128010 | JGI IMG/M metagenome (GOLD analysis project Ga0185307, IMG submission 128010) | Hot spring microbial communities from Little Hot Creek, USA to study Microbial Dark Matter (Phase II) - LHC4sed_matched (SPADES... | ecosystem: Environmental > Aquatic > Thermal springs > Hot... | reverse complement strand
TTTTTCCACTCCTTAAATCGGACCCATTTGTGGGGTTCTAGACGCTTGTAGGTTTCAAAGAACTCTTGGATTTCCCTCAGCTTGTGGGGGTGTACGTCGCTTATGTCTTTGTAGCCGTCGAACCTCGCGTCGTTCACTAGCACCGAAAGGATTTTTGGATCTACGCCCTTCTCGTCCTCGATTATTAGTGCGCTATGACCCTAACCTTCGCTATGCAGCCGACTTCTAGAGGTTCGTAGCTTAAGCCATAATGTCCAGCGGGTCCTCGTCGTCGAACCATGTCTGTGGGACAAAACCGTACTCCACTGGAAAAATAACCGAGGAGGGTATTATGCGGTTTAAAACGAAAGCTTCCCATCCGATGTTGTATTCGTACTTGTCCCTTGAGCCGCTGATACCTCCACAACCATGTCTAAGATTTTCGGAGGCTTCTCGCCACATGGAATGTCGCGCCAAAGGTTCATAAATGGAACGCCCCTAGCCAGAGCCTTCAAACATGTATTTAGGCTTTTTGAAGACTATTCCTCCCTCAGCGGGCGTTTTTTAACCGTAAACTCTTTCACGTCGTATTTGGCGTAAAGCTCCTTCCTTAAAGCTTCCAACATTTCAATTTTCCTCCCAACAAACTCGGCTGCGGTTAGGACTTTAACACCGCTTTTCTGGGCTTCCTCATAGACGGGTTTTATCCGCATTTTGTAGTTTAAGTCGCGTAGGAAATGGTGGTCTAAAACCAGAGTGTGCAACTCTGCCTCTTTAACCGCCTTTATAAGGTTGATGTTGGACAATTCTAGGCTTCGAAAAGAGTAGCGGTAACCCAACATGTACGTCATTGGGCCGTCCACGAAAAGCACGTCCGGCTTCTGTTCTAAGATGAAGGCAACCTGGTCTTCCAATGATGGACCTTCCACGTCGGATGTGTGGAGGAACTTTTCACCGCCACATGATATACACGTTTCAATCACGTAGCCAAGCTTTGGGTTTGTACCGTGGCAAACTGCCTTTGAAAAGGTTACGGTGGTTTCGCCGAACGTGAAGCTTCTGCCATCCGCAATCTCCAGTTTACCCGGCAAGCCTTTTATGGCTTCTAGGAAATAGGCGGCGCGGCCTTTCTGGCTAAAGTTAATGTTTTGGGTTGGGTGCTTAATTAAGACTGTTTTTCCACGATAAAGTTCCGGATAGTCAGGGTCGTGATGGTCATAGTGGTAATGTGTGACAACAAGCACATCGGATTCTTCAGCATACCGCCTTATCGTCTCCCAAGTCTCGTCAAGCCTCCTCCATTCAAGGGGATGGGGCTCCAGACCATAGCGTAGTGGCGCCAAAGAAACACCCGGATCTATTAGGATTTTCAAGTCTTTTGTCTCCACGAAAGTTGCCATGGAGCGTACGCCGAAACTGTCAAAACCTAATGGAACGATTTTCTTGATCATGGCGAACTTTCTCCCTTAATAAAAACTTCAAGCCCCTTTTTCTCAGCTCTTTTTAGGATTTCGGCGCATTTTTTGGGGTTTAAAGCCTTAAACTCAAGCCCTAGGGTTTCCAGAAGTCTCCGCGTGTCTTTGGCTATGTTTGGTGCCACGAGGATTCCGCGCACTTCACGGTTTGTTCGTGTTTTGACCGCCTCAATGTACTTGGCGAGTTGTAGGACGGCTTCTCTGCCAGCGGTTTTACGTTTAATCTCTACAACCACAAGTCGACCATTCTTGTCCACACCATAAATATCCACGAAGCCCGGCTCAACTTTCTTCTCAAAACTTATGGGTTTAAAATCCTCCTCCAAAAGTGAGGGCTCAACTAGGATGGCTTTCTGCATGTCCTCCTCGCTGGCGTATAGAGCGAACTCGCCAGCGTCCTCTAGGCTTAGGGCTGAAGCCAATTGAACTCTATCGAAAAACACTTTAACTCTTTCGAGAGGCTTCTGCCTGACAGCGTGAATCTCCAGAACACCATCTCGTATTTGGGTATGGAATATGCAGCCTGGAGGCTGCCAGTTTACGGGTTCATAGCCCACTGAACGGTGAACAAGAAGCGAACCGTCCTCTTTCACGATGAGGATGCGTTCACCAGGCTCAAGTTTTGACAAAGCCCTTCCATGATAGTGGACCCAGCAGTTCCCGACTAGGAGAAGCGTTTTATGCCTAGACAAGGCTTCCTTGACTATTTTTTCCGCCTCTTCTATAGATGGGTTTACCGAAACCAGGAAGGGCTTAGAGTCTGACAATTTTACGCCAAACAGTTTTAGGTGATTATGCTACATAAGACTTCTGAAAACGGTTATGGACGAGTGGAGCCACAAACGCGACGTCATGCAACACTACAATTTAACAGCAAAATCCTACGATGAACTGTATGCTTCCGAGCAGAGGATGAAATTTAAGGTTGCCCTTGAAAAAATTAAATTGGGTGCCACTAGCCTAGTTCTGGATTGCGGCTGCGGAACCGGATTATTGTTTGAACACGTAGCGGACAAGGCTCAAACAGTTGTTGGATTAGACATTTCAAGGAACCTCCTTGAAGCGGCGAAGAAGCGGGCTAAAAAGTTCCAAAATGTACATTTGATTTTAGCGGACGCAGACCACGCGCCCTTAAGGGACAACTTGTTCAGCCACGTTTTCGCTGTTACATTGCTTCAGAACATGCCGAACCCGGAGCAAACTTTGGCTGAGCTTTGCAGGGTTGCACGTGGAGACGCTTTTATAGTAATTACCGGTTTAAAGAGGAGGTTTTCCCTAGAAGCCTTTGAGGCTCTATTACGTAAACTTAAACTAAACGTGGCTGAAATTGTGTGCGGAGACGAGGCTTTGAAATGTTATGTGGCTGTTTGTGTGAAGCTTGAACATTAGAAAACGCGTGGTGGAAGCCTAAACTATATATTAATGTGGAAAGGTTAGGCTAATACTCTCCATGTTTGGGCTTAAACTTTGGTGATATCGGTTGCCCCTAAAAACTTTGAAGAGGGAGGACGCGGAAACCCTAACATTGGAGTGGATTTTACACGTTAAAAATTACCGTTTAACCCTAAACCGTAGGCTCTGTGTTGGATGCGAAATCTGCAGCCTCGCTTGTCCTAAAGAGGCTATAAAGCTTGTGAAGCAGCCCAAAACCACGAACGGAAAAGCCCAGAGGGCCAAGGTTGACATAACCCTCGAAAAGTGCAATTTCTGCGGAATATGCGATATCCTATGCCCCTACGGCGCCATAAAGGTGACGGTTAACGGGGAACACGTCCTGAACGTAGTGGAGAAGGAAAGTTTTCCAACGATCATCCGCGACGTCGAAGTGGACACTGCCAAGTGTCCGTTAGGATGTGTTGAATGTGAGAAGGCTTGCCCCCTAAACCTCATCAAAGTGTCATGGCAAACTCCAGATGGCAGGGTGATCACCGACGTAAGTGGTTTACCCGAGAAGGAAAAGGAAGTGTTGAAGGTTAATGTTAAGGTGGACCGAGAACGCTGTCCATGCTGCCGAGTCTGCGAGTTTAAATGTCCAGAAGGCGTGCTCCTTGTGCGAAAGGCTTTTTATGGCTTTATCCGTATACACCCAGAAAAGTGCCCCGAAGGGTGTCGTGACTGCTTAGACGTCTGCCCCTTAACTGGGGCGCTTTACTTTTCTGAAGCCGACGGGAAGGTTCACGTGAATGAAGCTTTCTGCGTTTACTGCGGTGCCTGCAAGGTTGTTTGCCCCGTGATTGAAGCTTTAGAACTAAGGAGAACGAAGATTATGCATACGCATGTCCGTTCCGGGGCGTGGAACAAAGCCTTGGAGCGTTTAACCTCCCCCTTTGAAGTGACGAAGGAGTTGAAGGCTAGAGGCTCCTTTAAGGCGTTAGAGTCTGTGGAGAGAAGGTTCGGCTGGAAGGTGTCGTAGAATGGTGGAGAAAAGTGAAACACAAAACAAGCCTGAGGAACTTCGCATAGGCGTGTTCATATGCCACTGCGGCTTAAACATTGCCGGCGTCATAGATATAAAGGAGCTTGTCGAGTTCGCAAAAACGCTTCCAGACGTAGTTTTCGTGAAAGACAACCGCTACACGTGCGCTGATCCAGGGCAAGAGGAGATTCGAAAAGCCATAAAAGAGCATAGGCTTAACCGCGTTGTGGTGGCTGCATGTTCACCCCGCATGCACGAAGTCACGTTTAGGCGGACGGTTTCAGAGGCTGGGTTAAACCCTTACTTGTTTGAGATGGCGAACATCCGCGAATTCTCCTCTTGGTGTCACCCGAGCACGCCGAAAGAAGCAACGGAAAAAGCTAAAGACTTGATTAAGATGGCTGTGGCTAAGGCTAGGCTGTTGATGCCGCTGCAAACCATTGAGGTGCCGGTTACAAACAAGGCTCTTGTTATTGGCGGCGGCATAGCAGGCATAAACGCCGCTTTAGATTTGGCTGAAATGGGCTTCAAAGTTTACCTTTTAGAGAAAAGTGAGAGCATAGGCGGGCACATGGCCCAGTTGGACAAGACGTTCCCAACACTAGACTGTTCCATTTGCATTGAAGGGCCAAAAATGGTTGATGTTGGGCGCCACCCAAACATTGAGATAATCTCTTACGCCGACCTAATTAGCGTGAGCGGTTACATAGGCAACTTTAAGGTTCGCATTAGGAAAAACCCGCGTTACGTTATTGAGGAGAAATGCACGGGCTGCGGCGAATGCAAGGACGTCTGCCCCATCGAATATCCAAACGAGTGGGACATGGGGCTTGGCACAAGAAAAGCCATATCAGTGCCCTTTGACCAAGCAGTGCCACTGGTCTATACGATTAACCGCGACTACTGCATCGAATGCTATAAGTGTGTGGACGCGTGCGGGGCCAGGCAAGCCATAAACTTTGACCAGAAGCCCGAGGAAATAGAGCTTGAGGTGGGCGCCATAATTGTGGCAACGGGCTACGACATTTACCTCCCATACGACAACCCGCTTTACGGTTATGGGAAATACGCGAACGTGATAACGTCGCTTGAATTTGAAAGGCTTATCTTGGCAGCGGGTCCCACGGGCGGCAAGGTGGTGCGGGCTTCAGATGGGCAGAAGCCTCACAGCGTGGCCTTCATCCAGTGTGTTGGCTCAAGGGACACGAACAAGTATCCGTACTGTTCGAACTTCTGCTGCATGTACACACTTAAACACGCGGTACAGCTTAAAGAGAAGTACAAGGAGGATGTTGAGGTCTATGTTTTCTACATGGACATGCGAACCAACTTTAAAGGGTTCGAGGAATTCTACCAGCGTGCCCGCGAGTTAGGCGTAAACTTCATTCGTGGACGCGTAAGCCGCATCTTCGAAGATCCGAAAACTAAGAACTTGATCATTCACGCTGAAGACGCCAACCTAGGCATGCCCATTGAGGTAGAAGCGGAGATGGTTGTTTTGGCGACAGCCGCTATTCCAAAGAAGGGCAGTGAAGAAGTTGCCCGCATCCTAAACTTGACAAGGGGCGCAGACGGCTTCTTCATGGAGAGCCACCCGAAGCTTAAACCCTTAGATTCGCCTACGGACGGCGTTTTCTTGGCTGGAGCGTGTCAAGGACCTAAAGATATACCCTACAGCGTTTCGCAAGGCTGCGGTGCAGCGGCTAGAGCCGCCACAATCCTTTCAAAGAAGACTTGGAAGATCGAGCCCATCATCGCAGTTGTGGATCCTAACCGGTGCAGAAACGTCACGGTTAAATGCGGCATTTGCGCTGAACGCTGTCCCTATGGCGCCATAAAAGTTGAGGAAAAGAAGCCCGCACAAGTTATAACCGCCATGTGCCACGGCTGCGGAACATGCGCAGCCGAATGCCCAGCAGACGCCATACAGCAAATGCACTTCACAGACGCCCAAATAATGGCGCAGCTTCGAGCAGCCTTGGAGAAAGATCCAGAAGACAAAATTTTAGCCTTCCTATGCAACTGGTGCAGCTACGCAGGCGCGGACTTGGCTGGAACAAGCCGCTTCGAGTATCCACCAACCACACGCCCCATAAGAGTCATGTGTTCTGGACGTGTTGACCGCGACTTCGTGCTGGAAGCCTTCCGGCTAGGCGCCGGCATGGTGCTTGTGGCGGCTTGCCACCTACCATACGACTGCCACTATATTAGCGGAAACTGGAAAATGAAAGCCCGCATGGAAGCCTTGGCACCCATGCTCCAAAAGCTGGGATTAAGCCCAGAAAGGTTCCGCGTAGAATACATCTCAGCAGCGGAGGGCTTAAAATTTGCAGAGCTCATCCGCGAAATGACAGAACAAATGCGCTCGTTGGGCAAAGAACGCATAAAGGCGGAAAATGAAAAGCTTAGGCCCATACTGGAAAACATGCTTAAACGCAAAGAGAAACGTTAAAAACCTAAATTTTCTCCTTTATGCCGTAATAAAGGCTTCCAGTAGCTAGCGCGGCAACTCCTATAATCAATGCTTCTGGTTTAGCGATCAACGTTACAACTAGGAAGGTTAAGCAGGTGACTGCGCCCAAAGCGGAAAAAGCCCTCGAGTGGCTTCTCTCAGGGTTTCTTAGTTTCAAGGCTGCAATGTTGGCTAAAGTGTAATAGAAGAGGAGTGCAAAGGTGCTTACGGCTACAATCCTCGTAAGATCTGCGAGTAAAACCAGCAACGTCATAGCGGTGCCAGTGGTCCAGACAGCGTAGTACGGAGTTTCGAAGGCTGAGTGAAGCTTGCCGAGGCTTTGGGGTAAATCCCCCCTCCTAGCCATGGCGTACATCATTCTTGAAACGCCCATTATGGCGGTTAAAAGCACGCTTGCGGTGGCTATCAATCCGCCAACGGAAACCACGTGGGCTGCTGCAGCGTTTCCAGTGGCAGTTATCGCCTCTGTTAAAGGCGAAGTTGAACCAGCAAGCTTAGGTGCTCCAACAAGTCCTATAGCCACAATTCCCACAAGCACGTAGACAACTGTTGAAATTAAAAGCGAGAGCAGGATAGCCCTCGGCACGTTTTTCTCTGCGTCTTTAACTTCCTCAGCGACGACTGCTGCTCGGGCAAATCCTCCATAAGCAAAGAAGCTATAGAAAGCTGCGAAAAGAACACCCCCCTGAAAGGGGTTGAAATCCACGAAGTTTGAAGGTTTCACGTATAAAGCCCCATAAAACACAAAAAAGCCTAGAATGGCGAGTTTAGCCGCCACGAGGATGTTATTGAACAAGGCGGACTCCCGGACTCCGACAAAATTAACAGCCGTGAAGAGTAGGCAGAGCATTGCAGCGGTCCAGCTAGGTGGAAAAGCTGGAAACAATGCGTGTAGGTAGCTTGCGAATCCTAGAGCTACAGCCGCGCCGGCAAACGTGTTTGAGACTATCCACATCCAGCCGGTCAAGAAACCGGCGAAGGGTGAAACCAGCTGGTAGGCGTATTCATATATGCTGCCCTCCCTAGGCTGCCAAGCCGTCAGCTCGCAGAAGCTTAAAGCTGTAAACATTGAAACCAAGGCTGCCAAGATCATGGAGATAGCTAAAGCCGAACCAGCATAACCAGCGGCAATTCCAACAACCATATATATTCCGGCGCCTATTATGGCGCCAACGCTTATGGCTGTGGCATCCCACAAGCCCAATGCGGGTTTAAGCCCCTGCCGCTTGGAATGATCTTCAGCCAAACTTTTGCACCGTTTAGGATTTTAAGCGAAGGTTTTTAAACGGTTTTCCATGTCATCAGAAGTCCGTGTTCAAAATTGGATTTTGCTTTAAATGTAGAGAAACCTTAGTTCCGGGTTAAAATGTGAACTTTAATGTCGTTTTAAAGCTTCTTTCCTCACCGTAGGCAATTGACACTTGTTCGGTAAAATTTCCTTCATTAAGTATAAAGCTTAATTGTTCAATTAGCGGCTCTTTTCTTGAGCAGAATATAACTTCACCTGTTGGGCTTTTCCAGATGGTTAATCCTCGTGTTTTTCCTTTATGAAGGAAATGAAGGATCAGCTCACCCCTCTCTATTTGTAGAAGGCTTGCAGTGTTTGGTCCCTCAATGACTGAGAAAAGGGTGTCTAAAGCATTTTCGAAGCTGCCTTCGCTGATTAGAAGTTCCTCAAAAAGGTGCGGTATAACCTCCGAGTCTACAAGCTCAACTCTTTCAGATTCAAAAATATGTTTTCTGCTGAGTTGTTCTCTAATTGCCTTGTAGTTTGCTATGTTACCGTTGTGGGCTGAAACTACTGTCAAGCCTGAAAAGCATCTTGCAACATATGGTTGGGCTGTCTCCCTAAAGTGGGCAGTTTTCATAAACCATGGGCTTGGCAACCGTACATGCCCAATTAGGACGGATGCGGCGTCTAACATGCAAGTTTTAGCCAGATGTTCTGCTGGTGAACCATCAACTTTTCCAACTTTTTCAAGTAAGACGTTTCCGGAATTTGTGAGAACGGCTACTCCGGCGCCGTAGCCTCCAACTGGTTTGGGCTCGTTTGGGTATTGATGCTTTTCAAGCTTTTGAAGAACCTTTAGGGCGTGTGCCACTTCCATGGGTTTTTTCAATATGTAACCGAATATGCCGCACATGCCTTTGCCCAGCCTTAAACTATGTATTTCTGGTCTGTCTTTTCAAAGTCCTTAACTATTTTCATGATCCGTTTAGCGTGAAAAGCCTTGTCTAAGGGTATGCTCTTCAGTAAATCCCAAGGGCTGTTTTTGGCTATAGCTGTGGCTATGTTCTCTTCGCCGAAGCATTCCCTTGCCACATAATAAACCAGCTGCCTAACCTTCAATTCGGAAACATGCCCCAGAGCGTGGAGATACTTATGAAGAAGCAAATTATAGATTAAGGCGTTAACAACACGCTTCGAATTTGTGGAGGCTTCAACAGCTTTGACAAGGATGCGGTTCAAAATGATATCGTTGGTCCCGATGGGGTGGTAGGCGCCCAACTGTATAGGCAAATCATCTAAGAAAAGCATAATCCCAGCCCTCCTCTGGTTTAAAGCAAAGACAACAGTATCCTTAACAACCTCCCAAATTTCGCCATAGCTCGAAGCGTTCTTAAGTCTCAAACGATAATTCTTAGTGCGGTTCTCACCCAAAGATTATCTCTCCATCATCCACCTTTGCAGTAGTTAGCAAAACATAAATAATTTCGGTTAAGCATTATATATGTTGGACGATGAAAAAATTAAGGAAAGAGAATGACTATGATTTTAGATATTGGATGTGGTGGTAATCCACTTTTAAAGAGTGAAGTTATTCACGTGATTTGGGTGGCGTGCACCAGAGGTTAAATGTGATGCTCACCATTTACCTTTTAAAGATAATCGTTTCAAGATTGTTTATGCCAGCCATGTAATAGAACATTGCCTTGACCCTAAAAAGTTCTAGAGGAATTTAGGAGAGTTTCCTCAACAGTTGTAATAATCAAAGTAATTAATGCCAAAGTAGATTATACTTGTGAAACCCACTTTTACAGTTGGAATGAGGTTACGCTTGAGAATTTTTTGAAGGCGTTCTTTAGGGAAGTGAATACTTATCACTCTGTCCGCGTTACTCCCCATAAAAATATCCTTCGCAAACTTCTAATTGGCTAAAAGTTTTTGCATTATTTGGTATTTTTGGAAAAATGAGTTAACTGCTGTTTGTTATAAATAAGTTTTAATCGAAGGGTTCAAGCGCGTTTGTTTATGCGCGGATGAAACAAATAGACACAAACGTATGCGAGCGAATCATGTTTTGTTATAAGGAAAGATTTTTTAGGTTTTAGGCGGAAATATTTCACGGTACGATGATGACATCGAGGTACGCTGACTGGTGATTGTTTTTTCCGCTTCTGAGTCCAAAACACTGAAACATGGGTACAACTATGAAAACGTTTTGAAGAGGATAAACTGGTAAAAAGATGGGTGGCTTTAGGTTTCTCTAGGACCTGTGATGTAAGCCCAAATGCTCACCAGAACAAGGGTCAAAACTGCTCCTGCAAACCCTGAAAGCATGTATCGTGTCAATATGCCCAGCGATGGCAGCAATGCAATGAGCGCCGGGATTATGTAGGTGGCTGTTATGTCGGCTATGATGCCTGCGAAAAATCCTAGAATTGCCACAAAGACGAAAACTTTTAGCCTTTCACCCATTTTTCCACCTAGCCTAAACTGGTTTAAAAGCCTCTTTTTAGTCTAACTTACAAGTTTCTGTCTATCCCAGCGAAAACAGCAAGGAGTTCTTTTCACTTGGAAATTAAAGCTCAAAAAGATTTCAGTTTACATGTATATCTCTACGTATATATGTAGATGTTTCCAGCATATTAACAACGTATAAGATTGTTCTAACCCTTAAGCCTCTTCCGGAGGAATCTGAATTGTCAGAAAAGTTTAGTAAACGATGGGATGATAGACGCGACGAGCAACCGCTAACGGAGCGCATAAGGGAGGCTGTTAGGCCTCCGGGTCCGTTGAAGCCTAGACTTGATATGGCCATACGCCGCCTGGAACTGCAGATTCAGAAGCTTGATCAAGCTGGTGAAAGGTTCAGCCAACGGGACAAGTCCATATTCGCCAGAATCGTGGACGCTTATACGAAACATGACATGGCAAGGGCCAACGTTTTTGCCAACGAGCTAGCTGAGATAAGGAAAATGGAAAAGATGATTATGCAGGCTAGACTTGCCCTTGAACAGATAGTCTTAAGGTTACGGACAGTTTCAGAGCTTGGAGACGTTGTTTCAACCCTTGGTCCAGCAATCAGCGTGTTGAGAGCCGTGAAAACTGGAATGGCTAACATTTTCCCAGAAGCCGAAAGGGAGCTAGGGTTTATAGGAAATCTGCTCAGCGGAATAATAGTCGAGGCTGGGCAAACCACGGGCTTATCCATAAACTTTGAGGCAGCCAACGAAGATGCCCAGAAAATCCTCACAGAAGCAGCAGCTGTCGCCGAGCAGAGAATAAAAGAGAAGTTCCCAGAGCTACCAGCAGGAATACCGCAAATGCCTCTGCCGGAGAAAACACCAACCGAAACTTCATAAAAGGAGGGAATGTGCATGTCCCACGACTCCAACATTTTTTTATCCATCGGAAAACCAGTTAAAGACGAGTATGGTCAAATAATCGGAGAAGTCGTTTCCTTCGCTGTTAAGCCCAACGGCAACGTTGAACAAGTTTACATAAGACGTAGCGATGGAACCTTTGCCAAATATCCAGCTGCAAACATAACCTTTAATGGATCAGAAGTCGTTTACGTTTCAAACATAAAAACTGAAACAAACGCCTTCTGCAATCAAATACCCCTAATCTGGCGCAAAGACCAAGCCTTGAAAGAGCTTTACGAGAAGAAGAAAATATCGCCGGAAATCTACGAAGACCTACATAACAGCTTTGAAGGCGCCCTAAACCAGTTGAAAACAGAAGCCCAAGCCCTCTTGGAAAAAATTGACGGGGAAATTGAGAGGTGTAATAAGGAAATTAAAGAGTTGAATTACGCACTGGTTCACTTGGAAGTTGAGCATGAAATTGGGGAAGTGAACGATACATCCTATCAAGCCGCGTTTACAGCCATACAGGAGTGCTTAAAGAGGGCTAGTTTGGAAAAGGCTGACCTTGAAGGTTTAAGGAGCAAGCTTTCAAACATCCTCTTGGGCGAAACCATCCATGAACCTTCTCGAAGGGAAGTGGCTGTAACTTCGACGGCGGCTTCTATACCTACAAGTCTACCAGAACCCCCCGTTATAGTTTACGTGAAAGAAGCAGGTGAATCAAGCCTTTAGGCTTAAAGGCGTAGCGGGCGGAGGGAGCTGAAATCAAAAACCCTTTTTCACAATCCCCTCCACCACTGCGAGAGGTAATCACCCAGTCAATGTACAAGCTTAGAGTGCAGCAGCAGAAAGTTGTCCAAGCTTCTTTGAGGCTTAAGGAAAGGGACAAAATTCTTTTTCAGACGTGCATAAATGCTTTGAAAGCCAATAACCGTGAAAGGGCCGTTATATGCGCCAACGAGTTGGCTGAAGTCCGCAAACTAATAAACTTCCTGCAACAGGTGGAGCTCGCCCTTGAAAGGGTTATCCTCCGCCTTGAAACGGTTAGGGAGCTAAGCGACATAGTAATAGACCTAAAACCCGTCCTAAAAACTCTACAGGGTGTTTCAAGGCAGCTTTCTGAAATATTGCCAGAAGTCTCTTCAGAAATAAGCGAAATCAACAACGTCATAGGCGAAACAATCCACTCGACTAGGATGTCTGGCGTCGAAGTAATAATCCCTGTAGATAGAGTCACGCCTGCGGGAGAACAGATACTGAACGAGGTTGCGAGTTTTCTTGAGAGGAAAATTGAGGAAAAGCTTCCCGAACCGCCTGCTACGCATGAAGCTCCCACCATTGAGCAGGCAAGGACTGAAATCAAGCAAATGGTGGCTTTGGCTGCTTCCTGCTCCCAGTCTGTTAGCGGCGAAACCGTTGATGATGGTTGTTACCGCTCTAAAAACTTGATCTCTTTCAGGAAAGCCGAGATACAGGAGATTAGTCTCAAGGTTGGTGGTTCCTCCCTCGAAGAAGCCTTACTAGAGTATGTTAGGCGGAGCGGCGGTGAAATAGATTTGACCCGTTGCTCCCGGGACTTGGGGGCTTCCTACGAGGAGGTTGAGAAGGCACTGCGGAGTTTGGGGGCTAAAGGTAAGGTGAAGATTGAGGTTAGAAGGTGAGCTGCCATGGAAGCCTCTCAGGAGCTTGAAAGGGCTGCAACTAATTACGCCATGGAAGCCGTCCGCTTAGACAAGCAGGGTGCAAGGGGTATGGCCATAACCATGTACCAGAAAGCTATAGAAACGCTACTGAAACTTGTCCAACTCTACCCGGATTACGGCTTAAACAAGGTTTACATTCAAAGGGCCATCGCTTATCAAGAGAGGATTAAGGTTTTGCAGGGGGCAGTCGCCCCGGTGGAACCGCAAGCAGAACAGCCTAAAGGCGTTGAAGGTGCCAAACAAGGTGAAGCCAAGAAGGCGAGCTATGAAGACTTGATTATAAAGGAGAAGCCGAACGTCCGCTGGGACGAGGTTATAGGCTTAGATGCAGCAAAAAGGGCTATCAAGGAAGCCATAATTTATCCAGTTCAGCGACCAGACTTGTTCCCCCTAGGCTGGCCTAGAGGCATACTTCTTTTCGGGCCCCCTGGCTGTGGAAAAACTTTGCTGGCTGCTGCGGCGGCCACCGAGATTGACGCTGTTTTTATTTCCGTAGACGCAGCTTCCATAATGTCTAAGTGGTTAGGTGAGGCGGAGCAGAATGTTGCAAGGCTTTTTGAGTCGGCGAGGAGATGTGCGCTTGAAGACAAGAAGCCCGTTATAATTTTCATTGACGAGCTGGACTCTCTTATGGGGAAGCATTCCAACGAGGTTGGCGGTGAGGTTCGAGTTCGAAACCAGTTCCTCAAGGAGATGGACGGCATAATTGACAAGGGCAAAAACCTCTATGTTTATGTTATTGGTGCCACCAACAAGCCATGGGACTTAGACTGGCCCTTCATTCGACGTTTCCAAAAGAGGATTCTTGTACCTCTGCCGGACTTTCATGCCCGCCTAATGATGTTCAAATATTACACAAGCCACCTGACTCTGGCCCCAGACGTGGACCTGCATGAGTTGGCTAGGCTTTCAGAAGGCTTTTCGGGAAGTGACATAAAAGACGTTTGCCAAGCAGCTCACCTAAAAGTTATAGGCGAATTCTTTGAGTCGGGGCAAGTCGCCAACAAGCTTGCCAAACCAAGGCCCCTGAGGATGAGTGATTTCAGACAGATCCTTGAAGAGCGAAAGCCCAGCGTCTCCCTTGACATGCTCGCCCTCTACAACCGTTGGTTTGAAGCCTTCAAAGCCCTCTAGGAGCACCCTAATGGAAAGGCTTGGAGAAAACCGGCTTTTCTTTTTAAAATGCTCTCCTTTCTCCCTTCTCCCCTACGGAATCTCCAAGCCCCAAAAATGTGGGTGCTCCTTTAAGAGGTTTTAAGCCCCAACTTTCCCCTTTTTCTAACGAACCCCTCAACTAAATCCGCAAGTTTCCCGCTGTTCTCCGAAACATTAATATAAAGAAAACCCAGCGCAGCCCCGTTTAGCGGACCTAGACCCGCCAAGGCCATGATGGGCTTGAAGGTTTTCAATGCTTCCAACGCTTCATCAATGTTTTTTACAGCGACAATTTTTGGAACTTCTAAATTTTCTCCCAGAAGCTCTCTGAACCCTTCAACTATAATCAGGTCGCTTTTCCGACATCTTTCTACCACGTCATTTAAAGTTAGCCCCCTCGTATCCCCCTTTTCTATGGTGGCTATTTCCATAGGTGAAACCGCCACAACAATTTTGGCGCCTGCGTTTGCGAATCGCCACGTGTCCCTTCCCTCAGTGTCTATTGTGAAATCCTTTTTTGGAACGTGTTTTACAGCGGCCACTTTATAGCCTCTCTTGGTTAATTCTTTCGTCAAAATTTCTATCACTCTTGTTTTCCCGGAGTTTTTTCTTCCCACAACGGCTATTGCCGGCGGCCTGCGAGTTTTCATTCCCTCATCTCTTCGTCAAATATTTTCCTAAGTTTTTCTTTGTCCATATGGAGCTTTTCCGAGAGGTTTTTAACCCACTTTATGTAGTTTCTGAAAATATTTTGGAGTATTTCTGCCTTTTCCTTGTCGGAAAGCTCTTTTTCTTCGGCCAGTAGGAGGGCGAACCATTTTCCGATGTCTGTTAGCCTGTAGGCTTTAACCCAAACCGTTCTTCTCTCACTTTCAGCTTTTTCCATGCTCTCTGCTAGGATGCCGAGCTCCGTCAGGGTTTTGAGGTTTCCTATTATTGTCTTGTTGGAGTAGGCCAACTTCTTAACGAGGTCTTTCTGGTAAATTTTGTTGGCTATTCCTTGCTTTAGAAAATGCCTTAGGATCTCGATGGAAGCCTTCGACCCGAATATGGCGCCTAGAATTTTGTCCTTTTGCTCCGCTGGAAGAAAAACAACATAAGGGTGAGGTTCCGATTGAGGGTTCAAGCTGACACCTTCAACCTTTTAAAGCGGTGTCTAATATTTTGTTTTTTGCGTCGTTAGGCTTTTAAACAACCAGCCAAAAGTCTATCGAGGTGTCTTAAACGGTTGAATGGAAGCCCTTGGACGGAGACACTTTCATAACGCGGGAGGGCTTTATCTTCAATGTTTTCGGATATGAACATCCAAGGGACCGTGTTTTCGCCTTCCTAAAGTACATTCCATCAAATTTCAAAGAACTTTTTAAAATCCGAATGCTTGAGAGAACTTGGCGAAGGGGTGGGCTTGAGCTTTTTCGGGCTGAAAAGCTTTACACAGCCAAAAACTACCAGACTTTCCTTCAGGTTTTCCGAAAAAATTTTCCAGAATATGTTTATTTTTGTCCTTTTAGACGTAAGGAAGTTATCAGCGCGCCCCTAAACCGTGTTTTGGAGGTTTTTATTCCAAGGGACCGCCTAAAAACCCTAATAGAGGCGGGGAAAAGGGACGAACTACAAGAGCTAACTCTAGAGTTTGTCCAGCTTCTTTCTAGCGAGGCTAAAGTATCTTTGGAAGATTTTGGGGTGCACGGCTCTATAGCCCTTAACATGCATTCGGCTAAATCCGATATAGATATCGTGGTTTACGGGAGCCAGAACTTCCGCCGTGTTGAAGCCGCTGTAGACAAGCTTGTCAATGAAGGGGTTTTAACATACATTTTCAACAACCGTTTGGACGCCGCTAGACGGTTTAAGGGGCGCTTCAAAAACAAGGTTTTCATGTACAATGCTGTCCGTAAATTGGAGGAAGTTAAAGACAAGTATGGGGAACGTCAGTATACGCCCCTAACTCCTGTCAAGTTCAGATGCACAGTCGTGGACGACTGTGAAGCCATGTTCCGCCCAGCCATATACAGGATTGGAGGCTATACCCCGTTGGGCAGCGTGCATATTCCAAGAGACATGACGCCGGAAACTGTTGTCTCCATGATTGGGTGTTATAGGAACGTCGCTAGAAAAGGACAGCAAATAGAGGTTTCTGGAATGCTTGAACGGGTTGAAAACACTGTGACAGGAAAAATAACCTATCAAGTTGTTGTAGGCTCAGCGGAAAGCGAGGAAGAATACATTTGGCCGGTTCAAACAGCTTGAAGCTTAGAGA
>Ga0185307_1001047_pt1 | contig 16057 bp, 10 predicted proteins | sample LHCtaG_FD_128010 | JGI IMG/M metagenome (GOLD analysis project Ga0185307, IMG submission 128010) | Hot spring microbial communities from Little Hot Creek, USA to study Microbial Dark Matter (Phase II) - LHC4sed_matched (SPADES... | ecosystem: Environmental > Aquatic > Thermal springs > Hot... | reverse complement strand
ATTGCGTATTTCTCCGCGCCACGTCCAATAATCTCAGCAGCTCTTTTAACGCCCTCAGCTAAAACATCTCCAAAGCCCTCACGATTAACAATCATGTGTAGTAGCTTTAACAGCCCCTCACCATCACCAAATACAATTCTCAAGCCACCAGTGTCTTTCTCACTTATAATGCCTTTCTCAAATAGCTCCATAACGAAAGCTACTATTACACCAGCACTAATAGTGTCAACACCATATGTATTACAAATCTGATTAGCATAAGCTATGACGTTTAAGTCGCTAATACCACAGAGAGAGCCGAAAGCGGCTATAGTCTCGTACTCTGGTCCACCATATGCTGGGTCGGTCTCATAGGGGTGTTTAGCCTTAACATCTGGTTTACATCTTAGGGGGCATGCGAAACAACCAGATCTAGTTACAAGTATAGTTTTATTTAAGGCTTCACCACTAATTTCATCAGCTTTTTCAAAAGAGCCGCCTTTAAAGTTTAGTGTGGGGAGTGTTCCATCTCTGTTAAGTGGTATTACAAGCTCGGCCGTGCCATAAGTACTCCTCGAGACAGCTCCAGGTTGTTTTCTCCAATTCTCATTATACCACTTAGTAATTTCAATAAGCCTCTTCTCATCATAAAACTTCACACTCCTCTTAGTAGCCCTGACAGCTACAGCTTTTAGTTTCTTAGAGCCCATTACAGCTCCAAGACCACCTCTCCCAGCAGCATACCTATGATCAAACATAATGTTCGCAAACCTCACTAGCCTCTCCCCAGCTGGACCAATACACGCCACCTTAGCAAGTGGCTCATCAAGCTCTCTCCTAATCCCCTCAGTGGTATCCTTAGTCAGCCTACCCCACAAGTGTACGGCATCGCGAAGCTCAGCTTGACCATCTTTAATCCACAAGTAAACAGGCTTCTCAGCTCTCCCCCTAATAATCACTACATCGAAACCAGCATACTTGAGCTCTGATGCGAAAAACCCGCCAGCCTCAGACTCACCATACGTGTTTGTAAGTGGGGATTTCGCGGCAACAACTACTTTGCTAACTCCCGGCACGGGTACTCCAGTAATAATACTCGTAGCAAAGATCAATATGTTATCTGGGCTCAACGGATCTATATGTGGTTTAAGCTCTCTAAACAATATATAAGCAGCTAAACCCCTACCACCGAGATACTCTCTATATATATCTTCGGGAACAATTTCAACCCTAATCTCACCTGTCGAGAGATCAACTCTAAGCCACTTACCATTAAAGCCTAAGGGCACATTATCGCCTCAAAAATTAACTTCACTACTAAATTATAGATGCGAAGGTTTAAAAGAACACATTAAAAGAAAGCTGTGTTTTAAGAGGCCTCTATAACTCCTACTAAAACTACTATTTAACACATTACCACAGCGTCTTAAATGACTAAGAGATTATTGAAACAAGTCTCTAGGGCGAGAGCTTATACTGTATGATGTGAAGAGTCTATTGTGATATTAAATTAGACATTATACAACAAGTTAACTAAGTAATACTAATAGAGTGAACTCAGATAGGCTTTTAAAGCTCTACTAGGTTAGATAATTACATATCCAGCACTAAATATTCTAAAAATGCACCTTGAGTCTATTTCAGTGAGGTAAATAGATCTTTTTCGCTCTAATTTACATTATGATACATTGTCTGTGAAGTCTCTACTTAAAATTTAAATATCTGAACCGAAATAATATTTAGAGCGATTTGTGCGGTGTCTTCAGATTTATGGAGTGATATATATGGCTACAAAAATAGATCTTATTAAACTTCACCATCCTGAGGCACCCAAAATACTCATAGAGCCACCAGGGCCTCGAGCTAAGGAACTTCTTGAGAAGCAAAAGAAATTTGAAGGTAATCCTGTATTATATCCTCGTATGATTCCACTTGTACCTGATGAAGGGTTAGGAGCTACAATTAAAGATGTTGATGGAAACGTATATATTGACTTTTTCTCAGGAATATCTGTTTTAAACTTTGGGCACTCAAATCCATATATTCTCGAGAAAGCAATAACTCAATTAAAGAAAATTGCACATACACTAGATTTTCCAACAGAGGCTAGAGAAGCCCTCGCGGAGAGACTTGTTAAAATAGCACCGGGAGGGCTGAAGAACAAGTCAAAAGTTATTTTTGGAGGACCCTCAGGTTCTGATGCTGTAGAGGGTGCTATAAAGTTAGCGAAGTGGATTACAAAGAGAAGACCTATTATAGCATTTGAGGGAAGTTATCATGGACAGACAGCTATGTCTTTAAATCTCTCTAGTGCTAGGAAGTTTAAAGATCCATATGTTCCACTAGCACCTGAGGTCTACTTCCTTCCATACGCGTATTGCTATAGATGCCCCTTTAAACTAGAGTACCCGAAGTGTAATGTTAGGTGTGCAGATTACGTTGAACATGTATTAGAGGATCCATACTCGGGTATACCAACGCCTGCAGCTATTATTGTTGAGCCTATTCAGGGTGAGGGGGGTGTTATTGTTCCACCTGATGAGTTCTTACAGAGACTTAGGAGAATTTCTGAGAAGTATAATGTGCCATTAATTATTGATGAAATTCAGAGTGGTATGGGAAGAACTGGGAAGTGGTTTGCATGTGAACACTACAATGTAACACCTGATATCATGCCTATTGCTAAGTCTATTGGTGGTATAGGCTTACCTCTAGCTGGAGTAGTTTACAGAGAAGACTTTGACGTATGGGAGCCTGGTGCACACATAGGGACTTTTAGAGGTAATGTCGTAGCTATGGCTGCAGGTGTAGCTGCAATAGACTTTGCTGAGGAGTATGGTTTACTAGACCACGTTAAGAAACTGGGTGAAGAAGCCCTAAAATTCCTAGTTGATCTGTGTAAGGAGAGCAAATATATTGGTGAAGTACGCGGTAAAGGCTTAATGATAGGCGTAGAGTTTGTTAAAGATAAAGAGAGTAAAGAGCCTTTCAGCGACTTTGTTAGTAAATTAGTACTAGAGACGTTTAAGAGAGGAGTTATAGTGTGGAAAGCTGGACACTATGGCAATGTAGCGAGATTTTTACCACCACTAATTATAACAGAAGAACTACTAATGAAAGGCTTAGAAATATTTAAAGACACTGTTCTAAAACTAGAAAAAGAATATGCAAGTGTCTCTTAAAGCATTCTTCAGCAATAGTAATAATTCTCACAAAACAAATTTCTTTTTTAAACACATCTTGAGATCTTTAAAGTAGTTAGTGGAGAAATTCTACCAGAAGCTGTAAGCTCTGTTTAATTATTTACTTAGAGTAACTATAGGTAAAATAAGTGGAAATATTATGAGAAATTTTGAGGAAAAAGTTAAACTATACAATTAGGAGAGGGTTGTGATAAAAAACTTAGGATTAAGCTCTTTTAGGCATATATTCTCCTAGAATCAGATATGCGACTTCTTCAGCAGTGACTTTTTTCTTTACATATGGCGTTAAGAAGTAGAATAATATTCCGAGCACTAAGAACACAACGAATATGGCGTATTCTTCGGACCATACAAGTGCAGCTGGCATACCTGGAACTATTACTGAGATAAATATTGCAATGCAAGTAATGACGCCGATAATAGCTCCAGCTATACCTAGTGGTGCTTTATACGGCCTATCAGCAAGCGGCTCTTTTCTACGTAGACTTATAAATGCTACACATACTAGTAGATATAATAATGCCGTGTAAGCTGAGCAGGCGTCAGCAAACCATATTATTGCTCTCCTCCCGAATAGTGGGGCTATTATAGCGAGAATACCTACAAATAGTGTAGTAATGTGTGGAACTCCATATTTAGGGTGAACTCGGGCAAACCACTCTGGCAGTAATCTTGCTCTGGCTAATGCGAAGAGTACTCTAATAGATGCGTAGAAGGAACCAATGTAAGTACTCAATATGCCGAATACTCCAACATAAGCTATTATATATTTACCTGCAACACCCCAAACACCTGCAACTGCGTCAGCTGTTGGTATGTCGAGAAGAGGAATCATTTCTCTGGGTAGTAAGAAGCCATCAAGCAGGGTAACCAATAGATACCATGCTGTACCTACTAGTATTGAAAGTACTATTAACCTAGCCAGTTTTCTACTCTCATACTTATATTCTTCAGCTGCCTGTGGTATCATGTCAAAGCCTACGTAGAAGAGTGCGGCAAGAGCTAAGACAAGGGATAGACCAGCTATTGGTGGTAGTTCACCCCATAAATTCTCACCCATATTAGCCATGTATTCGGGTGTTGTAACTCCACACCCTATGCCTAGTAAGAATGTAGAAAAGCCTATTATAGCGAATGTGAACGTCATTATAGTCATAGCTATACCGTAGGGTTTTGCCCCGATATAGTTAATTATGGTAAATACTACTGCAACAAGAACTCCGAGTAAGACCATTGGTAAGAATACACTATAACCAGCTATAGTGTATAGTGATATTTGCTTAAAGATTCCCGGGTAGAGATACGCAAATATGTGTGGTACTGAGGCAGCTTCAAACATCACTAGTGCTATATAGGCTACGCCTTTTAGTGTTATTTGTTTAGAATTTTTCTAATTAAAATTCCAGAAAAAATTAAATACTTTCTAATACCCGTTTATTATCGGGGTGACACGAATTGGTTGAGCGATTAAAAATGTACATAAATGGAGAATGGGTAGATTCTGAAAGTGGAGAAACATTCGAGGTCATAAGTCCAGCGACTGGAGAAGTATTGGCAGTTGTCCCTAAGGCCACCGTAGAAGATGTGAAGAGAGCCATAGATGCTGCAGAAGAAGCTCAAAAGAGAATTCAATCGATGTCTATATCTGAAAGAGTAAAGCTCGTATATAAAGTAGCTGAGTTAATAAAACCTAACATAGAACAGCATGCAAGAGAGTTGACTCTTGAACAAGGTAAGCCTATACGTGAAGCTAGGATTGAAGTTGAAGACGTTATTCCTAATATACTTTGGCAAGCTGAGGATCTTAAACGCCTAGAAACACCTGTTTTTAGAGGATATGCAAACCCAGACTATATGTATATTGTAGTTCGAGAACCACTTGGAGTAGTTGGGATAATTACCCCTTGGAATTATCCATGGCTAATGCCTGCTGAGTACGTTTTACAAGCAATAATTTGTGGAAATGCTGTTGTATATAAGCCGGCATCTTATACTCCGATAAGCGCCTATAAATTCGTACAATATCTTGAAAAAGCAGGTGTTCCTAAGGGAGTAATAAACTTTGTCACAGGTCCTGGACCAGTAGTGGGCATGGAACTTGCTAGGAATAAGAAAGTAAACGGGCTTCTCTTAGTGGGAGAAACTGAAACTGGCGAGCAAGTAGCGAAAGCAGCAGGTGTTAAAAAACTTACACTAGAACTTGGAGGAAACGGTCCAATGATTGTGATGGATGATGCAGATCTCGAAAAAGCGGTAGAAGACGCAGTTTACGGATCTTATAATAACGCTGGTCAAGTTTGTTGTGCAACTGAGCGAATTCTAGTTCATGAAAAAGTGCATGATAAGTTTATTAAAATGCTTGTTGAAAGAACTAAAAAAGTAAAGTTGGGCTTCCCACTAAATGAAGATACTGATATAGGACCTATGAATAATGAACCAGTTGTACAAAAAGTAGAAAGACATATTCAGGATGCAGTATCAAAAGGCGCTAAGGTATTGATCGGAGGAAAAAGAGCAGAGGGCTTTCCGACGAAATTATACTTTGAACCAACAGTTATAGATAATGTTACCCCTGACATGTTAATAAATAAAGAGGAGACTTTTGGCCCAGTTGCTCCTGTTATAACTTTCTCATCGATAGATGAAGCCATAGAAATTGCAAATGGCACTATATACGGATTAAGTGCTGCTATTCATACTAAGGATATTAATAAAGCCTTTTACATCGCTGAACAACTTAAAACAGGACAAGTTGTGATCAACGGTCCTGTGTTACTATGGGACTATCATCATCCATGGGTTGGCGTTAAGAAAAGCGGCATTGGTGCTGTTGGCGGAAAATGGACAATAGAGGCCTTTACTGAATTAAAAACAATACTGCTTAGAATAGGTAAACCGTAAGGAGAAGACCATATGAACACTACTGAGATGTTAAAGGACTTAGAGAAAATTGTCAGCCCAGATAACATTTTGATCGATAAGTGTGATCTACTTACATATGCCCGAGATAGATATCCTCCCCTTGTCTTTCCTCGATACTTGAAATTACCATTAGCTGTTGTATTCCCCAAAACAACAGACGAAGTCGTAGAGATAGTTAAAGCAGCAAATAAACATCTAGTACCGTTAGTTCCAAGAGGAGGAGGGACTAATTTTGCAGGCTCAGCTATACCTTTAGAAAATAGTGTAGTAGTCGATTTAACTAAGATGAATAAGGTGATTCAACTCAACGAAGATGCTTTATATGTAAGGGTTCAAGCTGGTATAACTATAAAAGACCTTGAGGAAACACTGAATAGAAAAGGGTTCACATTCCCTCATGATCCTGGGAGTTTTCCATCTGCAACAGTCGGCGGAAGCATTGCAACAAACGCTTATGGATGGAGGATCGGAAGATATGGCTACCTTAAAGACCTGGTTTTGGGATTACAGGTTGTTTTGCCAACTGGTATATTGATCGAGACTCGAGATGTGCCGAAATCCTCAACAGGTTTAGATATTAAGAGTTTATTCATAGGCTCTGAAGGCACATTAGGAATAATTACTGAAGCAACACTACGTATCTTTCCAATGCCTGAGAAGAGGATTATACTCTTCTATGCTTTTACCAGTTTTGAAGAAGCTTTAAGAGCCCTGATCAAGATTAGAAAGAAAGGATTATATCCAACAACGCAGCTTGTAGTTGATGAAGCAGGGGTAAAAGCATTTGTAGAAGAGGGAAAAATCGGAGAAGAATACAAAGGTGGCTTAATACTAGTTTATGAGGGGCTCGAGGGAGAAGTTGATATACAAAAAATGGAAACCCTGAAGATCCTTAAATCAGAAAAATGTATAGATCTAGGAGAAGATGCGGCGCGAAGTTTTTGGGAATTAAGGCATAAAATGTTCCCGATGATGAACGTAGAAGGAACCTATGACAATATAGATACAGCTGTGCCACTTGATAAAGCTATTGAATTCTATAGATTCATTAAAGAATGGATTGAGAAATACAAAGTAAAGAACCTAGGTATAAGTGCGTGGATGGCACCTGAAAATGTCAGCATAGATATGGTGTTTGATGCGAGTTCTGATATTAGTATAAATGAATATCTTAAAGCGAGAGATGAGCTCGTCATGAAAGCTTTAGAGATGGGTGGTACTTGCTCTTATTGCATAGGTGTAGGCATTAGGTTTAGCCATCTAATAAAAATGGAACATGGAGTGGCGTTTGATGTTATACGAGCTATCAAAAAAGTATTAGATCCTAATAATATAATGAATCCAGGAAAATGGGGGCTATAATATGAAAATAGCACATATTTTAAATGAATTAAAAGAGAGTATAATCTTATGTAATCGTTGTCGTTGCGGATTTTGTAGAAGTCGTTGCCCCACATATCTAGCTTCTCACATTGAATCTCTTGGCGCAAGAGGTAGAAATCTATTAGCCTTAGCACTCTTAGAAGAATATATACTACCATCAAAAACTCTAGCAGATAGATTCTTTACATGCACTATGTGTGGGTATTGTAGGGAGATTTGCCCGCTTCAAGTGGACACTGTTAAAATAGTTCAAAAAATACGAACATATCTTATTGCTGAGGGCTTATATAACTCAAATATTCGTGAACTTCGTGAAAATATTATGAATTACTACAATCCTTACGGGAAACCTATTAAAGATAAGACTACGTGGGCTGGAAGCATTCAATTCTATAAGGGTGGAAAAACCCTTTTATTCGGTGGTTGTGTTTATTCTTTTCAAGATCCAGGAGTACTTCAAATAACCGCTCAACTTCTATTAAAAGCTGGTGTTAAATTGAATTACCTACCAAATGAGCCATGTTGTGGTTATCCTCTTTTGTGTTTAGGTTTTCAAGAAGAATTCGAGGATATTGCTAAAAAGAACACTGAGTTACTTCTAAAGGCTGGTGTTGAAGAAATAGTTGCAAATTGTCCAGCATGTGTTGAAACATTGAAACAATATAGTGAACATGTCGGTAAAGCTCATTTTAAAGTACTACATATTACTGAATACTTAAAAGAATTAATAGAAAGAGGTCAAATTCAATTATCCTATACTATTCCACTAGAGGTTACCTATCACGATCCATGCCATCTCACTCGCTATCTTAAAAAATATGAGGAGCCACGTAAGATTATTCGTAGTATCCCTGGAGTAGCTCTTAAGGAAAAACCACATAATAAACTTGAAAGTATATGTTGCGGTGGTGGAGGCGGGATATTAGTAACTAATCCAAAAATGGCTTTACAAATATCTGACATTCTTCTCCAAGACCTTCTAGAAACAGGTGTATCAACAGTAGTAACAGCGTGTCCAACTTGTAAGAGGAATATTGAAACCATTACAAAGTTAAGAAAAGCAAAAATGACCTGTATAGATATAGTTGAACTAGTAAAAAAAGCTATAAAAGTATAGTTTTTCGTAACAGAACATTCATTGTTTAAATCTTTTTAATTATTTAAAACATACGCACTAAAACCTCAAATTAATTAGATCACTTTCAAAACCTCCTGCTATATCTATTACGTAGTATATTAGTGCTGAGTATTGTAAGCTTTGTCTTTAGAAAGGATCGGAAGAGCAAGCATTAACTATTTATCAAAAATAAAATTATTTAAAATTGACAAGCTACTGCTAGTTATAGTGTTCAGCTGCTGCAGCTACATAATTACGCTTCTCCAGAAGAGTCTTTATTGGAACTTCATACTTATAGATATATTATAGATATAGTAGAATATGCCTTGTTCCCAAATATACATAGGCCTTAAATATATAGCTGTAATCTCTCAGCCTTTACCAGTCGCTCCATAATTATTACTATTGCTTTCTTTAGGATGGACAGAAAGCTGTCATAATCTCTTTAAAACATAAAAATAATTTTATTAAAATTTCCTTTTATGACATAGTAGGCCTTATAGGCAGTTAATTTAATTTCACCTTCACTCTCTAAACTCTCTTTAATAAATTTTTCTTCGATAAAAAAATAAACTTTCTTGCATTATTATACTGAGGGTGTGACTGTGGGAAGTGTAAAAGTCCTGATACTAGGGGCCGGCGAGATAGGAAGTATAATAGCAAGGATTCTAAGCATTGATCCTAAAGTTTCAGAGATTATTTTAGCAGACATCAATGTACAGAAAGCTAAAGAGGTTAGTAAGCGTATTGGAAGTGAGAAAATAGTTCCTCTACACCTTGATATAAGGGATCACACTTCTCTAGTTAGTGCTATGAAAAATGTAGACGTATTTGTGCATAGTGCTTTCTATACTTTGAATGTTTATGTTACTAAAGCAAGTATTGATGCGGGGGTGAGTGGTTTAGATATGGGGGGTTTATACTATTATACTTTAAAGCAATTAGAACTTAGTGAGTTAGCTGAAAAAGCTGGAGTAACATATGTAGTTGCAATGGGATCAGCTCCTGGGCTTACAAATCTCATGGCAAAATATGCTGCAGATAAAATGGATAAAGTAGATGAAATACACATAAGAATTGCTAATCGTACATACTTCAAAGAAGAGGAGTTTAAGTTGAGGTTCTTCTATTCCCCTCGCACATATATTGACCAGTTTACTTTAGATGCTGTAATATATCGCGATGGTAAGTATGAAACTGTACCTGCTGGATCTGGAAGAGAAATCGTTTTCTTCCCCGAACCATTTAATTTTGAGGCAGAAACATATTACTCCTTACACTCTGAACTAGCTACCTTGCCACGTACAATAAAAGGAGTGAAATCTGTTGACTTGAAGATAGCATATTCACCAGAATTAGTTAAAGCCATGAAGCTCTTTAAGGAAACAGGTCTTGCAAGCGAAGAACCTATAGAGATAACAGGAGTGCGTATAGCCCCTATTGATGTCCTTCTCACATGTCTCTACAAATTTATCGAGGAAAAAACAGATGCAATGGAGTTAGTTATAGTTAATGGTGAAAAGGGCGGAGAAAAGGTATTTCACAAGGTATGGGTTGTGGGTATTTACCATGAAAAGTGGGAAGTTAGTGGAGATTCATATCACACAGCTGCACCTGCAGCTCTCACTGCTAAGATGTTAGCAGAAGGGAGAATTAATGTTAAAGGAGTAGTTCCCCCCGAAGTTGCTATAAAAGAACCCGCCCAATTCTTTAAAGAACTCGTAGAATTAGCTCAGAAAACAGATGGAAAAATACAATTCTACGAATCAATAACGACAACAAAAAGGATTTTTTAAGTATAATCTTTTTTAAATAATCTTTAATATCTTTAAAATTTATACTTTACTACAATCTTACTTGCTAGGTGTTAGGTAAAAAATACTTTATATTTCACATCATCATTATGTTAGCAATATGTTTACATAGAGGAAAAAGTCTTCTAAAAACTGCCTCATTAAAACAGAAGGATTAAGACACGAGGCCGATATATTGTAGAGGAGGTAGTTAAAAAAGAATAGGATCGGTGTACTAGTTTTTATACTATCACACACATAATAATGTTATGTTAACCGCCATGTAATGGTGGTAATAAATCGATCACATCTCCATCTTTTATTAAAGCTTTATCACCACCAAGAAACATTATATGCCTACCATTAACTAATATGGTGACTCCTTTTACTTCAACGCCTCTATCATTAACTATAATGTAGTTGCTTAAAGCAGGACATTCTCTCATAACCTCCTTAATCAAGTCGATAAACGAGACCTCGCTCTGAGGAATATAAAGCTCTACTTTTTCACTTGCAATTTCTCTGAGTACTCCGTAAAAGCGTATTATTACTCTCACGAAAAACCCCGTCTTTAAGTAGAAAATAGGAAAATTAAGTTATACTTTGTAATCCAAGTTTATCTAATGTTTCTCTAAGTGGCACTCCGTCAGAGTTCCAACCTCTTTTAGCATAATATAAGTCTAACATTTTCTCAAAGTCTTCCCTAGTTACAACCCAACCTGCATCTTCTCTCGGTTTGTGGAATCTAGGTGGTAAACTATCGTTTTTCCTCCTAACACCCTCTCTTACGTTGAACATTCTAGTTAAATTATAAATTCTCTCACCTAATTTAAGAAAGCTCTCCTCATCATAGTTAAAGCCAAGGGTGTTAAGCATTTTAATGTAAATTCTAATCATCTCGTCTGGTGGTCTAATAGCATTTGATGGTATATTATCGCATGCTATTAAAGTCCATAGAGCTGCATTTCTATCCTGGAGATACTTAGTTAAGTTGACGAGGTCTTCTAGGGTTAACTTAGCTGTGACCTCTGCACCAACAGTCCACGCTCTTAAATGATCACCACCTCTATCAGCAGTAGCATATGCTAAAGCCATACCTACAACACCTCTAGGATCATATGCTGGTATTTCAAGGCCCTTAATGTGTAGGGCATACTCCTCAGCATTAAGGGTCTTAGCAGCTCTAGCTAATCCCTCAGCTAATAATTCCCCTAAACCCCTCCTATATGCTATGTCATATATGAGCTTCACGTAACTGTCTACATCACCCCAAGAGATCCTATATTCTTTTAAGAGCCCTCTTTCACATAGCTCTGTAATAAAGGCTAATATATTGCCTGTAGTTATAGTATCCATGCCTAAAGCGTTTAGTGTATTATTTACTAACATTAATGCTTTACGGTCAAGCATTAGTAAGTTAGGGCCATTCATAGCAACAGTCTCATACTCTATTCTCTCAGTTAAGAAGCTACCCTCTCTAATAGTAGTTCCACATTTAACTGGACACGTGGGGCAAGTTATTCTATTAACAAGGACTTTAGCCCAAGCATCATCAGCCAGCTCTCTCCATAACTCATGAGTACCTAGCTGGAAGTTTTTAGTTGGGAGGATTTTTGCCTCAGCTGATACCTTAAATACTGGTAAGTTGCCACCAATACCTATACCTGGCATTACATCTTCTTCTATGATCTTTAAGTACCTGCTAACTAAGTCTCTTTGAACACTCTTATCCACGCCTCTAGCTAGCTCATCTACTCCAAGCCAGCCCTTTAACAGTATAGCCTTTAAATTCTTAGAGCCTAATACTGCACCAAGACCTCCACGGCCAGCAACTCCAGGTCTAGTTATTGGGTTTTTCCTCCAATCTATGTACACACTTGCAAATTTAACTAGGTTCTCGGCTGCAGGGCCTATTGTGAGTACTGAATAGTCCCTGAACACTTCTCCAACTTCATAGGTAGTCTTGCCTCTAAGTGACTCACATTCAAAGAGCTTTTTCTCGTCCTTAGTTATTTTCAGACATACCATTTTATCGCTTTTACCCTCTATGACTATACCTATATAACCAGCTCTTCTTAATTCTACAGCAAAAGAGCCTCCAGCATAGCTATCACAAAAGAGACCTGTGAGAGGGGATTTAGAGGCAACAACAGTCCTAACAAATGTAGGATATATAAATGCTAAAGGCCCTGCAAACACATAGAGTTTATTCTCGGGTGAGAGCGGATCTATGCCTGGTTTGATCTCTTTATACATTAAGTAGGCAACTAGTCCCTTACCACCAACAAATTTTTCAACAACAGGATCTGTTAATTCCTCCTCTTCAATTCTACCTCTAGATAGATCAACACGTAGTATACTCTGCCCCGGGTAAGTCATGGTCACACACCAATGTAATCAATATTTAGACCCGTTTTTTAGCGTAACTCGACTGCTAATTGAACATTGACTAATTATAATAGTATAATACTTGTTAAAATTCTCAATATATATTAAGATATATTTATAAATGTACTAACACCTCCTAATGGTTAGGGGTATCTCTATGAATGAGCATGAAGAGGAAAAGGCCTCACCTGATGTTACCGCTATACCTGCTACTTTAATGCGTTGGGAATACTTATTAATAGTATACTTAATATTTGCATGTTTTCTGGTTTGGTATATATCTGAAAACTTGCTTGTCTGGGAACCTGAAGCAAGTATGTGGGGTTTACCAAAACCTATTGCAGGCGTTATAATGATGTCTATAACCTGGCTAATTGTAAACTGGGTGGTATTTATTGTATATAATATAGTGATGAAAAAACGTATTAGAGAGGTGAGTGGGAAATGATCTCACCTTGGTCCATTGCAGTATTGTCGTTATTAGTTGTATTTTTTGGTCTTACTTTGATTGCTGGCTATATTGCTGCTAAGAGGACTAAGAAGGGGTTTTACGAGTTCTATGTAGCTGGTGGAACATTATCAGCAATAACAGTAATGTTCACATACATGGCAACATATATGGAGGCATGGGAATTTGTAGGAATGCCGGCAGTTATAGTTAGTGAGGGCTTTGAGTGGTGGATTATAGAAATGATATTTTATCTAACTTTCGTTGCCCTCCTCATTCCTGTGAGCCTTAGAATTTATAGATTAGCTAAACTATTCAAGTATATTACACCCATAGATGTGATTGTTCACAGAGTTGGGGGTTATGAAAAACCATTAAGAATACTATTAGCTTTAATAACAGTTTATGCTACAATAATATACTTAGGCATGATATATATTCCTGCTGCTGGTGTTCTTAGTGCTGCTACTGGTGGTGAGCTCTCTTATCATTTATTCTTAGCTCTCTACGTATTATTCATAATTATCTATGTGAGTGCTGGTGGTTTAAGAGCTGTTGCTTATGCTGATGTAATTGCTGGATTTACATTCCTGGTGGCATTTGTAGCCATGATATATATAACGATCTTTCATTGGGGGGGATTTGATAGATTAGCATGGGCAGCATATACATCAGAAATAGCACCCCAAATATTCACAAAAACTCAACCTCTTCAATACTTCATAACCATGCTTATAATCTACGGGGCCTCATGGCTCTATATTCCACACTTGGTAGTTAGATTCTATGCAGCAAAAGACTATAAAGGCGTTCTAGTAGGTTGTGTTGGCTCTAATACAGGGTTCTTTGTGGGTGCTTTCTTATCGCCACTATTATTAGGGCTTTCACTAGCAGCATATTATGGTGCTAATCTACCTGAAGTTGAAGTTGTAGAAGGTTATGTACCCGCATTATTTAAAGATCTCTTTGGTATAGGGCCGCTATTAGCACTAATACTATTAGGCCTTATAGCAATAACCAGATCTACAATAGACTCTATGCTTCTCGCCGTCGCCTCGATTATCGATGTAGATTTAATCGAGAAGACTTTGCATATCAAAGTATCTGAGCGCACTAGAAGATTAATAACTACACTAGTTATAATAGGTGTAGCATTACTTAGCATCTCAATAGCTCTAGCTCCCGAAGCGCCAATGGTTATTATAGGCTATGAACTCTGCTGGCCAGCGTATTCAATTCTATGTTGGCCCCTAATAGTAATGCTGTTCTGGCCTAGAGCTAATAAATACGGTGGTTTTGCAAGTTACTTAGCAGGTTTTATATCACTTATTCTATTTACATATGTTATATGGCCTGAACCACCACACAACCCGTTTGGTTTATGGGAAGGAGCATTACCAACAATAATAGGTTTAGCAGCATTAGTAATAGTATCACTACTAACACCACCTCCACCAAAAGAATTCATAGAAGAGTACTATGGACTACGGAAATAACGCTTTTTCTCCTTTTCCCCACTAACATTACTCCCTAAAACCCAGTCCAGTTACGTTCATACAAAGAAAAACTAAGACTTGTCTTTTTTATTAATATTCACGGCAGATCAGAAGACTTTACCTGATTAGTAGTTTTAAGGAGGGGTTTAAAAAATTAATGTGTTTTTATAATATATGATATTTATATTTGTGGTAGTTTTTCTATTTTGTATTTTTTGGCTATTTCTTGTATTGTTTTGTCTAGTTCTTTTTCTATGTCTGGTGGTAGTGGTTCTACTACGTGTTCTTTTAGTATTTTTTCAACTTGTTCTCTAGCTACTGTTAATAGGTCTTTTGAACCACTCTTTTCCCACATTGCAATAGTCTTTTTATCTAATAATCTTGGTATGTAGTGTTCTCTCTTCCACCACTCGCGAGTATGCTTATATTTTAAGAATAATCCACCAGGACCAACCATCTCAATTAACCACTCAGCTAAAGTCTCACTGTCTACTAGTATACCTCTACCAAATCTCAACACAGCTCCAGCAATATCGTCATCTATAACGAGCTTAGTTAAGCTGATAGTTGTCTCAGATCTGAACATGCCAGCTCCTACTGCTATGTTTATACCTGAAAGTACAGCTATTAAAGCGCCTAGAGCTGTTTCTATTCCCGCTTGTATATCGACAATTTTTGAATCACTAACTGTAATCCAGGAACCGCTGGGTACTCCATAGAACCTAGCAAGTTGTGCAAATGCAGCTGACATTAACCCAACTTCAACAGACCCTATACAAGCTGTTCCATATCTCTGATCAAATGCTACTGGACTAGGATTAAGCATTATAGGTGTACCAGGTCTTGTAAATTGTGCTACTACTAGTCCTGATAAGAATTCTGCATTACCCTGTAACACAGCACCTGCTATTGTTGCAGGTGCTGTTGCACCAGTCTGTGGCATTGGTATTATTTCTATTGGTAGGCCATATTTTGCAGCCTCCATCAAATTAGCATAAATAGTTACAGCACTCCACTTAAGTGGTGGTGATGGACAAGCTCCAAAATACACTATAGGCTTTTTACTAACATTCTCCTCACCTACAATTGTCGCATATAATTTTACACGATCTCTTAGCTCTTCAACTTCACGAGCTTCAGTTTCAAAAGGCTTAGTACACATCTTAATAGCTAAATAATCAAACCACTTATCTGAAAACAATTCAGGAACATCACTCGGATAAACTGCTCCAAATATATGAGTATTTGGAAGAGCATCAATAAGCTTTGCCCACTCAACAACATCTCTCGTAGTAAACATTCTAACCTCATTAGTTCTCCAATCCATA
>Ga0185307_1001045_pt1 | contig 16079 bp, 15 predicted proteins | sample LHCtaG_FD_128010 | JGI IMG/M metagenome (GOLD analysis project Ga0185307, IMG submission 128010) | Hot spring microbial communities from Little Hot Creek, USA to study Microbial Dark Matter (Phase II) - LHC4sed_matched (SPADES... | ecosystem: Environmental > Aquatic > Thermal springs > Hot... | reverse complement strand
TGCGTGATGGTTAGTGATTAAATGAAGGCATGTTTTAAAGGGCTTTTGGAATGGCTTATTTTTCACTCATCCTGCTTGGTTCACTATTCTTCTTTGATTTCTCTTCTCAAGCAAATATCCATTTTTCCATTTCTTTAGTTAGGTGTGGTCTGTCCCATAGCAGCTCTTGCTTCTCCGAAAGTCGAAGCAGGGTGCTTTTACTCGCGCCGTAAAGCTTATTAATCATTAGAAAAAAAATAAATAGGGTTGTTTATATGAAATTTTTAAAGTCAAGGTCAGCAATAACCAAACTCGAGGCAACTCTTATTATAGCCGTCATCGTTGTCGCTTCAGTCGCAGGGTATTTTGCCTATCTTGTGACGAGGCCAACACCTCCTACTAAGCCAATAAAGATCGGCCACCTGGCGGACCTTACTGGTCCTCTCGCGGTATACGGGTACTCAAATGATAAGGTGTTGAGTGCGGCTATCAGAAAGATAAACGCCGAAGGCGGGATAGCTGGTAGACCCGTAGAGCTCTATACGGAGGACACCGAGACTAAGGTCGCTACTGCCGTTATGAGGATGAGGAAGCTCATCGAGTATTACGGCGTAGACTTCGTAATAGGCTCACAGCACTCCGGGATTAACATAGCCACCAATCCGATAGCGAAGGAGCTGAAAACTGTAACCTTCCAGGTTGGAGAGGCTTATGAAACCACAGCCGAGAAGGGTAATAGGTACATATTTAGGATAAACAACAATGTCAGGGAGCAGATTTTGGCTGGAATTGAGTACGCAATCAACAATATAGCAAAGAAGTGGGTCACCATCGTAGTAGACTATTCGTGGGGCTGGTCCAACGAGGAGGAGTTCCTTAGATATGCCCCTAAGTACGGAGGAGAAGTGCTAAAAACAATTAGGGTGCCCTTAGGCACGAAGGACTTCATGCCATATCTAGCACTGATACCAGCTGAGGCTGAAGCGGTATTCTTCGCCTTCTTCTTCGCAGATTTCCTTAGCTTCATACGCGACCTACATGCAGTACGCCCCGACCTGAAGCTGTACTCTCCTATATGTGCCCCAGAAGGGATCAACACTGAGGAGCTGGGTGAGCTGTATGAGGGAGCCTATGTTCTATCATGGTTCCCAAGATACCTATCGGAGTACGATACACCATACAACAGAGAGTTCCGTAAATTAGCTGGCATAGATGAGAAGGGCAGGGAGGTTGGAACAGGGACTGTGCTCACAATATCCCACAGCTGGTCGGTTTGGGAGGCGATGTTCGCCCTTAAAAGGGCGATAGAAGTGTCGGGATGGAAGAGTAAGGAGGATAATCCTGCGTTAATAAAGGCTTTAGAGGGAATGAAGCTCAAGGAGAGCATCGAATTCCCGCAGGGGGACAAGTTCATAAGAGCCGAAGACCACCAAGCATTCATGCAACACTTCATAGAGCGTGTTGTGAATGGGACGCTAAAGAAGGTCGCTACAATACCGATGGAGAAGGCAATATACCCGCCGGAGGTTGACTACACAAAGGAATCCTTCTAACTCCCTCATTTTTGATTAAAATGGTGCTACCGGAGCTTCTCATAAAAATTTTCTCGCTAACAAATGGGATTTGGGCCTTCATAATCACCTTTAGTTGCTTTAGGTCTCTTTTTCATCTTCGGCTTAATGGAAATCATAGATGTAGCTCACGGAGAACTATACATGTTAGGCGCCGTTCTAACATGGTACGGTTTGACATGGTTTGGAAACTTCTGGCTAGGAGCTATTGTAGCCACATTAATAATTGGTATTCTTGGCATCGGATTAGAGTTTTTAACGGTAAAACCCTTAGAAACTCGGTCTCTCGGTGCATACATGAAGTCTCTGGCTTCATCTTCACTCTCCCCCTTCAGCACATAGGACCTTAGAAGGCCTGACAATTCTTGACCCTGCTGTTGGAACAGGGCGTTTCCTTAAAGAAGCAAGCAAAACGTATCTAGAAGAGCCTCTCATACTATTCGGCATAAACATAGACGTTGGGATGTAAAGAGCCTGCCTAGTAAACATGGCCTTGTTCAGCTGACACCCATACAGCATAATATGTGCAAACTCGCCTCTGATAGGCCCGAATTTTGCTGGACCATCAAGTCCTCTATGGGATTACGGAAACTTATGGGAGCCGCCGGACGTTTCAAAATTCTACGTTAAGCCTCCACCAGTAACAGCCGACAAATTCAACCTTTCATTGATTAAATTTTTCCTTCGTAAGTGAATTTAAGAGAGAAGGTCGTCTAGGTTAATCCCTTTGGTAGACTTACTCCATGAGGGTTCTTGCCAGTTTCAAAAACGCATTTCCAGAAATCGTAACCTTGTTTTCCACCAAAGACCGCTGAGAAAAGCCCAGGATCCCTATCAATCCACATGCGCAACGATGCTATGTTTGAACGACCTTTCGGATGTGCCCCCAAAGCTGATCTGGGAATTTTTGTTGAAAAAGTTCCTTATCCTCAACAGACTTCCTCAGAAAAGGAAGTATCTTCTTATGCAATATCTGACGTATCGGAGGATGTTATATAACACTTCTTCTTGTTAACCTAATCGCTCTAAGGTGATTGTCTGAAATCTCTATTTCCTTATTCTCTTTTTTCTTCTTCAATTTTAGCATTACCGATGTCAGGATCATATTTCCCTAAGAACTTCCTCCGCAAAAATATTTATTAACTTTTGAGCTGTTCTTTTTCCAATTAACGTGGGGATTTTCGCCTATTTCAAGATTATAAGATAAAGGAACTGCGAGGGGATCTTTATTTATAAAGAAAGACTTCTCAATAATATTGTAAGAAATCGGTTTTTCAGCGCCTCTACCTCCAAACTCGACATAGTTCTTCAGCTTGTTATCTGGAGAATGTATACATAGGCTCTGACATCATCTATAATGTACTTCTTGAGTTCCTACGCTCTCCTCTGAAGAATGCTATTGAAACTTTTTCAGAAAAGTTTAAGTCGTTTTCTCAGACCTTTTAGCTGCCTATACTGTCAATTTTTTCCCAGCAGATTTGACTTCCAAGAAAACGTTAGACCGACATGTCAAATGCAACTTGACGCAAAACCGTGCCAGCTCTTGTATTAGTCACAAGTAGAAGATCGATGTCTTTCTCGCTGTTTACTATAAAAACACGCAATGGAAATTCCCTTATACAAAGTAGAAGCTTGGCAGCTATCTTGTGCTGTCCATCGAAAACTCTTATCTCCGCTTCACTACCTTCAACTCTTGACCAGGCCAAACCCACATGAAGCTGTGGGTGACCATGTAAGAACTCTTCTATTAGACCTCTTATCCTTGAGCCTATAGCCCCAGGGTTTATTCTCTCGTCATGAAACAGATTTTCAACGGATAAAGTGATAAAAAAGAACAATCCATAGTTTATCTTTATAAAGCTTGCTTTTATGGCTTACAACAGTAGAGCCATACCAATTTTATATTCAATTTCTCATTTACGATTTTGAGCTTTAACGGATTTTTCGCCCCGTCGAACTCCTCAAGAAAATCACTAAGGTTAGGGTGTTAAACCCTTTATGCCTATATATTTTTCTTTTATTTCTTCATACTTAAACATGCATCTCGCACACGTAAGTCGGAATCCAACTTTCTTTGGTTACAAGTTTTATGCACAATGGCGAAGTTGTTTGAGTCATCTTTTTCTCCAGCTGTTTGGAATAGTGTGATCTATTTGCCAGTCTTTTAATTCTAGGGTAATAGGCCGGCTGCAAATGAAACACATCCGGCCTTGGATTTCAAGTAGCTTTTCAGCTATTTCTTCCTTAGACATGCACTATCCGTCCATAAGATGACTCTTTAATTTAAAACCTGCTATATCTAAATTTAAACCAAAGCCTTCATCCTCTAGGTATAGGATTTGTTTCTTTCGATATCTTCATCTGGTGTTGGTTTCCTTCTAAGCCCCTCCTATAATTTGAACCTTAACTCTCAAAAAGCTCGAAATCTAACCACCCTTTCATAGCTCCTAAATGATCTTAGTTACGATGTTGATTCTTAAATTTCGATTATTAAAAACACCTGTCTCAGTTTAACTTCCATTTTGTTAATTCTTCGAAGGACATATTTTAGTGGCCATACTTCCACCACATATGGCTCGTCATTTTCATATTTTCTGTTCGGCCGAAGGCGAACCATATGTCGCCCAGTTTTACGGCTACATTTCCCATATGCAGCCTGGAGCCATAAAGTTCATCATTATTTTCCAGCCCTCTTAATCAGTATATTAGAAGCTCTTCGAGGGTTCTAGGTATGCTGGGGTCGGCGTGCAAAATGTCCTTGAAGACAATGAAGTTCAACTTCAAGTTTTGGAATACACGCCTCATTCAAATAACTGCAGGCCTCTGTCCAAAAGCCAGAATGATCCCTGCTACACTCCCTAATAGTCCATTTTGAGGGCAAGATTGAGGAACTGGAGCGGAAGCTTGAGGAGGAGCGGAATCAGAAAGAGTGGAAGCTTGCCGAGTGGCTTGGCTAAGCGGCGAAACCTAGCCAGCCACATTTTCGTTAAATAGTTCTGCGTTTTCCCGGCAGCCTAAGCGACTTCCAAGACATGTGCGTAAAAGATGTCTTCCGCATTCACAGGCTTGAGTTTGAAGCTGCGCCGAACGAGAATGGAAAAATAAGTTTCTACATGCGGAGAATTCAGGCCTAACCTTCAAGACTTCTGTCTTGCCCTTACAACGAGCACCACACCAACTACTTTTAGGACCAATCCAATCACAATTTCGTATGCTAAGAACTGGCGACAGCGCTTCAAGAGCGTTCATGGAATACGCAAAAAGCATAGCTTTATTGCATAAAATTTTCAATATTTTGATTTTGCTTACTCATTTTTTGGGTTTTCTAGTCGTTAGCGCGCAACTTTGTCCCGAAAACGATTAAAAATAGTGTATATTCCTCTTTTAGATTTGGGGAGTTTTGGCCGGGGGGTTAGATGATAGAGGAGTAAAAAAATTAAAATAAGTTGAAAAAGTAGAAGAAGAATAAAGATCTGCGGGTGGCGAGGTGAATATTTGAGGATTGGAATTATTAATATCGGAAAGCTGGTGTCAGGAAACATTAAAAAGCCGTTATTAGACGCTGATGCCATCCTCATAGAAAACGGCGTGATTGCCGAAGTAGGCAAGGAAAGGGAGATCAGCACGGAAAAGGCTGATATGATAATAGATGCTAAAGGGATGGTCTTGACACCGGGTTTAATAGATTCGCATGTTCACGTGGCCATAGGAGACTTTACTCCAAGGCAATTGACACTGGGATTCATAGAGAGTGCAATGCACGGCGGGGTGACCTCCATGATTTCAGCAGGCGAGGTGCATGTACCAGGTCGTCCAGTCGACCCCGCAGGGGTTAAGGCGCTTGCCATACTGGCTGCTAAGTCATATAGCAGATTTAGGCCTGGCGGGGTTAAGGTCCACGGAGGCGGTCTAATACTTGAACCAGGACTAACGGAGCAGGACTTCAAGGAGATGGCGAGGGAGGGAGTTAGATTCATAGGTGAAATCGGATTGGGAAAGGTCTCCATACCGGATGAAGCGGCCGAGATGGTTAGATGGGCTCGAAAGTACGGAATTAAATCGATGATGCACGTGGGAGGGACCTCACTACCAGAGGTGCCGGTCATAACAGCTGATGACGTAATTAAAGTCAATCCAGACGTGGCTGCCCACATCAATGGAGGACCCACATCACCGTCACTTGAGGATGTGAAGAAATTGATAACGCAATCCAAGATGGGCCTAGAACTCGTGCAGTGTGGTAACTTGAAGACCATGATTAATGCTTGTAAGATAGCTCGTGATGAAGATGCGCTTTACAGAATAGTGTTAGGCAGTGATGCACCCTCTGGCACAGGTGTTATCCCACTGGGCATACTTAGATCTATAAGCCAGATAGCGTCGCTTGCGGAGGTTCCAGCTGAAGTGGCTATAGCCATGGCCACGGGTAACACCGCACGCATCTACGGGCTAAATACCGGTATAATAGAAGAGGGAAGAGAAGCGGACATTGTAATAATGGATAAGCCCATAGGATCCGTTGGAAAAGACGCTCTTGAAGCCCTTTGCGTGGGCGACCTGCCCGGAATAGCCATGGTGATGATAGACGGGGAAGTAAGAACATTTAAAAGTAGAAACACTCCTCCCCCTACCAAAACTGTTAGCGTGGAGCGAAGGGCGTGATAAAATGGGAGAGATTGAACTTAAGATACGAAAGCTCGTAACAATAATTGAGGAAACCCATATGGAGATGGGCAAGAAGCTCGAAAAGCCCATTAGAAAGGCGGCGGCCATCGCAGTAATAGAAAATCCATTCGCCGGAAAGTATGTTGAGGATTTAAGCATTCTTTACGACTTTGGCGAGAAGCTCGGAAGAATGCTCGCTGAGAAGGCACTCAACGTTTTAGGGGCTAAGCCCGAGGATATAGACAGTTACGGTAAAGGGGCCATCGTGGGAACAGCCGGAGAACTGGAGCATGGACATGCGATACTTCATCCAAAGCTCGGCAGGCCATTTAGGGAGGTCTTAGGTGGAGTTGATCATTGTAAGGCTATAATTCCATCAGCAGCTAAAGTAGGAGGGCCAGGGACGCCCTTAGACGTTCCTCTTCACTATAAGAGAGCAGCCTTTGTAAGGTCCCACTATGATGCCATTGAAGTGAGGGTTACTGACGCTCCGAAAAATGATGAAATACTAGTCGCGCTAGCCATATCTGACGGAGGACGACCATTAGCGAGAATTGGAGGCTTACGTAAAGAAGAAGTCAAGGGGCTAGACGGCTTAACGTAAACTTCAATTCTACACGGGGATATTAAAAGTTGATGATCATAAATATTGAAAGGTGCTCAGGTTGTGGCATCTGCGCCGAAGTTTGCCCATTAAATGCCATATCGATTCAGAAAAAGAAAGCTGTAATATCTGAGTTCTGTTCTTTATGTGGCGCCTGCGCCAAGGTATGCCCTCGTAACGCTATATCACGACCCCAGGAGCGAATACCAAACAGGGTAATATGTCAGGCTTGCCCCGTCCAATGTGAGATATCTGAGGGATATACGGGTGCATGCCGCAGATACATGAATGTTAAAGGGAAGCTGATAAGAACGCGTAAGCTCTTAGTTCCGAAGCCTGTGGATTTAGAAGCACTTCGCAGAAAGTTAATAATTAGCCACCCTCTCGTCACTGGTATAGGGGCTGGTACTAAGAAAGGACTTCTCGCAGGCTTCCTGCCCGCGCCCTACATTGTCTATGATAGAGTTGGGGATATTGACATTGTAACCTGTGCGACTGAGGCACCTTTGTCTTATAGCGGCCTAATAGTGAAAATAGATACTGACTTCTACATTGGTGAGGAAGGAGCCAAAGTTCTTAGAGGCGGCACTCATGTGGGTTACGTTGCGATGGAGCAGTACGGATCAAAGATTCTCAGTATAGGAGGAGTGAATTTGTTAACGGGCAAGACAGGCGTGATTGTAGCTAAAACGATTGCTGAAATAGTAAATGGAGAAATAGTTGAGCTGAAGGTGAAGGGAGGTGCAAGGTTAAAAATCCAAATTGGGGAACCCCCCATAATTAATGATAAGGTATCCGAAATAGTGAAAGGCGGCTGTGGATCGTCGGCAGTCGGACTATTTGGAGAGGTGTTTAAGGAAGCTGCTGACGAGGTAATAGTTCTTGACTCGCATATTACCGGGCTTGCCTCAGAGCACCTAGCGGGCGAGATAGCTGGGATGAGGTATAGCGGAGTTAGGCTCGTGGGTATTAGAAGCACGCGAGGTAGGTACTTTATGAAGCCAGGCACTGGTTGGGGTGGAACGAACATAATGGACCCTATTAACGCCATCGCTTACATAGATATGAAAATCGCTAGACCAGGCATGAAAGTGCTAATCACCGAATCGACTGGTCAAAGGGCTAAGATGTTTGAAGTGACAAGAGAAGGGAAACTTAAGGAGATAGAGCTGACTCCCAAAGCCAAGGAGGCAGTCAAATTAATCGCCGATAATTGCGAGCCATCCAGGGTCTCCGCGGTGTATGTTGGTGGTGCGGGAGGAGAGGTACGGGGTGGGGTGACGAAGTATCCAATTAAGCTTACGAAAGCCGTTAAGGAGGGGTTGGCCTGTTTAACTGTGGGGGGAGCTCCAACCTTTATACTTCCTGGAAGTGGCCTAACCTTCATGGTAGATGTCGAGAAGGTTTTAGATAAAGCGTTCACGTGGGTTCCGACCCCAGCCATTGTAGCTCCACTTGAATTCACTATGGAGAGGGATGTATTCGAGGCAATCGGAGGTCATGTAAAAAATTTGAGACGTAAGTCAGATGTATTGAGGTTGGACGAAGTTGAATTTCGCTAGAAAATATAATGATTACTTAGAAATCGTCGGTAAAAGAGGCGTTATTATCAGGCTAGGACCCATGCATCTGACCATCATAGCGGAGAGGAATGGCGTCCCACTTATTGACGAGGCTAGGAAAGGCGCTAGGATTGCCGTGAGGTTACTAGAGGATGTGGCAAAGCACAAGAGAATATTGAAGAAGAACGTATTTGAAATAACATCTGAGAACCGTTTCCCACGTGTAATCAGGGAGTCCATCAAGGCGTGTCGTCTTACATGTGATGAATCGTTAACGCCGATGGCCGCCATTCCAGGAGCTATAGCTGACATTGTGGCAGACGCTATAAGAGAAATGGGGGCAACAAAGGTTGTAGTCGATAATGGAGGCGACATCGCTATAAGGCTTGAGGGCTGTGAATCAGTGAAGGTTGGGATCGCCCCGAGAGCCAAGATCTGTACACACGTTATTGAAGCGACAACCAGTAACGGAATTGGAGGGATAGCGACGAGCGGCCTTGGAGGGATGGGGTTTACGAAAGGTGTCGCATCGGCTGCTACAACCATAGCTGAGAAGGCGTCGTTAGCTGACGCCTCTTCGACGGTGATAGGGAACTCGACTTTCTGCGAGGAAATAGAGGTGATTAAGTGCCCGGCTAATGTGCTTGATCCTGATAGCGATATAGGTAATCAAGCCGTGACGTTAAAGGTTGGTAAAATATCTAAATTGAGTGCCATTCGCGCGATCAGTAATGGTTTGAAGGTAGCAAGGAGACTTATGAACACTGGAATGATTAAGGGAGCAGTAGTATTTGTAGGAGAAAAGGTTGGAATGGTGCCTTCAGGCATAGCGAGACGGCTTGATCACAGATCAATGTTTATCCTGTGCTAAGCTTTAAGAATCACTCTTTTAATGGTGTTGATGACACGTAGCGCTCTATTATTATATACTATGGGCATATATTAGAATTATAGTAACAGGTTTAGCTGGCGGATACTTTTGGGGCGTGGCAACGCAGCAACTTCTATTATCGAAGGTAAAGGCCGACTTAGATAACACAAGAGCCGACTTATACAAAACAAGAGAGGATTTAGATAAAACAGCAGCCGAACTGAGTAAGTTAAGGCTGAGGTTGAAAGATTGTTGGCTGCAAAACCAAAACTGCCAACACCAAAGCCTGTCGTAGTCTCGTCCAACACAACAGCTTTGATCATCGTGGACATGCAGAACGATTTCTGCAAACCAGAAGGTAGCCTCTTTTTAGGTCCAAATGTCACAGCAACAATTCCACACATTAGGTTCCTCTTAGATAAAGCAAGAGCTGCAGGGATGGTTGTCATTTATACGCAAGACTGGCACGCACCAGACGACCCTGAGTTCAAGATATGGCCTGTACACGCTGTGCGAGACACGTGGGGGGCTGCGGTGATAGACGAGCTTAGGCCAACGCCTAAAGACTATTTTATTAAGAAGACAACTTACGATGCTTTTTCGCTCCAAAAACTGAGCCAAATCTGGAAGATCTTTTAAGAGACCTAAAAGTTGACAAGTCATAGTTACGGGAACTGTTTCAAACATCTGCGTTATGCATGTAGTTGCTGGTGCCTCACTCAGAGGCTTAAGGGTCGTGGTGCCAACCGACTGTATATCTGCATTAAATGACTATGGGCAGGAATTGGCTATATTTCAGATGTCATTCCTTTACCGGGCAGAGATAACGACCTCCACCCTAATAACTTTCACGTAAAAACGAAAGACCAACTCTCCCTTTATTTTTTGTTACACTGTCGGTTGCTCGATATTTTAGTCTTTTAATTAGCATGACAGCAATAATTTAAATGAGCGTTTTATCGAATTGCCAATGTGTAAGTCTATTTTCCTCAGCAGCCATTGATCCACATATACGGGAATGAACCTAACCTTGTCTGGTTTATCAACAATATTGATTGCTTGTGTGATTCAATAGCGTACCTGTATTTGACATAACTCTCATCATTAAGAAGTCTGTGTAAACCGGGATCGAGGGTTGCCACCCTTTTAGAAATTCGCTTAAGGTTATGCGCTTCTCTATAGCAGAGAATAAATCAAATACGTAGACTGAGGCGAGCCTACGAGAGATTATTTGCGCTCCAATTATCTGATCCCTTGCATTGATTGTTATCATAACCTTGGATGGGTATAGTTTTAAGAAACGGAAGCGGTTCTCCATTGTCGATAACTCCATTGTATTGACTGCCATGCCCACTTCCTTAGCTGTTTCTGACACGTGACCCATGCTGACGATTTCGTTTGCAAATATCACATCCATTTGAGATCTAATGATCCCTTTCATATCCACATGCGTTCCAGCGGCGTTCTTGCCAGCTATCGCTCCCTCTTTAGCGGCGACGCTTCCAAGAGGGAAATAGGTCCACTCATCTGTTATGGCATCTAACACCTCCGCGCAATCGCCTGCCGCATAGATTTCAGGAATAGACGTTTGCATGCGGCGATTCACTTTAATTGCCCCTGTCTTACCAAGTTTTATGCCAGCCCTCCTCGCTATGTCAGTGTTAGGAACCACCCCTGTGGCGAACACAACGATGGATGCAGGAACCTTTCTATCGTTCAGTTTTACATATTCAACCTTTTTTCCGCCCATGATTCCTGTGGGTGAAACCCCTGTTAAAACTTTCACTCCCTTCCGCTCGATGTGATTTTTGAGATGTAAAGAGAAACTCGGTTCGATAAGCTCTCGGAGTATACGTGAGCGAACCGCGATCGTCACCTTCATTCTCCGCTTCGCCAAAGCTTCCGCCACCTTAAGCCCAACAAATCCAGCTCCAATAACCACAGCGTCCCCACCCTCTTGAGCACGTTGCGATATCCTAAGCGCATCCTCAAACGTTCTAAGGCCAAAAACTCCTTCCTTTTCAATCCCCTCTACTTTGGGTATGAAAGCAGAACTGCCCGTTGCAAAGACTAGCGCGTCGTAAGGGAAATCTAAGCGCTCTTTTGTTTTGACATTTTCGGCTCTTACCACTCTTTCGTCTGGATCAACATCAAGGGCATTAATACCTGAGAGAAAATGTATTCTCAAATTACTGATCCATGAAGTGAAAAGAGCGAAGTCTTCTACTTTCGAAGTTGGGGATACAATAATAGATGGAAGTGACAATCTACAATAGGGCGGGCAGAGTTCTCTCGATAAAACCACAATTTTAGCATGCTTATCTACCTCACGAGCGCTAGCAGCTGCCGTTAAGCCCGCGATGTTTCCTCCGATGACGACAATCTTGCGCCGCTTCAAAAGCATTTCCTCATTAATCTACAGTATCACGCGCACAACTAGACAAAATTCCTCTTCTTTCCAAATCCTCAGCTATATCGTGCAATCCCAGTTTCATGAGGGTCCTCTTCTTCGGAATGCTCGTTTCCACATCCCATCCCCTTTCCTTGTAGTACTCATCCAGCATCTTACTGTACTTCTCCCTATCCAAAACGGCACCTTTATTGGGACCCTCTGGCAGCGGCTCCTCATAGAGCCTCCTAGGTAGATAGTCGTCTTTCCTCCTTAACCCATATCTCACCTGTATTGCCTTCTCCACGTTGTAGATTCTTTCTCCACACCTCATTATATCCTTCCACGTGAATTCGACTCCTGTGGCAGCCGTAACGAGACTCGCCATGTACTCTGGACCAAGGGGCATGTTCTGCCATGGAGTTGAGAACTTACATAACCCAAGAGAATCCACAACTGCGAAGAGATCCTCCATCCACTTAACTAATGCACCTTTACCCTCATAACTTAGCGGATTTAGAGATCCGAGCTCGTACCACCTCTTCGCATCTTCAAGAGGCACTCCAACCCTCACCCAATCCTCAGGTCTCTTGTAGAGCCCGATGGCGGCGTAGCGCTCCTGTGTCGCATGACCTCTAAGGTGGTCTCCCCCACGAGTTGCGGTGCCATAAGCTAGTGCTATCCCCCTACTTGCACGAAGCTCAACGTTTGAGTGTGTCATCCCCTTCGTATGAATAACATAATACTCCAGCTTCTCAGCTGGAATACCTTTAGCCTCGGCTATCTTCCTTGCGGCAGTTAACACCCCATCGGCTAAGATGTTGCCGAAGCCCTTTCTATACGCGATGTTCTTTATGAGCTCTATCACGGCCTCATAGTTGCCCCACTCGAGCGTCAATCCATCCACGTCTTTTGAGGTTATTATACCATCCTGCCACCAATGCATAGAGCAACTAACATAATTGGAGGTTTGAACGACGTCTAGTCCAAGCTGATTAAGCAGGTTATTAATGTAAAGTAGCGATGGGAGCGATGAGATGCCACACTTTGACCCAAATCCAGATAGCTCCTCATACTCGGGTCCCTCGCCAGCCGTCCCCGCGAAGGGTCCATCTCTGACTACATAAAAGCGACTGCAATTGATTGGACAAGCGAAGCAACCCTTGTGCTTTACCACATACTTCTCAAGGAGTGTTTCCCCACATATCTTCTCAGCCTCTGAGAAGACGCCTGTCTGCCAGTTCCGAGTAGGCAGGTTGCCCATTTCATTGAAAAGTGAAACGAGTAGGGTCGTTCCGAACGTTGATAGCCCTTTGTAAAATATGCCCTTTTTTATCTTTTCATGAAGCTCGGTGGCAACTTTCTCAAACTCTTCTGGCTTTGCTAGCTTTATACCTTTAGTTCCCCTAACCACCACTGCTTTAAGGTTCTTGGATCCAAAGACGGCGCCTGAGCCGGCGGTGGCGACTCTTGTGTAATCCGTGATAACACATGCAGATACCACTAAATTTTCACCTGCTGGTCCTATGGTTAAAACGGATGCCTCAGGATCTCCTACCTCCTCCCTTAAGGCATCAGTTGTATCCCAAACATTCTTTCCCCAAAGATGCGAGGCGTCCATCAGCTTCACATCATCGTCGAATATCAGAAGGTAAACAGGAGTCTTGCTTTTGCCCATAATTATGATCACGTCATAACCAGCCATCTTTAACTCAGGAGCAAAGCTCCCACCAGCGTTTCCGTCACAGAAAATACCGGTAACAGGGGATCTGGCTAAAGACACTTCGAGCCTAGACGAGGTTGGAGCTAGAGTCCCAGAGAGCAATCCGGGAGATATACAGATAACATTTTCAGAACTGAAGGGATTAGTTACAGAGGGATCGAATATATCATAGAGTATCTTCGAGTTGAAGCCTCTTCCTCCAAGAAATGCTTTAGCGAAGGCTTTATCCAAGATCTCCTGCCTAATTTTACCGGTTGTAAGGTCAACCCTTAAGATCCTTCCGGACCATCCGTACATACAGTCATCCCTCTGCTAGGACAAGTCTCCTCACAAGCTCACTTATTTTACCGGCTGACTCACGCTTTCTTAAGAGAATGTACTTAGTTATGGTAACATATTCCAGTGCTCCAGTGGGGCATAGCTTAACGCAAACAGGGTCCCCCTTACATAGATCACATCTTAGTATTATACCCTCCTCGGCATCCCAAGAGCTACCACCGAATGGACATATCATCACACATTGACGACAACCTATGCATAAATCGTGATTTACAAGAAGAGCCTTAGTTTTAGTGTCCCTATAAGTGGCCTTGGTGGGGCACACCTTCTCACATAGAGGAGTTTCACACTGCTGACACAATAGCGGAATACTTATTCCATATCTATCCCATTTCAAGACGTGTATACGCGATTTTGATGGATTACATACCTTAGCGTTATGAAGAGAGCAAGCTATTTCGCAGATTCTACAGCCTGTACATTTTTCAATATCCACCATTAATACCTTTCGCGTCAAATAAGGTCCTCCCTTTTTTTAGGCGCTTAGCTCGGAGTAGTTACCATGATGAATTTCTCCAGAATATTCTCTTAATAAGCGTTTCTTAATTACATAGTCATGTGTAAATATGATGACCCGAGTCAACATAAGATATTTTGCCCACTTAAGGAATATAACGGGGAAGCTAACAGAAGAGATAGACTTAGAAAATCCAACTATTGATAGCCTACTAGACAGATTAGCAACAAAATATGGAAAGGTCTTTCTAAGAGAAGTATCAGAGCCGGGCTGTCTGCTTCTAGCGAATGGTAGGTTGCTCACACAGAAATCGAAGGTGAAGTTTAAAGAGGGAGATATTGTATCCTTTGTCTTCCTTGTCGGTGGAGGCTAGGTCTCCAGAAACACAGTCAGAAGGAGAAATGCTGTGAGGAGCGGTTCAAGGACATCGTTTTTAGGGCTATCTTGGAGAAGGAGTTTGGACATCTGCCTGACAACATCCTTAGAATAGTGAAGAGGGGAGAAGAGGTTCTGGAGCTCGGCGACTATTGTTAGTTTACTTCGGTGATGGGCGACCAAGAAAACCTGAATCCTTCGCCATCTCATACCACTAATAAAAGAATGATAAACATTTAGGAGGAGATCCACGTGCGCCATAGAGCTGATGAAGGCGGAAATCATCGACATCAAGCGTAGGCCAAACCATGTGTTCACGTTCAAGGACGCCGATGCGCACGCAAGTTGAACATTATGAAAAAGAAGATAATCATTGGTAGGGCTATTACTCCCATGATCCACGGCTTTTCCACTATTAAATCGCCTTTCAGAGAAGACAGGATTATAAGCGTAAATAAAAGTCCAACTATTGACATAGCATTCAGTAAGGGCTCGTTACTTCTTTTCAAACTCCTTCTCATCGTTGTTATGCGTTCCTATCCTTCGGGTCAGAAACCAAGCGCTAAGGAAACCCCCGATAGAGGACGACGCTCTAACCAACGACCACATGCATGCATATGGCTCTTTCACATTTGATCTTACCGGTTTCTATGGCGAGGTCTGTTGTGTTGCAGACGCTGAACGTTGGCATCAACGTTATGTAGGGCATGTGGAAGTTGACCTTTGCCTCGTTGGCCACTATTATGTCGGTACTTGCGCTTGTCTATGCGGGCAAGCCTGTAGCTCGTCCCACAGCGGCGTAGCCTCAAGATTGTAGAGGTTGCGCGTTTCTTCTTGGAACTCGACAAGCCTTTCACGCATATGCATCAGAACCCTCTCAGCGAACTTTACGCCTTCAGGTTCAGCAATTGAAACTCCGAACATGTTCAGCAAGGCTTCATTCATGCCTATGAGGCCTATTGTTGTGAAGTGGTTGCGCCAGTACTGGCCGCCTTCACGTTTCTAAGGTAGAAGCGGCAGTAGAGGTAAAGCCCCATCTCAGTGAAGCGCTCGAGGGCCTTCCTCTTCGCTTCAAGGCTTGTCTTCGCCACGTCCATCAGCCTGTCAAGCCTCTCGAAGAACTCGTCCTCGTCCCCTAGTCAGGCAGCCTATCCTTGGAAGGTTTATCGTCACAACTCCAAGGCTTCTAGTGCGTCTGCACAACATTTTTCCTTCAAAGGCAGCTGCCTTTCCCAAAATTTGCCCAGCTAAAACAACGCCTTGACCGCCATGTCCACCAATTACAATTTCAATTCTTTTAGACACTTCTCAGTTCCGCCTCCTTTAAAACTGTGTAAACGCTTTCTACGAATGTGAGCCTTTACCTCTGGACGAACTCGCCCACAACGATTTTGCCTTCAAGCTGTTCTTCGCTCATTTTTCCGCTTCCGCCACTGGAACGGTGTTTTCCCTAAACCATTTCAGCATTTCTCCAATGTCTTTGAATCCTGCTCTTCTGCCGTAGGCTGTTGGGCACTGGCTTACAACTTCGATGAATCTGAAAC
>Ga0185307_1001044_pt1 | contig 16090 bp, 10 predicted proteins | sample LHCtaG_FD_128010 | JGI IMG/M metagenome (GOLD analysis project Ga0185307, IMG submission 128010) | Hot spring microbial communities from Little Hot Creek, USA to study Microbial Dark Matter (Phase II) - LHC4sed_matched (SPADES... | ecosystem: Environmental > Aquatic > Thermal springs > Hot... | reverse complement strand
GTACCGCTCAGAGAGCCTGGGGAAGGTGGGAGCCAGGTGCGGGAGGCCTGCTGAAAATCCCTCCGGAGCCGCCAGCCGAAAGCCAGGGTAAACCCCTGGTCAGTAGACCTGGCCGGAATCGCCGCCCGTTATAAGCGGCGGGGGTATGAAAGTACCCCTTAAGAGCGGGCCATTCCTGGCCAATAAGGGTGGTACCGCGGGAGTAAAAGGCTCCCGTCCCTTAAGACGGGAGCCTTTCTTTTTAAGAGTAGCCATGGTTTTCAAAATTGAACCGGACTGGGAAGGCGAAGCACACTACACCATAACCTTTGACGGGGGAAGCGAGGGAAACCCCGGCCCCGCCTACGGAAGCTTTGCCATCGTCACTAAGGACGGACGAAAAAGGATTTACCGCCTATCTTTCGGAGAAATGACCGCCAACGAGGCCGAATACAGAACCCTCGCTTCTGCCTTGGCTGAACTTATAAGCATCTTGGATAAACACGGCCGCTCCCCACAAGATTTTACCGTAGAAGTTAGGGGCGACAGCGCCTTGGTCATAAACCAGGTCCTTGGCCTGTGGAAAACCAATGAGCTCCACCTCAGAAAGCTTAGAGATGAAGTGCGCGGCCTTCTGAGCCGCTTCAAAGCTTGGAGGCTGGTCAGAACCCCGAGGGAGCAAGTAAAAAAAGAACTGGGTCATTAAAAGGAGGTGGACATGGTGTTCAAAGAAGTGTCGCCTAAAGTCAATTTCCCCCAAATGGAAGAGGAGGTCCTGCGCTTCTGGAAAGAACACCAAATCTTTGAAAAGAGCCTGGAGAAGCGCAAGGATGCCCCTCGCTATGTCTTCTACGAGGGCCCTCCCACTGCCAATGGCCTACCCGGCATCCACCACGTCTTAGCCCGAGTGTTCAAGGACTTATTCCCTCGCTACAAAACGATGAAGGGATATTACTGCCTGAGGAAAGGCGGGTGGGACACCCACGGCCTTCCGGTGGAGCTGGAAATTGAGAAAGAGCTTGGCTTCACCTCCAAAAGCCAGATAGAAGAATTCGGAATCGCTGAGTTCAACCGCCTTTGCAAAGAGAGCGTATTCCGCTACGTGAAAGAGTGGGAAGAGCTAACCGACCGCATTGGCTTCTGGATTGACATGAAAAATGCCTACATAACCCTGAGCAACGAATTCATAGAATCGGTCTGGTGGATACTTAAGCAGCTTTGGAACAAAGGCCTTATCTACAAGGGATACAAATCCGTCCCCTATTGCCCCCGCTGTGGGACACCTCTATCGGACCACGAAGTAGCCCTGGGCTACAAGGAAGTGGAAGACCCCTCAATCTACGTGCTCTTCCCACTTAAGGACGAAGCCGAAGCCTACTTCCTGGCCTGGACCACAACCCCCTGGACTCTGCCAGGGAACGCTGCCTTGGCCATTCATCCTGAAGTGGAATACGTGATGGTGGAGCAAACCAGGGAAGGGAAAGCCCAACGCTACATCTTAGCCAAGCCCCTCCTGGAGAAAACAATACAAGGGGAATACCGCATAGTCCACTCCTTCCAAGCCCAAGAACTCGCTGGAAAACGCTACATCCCCCTCTACTCCTTCCTCCCCTTGGACAAAGATGCCCATTACGTAATCCTGGCCGATTTCGTCAACACCGAGGAAGGGACAGGCATAGTGCACATCGCACCGGCCTTCGGTGCTGAGGACTTAGAGGTAGGCCAGAAGTATGGCTTGCCTATAATCCAAACCGTTGACCCCGATGGTCGGATGGTAGAAGCGGTCACTCCATGGAAGGGGATGTTCGTCAAGGAAGCGGATCCCCTGATAATCAAGGATTTGGAAGAGCGAGGGCTACTATACCGCCAAGAGCTTTACCTCCACACCTATCCGTTCTGCTGGCGGTGCGGGACCCCGCTCCTCTACTACGCTCACCCAACTTGGTTCATCCAAACCACCCGCTACCGCGACCTGATGGTTGCCCTGAACAAGAAGATAAACTGGGTGCCTGAGCACATAAGGGATGGCCGGTTCGGAAACTGGCTTGAGAACAACATTGACTGGGCTCTGAGCCGGAACCGCTACTGGGGAACACCGCTCCCAATCTGGATATGTGAGAAATGCGAGGACCTGACTTTCATTGGGAGCTATGCGGAACTCAAGGAGAAGGTGGAAAGCTCCGGCTATTCCTGGCCCGAACCATGGGACCCCCATAGGCCCTACGTTGACCAAGTTGTCTTCCGGTGCGAGAAATGCGGGGGCTTGAAGCGCCGCGTTCCCGAAGTAATTGACTGCTGGTTTGATTCCGGGGCTATGCCTGTAGCCCAGTGGCATTATCCTTTTGAAAACCAAGAAATCTTTGAGGACCAATTCCCAGCCGATTACATATGCGAAGCTGTAGACCAGACCAGGGGATGGTTCTACAGCCTACACGCCATCTCCACCATGCTCTTTGAGAACCTCTGCTACAAGAATGTCATCTGCCTCGGCTTAATCCTGGACGAGAAAGGGGAGAAGATGTCCAAATCCAAAGGCAACGTGGTTGACCCCTGGTCAGTCATAAACGTCTACGGGGCTGATGCCGTCCGCTGGTACCTCTTCACCGCTGCCCCACCGGGCCAAGAGCGACGCTTCTCCCATGCCCTCGTTGGCGAGGTGCTGAGCAAATTCCTCCTCACATTGTGGAACTCCTATGCCTTCTTCGTAACCTACGCCAACATAGACGGCTTCAACCCACGGGAAAGCTTTGTCCCTCCGGCCGAGAGGGCATTTTTGGACCGCTGGATTTTGTCCGAGCTAAACCTTTTGGTCAAGAACACCAATGAAGCCATGGACCGCTACGATGTGCCAGGGGCAGCAAGGCCAATAGAAGAATTCGTGGACAACCTCTCCAACTGGTACATAAGGCGAAGCCGCCGCCGCTTCTGGAAGAGCGAAGCCGACCAGGACAAGCTTTCGGCCTACCATACCCTTTACGAAACCTTGGTAACCTTAGCCAAGCTCCTTGCGCCTTTCACCCCCTTCATTGCCGATGAAATCTACCGCAATTTGGTCCTAAGCGTTGACCCCTCAGCCCCCGAGAGCGTCCACCTCTGCGATTACCCTGTGGCCGATGAGAGCCTTATAGACCATGAACTCATGGCCGATACTCGCTTGGCGATGCGGCTGGCGAGCTTGGGCCTTGCCGCCCGCAACAAAGCACGCATAAAAGTCCGTCAGCCTCTGGAAAAAGCCCTGGTGAAAGTTCGCTCGGAAGAGGAGAAAGCCCGGGTCCTGCGGATAGCCGACCAGCTCCAGGACGAGCTCAATGTTAAAGAAATTGAGCTCATTGATGATGAAAGCCTGGTCGTCTCCTACCGGCTGGACACAGTCCCAGAAATCTTGGGGAAGAAACTTGGCAGCCTCTATCCCAAGGTTAGGGAACGCTTACAAACCACAACCGACCCGAGCTTAGCACGCAGGCTTCTTGCTGGGTTACCGGTGGAGGTAGAGCTGCCGGAAGGGCCAGTTTCCCTGTCTCCTGAGGAGGTCACCGTAGAATTGGTAGATAAAGAAGGGTATGCCTCAGCATTTGAAGCCGGCTACTTAGTAGCGGTCACCACCACGATTACCCCTGAACTCCGTCGGGAAGGATTGGCCAGGGAGCTGGTCAGGCGCATCCAGAACATGCGTAAAGAAGCCGATTTCCGCATTGAGGACCGCATCCGCACTTCCTACCAAGCAGGGCCGGAGCTGAGGGAAGTCTTCACCCTCTTCGCCGATTACATCCAGAGGGAAACCCTCTCCTTGGAGCTCAAAGAGGGGGCTCCGGAAGAGGGGGCATACACCTCAACCTTTGAGCTTGAGGTGGACAGGGGCCGTAAGGAGAAAGTGACCATAGGGATAAAGCAAATACGCTAACAATCCACAGTGCTCCAAGAGGAGGGCGGGGCTACCAACCTCGCCCTCTTTTTGTTCCTACAAAAAGGAGGGCCGACTTCAGTTGTGTAATTTATGTCACAGCCAAATTGGCTATTTTAGAAAACGCCATAAATAATCCTCCTTTTAGCCTTGGCTTACGCGACCTGGCCCGGAACCAAGGGGGGTAATTTGCTTTAAGTTTAAGCAGTTTGGTATACTCACCAGGTGAACAAGTTGGACAACAGCTGAAAGGAGCCAATGAAGTTCTCCGCAAAATTCTGGCCGGAGGAAATAATATGGTGAGCTTAAAAGAGATTTTGGCAGATATTTTAGGCTTGCTTCGGGGAACCCTAACCCTTTTTGGTGTATTATCAGTGGGCATGGCGCTGTTAGGAGCTCTTATCGCCCGCTTGGTGGGTTTAAACCCCCAAAAATCACAGTGGGGGAAAATTCGTGAATTAACACTCTTAGGGCTTGGAGCCGGAGTTTTTGGACTAATTGGGCAAGTTTTAGGGGCCTCGGTAAAAGATTTGCTTGGTCTTCCCCTGGAAGCCCTTCTTTTACTATGGGGCCTAACGGCAATTATTGGCCTTTTTGTCCTTATGCTAATACCCCCAAGGCCAGCACCAGTTCCAACAGAGGCGGGAGCATCTACACGGGCTATGGCTGCACGGCGTAGGAAAGTCTTGATAACAGTGCTTTTAGGAGGCTTTGCTATCTTGATGGCTTTGGCTTTCCTACTCGGAGAAAGCCAAACGCTGGGCATTGGGTCGCTTGGAATGGTAGTGCTCCTCATCATCATTCGGTTTGGAGCAGATTTTTTGGATGTGATTGTCCGGCGAGTTGAGCGCGCCGTTCGGCGAGCGGAGAGGGGTGCCTATGCTGAAGAGCAAGTTGGTCGTACTCTGGAAAGACTGGGAGAAGATTTCTTCATCCTCCACGACATTGAAAGCCCGTACGGGAACATTGACCACCTCGTAATTACACGCGAAGGCCGGATTTTTCTTTTAGAAACTAAATCTCACCGAGGGAACGTCACAGCGGCTGGAGATAACCTTTTGCTGAATGGACGTCCCATGGAGAAAGACCCTATTGACCAAGTTTTGCGGAACGTTTTCTGGCTCAAAAAGCGACTCCGTGAGGTGACTGGGCGAGAACCATGGGTAGAAGGGATAGTAGTCTTTTCCCGAGCCTTTGTCCCAAAGGATTTAATAGTACGCGGGGTTCGGGTGCAGAATCTCCGTTACCTTGAGCCGATTTTGCACACAAAGGGCCAAGGAGATCCCCACCTGTGGGAAAACCGAGAGTTAATCCAGCGGGCATTGAAAGCTGAAGTCCCTAAACAGGCTTTTTGAATGGCTCGTCAGCCCCACAGAACCCTTTGTTTTGCCTCAAATCATGACAGTTAGTATAATTTGCTCAACTTTAAGCGGAGGTTTAGAGCATGCCTGTAGACTATGCCAGTGAGATATCGGCCAAGTTAGAAGACCCTGAAGGCTTGGAGAAGCTTTACCGCCAAGCCTTGAAAAGGGGGGAAAGCAGCCCCTTTGCCAAAGCAGTGGATGAGCTCTTTTCCGCAAACCCTCAAAACCTCTTGCTTGCCGCTTGGCATTACCGGCTCAGGGAGGAAATCACCACGGGCGCAGCTATCGGTCGGTTGCCCTCCCATTGGCTTTACGCTGCGCTATTAGCCATACCCTGCGGGTTCATCTTTTGGTTGATATCGGATTACCGATTGACAGTTCGCCAGCAAATTCCCCTTTTCATCCTCTACTGGGCGCCGATTTGTGCGGCCTTCGTTCTCCTTTACCTCTTCTTAATCCACCGCCAGTTCCTCAACCGCTTCGCCCTCTTAATTGTTGCCTTGGCTTTGGCCAGCTCCTGGGTTTACTTTGCCGATTTCCTCATAAAGAGGGAAATCTTCTGGAAGCAATACCTCAACCTTGGAGCAATCCACCTAATCCCCCTCGCCTGGGCAGCTGTAGGTCTTTACGTCCTCAAGGGTCAAGACAACGTGGAAAGCCGGTTCGCTTTCTTGGCCAAATCCTTGGAAACCTTAGTGATGGGGGGATTAATGGGCATAGTCCTTGTGATATTCACTGCCATTTCTTTTGGCCTTCTCTCCACCCTTAACCTTTACCTTCCTGAGTCAATTGGCCGGATTTTCTATATGGGGGGAGCAGGTTGCATCCCAGTGCTGGCGGTGGCCTCAATCTATGAACCCCTGCGTCGCCTCCAGGAGCAGAATTTTGCTGGCCTCTTCCGGTTCACTACTCTCCTTCTTCGCATTTTCCTCATCCCCTCAATCCTGGTCCTAATCGCTTACATAACCTTAATCCCATTTAATTTCATGGAGCCATTTTTCCACCGTGAAGCCCTCACAACTTACAACATCACGCTCTTTGCAGTAATAGGCCTTCTCCTCTGGACTGTACCGGTGAGGAAGGAAGAGATTTCCGAAAGCCTTAGCCGGTGGCTCAGGCGCGGGCGCATGGTCCTGGCCATCTTAGCCATAATCGTAAGCTTGTATGCTCTCTCGGCCATAATTTACCGCACCTGGTGGGACGGCTTGACCCCGAACCGCCTCACAGTGATAGGGTGGAATGTTCTGAACACGGCCCTGTTGGCAATACTTCTCTGGCGAGAGGGCAAAGCTGGAGAAGAATGGATTGACGCTGCTCACAAGACTTTCGCTCAAGCGATGCCAGTTTATGCCGTATGGAGCCTTCTGCTCTTACTGGCCCTGCCATTAATTTTCATCGGAGGGTGAAAAATGAACCGAGGGCTTTACTTTGAGGATATAGCTGAAGGGATGAGCGTCCGCTCTCCAGGGCGGACCATAACCGAAGCAGACATAGTCTTATTTTCAGCTCTTTCGGGGGATTGGAACCAGCTCCATACCGATGCCGAGTACGCCAAATCAACACCGTTTGGTGAGAGGATCGCCCATGGCCTTCTGGGCCTTGCCGTCGCTTCTGGCCTGGCCTCCCGCCTGGGCTTTTTGGAGGGGACGGTAGAAGCTTTCCTCAGCCTGGATTGGAAATTCAAAGCACCGATAAGGATTGGGGATACGGTCCATCTTGAGGCCTCCGTGGCCCGGAAGAGGGAAATGCCTGGCCTGGGGGGAGTTGTAGTATTTGACGTAACTTTGCTCAACCACAAAGGGGAAGTGGTCCAGAAAGGGCAATGGACAGTATTAGTGAAAAAGAAACCTTAAAGGAGGAGGTTGGCCATGGACCTTTACGGTAGGGATTTGATTTGCACTCAAGAATGGAGCCTGGAAGAACTTTGGGCTGTCCTGGACCTGGCAGCTAAGATGAAGAGGGAGAGATTTTCCCCTCGCTGGAGCGAAGCACTTAAGGGTAAGACCTTCCTCATGTTCTTCTACAACCCATCCGTCCGCACCCGCATCTCTTTTGAAGCAGCCATAACTGAACTTGGAGGCCATGCCCAATACCTCGTCCCCGAAACCATGCGCTTGAAGACCGAAAAGACCGCGGGTGAAACGGTTGAGGATGCGGCCAAAGTCATGAGCCGCTACGCTGCAGGCCTCGGCATCCGAATCCTGGAGGACAAAATCCCTTACTATGGAGCTGGCGATGAGCTCATAAGGGAATATGCCTATTATGCCGACATACCAGTTATCAACATGGCAGATGACAAATTCCACCCTTGCCAGGGCTTGGCCGATGTAATGGGATGGATGGAATGGTGGGGGAAAGGGGTAGGTAAGCCCCTTGACCCCGAATCAATCCGGGGCAAGAAGCTTCTGGTGATTTGGGGGCATGGTGCCTTAGCCCGCTCATGGTGCTCGGTCCAGGAAGCGCTCCTAATAGGCTCTCGCTTCGGCATGCACGTAACCTTAGCCTACCCCGAAGGTTACGACCTGGACCCAGAGGTGATTGAGCAGGTCAAGGCCAACTGCCAAGCTAACGGAACTGAGTTTGAGATTGTCCACGACCCCGTCTCAGGCTACGAAGGGGCACATGTGGTCTACTCCCGCAACTGGATGAGCCCTCAAGCCTACAGGGATGGGGTCTTCCACAAGCAGGAGGAGATAGAGAAAGCCCTCCGTTACACCGAATGGATATGTGATGAAGAGAAGATGAAGCGCACGGCAAATGCAATCTTCACCCATCCCATGCCTGTGGACCGGGGGCATGAAGTTACGGACGCGGTAGCCAGTGGCCCTCGCTCTTGCATTTACGACGTAGCCGAAAACCGACTGCATGTCCAAAAAGCCATAATGGTCCTAACCATGGCCAATTGGTAATGCCCCCCGCCCACGAAGAATCTAAGGGGCTTCGCCCCTGGCGGGGGGTGTCCCCCATAAAACTAGGGGGCAAGTTACTAACTTTTGTGAGCTCATATTGAGTGGAACTCAAAACGCTGATTAACCCTCAGCCAGCGGGGGTGGGCTAAAATCTCTTTAGGAGGGATGTAAAATGGGCAGAAAAGGATTGGCAGTAGTAGCTATCGGTGGAAATTCCTTGATAAAAGATCCGCAACATCAAACTGTACCCGACCAGTTCGCCACAGCTTGCGAGACAGCTTGGCACATAGCCGGGATGATTGAAGAGGGCTGGGATGTAGTCATAACCCACGGGAATGGCCCCCAAGTAGGCTTCATCCTCCTGCGGTCTGAACTTGCTCGCCACGTCCTTCACCCTGTCCCGCTTGACTCTTGCGGGGCCGATACTCAGGGAGCAATCGGTTACATGCTCCAGCAATGCCTGTACAATGCTTTCCTCAAGAAAGGGATGAAAAAGCAAGCGGTAACGGTTGTAACTCAAGTAGTAGTTGACCGGAATGACCCCGCCTTCCAGAACCCTACTAAGCCCATTGGCCCCTTCATGAGCAAAGAGGAAGCCCTGAAGCGTAAAGAAGAAGAAGGATGGGACGTCATGGAAGATGCCGGTAGGGGCTGGAGGAGGGTGGTCCCTTCCCCTTACCCCTTGGAAATCGTAGAGCTTGACGCCATAAAATCGCTCGTGGACCAGGGCTTTGTGGTGATAGCCGTAGGTGGGGGAGGTATACCAGTTATAAGGCTGGATGATGGCTCCCTCAAGGGGGTTGAGGCTGTGATTGATAAGGACTTGGCCTCAAGCCTATTAGCAGTTGGGATAAAGGCTGACCTTTTCCTCATAAGCACGGCGGTGGAGAAAGTGGCCTTGAACTATAAGAAGCCCAACCAGGTTTGGCTTGACCGGATGACTTTGGAGGAGGCTAAGCACTACTACGATGAAGGCCATTTCCCACCAGGGAGCATGGGTCCGAAGATAAAGGCCATAATAAGCTACCTGGAAAAAGGCGGGAAGAAAGCCATAATCACCAGCCCAGAAAACATAACTCGGGCTCTGAGGGGCGAGACGGGAACCCACATCGTCCCCTGAGGCTTTTTGCGCCGTTTAAAGGCATCCTCAGCAAAGGGGGGGTGGGAGCCCCCATAACCACCCCCCCAACCCCCATAGCCCCTTGTGGGGGGCAAACTCACACACGAGTGGGACCCAAAACCCTTGCAAACCCTAAGCAAACGGGGGTGGGAATCCCGCTGCGAGGGGGTAAACCTACGCACGAATAGGGCCCAAAACACTGGCAGGCCCTCAGCAGATGGGAAGGCCGGGGAGCTCCGAGGACATTTGCGCATTAAAGCCCTTGTTTTTGCCCTTCATAGGGTGTATAATGTTTCTTAGCCTGAAAGGAGGATAATGGTGAAAGAATTGCGTCTACGAGCGTGGCTTGACGGGATAAATGCTGGGGTCCTGGCCCTTTCCCCCGAAGGTAAGATAATTTTCGCCAACCGAAAGGCCTTGGAAATATGCGAATCTTCCTTTGAGGAGCTGGAAGGGAAAGATATAAGCCCTCTCATCCCTAACCTTGACCAAAAAGCCCTGGAAGCCATAACTAAGGCCATATCCTCCGAACCTTTCAGGACCACAATTATTTGCCCTACCGGGAAGAAGGTTCCCGTTCTTATCACCCCAACCTTCGTGCGAGAGGAAGGGCAAGAAGTTATAATCCTAACCTTAGAGAAAGCTCCTCATGTTTTTCCCCCAGTCCAGCACCTGCCTACCCTGGCTTCTGTAGCCCAAGCTGCCTCCTCTTCCCTGGATTTAGAGGCAATAGCTGAGGCCATCTACAAAGAGCTCGCTAAATTTCTGCCAATGGATGCCTTCTACATCGCCTTGTATTACCCCGAGACCGAGGAACTGGATTTCATAATCCGGGTAGATGAAGGAGTAAGGGAGCCGAGAGAGCGCCGTAAGCTGCTCCCAGGCCTGACCCAAATCGTTATCAACTCCAAAGCTCCCCTCCTAATAGCTGACTTAGAAAAGGGAACTTACCCCTACTCCCTCTGGGGCACTGGCAAGGTCCCTCGCTCTTACCTCGGCGTTCCAATGATTGTAGAAGACAAAGTGGTAGGGGTAATCTCAGTTCAATCCTATACCCCAGCCTCCTATTCCCAGGAAATTGTCGAAATGCTCTCAGCCTTGGCCTCCTACCTTGCTCTAACCTTCCGCAATGCCATCCTCTATGACCGCACCCTCAAGCTGGTTGAAAGGCTTTCCATCCTGAACGAATTAGCCCGCACGGTTATAATCCCTGTTAGCCCTGAAATCCTTTTCCAGGAAATAACACAACTGATATGGGAGAAACTTGGACATTACGGGGTTTTGCTTTTTCTGGTGGAAGGGGAGGAAGCAGTCCTTAAGGCAGTGGCTGGGGAATATGCTCAGATCGCTGGACCTGGTTACCGCCAGCACTTATCCCAGGGGATAATTGGCTGGAGCATAACCCACAACGAGACAGTCCTATGCAATGATGTCTCCAAAGACCCACGCTACATCCCTGGCCCTGTCCCTCCCGGGCTGATAGGCTCCGAAATCTGCGTGCCAATAAGCTTCAGAGGAAAAGCTCTGGGGGCTATTGACCTTCAGGATACCAAGCCTGGAGCTTTTACCTTAGAGGATGCCGCAACTTTGGAGTCCATAGCTTCCTTGGTGGCGATAGCTTTCCACAATGCCCGGCTTTACCAGAGCCTAAAGAGCGAAAGGGAACTCCTCCGCACTTCCGCTGATGCTTTGCCCATGGAGATTATCGTCCTGGACCGTGATTTAAACATAATCGCAGCTAACAAGGCTTTCCTTGAAAGTTTTGGGTTAACCCTCCAAGAAGCATTAGGGAAGCCATTACGTGAAATCGCAAAAAGCCCCGAGTTTGAAGGCAAAATTTGGGAAGCATCGGAAGGGGGAAGGCCAGTCTATTGGGAAATAGAGGAAGGGGGGAAAACCTACCAGGCCTTCGCTGCTCCAGTCCCTGGGACCCCTTGGACAGTCTTAGGCCGTCAGGACATAACCAGAGAGAAGAGCCTGGCCGAAAAGCTGGAAGCCATCCATCGGCTTGGGCGGGAGCTTATCACTTCGCAGGACGAGAACCAAATAATCCAAGCCGTCTTAGAAATAGCCAGCTCAGTTTTGGAGTTCAGGGCCATTGCTTACCTGGAAGCGGATTGGAAGGAGAAAGTCCTTCGCCTGAGGGCCATTAAAGGCTATGAAATGCCTTGGGAATTCTCCCTTCCTTTAGAAGGGGAAAAGGGCCTTACGGTAGCCGCTGTCCGCTCTGGCGAACTGCTTTACGTCCCCGATGTGACAAAGGATCCCCGCTTTGTCCAGGGCTCAAGGGACCTTGTTACCCGCTCCGAGGTAGATGTCCCAATCAAGGCAAGAGGGCAAGTTATAGGAGTGATAAACGTTGAAGATGACAGGGTAAATGCTTTCAGCCCTGAAGACATCCGCCTCCTCACAATCCTGGCCGACTATATGGGCATAGCTTTGGAGAACATCCGCCTGCTCCAGGCTGAACGCAAATCCCGCCTTCTGGCCGAAGCCCTATCCCAGGCCGCAATAGAACTTAGCTCCACTCTAAACCTTGAGGAAATCCTGGACTTAATCCTTGAACATGTCAACTCCTTAATTCCAGGCGATGCCTTTAATGTCCTGTTCCTGGAAGGGGAGGAGGTGAAAGTAGCCCGAGCTCGAGGATACGAAAAATTTGGGGTGGCTGATAAGGTGGTTGGTATGACTCTCCCTCTCTTCCCTAACCTTAAGCGGATGGCTGAGACAGGCAAAGCTGTCCTCATCCCCGACACTGAATCCGAGCCTGAGTGGGTTAAAGTCCCAGGCTTTGAATGGCTCCGCTCCTATGTTGCCTCCCCAATTCGGTTCAGAGGTGAGACTATAGGGTTCCTGTGCGTGGATGGGACTCGTCCTGGCCAGTTTACCCAAGAAGATGCCCAGCGGCTTGAAGCCTTCGCCTCAGCGGCAGCCGTAGCTATCCGCAACGCTCGCCTGACCTCTGAACTTCGCCTACTGAGTGAGGAGTGGGAATTGACATTCAACGCCGTAGCCGATGCCATTTTCATTGCCGATGAAGATCTTACGATTTTGAGGGCCAACAGGGCTGCAGCCCAACTCTTAGGGTTCTCATCCCCGGAGGAGCTGAAAGGCTTAAAATGTTACTCCCTCGTCCATGGTACCAGTGCCCCTCCGCCGTATTGCCCTTACAGCAAGATGATAGCAACTCGGAGGCCCGTGGTGGAGGAAATTGAAGAGCCTCACCTTAAGCGGATCCTATCAATTGGCCTTTTCCCAATCTTTGACCAGCAAGGCAATATTGTTGCCTTTGCCCATTCCATACGGGATGTGACTGCTGAGAAGGAGCTGAGGGAGCGCCTCTTCCAAGCTGAGAAGTTAGCCTCAATCGGTGAGCTAATTTCCGGGGTGGCCCATGAGCTCAATAACCCCCTCACCTCAGTCTTGATGCATGCTCAGCTTCTGAGCATGGACCCCTCAATGCCCGAAAGGGCCAGGGAAAACCTGAGGTGGATAGAAGAGGAGGCCCGCAGGGCAGCTGGAATCGTCCAGAACCTCTTGGAATTCGTCCGGAGGCGCCCCCCTAAGAGGGAGACTGTTGATATAAACGAACTCATCCGCAAATCCCTGGCCCTCAGGGCTTACGAGATGAAGGTGGAAAATGTGAAGGTCAAGGAAGAGCTTGACCCAGCTATTCCCCTTACATCAGCGGACCCGCAGCAGCTTCAGCAGGTCTTCTTAAACATAATCATAAATGCCGAGCAAGCGATGTATGAAGCCCACGGGGGTGGCACTTTAACCGTGAGGACTTCCCTTACCCCTGAAAATTTCATCCGGATTGAGTTCTGCGATGATGGCCCTGGCATCCCCAAGGAGCACATGCCCCGCATCTTTGACCCCTTCTTTACCACCAAGAAGAAGGGGACAGGGATGGGACTTACCATTGCTTACAATTTGGTGAAAGAACATGGTGGGAGGATTTGGGCTCGCAACAATACCCCTGAGCCTGGTGTTACCTTCTTCGTAGAAATACCAGTAGCGCCTGGGGAAGAGGCAAAGTGGGCCGAGGAACTACTTAAGGAGCTGGAGGAGAAACTTCCCACGGCCAAAGTCTTGGTAGTGGAAGACGAAGCGGCTATAACCAATGTGCTTAGGACCATATTGGCCCAGGAAGGGATGGAAGTGAAGGTGGCGGAGGATGGGGAGAAAGCCTTGCAGATTCTGGAGGGGGAGGACTTTGACCTTGTAATTTCGGATGTGCGTTTACCTCGCCTCAGCGGGATTGCCTTTTACGAGAAAGTTAAGGCTTCCAAACCGCACCTTGCCAACCGCTTTATCTTCATAACCGGCGACGTCCTCACCCCGGCTACTGAGGCTTTTCTCCACTCTACTGGCTCACTTTACCTAACCAAGCCCTTCAGCGTAAGCCAGCTCAGGGAGAAGATAAAAGAAGTCCTCAAAATGCGTTAATTAACCTCAAGTGAGCCGTTGCAAGGCAAATTTATTCTGTGGTGTCAGGCTTTACGACCCCGAAAACTTTGCGTGGGCTTACAAAGCCGCCAGTTGAGTTTATTCGCCCCGCACTCCCGAAAAGCCTAATCTTTTCCCGGACTGCTTCCTTGACGTATTCTCGGCTTATGGCCAGAACCTTGCGTGGGTCAACCTCGTCGGGCATCTTTTCAAGCCCTTCCTTGAGGCCTCGCATGAAGGCTTGGTTGAGGTAAGTGGCCACATTTATCTTGCTTATCCCGTTCTCTATGGCCTCTAAGAGGCTTTCATTTTTGACCCCCGATGAGCCATGCAGGACCAACGGGACGTTTACCTTCTTACGGATAGCTTTGAGCCGGTCAATGTCCAACGAGGCTTCTTGAGCCCTCATCGCATGGATTGAGCCTATGGCTACGGCCAGAGAGTCTGCCCCTGTAAGCTTGATGAACTCAGCAGCTTGGTCGGGGTCGGTCATGGCCTTCTCTACATCTTCAGGCGTGACTTTATCGGTTATTTGGAGGACTTGGCCCAGCTCAGCTTCAACGGGGATTCCCACAGAATGGGCTACCTCGCAGATTTTGCGGGTTATGGCTACGTTTTCCTCAAATGGAAGCTTGGAGCCATCAAACATCAGCGAGGTGAAGCCAGCCCTGAGGCAAAGTATGTTCTGTTCAAAGCTTGTACCGTGGTCCAAGTGCAAGACCACAGGTATATCCACTTGCGATGCTATTATTTTCACCATGCCGGCAGCCATCTCAAGGCCTGCGTAGCGGATGGCCCCTTGGCTTACCTGGAGTATAACAGGGGCCCGCTCCTCCTGAGCCGCTTCCACTATGGCTTGGATTTGCTCCATGTTGTTGGCGTTGAAAGCCCCAATGGCATAATGTTCTTCAAAAGCCCTTTGAAGTAGCTCTTTGCTGGTCACTAACGGCATAGCTTCCTCCTTAGAGCAATTTCTTTGGCACCTTTACCCCTCTCAGCCTGGCGTAGGGTGGCAAATCACCCCCGATGAGAGGGCGAGCGTATTCTATGAAAGCCTCGGTCACAAAGTTGCCATCCCCGTTTATGAAATCATCGGGGAGGTAGCGTTCCACATTAGCCACTTTTTCCAGCTCCACAAGGCCAGTAGTGGAGCGATAAACAGGGCCAGGCTCTCGGATTAAAGTGACCATTTTCCCTGTTTCTCCAGCTAAGGCCGCTATTACCGCCACCCTTCCCACCTCGTAAGCTTCCTCTCGGTCTACTTCCGAAACCGCCAGGGAGAAGGAGCGGTAGAGGTAATTGGGCTTATCTATGCGAGTGCTCAGGCCTAATTCGGCCTTTATGATGGAAGCCGCCGCGTCAGAAGCACCTCCTTTGAGCACGTGGCCGAAAGCATCAACTTCTTTGGGGGCAAACTCCCCCCCAAACGGTTCGCCCCTTTCGTTCACCACCCCTTCACTTAAAGCGATGACTACGTAGCCATAGCGTCGGTAAGCTTCTTCCACATCCTTTAGGAGTTTATCTTTAGAAAGGGGCCTTTCGGGGACGTAGATGAGGTGAGGGGGGTCATCTTCCCGCTCCTTGGCCAAAGCCGCTGCTCCGGCAAGCCAGCCCGCATTCCTCCCCATGATTTCCACGATTTTAACCGGGCTATTCACCCTCATAGCTCTTGTATCCCACCCCGAATCCCTTACAGCCATGGCTACAAACCGAGCTGCGCTCCCATAGCCGGGGCAGTGGTCAGTATAGGCAAGGTCGTTGTCAATAGTTTTGGGTATGCCGATGACCCGGAGCTCGTAGCCGGTTTCTTTAGCCAAGGAATCAAGCTTCATGGCCGTGTCCATGGAATCGTTCCCGCCTATGTAGAAGAAGTAACGGATATTGTGAGCTTTGAAAACCTGGAGGATGCGCTCGTAATCCCCTTCCTTCACTTTGTACCTTATGCTTCCCAAGGCAGCCCCAGGGGTTCGGCGCAGTCCTTCCAGGACTTCAGCCGGCTCTTGGCCCAAGTCAACAAACTCTTCCTCCAGCACTCCCTTTATGCCGTTTATTGCCCCGTAAATGGCCTCTATCTCCGAATGCCTGAGAGCCTCTTGAATAACTCCCGCTAATGAGCTGTTAATTACAGCCGTAGGCCCCCCTGATTGTCCTACCACTGCTTTTCCTTTCATAGCCTTACCCTCCTTAAAAGCATGATGAGGGGAGGCCCTCTTCGGCCTTCCCCTCATCGCTGAGATTGTTAATTAAATTTTACCGCATAGTGATAAAACCGTCAAGCATGATTAGCACTTGCGCCAAGAGATCGTTACCAGGTAATGGAAGCAATCTTGACAAAAGGTGGGGCTTCCCCCTTAAAAAGATTGTGGGA
>Ga0185307_1001042_pt1 | contig 16141 bp, 13 predicted proteins | sample LHCtaG_FD_128010 | JGI IMG/M metagenome (GOLD analysis project Ga0185307, IMG submission 128010) | Hot spring microbial communities from Little Hot Creek, USA to study Microbial Dark Matter (Phase II) - LHC4sed_matched (SPADES... | ecosystem: Environmental > Aquatic > Thermal springs > Hot... | reverse complement strand
GGGCAATTGCGCCGGGAATAACGATGGCTGCCGAAGCACTGTTCCAACGAACTGCTCAACTCCCGCGCGTGGCTTTGAACAGCCCGAAGCAGGCAATTGGGCGCTCAACAGTTGAAAGCATTCAGTCAGGCTTGATTTTCGGCTATGTCGGTCTCGTCAAGGAATTGGTCGCTCGGTTCAAAGCTGAACTCGGCGAAGCGGGAGTCATAGCAACGGGTGGGCTGGCTCGCTTGATTGCGCCCTTAACGGGGGTGATTGACGAGATTAACCCTGATTTGACTTTGCTGGGTTTGGTGATTGTTTGGCAGCAGCAACACTCTGCTTGCGGTCGCGGGCTGCGGAGAACCACTTCAGGGCAAAAACGAGCAAAACGCCGATGAGGATGCCGAGCCAAATCCCATGCACTGTCCGCAGAAGTGACAAGGCTATGGGCGTATGGGCGTGGCTAAATGTGTTCATCACGGAAGCCAAACCGATGACTGCAGGCACCATCAACCACTGACCAATTCTCGCCTCCAAGTGAGTTCCAGCCAAAAAGAAAAAGGCAAGGACCAAGATAGGGTGACCGAGGAGAAATTCTTTGAAGCGCGGGCGAATTCCCAAGATGTCTTCTATGGCAGCCCTCAGTTTCAATTCCCAAACAGGAACCCCAAGCCCTGGTTCATTGCCAGTTCGCACCAACCAATATGCGACGAGCGCGAGAAGGAAAAGCAGACCAATCGCTTGCCCCCATCGGACTGGAGTTTCAAAGAACGATTGAAAGTTGCTGCGTGCAATCTGGTATCGCTCCCAAAAGTCCAGTTCAGCGGTGTCTATCCACTGCGATGCCACCACCGCGACGAGAATTAGGAAGGGCAGGAGTTGCGAGACCTTGACGCCCACGAACTCGCTAACCTTGAGCCAAAAGCGGTGGTCAAACATCGTTGCCGCTTCAATGAACCCACAAGCAAGGGTCAGACCCAAGCATGTCGCTATCCCGATTGCTGCTCTCTGCCACCTCGGACCGCTCCGCAAAGTTTGCTTTGCTCCGAACCAAATTGCCAAGACAGGAGCGACGATTGCGACACCTAAGGCAAACAACCTTCCTGCCCAGAGCGGGTGGATGAACCACAAGACGGTCCCAAAGGCTGCACCCAAAATTGTCAACTCCCATTGTTGAATGGGCGAGAGCGGAAGGAAAAGGCAAAGGAAAGCGACGCCCATTGCCAGAGCGCCCAAACTCACCAGAAACCAAAGCCAAATTGGGCAATTAATGCTTGGCAAAGGCGAAGGTGCGCCTGCCGAAAAACCCTTGTGCTCCAACTCTCGCCTCAAAGTTGACAAATACTCTTGTGCGACCTCAAGCGGTTCTCCCTTGAGGTGAAATGGGAAGCGGATGTAGCAAAGCCTAATGTTTCGCTCCCTCACAGCCCTGGCAAATCGGTCAACGAGTTCGGATTGTGAGAAGTTGACCAATTCACGGGCGCTTATGCTGTGAACCCTGATGACCCTTTCTGGGAGCATTGCTGCCAGCGCTTTATCTCCCCTTTGCGAGACAAGTTCAACGATGCCGACTTGACAATGGATTTGGCGGAGCGTTTCGGCGACTTGCGGGAGCATCGTCCTGTAGCCAAATACTTCTTCGCCTTCAAAGACCACAGCGAACGCTTTGACACTCCGAATTTCATCTACCCAAAATCGCAACCCGTTTTCTGTCAAGCCTGAAGGGTTGGGGAGGCGAGCGACCACTGCCAGCCCAACTTTGTGAGCGGTGCTCGCAATTTCCCTGTCCAAACCGATGAAGAGCGGGGCTGAAAGGTAGTCAAGGGAGGGGATGGAAAGTGCCCATCCAGTTTCCCGCTTTTCATGCTCAGGTAGGGATGTGCTGAACTGTCGCTGAATTGACGAACGAATTCGCTCAAAATCCTCAACTCGGTCGGACACGATGGCGTTGCCTTCAACTTTGACTCTCCCCTTGCTGACCCAATCCGAAAGCAATTCGGCGGAAACAGATACAGCCGTCGCACCGAAGTCTCTCAGTTCTTTCAGGACATCGCTAAGAGGCTTACCTGTCAGGACTTGCAACGTTCTAACCTCGCTCCCGTCAACCACTAAGGCGACGGTTCTGTATTGCCGCTCAATTTGCCATCTCCAACCGGCGGCGAAGAGAGAAGCAGCAACACCTACTGCCCAAAGCACCCAAAGGCTTTTGTGCATCTCCATCCCCCCTTGTCCCAAGTGCAGCGTTGATGCTAAAATCATCCTGCAAAAAGCGACCGCCGAAAAAATTTGGCACGATTAAAAGGCAAGTTGCGCGTTGAGGGTTGAGCGTTGCGAGTTCAAAAAGGAAAAATCCCCATACTCTTCAAACACTTGCACACTTACACGCATTAGCAATTGGCTTTGCGGAGGTGTTGTAGGATGGCGGAACAGGAAAAGCAAACATTGGAGCAGGCAACTCAATCTCAATCGCCCGAGCAATCAGGGAAACAGCAAGTTGTCGTGATTGATGTGCCGCAAGCCATTTTGTTCAGCATAAGCGTCTTATCTGAGTTGGCATGGCAGAAGATGGGACTACACATCAACCCAGTCACGAAGCAAATTGAGCCAGATTTCAAACAGGCTCGGCTTGCCATTGACACAATTGCCTTGTTGATTGAGATGCTGCGCGATTGGGTCAATGAGCGGGAATACGACTCGCTCAGAACGATTTTGGCAAATTTAAGGCTTAATTTCGCTGAGCAAGTTCAAAGGCAACAAAGTCAAGAGCAGAAGTGACGGCAGCAACGAAGGGCAGGTCAAAGCGGTGCTATACTTGCAGTGGCAAAAACGGTTTTAAAGGCGGTGAGCGACATGGATTTGAACATGGAACTTTTGCAGGAGTTGGTTAACCTTGTAAAGAATGCCCAAATCAGCGAATTGACGGTTCGGGTCGGAGATTGGCGGGTAACGATCCGCAAAAATCCTATTCCTCAGCCAACACCCACTAACTCCCATGCGCATCGCAGTGAGGAGCAACGGATTGTAATTTCAGAGCAAAAGCAGGAAACAAGCCCTTATGTCGCTGTCACCTCAAATTGGGTTGGCATTGTCCGCCGGTTGAAAAACGGAAAGCCTCTGGTTCAGATTGGTGACAATGTCAAGCGCGGTCAAACTCTTTGTTGGGTTGACTCTTTGGGGGTTCAAAACGAGGTTCGTTCGCCGGCGGCGGGTCGCATCGTTGAAATCTTCGTTGAAGACGGTCAATCTGTTGAGTTCGGGCAGCAATTGATGCTGGTTGAAGTTGTTGGAGGGGAGTAAAATGAGGGGACAAACTTTAGCGGCTTTGTTGGTGGTCGTGTTGATAATCGCCATAGTCGCAGCCTTCATCTACCTCAGCCAACATGCCCAATCCCCACAGCAGAAAGGTCAACAGGCTCAAACGACCTATGGTGCTGCCTTGCAGCGGGCAAAAGAAGTTGAGTGCATGAACAACTTGCACCAAATTCGGCAAGCGATCCAAATGTTCGTGGCTGAGCAAGGGACTTATCCGCTGAATCTACAGTCGGTTCGCTTCCCTGCAGGGGTTCGACCCATCTGCCCCGTCACAAAAGCGCCCTATACTTATGACCCGACCACTGGCAAGGTTATGTGCCCGCAACATCCTCGTTTCTGAACTGCGCGTTGTGAGTTGAAGGGTCATAAGAGAGTCACTGGCTGGCAACTCACAATGCATGACAACGGGGTGAGGTTTTGTGTTCCGGAAGGTGTTAGTTGCTAATCGGGGCGAGATTGCCGTGCGCATAATTCGCGCTTGCAAGGAATTGGGGATTAAAACGGTAGCCGTTTACTCGGAAGCCGACAAGGATTGCTTGCATGTCAAGCTAGCTGACGAGGCTGTCTGCGTTGGACCAGCGCCTTCAAAGGACAGTTACCTAAACATCCCGAACTTGATAAGTGCGGCGCTACTGAAAGGTTGCGATGCCATTCATCCGGGATACGGTTTTTTGGCTGAAGACCCGACCTTTGCCGAAATCTGTGCCCACTACAAAATCAAGTTCATCGGACCACCACCTCATGCCATTGAAATTATGGGCAACAAAGCAAAAGGGAGGCAACTGGCAAAGCAAATTGGCGTCCCAGTAATACCTGGTCGCGACCATGTTGAGACGGAAAGGGAGGCTTTGGAGGCAGCGAGGGATTTGGGTTTCCCTGTCCTTATAAAAGCTGCTGCAGGTGGAGGCGGTAAGGGCATCAGGATCGTCCACAACGAGCAAGAATTGCTGCAAAACTTACCCGTTGCCCGCTCTGAGGCGGAAGCGGCTTTTGGGAACGGCGCACTTTACATTGAGAAGTTCATTGAAGAGCCCCGCCACATTGAGTTTCAAATCCTCGCAGACGAGCACGGCAACATAGTCCACTTAGGCGAACGAGATTGCACCATCCAAACTACCCGACACCAGAAACTTCTTGAAGAAGCACCTTCTCCTGCCGTCACGCCCGCTTTGAGGGAGAGGATGGGGCGGGCAGCCATGAGGTTGGCAGCAGCCGTTGAATACACAAACGCTGGCACCGTTGAGTTTTTGCTTGACAAACATGGCAACTTCTACTTCGTTGAAATGAACACCCGCATCCAAGTTGAGCACCCCGTGACCGAAATAGTGACAGGGATTGACTTGGTGAAGGAGCAAATCAGGATTGCTTCTGGTGAGAAACTTTCCATCAGGCAAGTTGAGATGCGCGGACACGCTATTGAATGCAGAATCACTGCTGAAGATCCGAGAAGAAACTTTGCACCCAATGCCGGCTTGATCACAAAACTCATTTTGCCCGGCGGTCCCGGCATTAGGGTTGACACCCATCTTTACGAGGGCTATGAAGTCCCACCATACTACGACGCGCTCCTCTGCAAATTAATCGCTCACGGTCGCGACAGGAATGAGGCTATCACGAGGATGCAACGAGCCCTTGATGAGTTTGCTTTGGAAGGAGTCAAAACCACTATCCCGCTTCACAAGCGCTTAATTGCACACACAACTTTTAGGCGCGGCAATTTCTCTACCACCTTTCTGCCAAGGTTTCTCGCTGAGGAGTTTGAAGGGTGACTGATATTATGATGAAGAGGCGAAAAGCCCGCGAACTTGCGCTCCAAATTCTCTTCCAAGCCGATGTCGGGAACTTGCCGATAGAGGAGGCAATAGAGACAACCCTCGCCGATGCACCGGACTCGGACAAAGATATTTGCGACTACGCCGTTCAACTCGCTCGCGGCATCTGGCAGCGAAAGCCCGAACTTGATTCTCAAATCCAAAGTGTCACACCCCACTGGACCGTTGAAAGGATGGCTGCTGTAGACAGGAATTTGATTCGCATGGCGCTTTACGAGATGCTGCATGTCCCTGATGTCCCTTATCGGGTAGCCATCAACGAAGCCGTTGAACTGGCAAAAGAATACGGAAGCACCGAGTCGCGCCGTTTCGTGAACGGAGTGCTCGGGGCACTCGTCAGGAAGTTAAACTTGGACAAGACACATCGCAAAAGAGGTTGAGGTGAAGGCAATGGCAGCAACGGTCATGGACGGACGAGGTTTGGCGCTGAAACTGAGGGAGCAGTTGAAACGGGAAGTTGAGGAATTTGTTAAGCGACACGGTTTCCAACCAAAACTGGCAACCGTTTTGGTCGGCAATGACCCAGCATCTGTCGTTTATGTGGGCATCAAGCGCAAAGTTGCCGAAGAGTTAGGGTTCGCCGCAGAAGTTTTTCATTTACCACCTGATGCCTCAGAGAGCGGAATTATTTCGCTCGTTGAGCGTTTGAACGCTGATCCGACAGTTAACGGGATTTTGGTCCAACACCCAATGCCCCCTCACATCAACGAAGACAAGGTGATGGCAACAATCTCTCCTGAAAAGGATGTTGATGGGTTGACGCCTTTCAGTTTAGGCGGGCTTGCTGCCAGATCGCCGAATTTCATCCCTTGCACACCATTGGGCGCACTAAAACTTTTGCAACACTACAGCATCACCCTTGAAGGCAAAGAGGTCGTTGTGGTCGGATGTAGCAGGATTAATGGCTTGCCGGCAGCGCTTCTCTTCCTGCAACATAACGCAACTGTCACCATTTGCCACATCTACACCCGCGACCTCGCCTTCCACACTCGGCGAGCCGACATATTGTATGTAGCAGCAGGAAATGCCGAATTCATCACGGCTGACATGGTCAAGCCCGGTGCAGTGGTCATTGACACGGGTTCAAACCGGGTTCTCGGTCGCAAGGGCGATGTCGGCGATGTCCACTTTGAAAGCGTGAAGGAAGTAGCAAGTTTCATCACCCCCGTCCCCGGCGGGGTCGGTCCCATGACCGTCACCATGCTCATGTTCAACACCCTTGAAGCAGCAAAAAGGCAAGTTGGACAGGGTTAGAAGATTGTAGCAGAATGGATAGTGGCTAAGTGTTGCCCAGTCAGAGGGGAAGAACGCTGAACTCTCAGCCGCAGTGTGCAAGGTGACATGCCATGTTGACCAAACTGCGCATCAAAAATTTCAAGTGCTTTGAGGACACTGGCGAGATGGAAATCCGTCCCCTCACCGTCTTTGTCGGTCCAAATTCTTCGGGCAAAAGCAGCATCATGCAATTTCTCTTAGCGCTCCGGCAAACTGTTGAAAGCCCCGACATCCAAGTAGCCTTTGCGCCCAACGGCAGTTGGGTCAGTTTGGGTTCCTACCCCGACTTCATCTTCCGCCACCAATGGCAGCGGGAACTTGAGGTCATGCTGGAATTCACCGAGTATGTGCCTGCTCCCGTTCATTCAAGAAGACGACCGGGTAAACTCCGCATTAAAGTCCGATGGCGATACAACAAGAAGACGACGCAAATTCAATTAGAAGAGAGCGAACTGGTTTATAATGACGGTGAGTTTACTCAGCAAGTGGTTCGGAAGGCGCGTGGATACGAGGCGATTTTGAAAAGTGTTTCAGAAGACGGAAAAGAGTGGCGACACGAGGCTTGGCCTATCCACTTTTACAATTTCGCTGTCCGTATCAAAAAAGGAGAGAAACCGAGTGACCTTCCCCAAAAAGTGCCACACCGTCCGATGGTGTTCATAGTGGGAGAAATTGTTGCATCGGAATTGCGTCGGCTTTTCTATCTCGGACCTTTGCGAGAATTCCCGCAGCGCTCCTATGTCATCAGTGGGCAAGCGCCATCGGATGTGGGTGTCAGAGGCGAAAGGTCTGCGGAAGTTCTATGGTTTGCGAGCCGAACGAAAAGGCAGCGACAGCAAATGCTGAAAAACATCAACCGGTGGGTTAAAGAGTTCGGCATAGCAAGAGAAGTCAAGTTGCAGCGGTTGGGCAAGAGCAATCAGTATCAAGTGCTTTTCGTGGACGCAGCGACCAATTTGCCCGTGAACATAGCCGATGTCGGTTTCGGCGCTTCACAACTTTTGCCCATCATCGTGCAAGGTTTCTACGCTCCACCCGGAAGCGTTTTGCTCATTGAGCAACCTGAAATTCACCTGCATCCCAGAGCACAGGCGACACTTGGAGATTTGTTGATGGAAGTTGTCAAGGGTGGTGACCGACAAATTATCGTGGAAACCCACAGTGAACACCTGTTGGCTCGCATCCAAAGACGCATCGCTGAGCAAAAGTTTTCCCACGAGCAAGTCGCCATCTACTACTTTGAGCCGACAACCGAGGGAGTGAAAATCCATCGGATTGAACTGGACGAATATGGTCAGTTAGCCGAACCAATCCCTGAAGGCTTTTTTGAGGAAGGTTGGCGTGAAGCATTGGCTCAAATTGTCGCTATCGGGAAGCGAAAGGAGGCGGAGAAAGTGAAAGTGGGTGCGGCAGGTGAAGGAGTGGACAATTGACACTTGGGTGCTTTATCGGGCTGAGGAAGACTGGAACGCACTAACCTTGCTCGTCCTCATCGCGGAGCATCACTGTATTCTCCTTGACCAAGAAGGTCACATGGCAAGAGAGTATGAAATTTGCCTTCAACGAACTGGGAGCCTTGTGCTGAGGAATTGGCTCAAGAGACTTCGTGACCGCAAAGCCATAACCTTCCGTTCAGGTAAACTGCCTTCAATTCACAAAAGAGCATTGCTCCGCATGAAATTTGACCGCTCCGATTTGCCCTTCGTCGGTGTCGCCTACCGCAGCAAGGACAAACTTTTGGTCAGCGAGGACAGCGATTACACGCCGCAAGTTTGCAATTACTTACAGCAGCAACTTCAGATTAAGGTTTTGTCGTTACCACAAGCGCTCGGAATCGCACAGAACATTCAAGACCCTTGACGCTTCTTTGCCTTCTTCAATGCTTGTCGGTAGGCTACGGAGCGCGGAACGGAGAATGAACGAGCAATTTCCTTCGCGACATCGCTGACTGATAACCCCGCATCAAGCAATTCCTTGACGGCTTCATCAATGGCTTGCCAATCGGGCTCAGGCTTTTGCCTTTTCGCTCCTTCAATGACGAGTGTGAACTCACCGATCGGGGTTTCGGCTTCATACTTGTGGGCAAGTGCTGATAGGGTTGTCAAGACAACTTCTTCGTGCATCTTTGTCAGTTCGCGGCAAAGCACTGTAGTTCGGTCACCCAAAATTTCAACCAAGTCCTTCAAACTTTCCGCAAGTCGGTGTGGGGCTTCGTAGATCACGAGGGTGAAAGGCAGCGACTTGACCAGTTCAAGTAACTCGCGACGCTCCTTCCTTTCGCGAGGCAGAAAGCCCAGAAAAATGAACCTTTGAGCATCCATCCCCGCTACGGAAAGGGCAGCAGTCACCGCTGACGGACCGGGAACTGGGACGACGGGAATTCTCTCCTGCAACGCCTTCCGAACCAGAGGGACGCCGGGATCAGAAATCCCCGGAGTCCCTGCATTGCACACGAGGGCGATGTTCTTACCCTCTTTCAATTGCTGCAACAACCATTCCGTTCGCTTTGGAGGCGAGTGTTGATGGTAACTGACGAGTGGCTTGCGGATGCCGTGATGGTTGAGCAACTTGAGGGTCACTTTTGTGTCCTCGGCAGCGATGAAGTTAACGCTTTTGAGCACTTCAAGGGCTCGCAAAGTTATGTCACATAAGTTCCCAATCGGCGTCGCACACACAAACAGCGTTCCCCAACAGGACTTCATTTTTCGCTTCTCCCCTTTAAGGCTAATTTTGTTGCTTTGAGTGAGCCTCACTGGTCGGCTGGAGCCAATGTCATAAGCAATTTTGGGACATATCCTGCTGCTCTTGACAGTTGCGCAAACATTGTCATCATTTAGACGGCAAGTGTAGCAAGACATCTGAAGCGCAAAAATCATCGTTAACGGAGGCGAAGGAAGATGGCGAGACGGCAAGCGAGTGAATTGATGACAGAGCAAGAGGCAGCGGAATTTTTGGGTGTCCCAGTTGTGGCGCTGATTTCTTGGAGGAAAAAAGGCTTGGTGCCCGCAAAACAGGTTCCCAATCGGAGGGGCGTTTTCTACGAGCGGGAGAAACTGCAACAAATCAAGCAGGTCGCACAGAAACTGGCAAAGTTGGGTATCCCTTCACCGGTTAGCGCTGTCCTCCACAAGCGCATCCCTGTCCGCTGGATGACTCAACTCCTCGGCATCTCTCGGCAGCGAGTTTATCAGTTAATTCCGGGTTCGTTGACCGTTGAGAACGCCCTTGCGCTGCTGGAGCGGAGAGCGAAAGGGAATCCCGAACTGGAGCGGATTTATCGCGCTTTGAGAGAACTTCACCGCTCTGGACAGTTGTAAGGCTTTGAGGCTTTAAGCCCGGCGAAGAACGGTTGGTTTTTTGTTTCTTTCCCTACTGAAGGACTTTGACTTTTTTTTTTCGGCAGCCTCCCTTTCCACTTCACCTCTTTGTCGCTAACCTTTTACTGCAGTGGGAACAATTGGGGTGGGGTTTTCGTCCAATTATCGGCGATACTTAATCTCATAAGGAGGCGAAGCGAGAATGCGAGTTTGGATTTGGTTCGTTACTGTTGCTGGGTTTATCGGAATGTTGTCCTTTGCGTTTGGGCTCCAGCCGAAGGCAGCAAAATCTTCCCCATATCTCCCGCCACCCCTTGACTCTCAAGTTTTCGGGCAAACACGCTGGCTTGCCGGTTCAAAAGTCGCGCTGAAAATCGTGACGATGGACAGGCAAAAGCAAAAACCCGTTCGGGCGAAAGTGCAGATTGTTGTTGGGCAGAAAACGGTTTTCACTGGCATGACTGACGAGAACGGGGCTGTTGACGCTCACTTCCGTGCCCCATCACAAGCAGGTGGTTACCCGCTGACAATTCTCGTCCATTCGCCTATCGGCGACGACCGAATTGACCAAACGGTCACGGTTGAAGAGGCAGCGCAGATTTTGCTGACGACCGACAAGCCGATTTACCAACCAAACCAAACCGTCCACATCCGTGCTTTGTGCTTGCGCAAACCCGACTTGAAGCCCGCCGCTAATTTGCCTTGCACCTTTGAAGTCCGAGACCCTAAAGGCAACCTCATCTTTCGCGCTGTTGAGCGCACTTCCAAGTTCGGCATCGCTGCCACTCAGTTCCCCATCGCCGATGAAGTGACACTCGGTGAGTATCGCATCAATGCCACAATGACCAATGACCAATCGTCCAATGACCCGTCCCCCGTCCAGCGACCTGCGTCCCGTCCATTAATAGTGGCGGAAAAGACGGTGCGGGTTGAGCGCTATGTCTTGCCCAAGTTCAAAGTCACTTTGGAGACGGAGAAGCGGTTTTATTTGCCAGCGGAAATGCTGCGTGGGACGGTCAGCGCTAACTACTTTTTCGGCAAGCCTGTCGCTAACGGCGATGTTGTGGTTCGGCTAAGCACTTTCGCTGCGGGCTGGCACGATATCGCCGAATTCAAAGGAACGCTGGACGAAAAGGGCGTTTGGCAGTTTGAGGCGAAGTTGCCCGAAAAGTTTGTCGGGTTGCCCCTTGAAGGTGGCAACGCTTTGCTGCGAGTTGAAGCGACTGTCACCGACAAAGCCGAGCACAGCGAGCGTTCCAGCATCACTCTCCCCGTAAGCAACGAGCCCTTCAAAATCGCCGTCGTCCCCGAAAGCGCCACCATCAAGCCCAATCTGCCAACGAAATTGTTCGTGGTCACGACTTACCCCGATGGAACTCCAGCAAAATGCAAATTCCGCATCACGGGACAAGGGACATGGGACATAGAGCAGAAATTTGAGGCAAGTGGAGAGACGGATGCGATGGGCATCGGAGAAGTGACGGTGACGATGAAAGCAGCAGCATTGCCGAAAGCTGGAAGAGGCATCAGGCGTGGCGGTTTCAGTGCGCCCGCTCCTTTCATTCGTCGCCGACCTATCGGGATTGAGCCAGAAATTGCTCCCGCTAACGAACCGAGTGTTCCCATCGTTGTGACCGTGACAGCAGTGGACGAAAAAGGCAACCGTGCTCAAGCCCAGCGACCTTTGGCTGTTTCTGCAGCCGACGAAACGGTTTTGCTGCGCACCGACAAAGCCATAGCCAAAGTCGGTGAAATTTTGCGCCTTGACATCATTGCTTCCTCCCCCGTCCCTCGCCCCTCGTCCCCGGTCTTCGTTGATGCGATTGTCAATAGGCAAACGGTGCTGACGAAGACGGTGGACTTAGAAGGCAGGCATGGAAGCCTGTCCCTACCGCTGACGCCTGACCTTGCTGGCACTCTTGCCTTGCACGCTTACCGCATCACGGCAGGTGGCGACATCGTTCGGGACACAAAAGTCGTCGTCGTTGAACCTGCCGATGAATTGCGCATCAAGGTCAGCAGCGACAAAACCGTTTATCGTCCAGGCGAATCGGCTCAAATTCGCTTTGCCGTTACCGACCGAGCGGGCAAACCTTCCATCGCTGCGTTGGGCATCACCATCGTGGACGAAAGCGTGTTTGCGTTGGCGGAAATGCAGCCGGGTCTTGAACGGCTCTACTTCATGCTGGAGCAGGAGTTGCTCACGCCGCGCTACGAAGTTCACGGTTGGGAAATTCGTCCCATTCTGATGAGGCGGGATGAGGGACGCGGGACAAGGGACGAAGCACAAGTTCAGCGGGTGGGGCAGATTTTGTTGGCAGCAGCAATTCCACCATCGCTGCACACGCTGCAAGTCAGCACTTACGAGCAAAAAGCCCAAAAGGTGCAGGAAAAGTGGAAGCAGTTCGTTCAGGAAGTGGCGGCGAAAATTCGCAAGGCACTGGAAACCTACCGTCACTCCAAAGGCACTTACCCGCAGTCTGAAGAAGCGGTACGAGAATTAGTAGCAGCAAGGTTGTTGACTGAACACGACATCCTTGACCCATTGGGCAACCCGATGCGGTTGCACCCTTTGGACAACTTCCGCTACGGCTTTCGTTTGGAATGCGCTGGCTTAGACGGCGAGTTTGACACTGACGATGACATTGTTGCCTTTGCAACGGGCGAAGGGCGAGAGCGTGAAATTCGCGTCATCGCTCGCAACGAAATGATTTTTGCTGACGGAGTTGTTTTTAAGCGCGCTGTGCCATTGCTTGCTGGTGCAGTTCTCGCAGAAGCCGCTCCCAGAGCACCAGCACCCAGCCTCCGACCCCAAGTCCCCGAAGAAGTCCGTGTCCGCCAATTCTTCCCCGAAACTTTGTTCGTCCAGCCGCAGCTCATCACCGACGAAAAAGGTGAAGCCGAGTTGAAACTCTCGCTCGCCGACAGCATCACGACTTGGCGGTTGACAGTTTTGGGCAATTCAACTGACGGCGCTTTGGGCTCAACTGCGCTTCCTATCCGCGTCTTTCAAGACTTCTTCGTGGACATTGACCTGCCCGTCGCTTTCACTCAAGGCGACGAAGTTTCTGTCCCAGTTGCCCTTTACAACTACCTTGCCAAACCGCAGACGGTTCGGTTGCGGTTGGAAGTCGGAGAGGGGTTTGAAGTTTTGGGCAATCACGAATCACGCGTCACGCTTCAGCCAAATGAAGTCACTTCCGTTCGTTTCCGATTGAAAGCAGCGAAGTTGGGCACGCACGCCATCACTGTTTACGCTTATGGCGAGGCGATGAGCGACGCCATCAAGCGAACTGTCACTGTGCTACCTGATGGCAAAGAGTTCTGGCAAACGGTCAGCGACCAAATGACGGGACAAGGGACAAGGGGCACGGGACAGGTAAAACGGACAGTGAGAGTGAAAGTTCCGATTGAGGCGATTGATGGGGCAAGCAACTTGTTTGTCAAGGTCTATGCGGGAGCGTTCACGCAAGTTTTGGACGGGTTAGAGAACTTGCTGCGGATGCCTTTCGGTTGCTTTGAGCAGACGAGCAGCATCACTTACCCCAATGTGCTGGTGATGCATTATCTCAGGCGGACAGGCAAATCTCAACCTGAAACGGAGATGAAGGCTCGCCACTTCATCACAATCGGTTATCAGCGGTTGCTCACTTTTGAAGTTCAAGGTGGTGGCTTCAGTTGGTTCGGCAATCCACCAGCCCACAAAGTTCTGACGGCTTACGGCTTGCTTGAATTTGCTGACATGAGCAAGGTCCACGATGTTGACCCGAACTTGCTCGTTCGCACCACCAATTGGCTCATCAGCAAACAAAACCCTGACGGCTCGTGGACGCCCGACCAATTTGGCATCCACGAAGGCGCAACCACACGCCAAACCGATACGCTTCGCACGACTGCCTACATCGCTTGGGCAATCGGTGAAGCGGGGCAGATGACAAGGGACACGGGACAAGTTAAGACGGCGTTGCAAAAAGCAATTGGCTACTTGAGTGAATGCATCAACGATGCCGACGACGCTTACGCTCTCGCTTTGATGCTCAATGCTTTCATCGGCGCAAAAGAATTTCTCACCAGTCCCCGAATTGACCAAATCGCCAAAAGGCTTGCGAGCATGGCAAGGGAAAGCGAGGAAGCGGCATTCTGGGAGAGCAAAGAGCCGACGCCGTTCTTTGGGCGAGGGCGAAGCGGAGATTTGGAGACGACGGCGTTGGCAACTTATGCGCTCATTCGTCACGGCGGTTATCCCATGCTCGTCAACAAAGCACTGACTTATTTGGTGCGCAATAAAGACGAGTTTGGGACATGGCAAACAACGCAAGCGACTATCTGGTCACTGAAAGCCTTCATCGCCGCGATGGAACGAAGCAAAAGCGAAATCAACGGGACGCTTGTTGTTCGGGTTAACGGCGATAAGGTTGCTGAGTGGCGCATCACTCCCGAAAACGCTGACTTTGTTCGGACGGCAGATGCAAGCCGATATACCCGTGAAGGCGCTAATGAGGTGACACTTGAGTTTGATGGAACTGGTTCGCTGCTTTACCAAGTCAGCGCCCGGTTCTACTTGCCTTGGGAACTTATCCCGCCAGTGCCTGAAGAACCGCTGGAAGTGCGAGTCAGTTACGACCGAACGGAGTTGCAAACGAACGAAGCGGTGACTTGCAAGGTGCGGGTGACGAACCGTCGCCCGATGGCGGCTCAAATGGTCATCGTTGACATCGGCATCCCGCCTGGATTTGAAGTGCTGACAGATGACTTGGTGAACTTGGTTGAACGGAAAGTTTTGCAGAGATTTGAATTGACGCCGCGCCAAGTCATCTGCTACCTTGACCGCATTGATGGTGGAGCGACGGTGGAGTGGAAATTCAGGTTGCGGGCGAAAATGCCCGTTCGGGCAAAAACAGGGCGAACGACGGCTTATGAATACTACTCCCCACAGGAACGCATCTTCATCGCCCCTGCATTGTTAGTGGCGAGGTGACAAGAATTTTCCTATAACGGTTTCTTGTTTTGCCCTCTAACTGCCGACACAAATTATGCGGAGGTGAGCCCCAGTTGATGCGTGCCATCCAGACCGATTTTTGTTGTGGGAATTTTGGGCTAAAATTGAAATTGCCGCTTTGTGCGGCGGGTGATGAAGATGGACTGGACGGAACGATTGACCCAAATTCGCAAGGACTTGGACAAACTCGCTCGGTTTCCGACGGCTCACGAAATCTTGATCCGCTACCTGCAAGTCGCTTACGAGCATTTGGAAAACTGCCCGCCTTACGCCGAAACTCTGTTGACTGTTTTTGAGGCGCTGCTCAGTTACGAACTTTGGCATCACAAGACAATGACCAAATTGGCAGGTTCGCAAGAGTTGCAAATGCGCTACATCGTCCCACTCGGAGTTGAGATGAGGACGGCGTTGCTGAAGTTGGTTGACAAACTGGAACGAATTCAAGCATATTCGCCCGACGAAATCGTTATCCGGGAACTTTTGAAAGCCCATTGCTACTACCAACTTGGCGAACTTGAGGCGACCATCAATTGCTTGGAGGAAGCCATCAAGCATGGTGCCACCCATCCGCTCATCTACTTCGTCTTGGGCTACAACCGCCATCGTCTTGCCATAACCGAATATGCTCGTTGGGAGCCTGTCGGGCAGCAATTGGTTGTAACAGACAAAGATGCTTTTGAGAGAACGCTTCGGCAAGCCTTAGAGGATTTCCGCAGTGGTTTGAGTTATTCAGGGCACGAACCTATGGACGCAAGGCTTCATTTCTGGATAGGCATGATGCACGAGATTTTGGGTGAGCGCAATGAGGCTATTGAGGCTTACCAAAAGGCAAGCGAAATTGACCCTGAAACTTATGGTGACGAAGTAAGGCAAAGGCTGCAACATATCCGCTCAACGGAGTCGCCAAGCCAACCTACACCGCCACCACGACCACCTGCTGAGTTGCAAGAGGAACGAACTACCATCAAGCCCATCTCCGAAACCGAACTTGAGTCCTTCCGAAAAGCCCTCGGCGAGATAGAAACTGTTTCCGACCTTCTCCGTAAAATGGGCGGCTCGTCGGGAGGCAAGGAACCGTCGGAGGGGAATTGACGCTTTAGTTTGTGGTGCGCAAAAATTACAGCGTCACCAACCATCTGACGGAGGTGAGGGGAGATGTTCAAGCGAATGTTGGCAGTCGGGATGTTGGTCGGGTTGATGGCGTGTTTGGCGTTCGGACAGCAAACTCAGCGAGAGAAACCGAAAACTTACCGACCTGTCCTCCACTCACTCGTCACCATCGTCAAAATTGACGCAGCCAAAAACACAATCACCGTCAAGGGCGTTTATCGCGGTCAGGAAGTTGAGCGAACCTTGTTGGTTCAATCTGACAGCAAACTGATGAAGGAAGGCAAGGAAGCCAAACTTGCCGACTTCAAAGAGGG
>Ga0185307_1001041_pt1 | contig 16176 bp, 13 predicted proteins | sample LHCtaG_FD_128010 | JGI IMG/M metagenome (GOLD analysis project Ga0185307, IMG submission 128010) | Hot spring microbial communities from Little Hot Creek, USA to study Microbial Dark Matter (Phase II) - LHC4sed_matched (SPADES... | ecosystem: Environmental > Aquatic > Thermal springs > Hot... | reverse complement strand
AGCCGCTTCATTAACCCTGCCGAAGGACATAGGGTGGAAACGTGCAAAGCTAGCTGAAAGAGCTAAGAAACTATTGTAACTTGTAGAGCTGATTTCTCCCGAGGATGTGGAAATTTAGAATTCTTAACGGAAAATTTAATAATAAGAGTTTTTTAAAGCGGCGATTATCATGCTAATAAAAAACGCTAGAATAGTTAATCCCTGGGGGGAGACCCTTGCAGACATTTTAATACAAAACAGTAAGATCAAGAAAATAGGTGAATCGTTAACAGCCAATGGAGTTGAAAAGGTTAACGTGGATGGGGACATGGTCTTCCCAGGGTTCATAGATATTCACATACACGGTGGAGGCGGCGCTGATGTTCTTGACGAAGATGAGGAAGCAATTAACACAATATCTAAAGCATGCGCTGAGCATGGAGTAACAGGCTTCCTTGCAACAACTTTCTACAAGATTGGGCAGGAAAACAAGCATTTGGAGGCTGTTCTGAAAAGGGTTTCAAAAGGCTTAGATGGAGCCCGTTTTCTAGGGTTTCATCTTGAGGGCCCATTTATTTCAAAACATAGGAAAGGAGGTATCCGCGATTCTTCAATCTGCAACCCTTCTCTAAGCGTCCTGTCCAATATAATGGATAAATGTAAGAATTGGCTTAGGATGATGACAATAGCGCCTGAGCTCGAGGGCTCTGAGGAAGTGATTAAAATCCTTCTGGAAAAAGGAGTTGTTGTTTCCTTTGGCCACTCCTCGGCTGATTACGAGCAGACTCTTCAAGCAATAAAAATGGGTGTCAAACACGTTACGCATCTTTTCAACGCAATGCCCTCTATCCACCACAGGGCTCCCGGCCCCCCTCTAGCAATATTCGAATCTAAAGACGTGACTGTGCAAATAATATCTGACGGTGCCCATATACACCCCTCTATGATTAGGTTTACAGTTAATATTCTGGGAGACGACAGGATTATCCTAATAACCGACGGAGTAAGATCCACAGGGCTCCCGGACGGCAAGTACGTATACGACGGCATAGACTACATATCCGTAAATGGTACAGCGAGATTCATAGACGGCAGGCTTATCGGGACATCGGCAGGCATGAACGAGCTGGCTAGGCGCTTCCTAGACTACACTCGTCTCCCCCTAAGCTCAGTGGCTAAAACGGCTTCTCTAAACCCTGCCAAACTGCTTGGAATACATGAGCAGAAAGGGAGTATAGAAGAGGGTAAGGATGCAGACTTAGTAGTAATCGGAGAAGATTTCAAAGTACACATGACCCTCATAGAAGGAAAAAGGATAAATTAAAGAAATAATCAATAATACTAATCGTTTTCGAGTTTAAAATGGTTTTAAAACATTTTTTAGATGAAAAAAGTGAATTAAAGGTTGTTTTTTTAAAAATTTTTAAACTTGTCTTTAAAAGTTTATATCGAGGAGAAAAAGAAAACTACTCAGCTGAATAATGTTGAATAAAGTAAGGATAGTTTCGGGCTTCTTAACAGTAATGATAATCATATGCTCAACAATACCCTACGTTACGAGAGTGGCTGGCGACGGCATAGCCCTCCTTACCAGAACTTTCAGCCCTACAGACGATGCTTATGTTTACGAAGCAACTCCCAACACTAACTATGGGTCATCAAGTAACTTAATAATCTTCAGTAAAAATGGTTACAGGGAACGTGTTTTCATAATGTTTGACTTAACAGGCATCCCTCCCGGCTCAGTCATAGATTCCGCCACCCTCAAATTATACATGTATTGGCCTCCTACTGCACCTAGGACTTTGCAATGTCTTCGCGTTACAGCCTCTTGGACGGAGTCTACAGTAAAGTGGAGTGCGATGCCTGCTTCAGGGCTTCCTGTGTCTTATAAACCGGTCGGTACTTCTGCAGGTTGGCTTGAAATAAATGTTAAAGAATCTGTTGAAAAATTTACCGCTAAGGATAGTGCCACATCCATAAGGAACTACGGTTGGATGCTGTGTGATGGTTCTGAAGGAACCGATGAATATGGTTTTGCAATGTATTCCAAAGACTATACTGATTCAAGTAAGCATCCCCTCCTTGAGGTTAAGTATTATCCTCCCCACTTAGAGCTCAGCCTTACAAGTACTACGCTTAAAGCCGGTAATTGGGTCAAGATGACCGTTTCTAGGAAAACTTATAACGGCGAAGCTATAACCCGTGGAGACCTTAAGGTTCAGCTCAGCTCAAACTCAACATCTGCCAACAAGAAGTTCTCCCTAACTCAGGGCGGGGCCGCAATAACCGAGCTTACGATACCTAATGGCTACGACCATATGGATTTCTACTATTACGATGACAAGGCTGGCACATATAATATTCAAGTTGGTACGTTGGATTATTTGTATGTCAATCGCGTTGGCGACTTTTTCATTATTGTACCGAATTATGGAGGTGATAGTAAGCAGTTAACGGTTACACCGGGTCTGCTGGACCATTTCGAATTCGATACGATTTCTTCACCGAAGCAGGTTGCAACACCTTTTTCAATAACCATAACTGCCTACGATGCTTACAACAACATTAAGACGGACTATACTGGAACAAACTCCCTCACGGACACCACTGGTACAATCAACCCCACGATAACAGGTGCCTTTGTGAACGGTAAGTGGACAGGCATGGTCACTATAAACAGGGTAGGCAGGAACGTTAAGATTACTACAAGCGGGGCAGGTAAGACTGGGGAGAGCAATGCGTTCGACGTTAAGGCTGGTCCCCCTGCTAAGCTTGCTATAACGCCTTCAAGCTTCACGATGGCTGCTGGAGTAACGTATTCCTACCTCAACATCTCGCTGAGGGATGCTAACAATTTTGAAACAACCCATACCTCTAACGTAATCGTAAGCCTTTCAACAACCTCCCCGGACGGCGAGTTTAGGGAATTTGGGACAACAAACAGGATAACTGGCGTAGTCATCCCCACTGGCTCAAGCTTCGTCAAAGTAGACTACTACGATATTAGGGGTGGAACACAGACTCTGACAGCCTCAGCCACCGGTTTAACCTCTGGAACCGCGACAGTAACCGTAATACCTGACACAACTCCGCCTGTCACCACGATGACAGTAGGCTCTCCGAAGTATACGAGTGGCACAACAACCTATGTTTCCGGATCCACTGTCTTCACGCTTTCAGCAAGCGATGACGCGAGTGGGGTTGAGGAGACTAAGTACAGGGTTGACGGAGGTTCTTGGAGTACTTACACGGCTGGGTTGACTTTTTCGACTCTCTTAGACGGTTCTCACACAATAGGCTACTATAGTAGTGACAAGTCGGGTAACAATGAGGCTGAGAAAACCCTAACCATCGTGATGGATAAGACTCCTCCGGCGATAAGCAGTGCTTCACCCACTGGAAGCTTGATACAGCGTTCGACTTCAGTAACCTTCACCGTCAGGGTTGAGGACTCTGGCTCAGGGGTTAAGGAGGTTAGGCTAACGGTAGACGGCATCTCCCAGGGATCTATGACTGCTGGTAGCGACTACTTTAAAACTATAAGCCTTTCAGAGGGCTCTCACACCTGGAGCATTGAAGCCGTAGACAATGTTGATAATACTGCAACGTGGAGCGGCTCCTTCACGCTTACTGTAGACACTGCCCCGCCCACGATCTCAGGCCTGTCAGCCCCGTCAAACCCTGTTTTCGGAGAGTCAACAACGATAACTTGTCAGGTTTCAGACGAGCTCTCAGGCGTTAGGGAGGTTAAGCTATACTATTCTACCAACGGAGGCTCCTCGTGGACGGAGGTTGTAATGAACCTTCAGGGAGGCTTTTACACAGGCTCAATACCTTCACAGATGCCTTTCACAAGCATCCAGTACTACGTTAAAGCCGTGGATAATGCTGGCAACGAGCACCAGACAGCAATTTCAACAATCACCATCGGAATACCCACATGGCTCTACATAGCGGTAGTAGCAATAATCATCATAGTGGCTATTGCACTCGTCTTAATAAGGAGAAAACCCGCATCCCAGACAGCGTATGCTCCCCCCTCATATCCCCCGCCTCCTCCACCAAGATAAGCAATAGAGTACTGTTTATCCTCGTTTTTCTCTTTTTAACATGCTCTTCGCTTGGATTCGTGGCTGTTTCTTCGAATGATGCGTAATCAGCATGTTCCGGCTTCAGGGTTACTGTCTTTTTACGAAGGAAACGTTTCTTTAAACGCTTTTTCACAAAACTAAGGCTTTTAAAGCGTTAAGGCTCTAGTAGTTCGTTAATATTTTACTAAGGAAACTTAATATACGCTTATGTGTGGTTATTATGTGCAAATGGATCTGGATAGGATCCTTGGCGTAGTGTTCGGCTTGATGATTCTACTAGCGGTTTTCCTACTTCCTTTCGGCAGTTTTACACTGCCTTCTGGCCAAGTCAGCGAGAAGACCTTTTTCCTCACGGTGAGGCAATTAGTTGAAACAATTATGGCTGATACGCAGCAACCGATGAACTTTCTGCTCTACGAGGCTATGCTAATAGTCTCATTTGCATCCCTTATTGTTGCAGGGATACTCGGCTTCTACCCTATGCGCTCTGGAGCAATAGGGATACTTGGAATGGTCGTTGCGACAGCTGTGTCTATGTTTCCTCCCCAACTAGGCTTCACCATCCCCCAGTACGATGTTGGCTACTTTGCCGTCTGGGGTTTTTCCATAGCAGGTATTGTAGTTGGTAAACTCCAACCCTTCATGAGTGGGAAACTCTCTTTCCTTTCTCAGAAAAAGGCTTCTCAAAGAGTGGAGACTACGATCGAACAGCCCGTTGAAAAAGCCACTCCTCCTGCTGAACTGTTCCAACCTTTGTCGAGACCAGAGGAGCCTGCTCCTTCAGAATCCTCCTTAGAGGAATCAATCTCTCCTCCCACCGACCTTTTCTCATCACTTTCACTTCCCGAAGCTGAAGAAGAATATCAACGCCAGCCGGTCGTCCACTTCCCTTCTCCACCTGTTGAAGTCAACGTTATAGATGAGGAGATCGCCAGGGTTAGAGTTTTCTTAGCCCTCATAAAGGAGGAGAGGGATAGTGGATTATTGTCGGAGGAAGCATATGACAGGCTTAAGAGGAGGTTTGAAAAAATACTGGATGAGCTCAATGAGGAAAAGGGGAGGGTTGTCAAAAGCAGTTGACTTGAAAAATCCTTGAGTTGAATCTGAAGATATCTAAGAAGGTTTTCTTAACGATAATCCAACTATTGCTCGGGATAGTGATAATCGTAATACTGCTGCAACAAGCCGATACAAAAAGGGTTTTCGAAATAATTTCTAGGGCAGATCTTAAATATGTTATAGTAGCGTCCCTACTTATCGTTGCCGCCTCCATGATGATAGCTTCATCCTTTTTCTTCATCATGTCATCTCTAAAATATAAGGTTGGCTTTCTAAGCTGTTTTCAAGCAAACTTTGCGGGCCAGTTGGCTAGCGACATAACTCCTGGACGCGCCGGGTACTTCATAACACCATTCGTGATGGGTGCTCTCAGCAATACGCCTTTCGAAGCGTGTCTCGTCGCCACAATAGTGTCTGGGATGGCTGATTTTCTCATAAGGGCTCTTTTAGCAGTATTATCGGTAATATGCCTTATTGGCCCGGTGGAATCGATTTCAGGTGTTCAGTGGATTGTAGTTGCAAGCGCTCTCATTCTTGCTGCGAGTGCGCTCTCGTTCGCAACACTGCTCTGGTCAGATAAGCCTAGAAAGCTGTTGTTCAAGCTCAGGAGGTTTAAGAGGCTAAGCATGTTCTTAGACCCCTATGTAGCTAGGTTTGAGAATTTCCAGAGGGAGGGTGCTAAGGCGAAGACATCCCTTATCCCAGTATTCTCAGCAATGTTTTCAACATGCATATTTGACTCGGCGGCTCTCTACTTCTTCTCACTATCGGTTGGGGTTGAGCTGCCTCCCATCTTATTTCTCTTCATACACTCGCTTGTTTCAAGTTTCACATATTTGCCGCTTACGCTCGCCGGCTTGGGTGTGCAAGAAGGTGTTTTAGCAGCCCTGCTCCAAATATTTGGCGTCCCCCTTACTCAAGGCTTATCCATATCGCTGTTATTCAGATTCTTCTACACGGTAACAGATTTCATAGGTTTGCCACCTATCTTGAAAATAGGTTTCTCAAAGGTTTTTGAAGAAAGAAAGCTATGATTTTTCAGAAATACTACTTGATGAAAAATAAATTAATCGCCTACTTAGAAAGGCTTAAATAAGGCTGTCATTAGCGAAACGCATGGTCCGATTCGATTCCAAAAAATTCATCGAAGAGAAAATAGCGTTTATTAAGAATGAGGTGGGAGGCAATACGGCTATTGTTGCTCTCTCCGGCGGCGTAGACAGCTCCGTAACCGCGGTATTAGGCTTTAAAGCGTTGGGAGAAGGTCTGAAAGCAATATTCCTCGAAGACGGTTTCATGAGAATAGGCGAGGCGGAGAGAGTTCGCAAAGTCTTCAGTGGAATCGGTATTGACGTGAAAGTTTATGATGTTCAAAAAGAGTTCCTAGCATCATTAAAGGGTATTAGGGATGCTGAAGAGAAGAGGAAAGCGTTCAGAGAAACTTTCTACAGAACCTTCTCAAAGATTGCGAGAGAACTAGGGGCGAGTGTAGTCCTGCAAGGCACTATAGCTGCGGACATAGTTGAGACCGCCGGCGGAGTTAAGACTCAGCATAATGTTCTGGAGCAAATAGGAATAAACCCCTTAGAGAAGTATGGTTTTAAAATAGTTGAGCCCCTGAAAGAGCTGTATAAGAATCAGGTTAGGCTCGTAGCTAGGGAGCTTGGGCTGCCGGATGAGATAGTTAACCGCAGGCCATTTCCGGGACCCGGCTTATCCATCAGAATACTGGGGGAGGTTGACGAGGAGAAGCTCTCAGTAGTCAAGAATGCAACGCTGATAGTTGATGAGGAGCTTGCAGACATCAAGTGCTTCCAGGCTTTCCCAGTGCTCTTAGAAGGGAGGGCCACGGGTGTGGGCGAAGACTCGTCTAGGAAATACGGCTACATTATTGCGCTGAGAATAGTCGAGTCTGATGACGCTATGTCAGCTAAGTACGTTAAACTAGACTGGAATCGTTTAGAGAAATTGAGAAACAAAATACTGAAGGAAGTGCCTGGCGTTACTAGAGTGCTCTACGACATTACGGATAAGCCTCCTGCAACAATAGAGTTCGAGTAGTTTTAAACAACTATTTATATTGCAGGCTTTAGCTATCCGACTCATGGAGGAACTACACTTATTCATAGAGAACGAGGGGGAGAGAATATCCACTGTAATGCATATTCCTGAAGAAACACCGGCGCCAGCAGTAGTCTTCTCACACGGTTTTACTGGTAATAAGATTGAAGCACATAGGTTATTCGTACGTGCCGCTAGGAAAATGAGTAAGGAGGGTTTCGTAGCAGTAAGGTTCGATTTTAGGGGTTCTGGAGAAAGCGACGGAGAGTTTGAGGAGATGAGCATCTCTTCAGAGATTAGTGATCTAAATTCTGTGTTGAAGTTCCTCTTGGATAAGAAGGAGGTTTCTCGAGAAAAGATCGGTCTGGTCGGTCTGAGTCTCGGAGGAGTAGTCTCTATTCTAACAGCTGCGAAGAACTCGATTACAAAGGCGGTTTGCACATGGTCTTCACCGGCATGCCTCAGACTCTTATCGAGCCTCAGAGACTCGTTCGGGGTAGATTTAAGCCAGATTGAAAAAGGTTACATAGACCTTCCAAGCGGTTATAGAATTGGGAGGGTATTTTTTGAAGACGCCTTAAGGCACGACATACTTGACGATTGTGCAAAAATCTCTCCTAGGCCAATGCTCATAATACATGGTTCTCAAGACAGTGTGGTCCCGGTTGAGCATGCGAGAATGTTATACGATAGGGCTGGCGAACCCAAGAAGATCATCATAATAGAAGGTGCGGACCATACTTTCAATCGGAGAGAGTGGGAGGATAAAGTAATAGAGCTTACAATAGGATGGTTTAAGGAAATTTTTAAACTATGAGTTTTGCCGCGAGGGATACCAAAAGAGGCAGAAGCAAGTTATCTTCGATAGCATACGCCTCGACGATCGCGGCGACAATAGTAAGAATAAGCGCGTTCAATGGCAGTACTCCGATTAGGACAAGGACTATGAAGAACAATATTGCTCCGGATAAACTTCCCTCAAAAGACTTGTCGGTAAAAGGTAGCTTATGGGCTCCCGCTAAGCCTCCTACTATCGTAGCTAGAAGATCAACAGTAGCTAGGGAAACCACTCCGTAGAAAGCATGTTTTCCGAAAAGAAAGTAGGATATTGTTACTCCAAGAACACCGTAGGTTAAACCTATGTATCCCCCTCTCTTCTCATAATCCCTCTCCATGGCTGACAACTGGCTATCCACGAGTTCTTCGATCCCCCTAATCTTCTCATCAATCTTATCCAAAACGTGGCTTGTAACCTGGCTCTTCAAAGGAAGGAAGTTTTTAATCTCTTTGAAAAACTTCTCCCTGCTTTCCCTCATGAAGTTTTTAACCTCGCTCCGTAGAAGGGGCTTTTTAATCTGCACTGCGTTCCAAGTCAAGGCGAGTATACTTAGGATAGAGTAGAAGACCGCAATATCTACATCTATCCCAAAACTGCTCAGCATAAATGGCAATAAGAGTATCAATGAAAGAACTAAGTGAACACTCTTCCTTAACGCTTCTCTATAATTCAAACCCTGCTCTTAATGTGAACAGCACCTAGTTTAAAGGTTTAAGTCTTCCACCCAGTTTTTTAAAGACCTTCTCCCCCTTCTTATAAGAATAGATGTAGGGTATTGCGAAATCCACCCTATCGTTTTTCTGAAACTCCTTGAATATCCTCTTGTTTATCTCATGAGCTATCCCAGGCCTATCTACTGCCCGAGTCATGTATCTCAATCTTAGATAAACACCATAGTCGTAAATATCGGACCTTACATACGGCTCCTTACCGGTCTCCCTTATTATGTCACCAGTCACCTCCCTAGCTACTTTGAGCAGTATTCTCTCCGCTTCATCCCAGTCTGAGTCGTAGGTTATTCTAACGATAACCTCGTCCAGTATGTATGGTTCAGAAGTCTTAGCCTCGCTCGTATAGTTTATTACGACGTTTGAGAAAAGTATTGCATTAGGTATTAGAATGCGTCTCCCAGAGGGTTCTTCGCTTCCAACCGTTCCACCGACCTGGTTGAGAGTAGTATACATCATGCCCACGTCTAAAACGTCTCCTACGAGCCCCCAAGCCGGTAGAAATATGCGGTCGCCTACTTTAAACGGGCGCCTTATGTTTATTAAAAACCATGCTGCCAGTCCAGTGACTGGTTGCTGTAGCGACCATCCTAGGAATAATCCCCCGAAGGCTCCGAAAGCGGCTGCGAAAGTCCAGCCTCCTCCAGCGAGTATGCTTACGATCAATAAGGCCCCTATGAAAAATATGATTGAACGGAGAAAACTTGTAAGCATCTTAACGTCTCCTGGTTTCCCCCCGGAGCGAACTATTGCAGACGAAATAGTGTATGCGAGAATTATGTAAACTATGTAAAATCCCGCTGCAACGAGCAGAGTCTGAATTAATATGGGCTCTACTTCCTCAATTTTTGGAATAGGTGTTTTTGGAAGTAAGGACAGTGCCTCCTTGCTGTAAATCAGCAGTAAAGCTAGGAGTAGCAAGGAGGCTATCACCAAACTTACTGCTCTTATTTTCTTCATTGGTTAACGCCCTTCCACAGGAAATATTTAAGCCTCTTTTAATCATAAGTTAACAAACACAGCTAAAGACCTCTTATTCGCTAAATTTGTTATTGAAGAATAGCTTCTTCACTGGGCCTCTCCAATCCTTCTCCATTGCTTGCAGCTTCTTCAAATAATATTTCGTAAAGCACTGATTCGAGCTTTCTCCTAAGCCTATTGTAAGCCTCTTTAGAGATTAGACCCCACCTCTTCTCGTTGTCCAGCATGGCGAGATACCTCTTAATCCTATTAGCCTCCTCTTCAACGACACCACTCTTAATCGGCACATATGGCTTTTCCAGCAGTAAAACTGGAGGCTTTAACAGTTCCCCATAGACGTAACCATGCGCTTTCTTGCTAACCCGGATCCTAACCTGAATATTCATAACCGGATTATACGGTTTCACTCTAACAAGCTCTGCTCCAAAATAGTTTTGAGTAACTACGACGATTACATATTCCTGCTCTAACCAGTCGCCTGTAAGATTGTCAACTACCCTCCAGACCTTTACTGGAACAGGGTTTTTACCTTCATGAACCCTGCTCTCTACCGGTTTCCTGAAAAAACCAGTGTAATTATGCACGTAAACTGTAAACCCTTCTTTAATAGTGGTGTCGCCAACTACGATATTTTCATTACCATCCGCCACTGGAATGATGTAGAAATTAATTAATCCAAGATCCCTTTTGAAATCAGGTTTGGAGGTGGGGAAGTCAACCTCTTCCCACGCCAATCCGGAGAATCTCTTGTGCAAAGCGAGGAGGCTGGCCTCCCCCACCTCTATCCCCCCTCCCCCCGCCTTCCTTGTTGTTCTTCTACAATAAATCGTTTTCTTTCAAAATTGTTTTCAAAATGTTTTCAAAACGTTTTTTACAGAATCGTTTAAAATATGGATGGTTTATGTTCCAGTTTTTGGCTGATAGAGTGCATATTAAACCGCCATAAAAAATAAATCCTTTTTGATATATTTGGAAGAGTCTTTTCGGAATGACGGTTGATGATACTCTCGGAACTAATACTTGTGGGAACAGAATCACAAAGCGTAAAGCAAATAAACAGTTTCTTTTCTGCTGTTCAGATGCCGAATAGTTCAAAACACCTCTTTCGGAGAACCATGAGTTATGTTGCGCAAGAGAAAAAACTATTGTGCGTAGTTTTGATACTGATTATGCTAGGTACTCTTCTAAACATTATTGGTCCAGTGATAGCTGGAAGAGTTGTGGACTTGGCTGTCGTAAAATCTTCTTCAGAATTATGGGTTTATGCAACAGCTATAATACTTTTAACACTGTCTTCTGGAGCTGTTTCATTCCTAAGAGAATACTTAAGTGGATTAATGTCTCAAAAAGTTGTTTACAGGATAAGGATTAGCATATACAAGCATTTGCAGGACTTGTCCTATAGTTTTTACGACAAGTTTGACGCCGGCCAAATCATAAGCCGGGTTTCTAGAGACACTGAGAACATTGGTGGAATGCTTGGCTTTGCAATCCCGAATATCGTAGCTTCATTATCCACGCTTGTAACTGTAGCGGGAATACTCTTGGTAACCAATCTAAGGCTTGCGCTCGTTGCCTTAGCAATAACTCCCTTCATATTACTGGTGTCTCTGTTTTTCAACCGCTTTGTAAGACCTTTGTTCGAGAAGAATTGGATTGGAATAAGTGGGATGAGCACAATCATTCAAGAAGGAGTCTCCGGGTTCAAGGTTTTGAAAGCGCTGGGGGTTGAAGACGAGATGTTTAAAAAATTCAATAGAAAAAACGTAGAAATTTACAACATAGGGATGAGAATCACTCTTCTAAGCTCAATAACTTGGCCCTCGCTAGGACTAATAGTTGGAGTAGGCTCTGCAGCATTATACTGGTACGGAGGTATTCAGGTAATAGCTAGCGGTATAACTCTGGGTCAATTGGTTACTTTCACCATGTACCTAGGCATGCTCGTCTGGCCCATAATGTCAATAGGCTTTGTTCTTTCCAGGTACGCGGAGGCGATGATTTCTACAAGGAGAATATTTGAAGTCTTAGACACTGAGCCTGAGGTTAAGGAAAAGCCTAACGCGATAGAGTTGGAGAAAGTTAAGGGAGAAGTGCGTTTTGAAAACGTGACTTTTGGATACGGAGACCAGCCTATCCTCAAGGGGCTAAGCTTTGAAGTGAAACCTGGTGAAAAAGTTGCTATAGTAGGGGCAACAGGCTCCGGTAAAAGCACGATAGTAAAACTGATACCTAGGTTCTACGATCCTCAAGAGGGCCTTATACTCATAGACGGGATCGACATAAGGGATGTTAAGATAAGCTCTCTTAGAAAGAACATCGGCATAGTGCATCAAGACGTATTCCTTTTCCCAACTTCAATAAGAGAGAACATTGCATACGGTAAGCCAAACGCTACTTTAGAGGAAATCGAGAGGGTTGCGAAGATTGCTCGAATACACGACTACATAATTAGCCTCCCGAATGGATACGATACGGTAGTAGGTGAAAGAGGTGTAACTCTCTCAGGCGGTCAGAGGCAGAGGATAGCAATAGCTAGAGCCCTTCTAGTAAACCCTTCAATACTGATACTGGATGATTCTACTTCAAGCGTAGACTCTGAAACCGAGAGGGAGATATACGATTCCCTTAAAGAACTAGTTAAGGATAAGACTGTATTCATCATAACTCAGAGACTGTCCACGCTTAAGCTTGCTGAGAGAATAATAGTTGTTAAAGACGGTAGGGTGGTTGAAGACGGGACTCATGAGGAGCTTATGAGGAGGGGAGGAGTATACGCCCAGTTATATTTGACGCAATACGCTACTCAGGAGGTGGTTAAGTAAGATGGCTTGGCATTTTCGTCAAGCTGCTGAAGCTGAGGGGAAACCTAGAGAAGTAGCTTCTAGAACACTTGTCTTATGGCTTATTCGTTGGCTCTCACCTATGAAGGCTAAGGTAACTCTGCTAGCGATAGTTGCGTTAATATCGCTCTTGGTGAACGTGATCAATCCATACATAGGCAAACTACTCATCGACGAGGGTATAATGCGTGGGGATATCAACGCTGTTAGTAAGTATGCTCTAATTCTTGTCTTAATCGCTGCCGGAGGATGGTTCCTAGGGTTTTCAAGAGGATTTTTATCAGGAAGTCTGAACCAGAAGCTTCTCTACAACATGAGAAACACTGTCTTCAGACACATGGAGAACATGGATGTTGATTACATGAATGTTGAGAGAACCGGGAAAATAATATCCCTCATAGTTAACGATATAGGTGCCATCGGGGACGTGACTACCTCCGGAACGGTAGAAGTTTTGATAAACTCTCTTACGCTATTAAGCTCCCTTTTCATAATGCTCAGCATGCATCTGGGGCTGAGCCTCGCTACTATTTCAGTAGTGCCTTTAATGCTTCTACTGTCCAGCTACCTGGCTAAGAAGACGAGGCAAGCATATAGGCTTACCAGAGAAAAGCTTAGCGAGCTGACTAGCAGTGTTGAGCAAAGTGTCTCAGGCTCAAGGGTTTCCCAAGCGTTTGTCGAGAGGAGGAGCGTTGACATCCAATTCTTCGACAGGCTTAGTTCCGAGACGATGAGGGCAAACGTTAAGGCGAGAATAGTCTTCGCAATCATTCAACCCTCGCTTGACACTGTTAGAGCACTATCATACGTCATACTAATACTCTACGGGGGGAGTTTAGTAGCATCCGGGGAAATAAGCATCGGAGTATTGATTGCCTTCTTCGGGTATGCTGAAATGTTCTACCGACCGATAATTACGCTAACAACCTTCTACAGCACTTTGCAGGCGGCGCTAGCAGCGGCTGAGAGAGTGTATCTCTTCCTGCAAGCGAAGCCTAAGGTTAAAGAGTCTGCTGAAGCAAAATGGATAGAAATAAAATCGGGTGGAATCGAATTGAGAAACGTCTATTTCGATTACGATGGTAACCCTGTTTTCCAAGGTCTAGACTTCAGAGTTAAGCCCGGGGAAATAGTTGCAATAGTTGGACCCACGGGCGCCGGAAAAACAACTTTAACCAATCTGATAATGAGGCTCTACGATCCAAAATCCGGAGAAGTGCTGATAGATGGTCACAATATTAAGGAATTCACATTCCAATCGCTCAGGAGACAAATGGCTCTAGTACCCCAGGAACCTGTGCTCTTCAACGAGACCGTCTTGGAGAACATAAGGCTGGGGAATCCTGAGGCCTCTGATGAAGAAGTTAAAAAAGTCGTCTCAGAACTCGGCTTAGATGAGCTTATAAACGGGCTGCCGCAGAAATACGATACAGTAATATCAGTCGGAGGAGGAAACCTCTCTGTTGGGCAAAGACAGTTGATAAGCTTTGCCAGAGCAATGTTGAAGAATCCTAAGATACTAATACTGGATGAAGCAACGAGCAGCCTCGACTCCTATACTGAGGCTCTCATCCAGCAGGCGATGGCGAGGCTGATGAAAGGGCGGACATGCATAATTGTTGCGCATAGGCTTTCAACAGTTAAGCTTGCCAACAGAATAGTATTCTTAGAGAACGGTAGAATAATCGAAGAGGGTACTCACGAAGAGCTTCTTTCAAAAAGAGGAGCATACGCTAGACTATACGAGCTTCAATTCGGCGTAGCTTCTGAAATAAAGAGTAGAGCGAGTGTCAATTAGACTAGACTTTTTAAGTTAAAAGCAAAATTTAAAAATAGTATTTTTACACCCACGTTACATAGAATTGTCAGAAGAGTCTAAGGCTCCTCCACTACTTGTAGAGGGGCTTACGGTCAAATACGGGTCGTTCACAGCAGTCGACAATATATCCTTCGTTATAAAACCCGGAGAAATATACGGTCTACTGGGGCCTAATGGGGCTGGTAAGACGAGCACTCTTAAAACAATCATAGGCCTAGTGCAACCTGCCTCCGGAAGGATAGAGGTTTACGGCAAACCTGTTTCAGATGAGATAGCTGTAAAAAGCATGATAGGCTACGTTCCTGAAGAAATTGTCCTCATGGATTCGCTAACTCCGCGGGAATTCTTAGAATTCGTAGCTTCAATAAGGCGTCTTAACTCAGACACGGTCAATACGCGGCTTGGAAAACTTATTTCAGCATTCCAACTTGCAGAATATTTCGATACCCCCATAGCAGCATTATCCAAGGGAAATAAGCAGAAGGTTGCGATAGTAGCTGCTCTACTCCACGAACCTCCTCTCCTAATTCTCGACGAACCTCTCATCGGCTTAGATGCTTTCTCCTCCAAGATACTTAAAGAGTTGATAGTTTTTCATGCTAAGAAAGGAGGTGCAGTAATCTTTTCAACGCATATAATGGAGGTTGCCGAGAGACTCTGCACTAGGGTCGGGATAATACACAGGGGCAAGATGGTTGGAGAAGGAACCGTAGAGGGTCTTAGAAAACTTGTTAAGAGTGCAGAAGGTTCTCTGGAGGAAATCTTCCTGAAGGTGACTGAGCAGGAAGCTGGCGTGCAGGAAATAGTTAAAGCCTTGGAGGCCTAGGTTGTTGAATACCTCTGAACTATGGAGGCTGTCGAAAAAGGTTTACGGGGAAATAGCTTTCCAGTCTGTTTTCTCGCTCCGCGCGGGTGAAACCCTTCATCAAGCGATAAATTTTGAGGAAAACATTAGGAAGCTAGCTAAGAGCGCTGAGTTAAGTATAGTTTTAAGCAAAATTATGATGGCTTTCTTCATTTGCTTTACAGGAGCTTTTACCTTTCTTTCAGGTGCTCTTTCAGGAATCAATGAGGGCTTAGCAGTTATGTGTGGTGTTTCGACAGTACTCAGTATAGTTTTATTCATGGTCGTTTTTATGGGGCTACAGATCACTACAGCATTTATCTCCTCTAGAGTTTCAGAAATACTCATTCCGATTCCGATTTCGAGAAAAGATGTTTCGAAAATCCTATTAATGTGCTTCATAAGAATGTTCGACATCCCCCTCGTGGCAGCGACTTTAGCAATTCCCATAGTCTACGGGATTTCATACCGCTCTATTCCAGGTGCCTTAGCAGTATTGTTAAGCATAGTGGTTACGGAGGTTTTCGCATTAACTATAACAGTCCTTCTAGCCTTCTTCTTTTATTCTAAAGTGGTTAGGGAAGGCGGGAAGTCGACGTGGAGAACGTTAGTAAGGCTCTTCTATATGCTGGTCTGGGTCATCCCGATGTTTTTCATGTATATGATTCCGAGTCTCACAATGCAAATGGTTAATTTGATGAAAACTATGACTCAAAGCTTTTCATATCTGCTTACATTGCTATATCCTTTTTCACTAGGCTCCTTAGCTTCATTAGCCACCTTCTTCAATACTAGCGACCTTCACATCACTGCTTTTTCACTGGGCTCCTCCATCATCTATTTGGCTCTCGCAGCTTATTCTTTAAAATGGCTTGTTAAAAGAGTAGTAGGTTTAGGCTTTGGGAGTGTTGCAGCAGGCTCCAGAATGGA
>Ga0185307_1001040_pt1 | contig 16181 bp, 15 predicted proteins | sample LHCtaG_FD_128010 | JGI IMG/M metagenome (GOLD analysis project Ga0185307, IMG submission 128010) | Hot spring microbial communities from Little Hot Creek, USA to study Microbial Dark Matter (Phase II) - LHC4sed_matched (SPADES... | ecosystem: Environmental > Aquatic > Thermal springs > Hot... | reverse complement strand
GTGCCTGAAATTGCCTTTAATAATGTTGTTTTTCCAGCTCCGTTGGGCCCTACAACAGCGACAAGCTCGCCTTTTTTAACAGTTAAGCTTACGTTGTTCAGGGCCATGGCTCCGTCGTAGTGAACTGTTAAGTTTTTAACCTCTAACATTAGATCGCCTTCCCTAAGTAGACTTCTATTACCTTTTTGTTTTTGGCTATTTCTTCTGGCGCCCCTTCAGCTATTACTTCTCCATTATGCATGACCAAGACCCTTTTTACGAGTTTCATGAGGGCGTGAAGCTTATGTTCAACTATTACTAGCGTGTGGCCGTCCAAGTGGATTCTTTGAAGCGATTTAATCATGTATTCAGTTTCAACAGGGTTCAGCCCGCCAAAAGGCTCGTCTAAAAGGATTATTTCCGGCTCTAGTGCCATGGCTCTTGCAATTTCTAAGCGTTTTAGGTCGCCGTGGGATAGGTTTTCTGCTGGTTCAAGAGCCATGTCTGACAAGCCTACGTCTTCAAGCATTTCCATGGCCTTTCTCTCCGGGGTTTTAATCCACTCAATTCTTCTTTTTCCGCGGTGGGATTGAAGAGCCACAAGTACATTAGCTATTGTAGGTAAATGTCTAAAGGGCCTAACAATTTGAAATGTTCGGGCTAGGCCTTTATTAGCAATTTTATAGGGCGGAAGCCCTGTTATATCCTCTCCTCTGAGTAAAATCCTTCCGGAATCAGGTTTTAAGAAGCCAGTTATGAGGTTAAACAATGTGGTTTTGCCAGCCCCGTTGGGGCCTATTATGCCAACTATTTCACCCTCATCAACGATAAAACTCACATTATTGACGGCTACCAAGCCTCCAAAACTTTTCTTTAATTTTTCAACTTCGAGCATGTGCATGGTATCACCTCTTTAACCTTTTTTGCCCTTTTCTTTTAGAATTTCTTCAATTTCTCTGGGCTCTTCTAGGTCTTCAAGTTTTTCTACAATCGTTCTTCCGATTCCTCTGGGCCACTTTATTAGGAGCACTAAAACAATGGATACAAAAATAAGTGATCGAGTCCAATCATCAATATTTAACATTTCTTTTAAGATGAAGCTATCTATTAACGTGTAAATATAAGTTCCAAACAAGGGGCCGTATATTGTTGCCATACCCCCAAGAACTGACACTAAGATTGGAATAAGTGAGTATTGTGCGGATAGATAGATTGGTGACGCCCTTCGCATAAAAAGATCACTGTGGGCGGCTATAGCACCGGCTAAACCCGCGAAGAGTCCGCTAATTATAAAAGCCATTATTCGATACTTTGAAACGTTTATACCGCATGCCTTTGTTGCTAATTCGTCATCGAGTATTGCCACGAAGATTGCGCCTGTTTTGGAGTAAGCTATCTTATATAGTATTATGGCGGATATCGCCATCAAAGCAAATGTTAGATAATATTCAGCGAGCCAACGCTCTGTATAAGCTAATGTTGGAAATATTCTTGGAAGATTTTTAATTCCAGCGTCTTTGCCAAGCTCTGGGAAATACTTGACAACACCTGTTAAAACTAAAGGGAAAGCAAAAGTGACTATGGCCAAGTATGGCCCCTTAACTCTCAAACATGAGAAACCTATTAAAAGCGCAATTCCTACACAAATAAGCACACTTAATGGTATCGTTATAAATGGTGGGTATCCCAAGTATTTGAACAATAAGGCTGTTCCGTATGCGCCCACTCCGAAGAATAAGGCATGGCCTAAACTTGCTTGGCCGCTGCGGACTAAAAAGTCCCAGCTTACCGCAAGCGTGGCCATAAAATTTATCCGAATAAGAACTTGAAGCGTCGTGATAGGAATGCCCATGAATGGTAAAAGCGAGAGCATTATGAGAGAAAGAAATGCGAACATTCTTGGTGGTACGTCGTAAATGCGAGTAGTGAAACTTGTGTATGTTTTTCTTAGATACTTTATCAATGGCATTTTCCTCACTCCATTTCTATTCGTTTTCCAAAAAATCCTTTCGGCCTAACGATAAGTATTATTATCATAATTACAGAGGGGAATATAGGCATCAAGGCTCCTGCTTGGGGAAAGCGTGTACTAACTATTGCATCAGTATAACCAAATATGAGACCCCCAATAACGGTGCCTTTTATACTTCCCAACCCTCCTAGAATAACAATTGAAAAGGCATAGGCCATGTATTCAGCCCACATAAAGGCGCTTGCAGGTTCAGCATAAGACGTTAATTTTAAAATGGATCCTACACTTGCAAGTCCAGCGGCGATGCCTGCCGCCAGCATAAACATTTTCGCAGGATCTATTCCCATTAGCATGGCTGCTTCTAGGTCTTGTGATAATGCTCTTAAAGCGTTTCCCACTTTTGTTCTCGACGTGAAAACCAATAATCCAATGAAAAATATTATGGAAAGTATGGCTGCAACAGCCCTGTCAACTTCAACCCGTACACCTAGCAGGGTTAATTCGCCTGTAAGAAGCGTAGGGACGGGATATTGAGCAGCCCAAACTGGTTTAAAAATTAGATATATTATTTGTTGGAATATTAAGCAGCCGAATAAAGAGATTATCAAGATGGCTACTTCGTCTCCTAACACCTGGTGTAAGGTTAACCTGTAATATATGCTTCCAATAACGGCTGTCAGTATAGCGGTAGATAATATGGCGAGTATTGGAAATAGGTATGAGAATTCCATGGGTAATGTAGATAGAAAAATTTTGTTTAATTCGCCGAAGATATAGGCTCCTATCATGATGAAGGCTCCGTGGGTCAAATTTATCACGCCTGAAACTCCATAAATAAGCGAGAAGCCAAGCGCTATGAGGGCGTAGATCAGGCCTGAAATTGTTCCCAAGATGATTATGTCCATCATAAACTTCACGAGAAGTTCATTTTAAACGATGTATTTAATAAAATTTTCCAAAAAAAAGAGGGGTTATCTTTTAGCTTTTTATTGTTATGGCAGTGGCCATTGTGGGGCTTGACTTCCGAATTTTAATGCTATTTGTACTATATCGAATATGTCGATTGTGCCGTCGAGGTTTATGTCGGCTTCCAGGTTCCAGTTAGGATCTCCAGGCTTTGAGCCGAAGGCCAGGGCAAGCTGAACAATATCGAATATGTCCACTATCCCGTTGAAATCTATGTCCACATCCGCTAACTCATACATCCATGGTGGGATTTTAGTCTTCTTTGAATAGGGCTTGTCTATTGGTGAGACTACCTCCATTTTTCCGGCTATCCATTGGATCATGAAACCTCTTGTCCGTCCATAAGGTAGATTATCCACAACTGGCCAAATAGGGCCATAGTCTATGCAATAAATGTCGTGGTTTGTTGTAAACTTAAATCGGCCCGTTATTGCTGTTCTTTCGTGAGTTTCGAAATATTGCACGAGAACATTGGGGTCGAGGCTGCCAGTAGCCTCTATAGCTTCTTTAATGGCGTAAATTGTGTCGTAGGCGCCCGCTGCCGTGTAAATAGGCCAGTATTCCTCTCCATATTTTGTTTTTGTGTAGGCGAGGAATTTGTCCCAGAAGACTTCACTGTATCCTGGAACTATGGGGGTTCTTGTTCCAGCCCAGTTCATAACTATTTCATATTCGCATTTGCCTTCCGTTACAAGCCAATGCGTCTGAAGTTGCCCCAGAACATTTATACCAACAGGAATCGCTGTTACCTCTAATTCACGCCACTGTTTAATCAATGGGTTGCCTGGTCTTCCCGAGAAAACGAATATCATTAATCTCGCCCCACTACCTTTAACGGCATTTAGCCAATCTCTAAAGTCAGTTGCGGTTTCTGGCACTCTGGCATAGTAAACTAATGTTACGTTTGGACCTAAAACGTATGGGTAGTACACTGTTAAAGGTTTTTCCATCGGCAACGTCCATTCAAGGTCTTCCAGTAGAACTGCAAATTTAACTGGATTACCATACATCTTCAAAAGCTTCGGCACCAGATAATATCTTATATATGCGCAGAAAGTTTTGAAGAGTGCCGTAGAGTTTATTGGCATAGTCCTGAACAGCCATTTGTATCGTGTGTAGTTCTCAGGTTTTGTTAAGTCACGGCAAAGCCAATCTGTTGATGCTCCATCAATGAAGAATAGCACTGGCGTATGTCCTGGATCCTCATTCCAGTCCATTACCGTTTCGATTATTGGGTCTGTAACCTCTGTTCTAAAACCGCCAATAATGAACTGCGCCCCTTGCTGTAGGAGGTTAGTAACAGCCTCCACCGCCTTCGTTGGATTTGGTCCTGGAGGTATAAGTTCAGGGTCTATTGCCCATTCATTCTCGAAGAGCAACTCGATATTATATCGTGTTCCGCCAACATCTACGCCTCCAGCGTCATTAATCTCTTTTGCAGCAAGCTCCGCAGCAGGCCTCATTCCAGCCGGCTCCCAATGTGGCAACCCCACGGGGCCTATAATGCCAATTTTTATTGTTGGCTGAGCAAAGGTTGAAGGAGCTAAAGCAAACATAGGCGCCAGCAATAGTGGAATCAGAATCAACGCCATCTTCCTATTCATTTCCCCTTCCTCCAAAGAATTATTGAGGAACAATATATTTAAAGTTTATTTAACTTTGTTCTAGTCAAAAATACCATTAACATTCAAATTAGAAGTGAAAAAGGAAGAAGCACCCACTATTTTTCAATCCCAGCCAAATATTTGGCCACCCGCTTTTTCTCCTCAAAATCATAAGTGGCGGCTATGGCTATCTCCTCCATTATTGGCGAGCCTCCACCGTGAACCCCTGCAACAGCCGCGACACCGCTTAATGAAGAGCAAAGCATGTCTGATAGGAGACGGAAGCATAGGTGAATGTTCTCAGGTGGGACGTCAGCCTTCCGCATGATATATTTCTCCAATAAATGTTTGGTTTCAGGGTTTACGAAGTCTCCTTCAAAGGGTAGTGTGGCCGGCAAGCCTCCGGCAAGGTCCGTCAAGATCTCGTATTCGTGGTAAATGTTTAAACCTGCATGTCTCCTGCCAACGTTGGCATAAACGGTGTTTGGTATGAAGCTTCCAGACTCGTGTTTTTGGCCCTCAATGGCTGAGGCTATGCCAGCCGCGTAGACAAGTTCAGCAACACTTGCCAAGTGGGCAAGCTTAGACCTTACATGGGGCTTGTCAGCTATGCCCTGATAATCAGCCACTAAGGCCGCAGCTCCAGTGATTATGTCCGTCATGGCTGGCTTACAGCCGGTATAACTATGCCTATGGTAAAGTGCAAAGCCGTGGGCAAGCAAAGCGGCAAAGGGCCACTCGCCACACATAAAAACTCTCTCCCAAGGAACAAAAACATCTTCAAAAATCACGAAGGAGTCTGCAAACCCAAACTCGGCGGCAGGAGCCTTAAAAATTTTCCTAGGCCTAGGATTAGCCACATGAGTTACTAACTTGACCCCTTCTGTATCCGCAGGTATGGCAAAGGCGACAGCGTAATCCTTATCCTTCTCCGTCATAGCCCTGGTTGGTAGGCAAATAATTTCGTCGGCAACCGCAGCCATGGTGATATGGTTTTTCGCGCCTCTAACGACGATTCCATCGCTTCGCCTCTCCACAATTCGCACATACAGGTCTGGGTCTTTTTGTTCGTGGGGTCTGAGGCTTCTGTCGCCTTTAACATCCGTCTGCGCCGCTGCAGCCGTCAAATCATTTTTCTGGAAATACTCCAAATATTTAACAAACCTCTTGTGGTATTCGGTACCGTAGGCCTTATCCAACTCGTAAGTGACAAAGTTTAGCGCATTTATAGCGTCGCATCCCATACACCTTTGAATGCATCCGCCCGTAAGATGACAAGCCTTCCTAATCATTTTCTGTTTTTTCAATAAATCCTCAGCGCTCACATTAATGTGCGTGAACCGGTTTATGGTTTCACCGCTCAAATGTGAAGTTGCAGTGATTAAATCTTTAAACCTCGGATCTTCTGGCAATTCAAAGGTTTTTGATAAAACCCTTATAGACGGTAAAAGCTCAGGGTCGTCACGTTCAACAAGCTTCCCATCAATATATACATTTTTCCTCATCTTCCTAAGCCTTTCAACATACTCTTCCGGGCTCCTCATACCCACCACAACGACAATTATCCACGTGAAAGTAAATAAGAGTTATTGCAAACCGTTCCCTTTTCAGACTCCAACATTAAACTTTATAAATTTATTTTTTAAAGGAGTTAAACTTTCAAGAGGGGTAAGGGAATGGAGATAAGAAAAATTGCGGTTATGGGTGTAGGCGCCATGGGACATGGAATTGCACAGGTTGTAGCAATGTCCAGATTCGAATTTATAATAAGGGACATAAACTACAGCGTTTTAAAGTTCATGGAGGAGAGAGAACCAAACTTCAAAGCGTCGCCATTAATAAAGGAAAAGGTGGAAAAAGGCGAAATAGGAGTAAAAGCTGGAAAAGGCTTTTACACCCACCCGGAAAAGGGAAGGTGGGTTATGCCCAAATCCCACAGGAAAAAGCTGAAAGATTCGATCCCATGACATCCATGTACATATCCATAAACGTGGCTGCTGAACTGATAAGGAACAACATTGCAACACCAGAGGACATAGATAAAGCCGTCAAACTAGCTTCAACCTACCAATAGGACCTTTCGAGCTCGCAGACACCACAGGAATAGACCAAGTTTTGACAAAAATTAAGGAAATCTCCGCAAAATATGGGAAGTACGGCGACTTATAAGTCAAGTCCCTTGCTTGAAGAGATGGTCAAAAAGAACGAGCTGGGAACAAAAACCGGTAAAGGCTTCTACAAATACTAGCAATCCTTTCCTTTGCGCAGCTTCACCTTTTAATACTGCTGAGAAATTCCATCAGTATTTTATTGAACTCCTCCGGTTTTTCGAGCATTACCATGTGTCCAGCATCAGCTATAACTTTAAGCTCCGAATTTCTAATGTTAGCCTTTAAATATTCTGAGTACTCAACCGGTGTCAATAAATCGTCTTTTCCGCAGATTATAAGGGTGGGTAAACTTATCCTGTTCAAGCTTCCCATAACATCGAATTTGTCGCAAGCTTCGAAATCTCCGTAAATCACTTGAGGCTTCACTTTCCTCATTAGCTCTGCAACTTTATTCCTAACCTCCATAGGAGTTTTATTCGAGAAAGCATATTCTTTCATTAATTCCAAAAAGTTGTTGTAATCTCTTTTAATCTCCTCAAATATTATCGGTGCAACCCTCAATCTCGCCCCTGTGCTGACTAAAACAATAGCCCTCAAATATTCAGGGTAAGTAAGCGCAAATTTCTGGGTTATTGCTCCGCCCATTGAATGGCCAACCATAACAAAATTTTTTAAGCTTTTTTGGTCGCAGAACCTTTTCACATCCTCCACGTATTCTTCGATAGTTCTTCTCCCTTCCCCTGAATCGTGACCAGGCAAGTCTATGGCAATCGCATTACTAAAATACTTTATCTGATTCTCCCAAATTTCATGGTTTCCACCAGCACCGTGAACGAAAAGTAGAGTTATACCCATGATTTCTCACTTCCACCCCTGCTCCCTAAAATAGTTCACAATTTGGTCTATACAAGCATAGGAACTTTTAACCTTAGAGGCGTCTCCAAGAAATGTAAAGTTCCAAAACACGACTGTCTGCACTCCAACCTTCCTATACATGTCCAATTTTTCAATAACGTCTTCTACATTCCCCCAGATGAAACTCTCTTGAATAACCTCTAATGGAATGCTTTCGATAGCCTTCATAATTTCTTCTCTTTTATACCATGCCGGAACATAATCTGTGAGAGGGTAGAAATCCTCCCCTAAGGGATGTTTATAGCCAAGCCTCTCATATACTTTGGCTGGGGTTAACAAAGCTCCAGCTTTAATTACGGGAGCTTCCTTCATAAGTCTCAGACACTCATCTCTTCTTTCATCAACTATAAGGTGCAAATAAACGCCCCTTTCAATCTCCTCAAAATTCCTCCCAATTTCGTTGCACTCCTCCTTAATAATGTTAAGTCTTTCGCCATACTCCTGGGGGGTTAAGCCTGCCGGAAGCCAGCCGTCCGCGTATTTAGCAGTAATCCTACAAACTCTTTCTCCAGATCCTCCAATCCATATGGGTGGCCTTTTCACTAGTGGCGGTAGCTCGAAAACAGCATCTTTCAGTTTGAAGAACTCTCCATTAAAGTTGAGAAGTTCATCCCTTTTAGCTCCCCAGAGAAGCCTTATCACCTTTACAGCCTCTTCAAGCCTGCTCACAACCTTCTCGTACTTTAAGCCATACGGCTCTACGTTTTCAAGTTCTCCAGCCCCTATGCCCAAAATCACCCTGCCTTTAGTTATGTGCTCTAAGGTTGCATAACTTTGCGCCAACATAGCCGGATGATGTCTTATCGCTTCCGTAACCGCGCTTCCAATCCTAATTTTCTGCGTGGATGAAGCTGCCACAGCTATGGAAAGCGTGGTTTCAAAAAATGTGTGAGGACTGTATGCTGCAAGCGGTCCAACAATATCCGGCGTCCATATAGTCTGGGGGAACCAACCCATCAAATGGTCCGGAAACCATAAGGAATCATAACCTTTCTCCTCAACTCTCTTAGCTACTCTTGCCACGTTTTCGATAGGAGGAAAAGTCGGACCGACAACACCAATACGCAGCATGAAAAATGTTAAATTTCCTTATCGTATTAAGACTTTCGCCTGTAACAAGACTAAAGCCGACGATGCATATGTTAGGATGCTTTTAAAATTAGCCTCGTTAATAAGCCGTGATGTTTTTCATAAATTTCTTAAACGAAAGAAAAGGGAGGATGCATAGAGGGCATTTTAGGCGTAGGCCGCAAACCCCTTGCCCAATATCGTGTAGCCGGTTATCAACTTCATTATTTCGCTTGTACCGTCTGGAATGGTCATCATCCGCGCATCTCTATAGTATCTTTCTAGTGGCATTTCTTCTGAGAGTCCCAAGCCTCCGTGTATTTGTATAGCATCATATGTCACTTTCACCGCAGCCTCTCCACAGTATACCTTGGCCATTGAAGAAAGTCTTCTGGCTTCAGGACTGCCCTTGGCAATGGCGTGTATAGCCCTATAGCCTAAAAGTCTTCCAGTTTCAATTAAAACGTTCATGTTGTAAAGCATTTCTTGGATTAGCTGGAATTTACCTATAGGCTTTCCAAACTGAACCCTTTCTTTAGCATACTTCACGGAGGCTTCAAAAGCTGCTTCAGCTATTCCTATCGCTGCTAATCCCATGGCGGCCCTTGGCAACGTCATGAGCGCCGTGAAAGGCGCCATTTGACTGAACAGTTCCATCATCCCTTTTGACAATGGCAAAGTTTCCATCAACTTGGGATCAGACATGGCTTTGGCCATCATGAAATTTAGCTCATTTTCCTTTGAAACCTTACAGTCAACAAAGAACATTTCAGCCGTTGGAGCAGCCTTCCAACCAATTTTATGAAGCTCGCTTGTTTCAAAAGGCGAGATCTCCCGTTCAACGAGGAAAAATGTTTCCATGTTTGTTAACGAGTCTTTGGCTCCGACGAAAGCAACGTCAGCAATTGAGCCGTTACTTATCCATGTTTTGGTGCCATTGATTATGTAGTAATCTCCTTCCAACTTTGCTGTAGTTTTAATATTCGACGTGTCGCATCCTGCCTCCGGCTCGGTTTCGGCAAAGCATCCAATAAACTCTGCCCGTTCAAGCTTCGGCATAAGTCTATCCTTCGTCTCGTCCGAGGCTAGGGGGACGAACATCGCTGGAATGCTACTCATGCCGAAAAGCGGCAGCAGACTGACCCAAACCCTTCCGATCTCTTCGGCCATTATGCCAAATAGTATAGGGTCTTCAGCAAAAACCATTTTCAGACTTTCTGGATCAAGTCCTATGCCAACTTTTTTAAACCTCTTCATTATGTCTATTGCTTCTGCTTTTGTGAACGGTCCTTTCTTATCCCTCTCGTCAGCTATCGGAGCGAACTCCTTCTGCAAAAACTCTCGAAGGCTGTCCCTAAACATTTTTTCTTCTTGCGTAAACTCGAAGTCCACTTAGAAACCCTCCATTTTTCCCTCATCCTATAAAAATCAACCATTATTTAATTTCTTACCTCAGAGCTGCCCATTGAAAAGTTTATGCCTCTAACCTAAGAATCTTATAGAAATGGCAAATGATCTTTTAGGCTTTCAGAAGGATTCAAAACCACTAAAAATCTTCGATAAAATAGCAGAGAAATACATTCATGCGACACGGGCCTCTTTAAAGCATGCTGATTGCAATTAAAGTTTTAAATTCTCCAAACATAAAAGTAGAAGGAATGCCTATGAAAATCCTCGGTCTTGTCGGCAGCTATAGAAAGCTGGGAAACACAGAGGTTTTAGTTAAAGAGGCTTTAATGGAGGCAAAACGCCTCGGAGCAGAGGTCGATGTCCTCCGCTTAACAGATCTTAAAATTGAACCATGCAAAGGCTGTATGGCCTGCGTTTTCAAACAGGAGGAATGCCGCATTCAGGATGACTGGAGCTATCTAAGAGACATGCTTGAAAAAAGTGATGGAGTTGTACTTGGAGCTCCTACATATATTCTGGGTCCTCCGGGAATAATAAAAATGATCATAGACCGAAATATTGCCGTAATGTATCAAAGGGACCCAAGCAAAATTAAGCCAGGAGCGATCATCGGTGTGGCTGGAATAAAAGGTTGGGAGCCATTTACTTTACCAATACTAAACTTGTTCATGCTTTCATTAGGTTTTAAAGTAGTTGATCAAGCAATCTTTTATGCTCAGGGCCCTGGTGAAATTTTACTTAATGATTCAGCGATAGAACGGGCTAGAAAAATAGGATTCAACCTTTATCAAGTTGCTGGTCAACCCTCAGAAAAATGGAACTATTTTGGAGAGCCTGGACAGTGTCCAAACTGTCACCAGAACCTCTTCATAATTAAAAATGGAAACGTTGAGTGTGCGCTATGCCAGACAAGAGCCGAAATTAAAATAGCTGACGGCGCGATCAGATTAGCCTTTAATCCAGAGAACTTAAATGAACATAGATGGAGCGACAAAGCCCTACAAGAAAACCTCTTCTCCGCAGTTCTTTCTTCAGGTCCAAGATTTTTAGAAGAAAAGCCTGAAATTGAAAAAAGGGCACGAAAGTACCTAAACCTAAAATAGGAGTAGCATACTAAAGCGTAAGCCTAAAACCTTCAAGCCATACAATTGCGCCTTATAAAGTCTATGATGATATGCCATAAGTTATTGAATAGGTAAGCATGATGCTATTAGGGAAGAATAGGCTTTATCATAAGTTTTCGCTTTCCTTGAAAGGAAGAAGACGTGTGACCAATAGCAGGACTGATTATCCGCGGTTCTATCCTTTTTCCTTCATTAATCATGGAGAAACAAAAGTTGAATGAAAAGTGAACCGGAAATATGAATTGGGAATTCAATATTCTTATTATTAGGGAAGAAACTTAATGGTTTTGTATGGAACGCGTTCCAACGGGCATCTATGGCCTAGACGCGCTTATTGAAGGAGGTTTTCCTAGAGGAAGTCTTATTGTTTTAGCTGGAAATCCGGGAACAGGTAAGACAATATTCGGAATGCAGTTTCTTTACAGGGGAGCAAGAGATCATGGAGAGAATGGGATATATGTTTCCTTCGCAGAAAGCAAAGAGGTCATTTTACATAACATGTCCAAGGTTTTCGGGTTTGATATCAACGAGAAATTTGAAAACGTAAAAGTACTAGATTTCACTACGGTGATAGATAAAGGCTTACCAATAGTTCTTGAAATGATCATTCATGAAATCACGGCGGTAAACGCTAAGAGGCTTGTCATCGACTCTTTCAGCGCCATGGCCCAAGCTTTTAAAGAACCTATTGAGGCAAGAAGCATACTTCATAACATATTTACCAAACTTGTGAGACAAATGGGATGCACAACGCTTCTCATAGTGGAAGTGCCCACTGGAAGCGAAAAACTAGGCATAAGCATCGAAGAGTTTGTTGCTGACGGTGTCATAGTTCTAAAGAAAGAATTTCACAATGACATGCTTATTAGAGAAATTGAAATCAAAAAATTGCGTGGAACGAAACTTAAGCAACAAAAGTTCTTGTTCACGCTCGACAAAGGATTCAAGGTTTTCCGTCCATTCGAGACGATTAAACTGGAAAATCCTCCGAAATTTGAGGCTCAAAGAGGCACTAAAACCCACTATCCAAGCGGAATCCCGGAACTTGATGAGATTCTCGGCGGAAGTGGATACCCACGGGGTTCTTCAGTTTTATACGAGTTGGGAGAAAATGTGCCACTTGAAGCTTTAGATGCGATCATCCTTCCAACAATCGCAAATTTTCTACTAAGAGATAGAGGTTTCATGACTGTTCCACCAATTGGACGTGGTCCAGGCGAAATTAAGGAAAAAATTATTTCTTTTATAGCTGATGAGGGTAAGTTTGAAAAACAAGCTAAAATACTTATTTTTCCAAATCCGTTAGTTAACTCAAATGAACCCTATGTTATAGTCTGGAAAGATCCGTTAACAGAAAAACTAGATCCCGTACAAAACTTCAACCTTTATATTGAAATCTCTATGGATTTAGCTGCTAAACTTGGAAAAAACATACTGCATGTTTTGAACGTTGATAATCTGACATTTTTAGTTTGGGGAACTGGCCCTATGGCTTTTTCCGCTATAGGAAGGTCAGTAGTTGTGAATAAGCATGGAAAAGACTTGATGCTGTATGTAGCCACTCCTAGCTCGCCTGAAACTATAAGGATTTTAGCTGATGTTCTAAACATGCACTTTAAGTTGGAGGAAAAAGATGGAGCAATTATATTTTACGGGAAAAAACCCAAAACCAATATTTACGTAATAGAGCCAGATGCCACCAGAGGATGCAGGGTTAGACTCACCCCCATCGTCTAATCTCAAATTTCAATTCACAAATTTAATTCTCACATGAAACGTTTTACCTTTCCTTTTTGTCCATAGATCAAAGGGTATAAGTGAAACAAAAGCTATGTAGGTTCGCCGATTGTCTCAGCTTGAGGTGACTCAAAATGGACAAGGAAGAAGGCTTTAAAGGTTTTAGGGTCGGCGAAAAATTGTTTCGCCTGGTAGAACTATAACCGAAGCTGACATAGACATGTTTGCTGGAATCTCTGGAGACTGGACTGAACTTCATGCAAACGCCGAGTATGTGAAGAACAGTCCTTTTGGCCAAAGAATAGCCCATGGAATGTTAACTCTAAGCGTAACTTCTGGACTAGCCCTACGACAACGCAAAAACAACAGTTTGAGGAAGGTTATAGCGTTTCTCGGAATGGATAATGTTAAGTTTACTGCCCCTGTTTTTATGGGCAACACTATAAAGGTTGAGTTAGAAGTCCTTGAGGCAAGGCCCAGCAAAAGCAGACTTGATGCAGGGATATTAAAGTTCAGAAATATCGTGAAAAATCATAGAGACGAAGTTGTTGCAATATACGAAACAGCATTAATAGTGCGAGCATAATTAAAATCAAAGAAAAAGGAAATTAAACTATTGAAAGTTTAAATCTCAAAGGACATAACCACTTTGACGAGAGGGAAAAATGTCAAATCTTGAATGCACGTTATATTGGGAGAAGGACTCTATTGCATGGATTACGCTAAATCGTCCAGAGGTGCTCAATGCTTTAAATAGAAAGTTATGGCGGGAAATCTACGAAAACCTAGAACATGCCGAAAAAAACGAAAACGTTCGAGCTATAGTGATAACGGGCGCTGGTAAAGCCTTTTGTGCTGGCGACGACATAAAAGAGGTTTTCAGCCTTAAAACTCGTGAAGAATGCGAAGCCTTTTTTTGGAATTTTGCAGCACCAACCATAACGAAAATTGTTTCGTTGCCTAAGCCTGTGATCGCAGCGGTTAATGGGCTTGCCTATGGAGGAGGCTGTGAAATTGCAATGCTTTGCGATTTGGTTGTCGCCTCTAAAAATGCCACATTTGCCGTTCCAGAAGCGCTTATCGGGGCTATTCCACCTGTGGCAGCTGTGATTGGCGCTTTTATAATTGGAAGACTTAACGTAAGTTGGATGATGTTGACTGGGGAGCCTATATCGGCTGAAGAGGCAAAGCGCATAGGACTTGTAAACGAGGTCGTTCCACATGAAGAGCTAATGCTGGCTGCGGAGAGGATGGCGAAAGCAACAATGAGGGCGGCTCCATCATCAATTAAAGCCATAAAAAGGTTGGCAAGCCTGAATTTCGATCAAGAAAAACTGAAGAAGGCTGTTGAGGAGCTGATCAACATTGTACAAACAGAGGAGGGAAGGGAAGGCCACAAAGCTTTTATTGAAAAAAGGCTGCCAAAGTGGGCAGAAACCTGAAAGTCGGACATTTATCATCTCTATGTTCACCACTGCATGTCTGTCTAAATCCTAAAGGCCTACCGTGACTATTGCCTATTCACCATCATGGGATATTGCACACATGCAATGACGGCATCCTTTCCATGGATTGTTTGAGCTTTGTCGATGGCTTCTTCGATGGTTCTCGTCCAAACGAAGCCTAAATGCTTAACAAGCTGCGGGTCCTGCGCTCCAGCTACAAAAACTTGGCCGACGTGTCGTAGACGCTTAAGGGGATTCAAAGCTAGTATGCTGTAAACAGGATGAAAAACATATCCGAAACGATATTTAGTAATGTAATCTATCCTAGCTGCAAATTGTTCGGCATACTCTCGCATAATTTCGCTTGGGTCTAATGACTTTGTAAGGACGCGATTCCAAATCTTTCGGTGGGTCGGATGATGAACATCATCCCATTGATTCTAACACGGAGTAGCTATAATTACGCTGCACCCAGTTTTCCCAACAGCTTCAATCATACCGCCTAAATATCCTAAGCCTGTGGATATGAGGGTTAAAATCGGAGTCATAGATCCAAAGGCGGCGTATGGACTCCAGTCTGGAATGCCGTGACAGACAATATCCGCTTTTTCTTCCAGAGATTTCTTCACGGGGGCATATGTAGCTTTAGCATATTTAATGCTTCTCTTCTTGTTGCATTTACAGCACCAGCTCATACATTAGCAACTTCGAAAGGATTCGCCAGCAAAGTTTCAATTTCAAATATTTTTCAGACCCAAGCTTAGACTCTACAAGGGGCGCCCATCTCGTTTAAAATGTCATGCAGAGGATTTTTGACAAGCGACATGGTCATAATTTCTGAGTATGGTGCCAGCGAATAGACCGCCATGTTGAAAGTCCTACGCAAATGGACTTCCACCCACCATTAAATCCCGTGGATAACGCGTTAACATATATCGTGAGGTCAGAATTTACTAACAACCTATTAATTTCAACATCGTAACCAGAAGATGTTTTCCCCAAAGATATATGTTATTTCAATTCTTAGCGTCGTGACAAGAATTCTATCTTCAAATTCCTTAACAATTGAACTTCCTAATATCGTTTCGAGCTCAGAAAGACGAAACTTACGATGCAAAGCATTAGCACATAATAGCGTGACATGACTTTTGCTTACACAAGCTTTTTCAGCTCTTCTACCATTATTGAGATGCTGTTTCCCAAACAGGCGCATAGCATGGAACCGTTGGTCGTCGAAAGCTATTGTTATTTTCCAAGATGACTTAACAAATTCGCCTAAAGGCTTTGCATCAAGAGTTTTCTCAAAGCTTCACGTATGGCTGAAGCTAAATTTTCAACAGGCTTAAGCGGAATGCTCGAGTTTTATTAGGCGTGTTGTGTCCGGCAAATTCATGTTAATCCATTTATCGCCGAAAACGAGCTCAACCTTCACGCGTGTTCACCTTTACAGGGACTATCTTGAGCGAAATTTCTCATTGACTTGACCTTAGATTAAAATTTTTAAGATTGCTATGGCATTGTTCCAACGAATTTTCTTGATTTCATTTTTCTTTTCTCAAGGAAATCCTTACATCTTTCCCTAAACTCCTTCGAATTCCACACCATTGATGTTATATCTCTAGCCATCATCATGTTTAACATCGCCAAATCCGTCCAGAACTTTAACCCCGACTTCATTACTCTAAAGGCCTGTGGGCTGGCATTCTCAATTATATAAGTTGCTAGATTCCTAGCCTCTTCATATAATTTTTCGTCATCAACAACTTTGTTTACAAGACCGAAGTTGTAGGCTTCTTCAGCGGTCAGAAGTCTTCCCGTGAAGAGCATTTCTCTAGCTCTCTTTTCTCCAA
>Ga0185307_1001039_pt1 | contig 16188 bp, 15 predicted proteins | sample LHCtaG_FD_128010 | JGI IMG/M metagenome (GOLD analysis project Ga0185307, IMG submission 128010) | Hot spring microbial communities from Little Hot Creek, USA to study Microbial Dark Matter (Phase II) - LHC4sed_matched (SPADES... | ecosystem: Environmental > Aquatic > Thermal springs > Hot... | reverse complement strand
TGTATATTTTTCTTGTGCGTTTTCCTTGTTGTTGTTTTTGGCTTTTGATTAAGCCTTTGTCCTCAAGCTTTTTTAGGAGGGGGTATAGGGCTCCGTGGTGTATTTTCAGTCCTGAGAAGGTTTCTATTTGCTTTTTTATTTTATATCCCCACGCGGGTTCCTTGTTTATTAGTGTTAGTATTTGGATGTCGAGTAGGTTTTTGGTTATGTGTTGTACAATTTCTTTTTTGAGGTCTTCTTCCATTGGTTTGGCCTTTTTGTGTTCTGTTTTTGACTTATTTTTGTTGGGTTTTATATGTTTTGTGGATGGTTAGGTGTATGTTTTGTTATGCTTTTTTATGCTTTTGGTGTGTGTGAACCTTTATATGGCTGTTTAGTCTTTATAGAGTCTTGAGATATGTCTTGAAATGGACATATCGCATGTAAGTCTAACAGAAAAACTGTTAGACAAGTCGACAGGAGAGGATGAAAATGAACAATGTGAAAGAGGTTCAGGTTAAACTCATGAAAGGTCTCCTAGACCTCATAGTTCTTCAGTTCCTTAGCAACCAGCCTATGCATGGCTACCAGATAATAACCAAGATTCGTAAAACCTTCGGAGTTTATTTTGGGCCAAGCACCATTTACCCGCTTTTGAACGCCTTGGAAAGGAGTGGTTATGTGAAAAGCGAGTGGGACATGAGCAATGAAAGGCCTAGGAAAGTGTATAAGTTGACGGCGGAGGGGCGGAACCTTTTGAACTTTACAGAGGATTCGCTGAACTTCATATGCAAGAAAATTGGAACTGTTGGAATTCGGAGGGACACCAACATGAACAGTGACGTCGGACAGGCGTCGCTGCACTCCTTGGTTAAGAATGGCGAAGGCATTAGGCCGCGGGCGCCTCTCCTATAATAGTTCGGCAGTCTTAATCCGCGGGGGAGAAGGGAGACCTTTTTAGTTGAAAGCTTCAATTTTATTAGCCTCCCCTGGTCTTTCTAGTTTTGGGTGGTTTTCTGGAGAAAGTTGACGTTTTAATTCGTGGATGCATGGTTTTGCCCATGAAAGATAGAAGTGTAATTGAGGATGGCGCTGTGGCCGTTAAGGATGGGAAAATAGTCTTTGTTGGAAAGGCATCTGCATGCGGGTTTAAGGCTGAAAAGACGGTGGATGCTAGGGGCAAGGCTGCGTTGCCGGGGCTTGTAAACTGTCATACCCATGTGGCTATGACGCTTTTCAGGGGTTTAGCTGAAGACAGGCCTTTAGATGTTTGGCTTCGAGAGGTCATATGGCCTTTAGAGGCTAAACTCAGGGGCGACGATGTCTATGCTGGGGCGCTTCTCGGCTGTTTGGAGATGTTGAAAAGCGGAACCACTTGTTTTGCAGATATGTACTTCCATGAAAGGTTTGTGGCAGAGGCTGTCCGTGAAAGCGGCATAAGGGGCGTGTTAGCGGAGGGCATCATTGAAGCTGGCGATAAGAAGTTGGGCGAAAAAATGCTAAACCACAGCGTGGCCTTTGCTGAAAACTTCAGAGGGTTTGCTGAGGGGCGTGTAACCACCATGCTGGCGCCCCACGCCGCCTACAGCTGTAGTCCAGAGCTTCTTCGGAAAGTCATTGAAAAAGCTTCGGAGTTAGGGTTCGGCGTTCACGTTCACCTTGCCGAGTCTGCTGAAATATTTAGGGATTTCGAAAAGCTTTACGGCTGCGGCGAAGTTGAGTTTCTAGACAAGATTGGGTTTTTTGGAAGACATGTGCTCGCCGCCCACTGCGTAGACCTTTCGGATACGGATATGCATATTCTGGCGTCACGTGGCGTCAACGTTGTTCACGTGCCTGTCGCCAACATGAAGCTCGGTTTGGGAGCTGCTAGAGTTAAGGAGCTCGTGGATTTGGGTGTCAACGTGGCTTTAGGCACCGACGGGGCGGCTAGCAACAACACCCTTGACATGTTTGAAACCATGAAGGTTGCCGCCCTACTACAGAAACATGTTTACCGCAACCCTGAAGCCCTATCAGCCTTTCAAGTTTTGAGGATGGCGACCTTAAACGGGGCGAAAGCCCTGGGACTGGATGGGATGATAGGATCATTAGAAGTTGGTAAAAGGGCTGACATAGTACTCGTTGACCTTTCAAAACCCCACATAAAACCTTTGCACGACGTTTACGCAGCTTTAGTTTACTCAGCTCGTGGAAGCGATGTCGACACGGTTATGGTTGATGGAAAAATTGTCGTGGAAAACAGGATGGTTAAGACGCTGGACGAGGAGGAGATCATGGAGAAGGCTGAAAAACATGCAGCGGATTTACTGACGCGCAAACTTTAAGTATTAGACGTTTAGAGGATGTGATTCCATACTGGAATGTTAAATGCCTCCAATAATCCGAATTGAAAACCTAACAAAAAAGTTCGGAAACTTCACAGCTGTCGACCACCTCAACTTGGAGGTTGAAGAAGGCGAAATTCTCGGTCTTCTAGGTCCTAACGGCGCCGGAAAAACAACAACCATTCTCATGCTTGCAACGGTTATTAAGCCCACAGAAGGCACAGCTTACGTTGGTGGCTATGATATACGTAAAAATCCGGATAAGGTCCGCGAGCTTTTGGGCGTAGCTTTCCAAGAGCCCAAAATGTTGTGGGTTAGCACTCCATGGGACATTGTAAACTGGCATGCGAAGATCTGCGGGTTGCCAACCAAGGAACGTAAAAGGAGGGTCCGCGAGGTTTTAGAATCCTTGGACATGTGGGAGTATCGCCACAGAAACGTTCATGCGCTTTCCGGAGGAATGCAGAAAAGGGTTGAAATCGCCAAAGTGATGATCCAGAGGCCTAAAATAGCCATAGTGGATGAGCCAACAGCTCAAATCGACGTTGTAGGCAAACATAAAATTTGGAGGATGCTGAGGGAGCTTCGCGAAGAGGGAACAACGATCATTCTGGCAACCAACGAGCTTTACGAGGCTGATATACTCTCAGACAGGGTTGGCATAATGCACAGGGGAAAACTTCTTGTCTGCGACACCCCCCAGAAGTTGAAGGACAGCATTGTAGGCGGCGACGTCGTTGAAATCCAGTTTGAAGCTGAGCCTTCACCAAAAATCATTGAGAAGCTTGACCAATTCAAAGAAGTTGTCAAAATCACGAAAATTAAGAGGTCCACATTGCGCCTATACTTGAACAAGGTTGAGGAAGTTGTACCGAAAATAATGAGTGCGTTGATGATGGAGGGGGCTGTTATATCCTCCATCCGCATGAGCGAACCAAGCCTAGACGACGTGTTTGCCCACTACACTGGCCTAACTCTTGAAGAGGCTGAGAAGGGAGGTAGCTGAAAACGCGGAAGCTGCTCTACGTTATTGAAAGGGATGTCCGCCTATTCTTCCAGTACAAAGCCATGGTTATTATGAGGGCTATCTGGTTTGTTTCCCAGATAGCCTTTTTCGGCCTCATAGCCTCCCGCATGGTTGTCGTGGAGGATTACTTCCGCTACTATGTTAGCGGATTATCCGTTATGACGCTTTATTCCGCAGCCATATTCATAGGCTTCGACATATACGAGGAGGCTGAACACGGGGTCTTCGAATACCTTTTAAGCCTACCAGTTTCAAGAAGACAGCTTGTTCTCGGACGTTCCATTGGGGGAGGTCTCCGCGCCTTCATATATGTGGGGCCTCTTATGTGCATAGCCCTCTACGTTGTCGGCATAACTAACCCGCTCAACTTTTTGGTGGCCCTATTTGCGCTTTTCCTATTCGCCTTCGGTGTTTCCGGATTGAGCATAACGCTGGCAGTTGTTATAAAATCAAGCGACCGCTTCGACATCCTTATGGGAGTTTTGGATGCATTAATAGTCCGCCTTAGCACAGCAATGTATCCGTTAAGCTTTGTTGAGGAGGCAAACCCGTTTTACGGTTGGATCGCCAACTTAAACCCGGTTACTTATGCTTCTGAACTTTTCCGATGGGGTGTTGGGATAGAATCAGCCTTGTCCTTTAAGAATCCGCTTCTGCCACTTTTAGGGATAGTTTTGTTTTTCAGCTTCTTCCTATTTGTGGGCGTAGTGCTCTACGAGAGAACCATAGAAGGCGGTGGTTGGCGGTGAAAAGGCATATTCTCTACATCCTTGAAAACGATTTTAGAAACTTTTTCCGCTACAAATGGTGGCTTGTAGGCTTAATAAGCATGAACCTAGCCGACTTATTCATCATGGCGATAGTCTACAATCGCATGTTAAACCCGGAGATAGCCAAACAGTTAAAGAGCTACTTCGACTTCTTCGCGCCTGGGCTGACGGTTACGGGATTGTTTGCCTCAGCCTTTATGATTGGACGGGAGGTTAACATGGAAAAGCGAAGGGAGTACCACCAATACCTGCTGAGCTTGCCCATGTCAAGGCTTGAACTCGCTTTTGGACGGGTGCTCTCCGGGGGACTGCGGGGCATGATGTATATGTCGCCGTTGCTGCTAACATGCTTCGTCTTCGTGGGTTTCCCAACACTAATACAACTGCTCATAATATTGTGCGTGCTTTCATTCCTCGCCACTGGAATTTCCGGGTTAAGCATAGCCACAGCCGTCTCCACAAGAAGCATCGACAAGTTCGTAACCGCTAGGGGCTTAATTTACTATCTGCTGTTTTTCTGCAGCAGTGTTTTCTATCCGTTCTCTCTCATCGAGCAACTTGGTCGGGAAGGCAAGTTTCCAACGTTTTTGGTGCTGTTTGCAAGGATAAACCCGTTAAGTAACGCTGCAGACCTTATACGCTCCTTCCTATTGGGAACACCGCCCTTCTCGCCTGAAATGGTTTTCAGCGTCTTGGTTTTTTCAGCAGTTTTCACCGGTGTAGCGGCTTTCGCGTACATAAAGTTGATTGAAAGAGCCTAATGTTTGAAGTTAAGTTTATGTGCATGGTTGCCTAAATCTTCCTCTTCATTTAATTTGAAGGTTAACTCAATGGGCAGTGTGAAGGCTCTCTTCGAACCCGAAACTGTCTTGTTGGTGGGTTCCAGCACCCTAAAAGAGAAGGTTGGGCTTGTGTCACCTCAGCTTTTCAGAAACGTTATCCACAACATGCGAAAGTTCTTTAAGGGTAAAACCTTCATAATGGATGTTAACGGAAAAGTCGGTGTTAAAGACTTAGAAAAGCTGCCGGAAACCCCTGAACTAGCTGTTGTTATGCTGCCCTCCCAAGATTCCTTACATTACGTTGAGAAATGCGCAGCTTTTGGGGTGAAGGCTTTCATACTGATAAGTGGAGGGTTTAACGACGACCAGCGTAGACAGCTGTTAAGGATGAAAGAAACCTACGATGTTAGGATTCTAGGACCGAACACTGTTATGGGCGTCATAAACACGGCCAACGGGCTGAACACAACTTTCGAAAGAGATCTCATGCCAAAAAGGGGGAATATAGCGGTTATCTCGCAAAGCGGCGGGGTGGGCGCTTGTATCCTTGACTGGGCATGCTTTTACGGTGTAGGATTGAGCAAAGTTGCATTCGTAGGTGATAAGGTGGATGTGGACGATACGGATCTTATCCAATACCTTGGCGAAGACGAGGAAACTAGGGTTATATGCCTATACATGGAAGGCTTAAAAGAAGGCAGAAGTTTTATTGAAGAGACTAGAAGAGTTGTAAAGAAGAAGCCAATAATAGCTTTGAAGGGCGGCATAACACAGGAATCCGCCCACAGGGCAAAGTCGCACACGGCTTCCATGGCGGGTTCCGATGAAGTTTTTAACGCTGCTTTCAAAAAAGCTGGAATAATCCGTGTTGGAGACGTGGAGGAGCTTATGAACGCGGCATTAGCCCTTTCCAAACAACCACCAATGATGGGCGACAATGTAGCCATAGTAAGCAACGTCGGCGGTCCAGCGATTCTAGCTGCAGACGCCGTGGTTAGAAACGGCCTCAAGCTTGCCAGGCTTTCGGAGAAAACAAGGGTTGAGATTGAAAGGGCTTACCCTGGTGTGGACCCGGTTAACCCCCTCGACTTGATAGCGGATGCTAGGGCGGAAAGGTTCCAAAAGGTTTTAGACCTCGTTTTAGCCGATGAAAACGTTGACGGAGTTCTCGTGATAAACATGCTTAAATCATGTTTCTTCGAGCCTGAAGACGCCAAGGTCATCCCGAAAGTGGCGGCTAACCACCCCAAAAAGCCTATTGTAGACGTGCCAGCTGGCGGCGAGGACTTCAAACTCGTCTATGAAGTTATTGGCGAAAGCCCCATACCTCTCTACAATCTCCCGGAGAAAGGCGTTCAAGCCCTAAAAGCCCTAAGACATTATGGGAAAATTCTTAACGCGCTCCACATGGGTTAACTATATCTGGAAATGCGTCCATTTTGCATTACGGAAATGGTGGAAAATTGCCCAGCGAGCATACGAAACCTTCCATGGATTTAGAGGGACAGATTATCCGTTTTTGCACCCGAATTGCCCATAACCATCAGATTAGCGGCGCTTCTCTATGTTGGGGCACCTCCAGTCCTCTTAGAGAGGCAAAGTCACCGCTGGAAGTTTTGCTTATCATAAAAGGTTTCAGGCCCAGGTTGATGACCTACATCAAGTTCCTCAACGATAAACCCGTCATTTTTTATGCTGGGGACAAGTGGGTTTTTGAAAAGGACGTGGAAAATGGTTTTTTGGGCGAAGCCTTAAGCGTCCACCTGCTTTTCCCATATAAACCTCTGATCGGTAAAGGGTACTTGGAAAGGGAAGAGGTTAAACTGAAAAAGCGTGTAATTCTTGAGGCTTTGGAGAACCTTGTACTTGACTTTCCAGAACTCTCCCATCAAATCCACATAAAACCAGAATACTTCATGTATGAGGCTATATTGAGCAGAGCCCGCCTTTTCCCACCCCTATTCTACGTGATGTCAAACATTTGGCGCGGAGAAAAACGCGAGAAGGTCGTTCAACAAATGATGCGCGGATACATAGTAGCCATTAAGGAGTTGGTGGCAAAGCGGGTTCTGGAGAACGTTGACGGCGGCTTCTTTAAAATCTCAAAGACATGTATTGAAAGTTTTAAAAGCCGTGGGACAGTATTCAAAAGCCTTTTAAAGTCAGCTCAGAGAACCCTTCTCATGGCTCTTCTCGGAGCTTTCCCCAAAATTTTGAGGGCGTTATCAGAAAGCGCAGTTTTCCTTTCAAGTTTTAGGTTTTTTGAAAACGAGGGGTTGAAGTTTAAGGCTGAACGTGGACTGGAAGACCCTAAAAAATACTTGTTTGTGCCGACGGCCGACGGCCTCACTTCCCTTGCTTCAAGGGTGGGTGTCAATGATTTAGCCAAAAAGCTCCTCAACGTGAGCGGGGAGGTCACGGTTAAGGTTGAGAATTTGGGTGGAGTTTTAAACGATGTCTACCTTGTTAGGGTTACCATCAATGGGGAAGAGCGTAGGATTGTTGTTAAAAGTTTTAGGGACTGGTCGGGTGTCAAGTGGTTCCCGTTAACCCTATGGACTTTTGGCACAAGGACTTTTGCCGTTTTGGGTCGTTCAAGGCTTGAGAGAGAGTGCTCCATAAATCAGCTCCTATATTCCAAAGGCTTCGCCGTTCCGAGAATTCTAGGGATAAACCACGTTGAAAGGCTCGTCTTCATGGAATGTTTAGAAGGAGAAACCTTAGACAAAATAGTTAAACAAACCTTCGACTCGGCGGCTAAGGGCGGAGTCGTCCAAGAGAGGCTGAAAATTTTCCAGAAGGTGGGTGAAACCATCGCAAGGGTTCACTCCTTTAACGTGGCTTTAGGCGACACTAAGCCGGAAAACATACTGATCGGTAGGAATGGGGAAGTCTACCTGATGGATTTTGAGCAGGCTTCACGTAACGGTGACAAGGCTTGGGACATTGCTGAACTCCTCTATTACATTGGGCATTATGCACCACCCCTTGCTGGGACACAAATCATGGAGTCTATTGCAAGGGCTTTCATTAAGGGCTATTTGGAGGCGGGTGGAGACATAGAAGCCGTTAGGGCTGCTGGAAAGCCAAAGTACACGAAAGTTTTTAGCGTTTTCGTCCTTCCCCATATAATTTTGGCTATTTCAAACATTTGCCGAAAGGCTGTGGCTGAGGCTTAAAAATGGTTAAGGATGAGATAACCATAACATTTTACGGTGGAGTTAACGAGGTCGGTGGGAACAAAATTCTCCTCAGAAACAAGGATACTGCGGTTTTCTTCGACTTCGGAATGTCCTTCACCTTGAGGAAACAGTACTATTCACCCCCGCTTCTGTCGCCTAAAAGCGAGAAAAGCCTTCAGGAGCTTGGAATACTACCTAAACTTGAAGGTGTTTACCGTTTTGACGAGAAGGCCCCAGCTGTTAACGCTGTTTTCATATCTCATGGCCATATGGATCACTCCGCCTACCTATCCTTTGTTAAGAGGGAGATTCCCGTCTACTGTGGTGAAACAACGAAAATTATTCTGACGGCGTTGGGTGAAATTCGCAGAGCAGATTTAGAGTTCAACGTGGAAGGTATAGATTTTCACACGTTTAGAACGGGTGACACTGTTAAGGTTGACGGTTTGGAAGTAAAACCAATTCACGTTGACCACTCTGTGCCTGGGGCTTACGGCTTCATAATTCACACTTCAAAGGGCTCTGTGGTTTACACCGGCGACTTCAGAGATCACGGCGCAAAGGATGAGATGACCAGGGAGTTTGTGGAGCAGGCTAAAGCGGCTGACCCCGTGGCTGTCATCTGCGAAGCCACCAACATGACAAGCGTTTCGGTTTCCTCTGAAAGGGAGGTTGAAGCAAAACTGAACCATGTTGTCAGCCAAACAGAAGGCTTAGTGCTTGCGGAGTTTGCCTATACAGACGTGGATAGGCTTAACTCGTTTTACAGGACAGCCTTGAAAAACAACCGTTGCCTTGCCGTTTCACCACGCCAAGCCTATCTAATTGAGGCTTTAAGCAGCGACAGAAGGCTTCGCATTCCAAGGCTTAGCGATGAGGGCATCTTGATTTTTCGAAAATCGAAGGAACGTCTTTACTCTTGGGAGAGGCAAATTCTCGAACGCTACCCAGACAAAATCGTCGACGCCGAACAAGTTTCGAAGCGTCAACAAAGCATAATCCTGACAATGCCCCTCTACGATTTGGAGCAGCTTGTTGAAATACAGCCGACACCTGGAAGCTGCTACATATTCTCGTCCTCTGAACCCTTCAACGAGGAGATGGAAATAGACTTTGAAAGGCTTGTAAACTGGCTTAAACACTACGGCTTACCCCAATATCACGTACATGTTTCTGGGCACATAACACCCTTGAGGCTTAAGGCTTGCCTCAAAGAGATAGGCGCCAAAAAAGTTTTTCCGGTGCACACGGAAAACGCTGAACTTTTCGCCAAGTTCATGCGAGACCTTAAAAGCCAAATTGAGTTGACGGAGAAAGGCAGAGAATACCGGCTTTAACCGTTAACTATATCTTTCTAGAAGCAAACCTGCATTTATGATAACCATCATCGGCGCTGGACTGTTGAAACTCAAGGGTTCAACCGTTCACGCGCCGCGGCAGCCATAGCCATTATGGCCGATGCTGTTTTAAGGGGCAGAAACCGAGTTATGGGCGTTTCCATGTACCTTCAAGGCGAATACAGCTTTTCAGACGTAGCATAGGCGTGCCAGTTGTTCTTGGCAGAAATGGAGTGGAGTTGAAGACCTCTGGCTTTTCGTGATTTCCGGTTCTTAGTCTCGGTTTAGAGAACTAATCATAAGGCCTCGTTGTGGTTTCGAATACATAACATATAAGTTTAAACAGTGTTTCTTAATATTCACGATAAAAATGAAAACAGCAACCACCAAAATAAACCGATGCCTCCAAATTCTAATCCACACTCTGGGCCTAAGCTGCCTAGGAGGAGCCATATTCCTCCAAATCCTAGTCTTCACAGACATAATCCAACACGGCTACTTCATGGCAGTGGAAAACAACCCAGCAATACTTGCCTTCGAAACAACTTTAACCTTCTTTGCCCTCGTCTACTTCATATACATGTACCTAAAGTTCATTCGCTCAGTAAGATAGCCGAAAACAAACATAATTCTTAAAAAAGAAACAAGCCAAAACAACAAATAACGAGGGGAAACGTGAAACCGTTAAATAAGCCTAGAAGGAATATCGGTTTTAAATCTGGGGTGCATAGCGTTGGTATGTAGAAAAGCAGCTACACTGTTGGTATGTTTAAGCCTTCTTCTTGCCCTAATATGCAAAAATGCTAGGGTTGAAGCCCAAACATATGAGGTTGAAACGTTTTTCAACTCTAAAATTCCAGGAATGAGAATCCAAGTTAACGCTACGTCTATTGCTAGACCTACAGAGGAGATATCAGTTAACTTCAGCATAACTTCTGACATTCAAGGGATTATTGAAATAGCCTCTATGAACTTGACCATCTACGGATTTAGGAATGGGACGGATAAAACCAAAATCTACACCAATAGCTGGGTTAATTTTAACCTCAGTGGAACCAAAGTTTACGGTGTCAGCTTCTATATTCCAGAGCGAATTTGGGGAGTGACTTATGGTGAAATAATTTTAAACTACAACATCACGGTTAAAGATGAATTTGGCACACATGAGTATCAGTTCAGAAATCTCATCTTAGGCTTTACCATGACCCCTGTGGAGAACGTGTACCTTGAATCACTTGAAGAACAACTTACTAACTTGCGAAATATTCTCAAAGAGTTAAATCAAACCTTTACGGAATGTTTCGGGAGGAACTTAACCCGCAATGAGTTGTTGAATCTTAATCAAACCCTTTGGGAGCTTAGGCGTGAGTATGAGACTCTTGAGGGGGTTAAGAGCGAACTTGTCAATGCGAGGACTGCCATGGTGTTTCTGGCTGTTGTAGCAGTGTTTTTTGTTGCTACGACGGCTTATTTGGTGTTTCGGAAGCCAAGGGAATACTTGTAGCTTTCACTTTCCTATCCTTTTTTGTGGAGGTTTTTGGCGGCTATGAAGGTTAAGCCTTTCTCTGTTAGGGCTTTCGCCGTTCTGTTCACTGCATCATGTTTGTCCAAATAGTTTGCGAGCAGTTTTGGCATTAGTCCCTTTTCCATAATTTCCTTTTTAGACATGAAGTAGTCCAGTATGTCGGATGGATGTTCTCGGGTTTTCTCCACCTCCGGCGGGGCGCCTTCATGTTTGGCGCTTATGTTTTTCACGTGGTCTGCCAGTTCCAGCAGTTCATTTAGGCGGTCGTAGGGTTGCCTTACAATGCTCTTGTAGGCTTCTGTTATGTGATGTTCAATACGAACCGCGTCTTCGAAGCCTAAAACTTTGCGTGTGTAGGCTGCCAACTCAATGGTGCGGTTGTCCACGGAGTTGGATAGGTTGAATCCAGCCAATGGTGTTGCGCCGTTTTCTCGGCTGAAAAGCTTCGCCATCATGAGAATCCACAGAATTGAGTAGGGGTTGTCGGCTCCGAGAAAAACGGAGATTTTAAACTCTATGTCTACCCCGAGCTTATGTAGGAGAAACCCCAACAAAACGGTTCCCATGTTCGTGTTTAAAACCTGCTTTACGCCATATTCCGTGTAGTAGTGGAGGAGTTCTTCAACCCATTTTAGGGCGTACTCGTTTGGAACGCCTACACCGCCAAAATAGCCAGTTATGGTTTCAGGACCGCCCAAATGCACGTTTACCGGTTTGCCGTCAGGGCCAGGCATGGTGCCCTTAGTGTCCAAAGTTTGCACGTATGAGGCGCCTATAATTTGCATGGCTGCGCCAAAAGCTAGGATGTCACCGTCTTCCACTTGCTCCTTCATGGAGCGCACCCTTATGTAGCGGGCTGGCATAAGGTCCCTTTGCTTGATTGCCTTTTTCGCCTCTTCAACAAGCCAAGGGAAAAAGTTGCATGCGCTTATCTCAAGAGTAACAGCATATTCCTCATTAAACTTCATGGACTCCGCCTTATCCCCCAGAACTTTCCTGCGATATTCAGTTATGCTTATGAAGGCTTCCTTGTCCCGTTGTTTAACAAGCCACTCAAGGTCTTTGAGAAACGGCGACTTCATTTTTTCAAGACGTTGCATTAGACTTTCCAGTTGACTGTTCTCCCTGGCTTTACGGTTAATTTCCGCCACTCCACCATACTTGTCAATAATTTCTAAGATTCCGTTCACGAGGGGGTTGTCTTCCCGGAGTAGGAAAGCGTTAACCTCTTCGAGTTTCTCCCGCTCAAGAAGAAGTTTATCCCTTAAAGTTTTCAAGCACGGAACCCCCAAACAGGCGCCACTCATATTTTCAAAAGGGCTTAAATTGTTTAACGTTTATGGTATTCCAAGAGGGAAAACATGTTTAAACCAGAGGGAATTATGCCTGCGTTGGTTACACCTTTCACCGATGATGGCAAAACCGTGGACGAGGAGCGGCTGCGTCTTCTTGTGAATTATTGTATAGAGCTTGGCGTGCATGGTGTTGTTCCATGCGGCACAACGGGTGAATTTGTAAACCTCACGGTTGAAGAACGGAAACAGGTAATTAAAGTGGTGGTGGACGAAGTTAATGGACGGGTTCCCGTTATCGCTGGAACTGGGGCTAGTGGCACAGACCAAGCCCTTGAAATGACAAAGTACGCCAAAGACGTGGGCGCCGACGCTGCCTTAATTGTCACGCCTTTCTACTTGAAGCCAGCTGACCGCGGAATCTACGAGCACTACGACACCATTGCAAGCAAAGCCGACATGCCGATAATTCTGTACAATATTCCCCAGTGCACAGGCGTGCAGTTGACTTGGCAGATGGTTGAGGACTTAGCGCAGATTCCAAACATTGTAGGCTTAAAAGACAGCAGTGGTCAACTCAGCTACATTTTAGCTGTGCTGGAAAAAGTTCGAGACAAAATTAACGTGCTCTGTGGCCACGACGAGGTTGTGTTAGCCGCCTTGGCGGCAGGCTGCTCAGGCGCCATACTCGCAAGCGCCAACGTCATCCCAGACATCTGGGTGCAAATCTACAACCACGTCAAAAATGGAGAGCTTCAGGAAGCTAGAGAGCTACAATACAAGATTCAAAAGATTGCTAGGATAATTGCTGGAAGCGGCCCTGTGGGCGCAAAGGCAGCCCTAAACATGATGAAAATAAAAGTAGGTCCTGTTAGGCTTCCCCTGAGCGTCGGCGGAGAACTAACCTACGAAAACAGGGAGGAGCTTCGCCTGGAACTTGAAAAAATCGGCAAAATACAGCCTAAACCATTAACCTTCCAGATTGCAGAAAAGCCCATTGAACAAAGGTTCATGGCAATCGACATCACCCCAGAAATCATAAGAGACTTTCACCTCCGTGTAGGCGAGGCACTAGCAGGGTCCGGAGCAGAAGTAGCCCACATAGACCTCGTTATCGGCAGGAAAGAAGGCCCTGTGGGCGTCGCCTTCGCTAAGGCTAAAGCCGCCCCCACGCCCGGACATGAACCACTGCTAGCCATACTGGAGCCAAACCTGACAGTTAAACCCGTAACGCTTATAGTTCCAACAGTCACGGTGACTAACATGCGGCAAGCAAGTATGGTTTACGGGCCTGCTCAAGCTGCTGTGGCTAAAGCTGTTGTGGATAGTGTTGCAGATGGCACCATACCGAAGGAGGCCGTTGAGGATCTTGTGATAATAGCGAACGTTTTCGTTCACCCTTCAGCGGTGGACAGGCAACGCGTCTACATAAACAATTACAAGGCCATGCGCCACGCGATAAGAAAAGCCATGGAGGGTAGGCCAACTATAGACGAGCTTATAGAAAACAAAGACCGCGCCAAACATCCATTCAAATACACGCCCTAGCAAAACAGATGCATGGTGGCCGGCTTTGCAAGGCCAAAGGGTGATGGAAGGCGAATACGTGCTCCTATATTTAGACCAGAGGAGAACCTACCTCGTTAAAGTTGAGTCTGGAAAAACGTTCCATACGCATAAAGGCTTCGTAAAACTCGACGACTTGATAGGCAAAGATTACGGCTCAACTATTGCAAGCAGTTTGGGCGTCCGATTCACGATTCTCAAACCCCTACTGCGCGATTATATAATGAAAAGCGCCAGGCGAACCCAGATAATATACCCAAAGGACATAGCCCTCATCATACTATTCAGCGGAATAGGTCCAGGCAGCCGCGTCGTTGAAGCTGGAACAGGCACAGGCGCATTAACCACAGCCCTAGCCCACTATATTAGGCCAGACGGCCGCGTCTACAGCTACGAGGTTAGAGGCGAATTCATCGAAACCGCGGAGAAAAACCTTAGACGGGCGGGCTTAACCCCTTTCGTGGAGCTCAAAAACAAGGACATTACGACTGGCATAGATGAGAACGAGGTGGACGCCGTTATACTCGACATGGCAACTCCGTGGCTTGTAGTTCCCCACGCATTTAAAGCGCTTAAACCATGCGGAACCTTCGTATCCTTCAGCCCAACAATAGATCAAACCGTAAAAACTGTCGAGGCCCTTAAAGAAAACAACTTCATAAACATAGAAACAGTCGAATGCCTCTTAAGGGGCATGCAAATAGAAAGGGGGAGAACAAGACCCCAAACCTTGATGACGGCCCACACAGGTTATATAACCTTCGCAAGAAAAGCTTTAGAACCTGCGGTGGAAAAGGAAGCTTAACCGTAATGGACTGTTCCCTTCGGCTTCTTCAAAAGCTTTCTCCAAAGGGGCAATAAGCCCCTGTTTACAAGTAGTACGACGCCAAGTGAGGTGAGGCAGACGGGTACACCCACCATCACACCTTGCGCTATCAACAGCAAGCCCTTTGAAAGAACATCAATGATGGGGACCATGGGCGCTGGGATTTCGCTCCCGCTTTGCGGCTTCTTCTCCTTTAGGTTTATGTAGATCGTTGAGTAGTTGGCTTCCTGAGGCGGTTGAGGGGCTTCCACCTCTTCCACACTTATGTTTATGTAGGTAACAGTGCCGTTTGCATCGATTATTTCCCTAACCCTAAATGCGAAAGTTGTCACGTTTTCCGGAGGTAGTTTACAGATCAACTGTCCGCTCCATGCACCGTCAACGTAGGTCATGCGCATGGACTTAACATAACCCCCCTTATGGTTCACTAGAACTACAATGCTATCCACGACGCTTTCAAAGGCTCCTCCTTCCAACTCACCCTCTATTGTCTCAGTTATGACTTGATAGCGTTGCTGAGACCCTTGAGCATAAGATCCGAGACTTTTTGTTGATAAACCCCACTCTGAAAGAAGGCTGCTTTCTCCATGGAAGGACCTGTATGCTGTTTCATTCATTATGCTGGAAAAGTAGACGACCAGTACAAGAGCAAAACCAAGCACGACCGCTGCAAGAATCTCTTTCCTTTTAACCCACATTCAATTTTCACCCACAAATACTGAAGGGATAGCCAGCTTTAATGCTAGGGTTTAGAACACAATTGTACCAAAACTGGAACAGCTTAATATGAGAACTTAGCCTTCACGAGAAGGTAGGCGGCTGTTGCAGTTATTAAGCCAACTGCAAAAGTCATGATGCCCGTTAAGTAGCCTTGCATTGCAGTCCCACGCAGTCCGTAGAGGGCCTCAAGGGCTTTAATTCTCTCCGAGAGGACTTGCGGTGCATATTCGGCTCCGCAATGTTCTGCCGTGGGCACGAAGAAGAGCGGAGCTACCACGAGCAGTGCTCCGAGAACGGCGGCGGTTAAAGCGTAAACCAATAGTTTTTTAGTCAAGCAGCTCAAGCCTCTAATTAATGGTGTTTTCCAGCTTTTTAAATCTAGACTTTAGAACGTTTCTTAAACTTGTGTTCAAAAGGGTTTGGCCCTCCAAACCCGAATGGTTTCAATCCAGAAGGCCGCTGATGCGATGAGCCCGAACATTAGGGCGTAAAAGTTTGGCCATGTATGGCTTACAACGCATAAAATCGTGTAGGTTGTTAACATGCTGGTGAAAAGAACCGAATAAAAGAGGTAGCGTGGAACAAGAAAACGGCCCATGCGCGTGAAGAGGCGCAAAATCCCAACTTTAACCTCTTCCTCAACTACGTATTCGCCCGTTGTCTTCTTCCGTACTAGGCCTAAGTCCTCCAGTTTTTCAAGGTGATGTAAAGCCACGCTTGGGCTGGAAAGTTTTAATGCCCTTTGGATTTCGCGGACGCCCACACCACGGTTCGGCTGTTGCAGCAAGTACCAATAAACAGTCAACGTTTTACCCTTCAGCATCGACTCCAAAACAGCGGGTTCAAATTCTTTTG
>Ga0185307_1001038_pt1 | contig 16188 bp, 22 predicted proteins | sample LHCtaG_FD_128010 | JGI IMG/M metagenome (GOLD analysis project Ga0185307, IMG submission 128010) | Hot spring microbial communities from Little Hot Creek, USA to study Microbial Dark Matter (Phase II) - LHC4sed_matched (SPADES... | ecosystem: Environmental > Aquatic > Thermal springs > Hot... | reverse complement strand
TGACCACGCCGGAGCCGTCGAGCGGCGGTATTGGAAGGAGGTTAAAGGCCGCGAGCCATAGGTTGACCCTGAGTCCAACCGATGCCGTAAAGCTCACGAATGGATGGACGCTCAGCCCTTGCAACGAGTAGAAGGCTAATGCCAATGCTAGGTTCGCTATCGGCCCTGAGAGGGCTATCAAGCCGTAGACCCTCCGCATCTGTTCCGTCGATATGTAGGGCGAGTACGCTGGTGGGGCTATGTACACCGCCCCTGGAGCGGCAAATATGACACTTCCACCTGAGACAAATGCCAGCGCCAAGGCGAGCAAGAGCCCCAAGGGCCACATTCTGTACTCGGCGTGGCAGGCGAACGACCTAGCAACGATCCTGTGCATAAGCTCGTGCAACAAGAAGCCCAAGCCCACGGCGATGATGGACGAAGTGAAGAGCATTAGGAAGTGGGGCGTGCTAGCATAGACCCCTCGTATCGAGAAGCATAGGCTTATCACTATCCAAGATATCGCGAGATCCGCGACCTCTCTCGCGGTCGGCCCTATTTTGCGCAAGGGCTTCACCGCATAGCGTTTTTTCTAGTGTAACTGTGTTGTGTAGGGCATAGCTTAAGAGCCTTTTTAGGGGTCCATCGAGCATGCCCTGCTTCAGGGGGCTAGACTCCAAGGCTCTGGGTTCTAGTTTGATGATGTGGCCTCCTTAATGTCCGCGGATGGCCTCGCTACGACGCGGAGCCGTTGAGCAAATGCGATAACTTTCTCCTACAGCTCATGACTAAGTAATTAATGGTGGAGGAGCATGGTATTGCTGAGCACGGGCTTCATCATAGCTGGTGCTTATGCTGGTAAAGTCAGGAAGACGCTATTCGCTCAATTGAGGGATCACGTGAAGAGAGGGGAGGTCTCGGCCCAAGAGGTCGCTAGGGCCGCCGAGCTGAACAGAGCCCTCTACCACATACTCGTCGAGAGGCTCAAGTCGGATAAGGGCGACGCCATCAAGGCCAAGGTAGAGTACGACGTCGAGGGCGCTGGCCGTCGCCGGGAGGGAGGCCCTTTCTCGGAACCCCGGAATGAACTCGATGATCCGCACCGCTATGAATCTCGTCCGAGCTCGTCCGAGCTCGTCCGAGCTCGTCCGAGAAAGTATAAAAAGGGTTAAAATATAAAAAGGGTCTAGGTTTTCATCGACCGCCGACGTCAGCCGGAGTCGGCGATCTAGCTCGCGAGGCTAGGGCTTGAGCCGCCACGTTAAAAAGCAAAACCTCTAAATGATAACCTCAGAAGAGGATAGATAACGCGCTGGGGCGAGAGATGAAGGTAACTTGCCTCTGCGGCGGGGTCGGAGCAGCGAGGTTCCTCCAAGGGTTAGTCCAAGTGGTGGAGCCCTCTAGCGTTACGGCCATAGTGAACACAGGGGACGACATAGTGATAAACGGCTTGATGGTGTCGCCGGACATAGACATAGTGATATATCACTTAGCCGGAGTCGTCGACGAGGAGAGGGGCTGGGGGATAAAGGGCGACACCTTTAATTGCCTCAAGGCCATGGAGAGGTTCGGCCTAGAGACTTGGTTCAAGCTTGGGGATGCCGATTTAGCCACCCATATCTTCAGGACGCTTTTATTGAGGAAGGGCTTGAGGCTGAGCGAAGTGACGGAGATCGAGAGGAGGGCCTTCGGAGTCGCGGTCAAGGTCATACCCATGACCGATGACAAGGTCTCCACCATGGTCAAGGTCAATGGCAAGTGGGTCCACTTCCAAGACTACTTGGTCAAGATGGCGTGCCAGGGCGTCGTAGAGGGGGTGGGCTTCGCCGGCATAGAGGGGGCCAAGCCAGCCCCAGGCGTCGTCGAGGCCCTCGAGGAGGCCGACGTCATAATTATTCCGCCCAGCAACCCCATAGTCAGCATAAGGCCCATATTGTCGATGAGGGGGATTAAGGAATTGGTGGCCAGAGCTGAAAAAGTTGTAGCCGTAAGCCCGATAGTGGGGGGGAAGACCATCAAGGGACCCGCCGACAAGCTCATGGCCGCGCTGGGGTTCGACGTCTCACCCAAAGGGGTCGCTGAGATATACAGGGGCTTGATAAAGTTCATGGTGATGGACCAAGTGGACTCGCACTACGCCCCCCAGATAGAGCGGATGAACATAAAGGTGGGGGTCACGAACACAATCATGAAGGACTTGGAGAGCAAGAAGGCCCTGGCCGCCTTCGCCTTGAACTTGGCGCTAGGTAGACAGTCATGACCGTAGTCGAGAGGTACTCAATAGTAATGGTCGTAAATGAGGTCGACGCGGTAGAGGGAGAGCTCGTTAGGACTTATGCCCCGATAACTATATCGAAGCTCATCAGGATGTTGCCCATAAGGTCTAGGCTCTACAAGCTCCCTGACAGGGCGTACTTTCAGGTGGGCTTGAGGATGGACGTGGAGAAGCCCAGGGAGCAAGTCTCGAGGGGCTGCATAGCTTTTTGGCCCCAAGCCTCAGCGATGGCCCTGTTCCTCAGGGACTCCAAGCTGAGGCAGCCGGTGAGCCTGATAGGCAAGGTCACTAAGGGGCTCGAGGCCGTCGAGAGGGCTTCGATGGGCGCCCCAATAGTCATCAAGTTAGCTACGTAGATTTGCCTTGCTTGTGCGCGAAGTCCGTGAAGGGCGGCGGCTCGTCTAGGTTTATTATGGGTATGGCTATCCAGCCGGGCCTAGACCCCTCAGACACGGTCACGTACTCCCTGTTCTCCTCGGTCCTGATCAACAAGTACTTGCCGCTGAGCTTCTCCTCGCTTATGTAGTGGTAGAATATCGGGAGGCCGTACAAGTTGTAGTAGTCGTGGTATACCGCGAAGAGGCCGTAGACGTGCTTCCCCTCGTGCTCAAAGTGTATGATATAGATCATCTGCCCTAGAGTTGACATCGAGGCAGCGAACCTGGCCAAGTCGCTTAGGCTCTTGACCTTCACGAGCGTCGTGGACTCGATCTTTATTTTGGGCGCGGCCATCTCCTTTAAAGCGCCGTCGATCACTTATAAGCTTTCAATGACCTCGGGAGCATCACCTCTCACGCTCCCTCAATAGGTTCAAGACCTCTTCGTAGTCCAGGTCCCTCCACTCCTGGTAAGCGTCCGCGACAGCGAACCATGGGCCTGACCTGATGTTCAAGCACACCATCAAGTCTACGCTCCTCGAGAGCCTCAGTAACGAGTCCAGACATCCAGTCGGCGTCGCTATAACGACTCCTCTCGCCTTCTTAGATTTGACGAACTCTATGGCGGCCGTCATCGTGTAGCCAGCGGCCACGCCATCGTCGACGAGGACGACTCTAAGGCCCTCCAGCGAGGGGTAGCCCCTTCCCCGCCTCAACAGCTCGTTCCTCCTCCTTATCTCCTCGAGCTGCTCCTCCACCGCCTCCTGAATGTCGTGGTCGCTCAATCCTATGCTCCTAGCGAAGGCCTCGTCTACGAAGTAGCTCCCATCAGGGCTCACGGCGCCGAAGCCGGCTTCTCTATTCCAAGGTATCAAGAGCTTTCTGCATATCAGTATGTCGAACTCCGAGCTCAAGGCCTTGGAGACCATGAGGCCCACGGGAACTCCCCCCATGGGCACGGCGAATACGTAGTCCGCTCCATCGAGGACTGAGCGACAGGCCTCTCCGAGCAGCTCACCGGCGTGAAACCTATCCTTGAAGACGTGGAACTTGCCGAGCAATTCCTCGTCGTACACCACGTTGCCTCTCCGAGAGAGCTTCAAGGGGGCCACGAAGATACTCTCTTATCCCTTATCCCTCATATTTTTATCCTCCGAGCAGTGCCAGCCTTGGACCCCCGGTGAGGCGGTCACTAGGAAAACGTGCTCGTTTGAGCTAACAAATTTAAGCCCAGATATTGTGAGGTAAAAGCGTGAGGATTGAGGGCGTATGGGCTTGAGCCCTCAGAATCTCAAGGCCTTTTACTCGGCCATGGACGAGATACTCTCCTTCCTCAGGGACTTGAGGGAGAAGCTGAGCAGCTCTGATGTGGATAAAATGGTCGGCATGCTCCTCGAGGCCTGGGGATGGGGAAAGATAGTCCTAGTCGTCGGAGCTGGTCGAAGCGGCTTAGTGGGAAGGGCCTTCGCCATGAGGCTGATGCACTTGGGCTTTAGGACCTACGTAGTCGGTGAGACCATAACTCCGGCCATAGGCCCCAACGACGTCCTAGTGGCGATATCAGGCTCGGGCTCGACGGCTGTGGTGGTCACGGCGGCGGAGGCAGCCAAGAAGGTTGGGGCCAAGGTGATAGCCATAACCTCGTACAAGGATAGCCCTCTAGCCAAGATAGCTGACCACGTGGTCGTCGTCCCCGGCAGGACTAAGACGGCGGTGGAGCAGGACTACTTCTCGAGACAGATACTCGGAATTCACGAGCCCCTAGCTCCGCTAGGCACGCTCTTCGAACTCGGGACGGCCGTGTTCCTTGACAGCATAGTTGCGGAGCTCATGTACAGGCTCGGCAAGTCGGAGGTCGAGATGAAGTACAGGCATGCGGTGATAGAGTAGTCACTGAGCTACGCCTAAGCGGTGATTGAGCTGAGGGTCGGCGAGCACGTTTTAGTCGATAAGCATCGCGATCCCCAAGGCAACTTCGTGGCTTTGACGGAGATTAACGTCTGGAGGGCTCTAGAGCCAAAGGTGAGCGCTGAAGTGCTCAAGGGCATCGAAGTAGAGTTTTCCAGAGAGAAGGTCCTCCTAAAATCTAAGTCACGGGCCAAGATAAGGGCGATTATAAACAAGGCGAGGGCGTCGGGGATCGCGGTCATCGGCTCGCTTTAAACTCGGGGCCGACGAAGGAACGCGACCTTCGCCGCTCCATCACCTCATCCTTGTCCTCTGCATCGAAATTTCGCTAACCTCGCTCATCAGAGCCGGATGTACCGACCATCCCCTGAGTCTCAAGTTCCAGCGCTCATCATCTGAGGAAGCATTACACGAGCCTCGCTAAAAGCTTTTCTACAAGCCGAGGGTCGATCGCCTGCGCACGTTCAAGAGCTTCCGGGACGCGAGTAATCTTAATAGAGCCGCCAGGATATTTTAAGCAACGAGGCCGATGAAGATAGTCATGCCCGCTGAAACTCAATGAGGTGTCCTAGGGTATCGGAGGCCTCTACGCTATGTAGTGACCCCTTATCTCCTTGATCCTGTCCTCCTCTTCCTTGCTTATATTGGAGCCCTTCTTGAGGATTTGGACTATGAAGTTGCAGACGAACTCCGGGTTTTCCCTGAACATCGCCTGCAACGTCTTTAGCAGGATGTTCACGTTCTTTGGCGGCAAGTCGCTCAGCATTTTGTCGAGGCCCTCCTTGATGACGTCCCTCATGTAGTCGTTGAAGTCGCTCTCAGTCTCTATGACTGCGTCGTAGACCTTCTTGAAGTTGATGATCATTCGGTACTCTTCCTCATCCACCCTAACGACTATCTCCTTCATCTCCGTCATAGCCTCTGGTTTGTCGGAGGCACGGAAGTTTATCAAGATTCGTATTACGGAGGTCTTACTGAGTAATGGTTATCCTAGCGCCCTGATTATCGGCCTTGACGACTAATATCCGGCACCTCGCCTCGAGCCTCCTCTTGAGCCTCCTGGCCACGTGCTCAGCCCTGTCGTCGCTCGTCACGGCGTAGACAGCGGGGCCCCACGAGCTCTGGCCGTAGCCCTCGACTCTGAGCTCCTTGAGCACCTCTATGACCTTGGCCGATAGGGGGTTGTACGTCCCCCCTTGCACTCCCGAGAACATCTCACCGACGACCTCTTGAAGATCTATGAGAGCCTTCCCGAACGACCCCAGATCTTCGTCCAGCAAAGCCGGTACAAGCCTGCAGAGAGCTATTTGGGCCGCCCTACCAACGAGCTTGTCCCCCTCGACCGCTGGCCTGAGCTTAGCAAAGGCCTCCTCCTCGGCCCTGCCGCTGACCCCCTTCCCCAAGGGGATCGCTACCACGAAGCTCCACCACTCCGGGAAGTCGAGCCTCAGGATGAGCGGTGGAAACGAGCCCTCCTCCTTCTTTACGCCCCCGTCAAGGACGAGGCCCCCTCTCTCGAAGACGTAAGTGCCCACGCCGGACTGCTTCCCGAGGCCCAGGGCCTTGGCCACCTCGGGGACCCTCTCCTCTACTCTATTCAGGGACAGCAAGGCGTAGGCGACCGACAGGGCTAGCTGGGTGGTAGAGCCGAGCCCCACGTGTCGAGGGGCCGTGGAGTGGACCCTTATCCTGCCCCTCCAAACCCCAAAGGCCTTTGCTACTCGCTCGACGAACTTCTGAGCCAGCCTCCTCTGGACCCCCTCCACTGACAGCTCATCGGCTGTCTCGGCCTCGACCACCGTCCTAGGCTCTTCGATACCGACGCCCAGCGACACGTAGAGCCTGCCCTCAGACCCCAAGGGGTTTATCATCCCGAAGTGCAACCTCGAGGGGGCGCTGACCCAGACCCTCAAAGCCCGCCACCGCGATGAAGTTCCTCAGTAGGATTAATTCTCGAAGGCAAAAAGCGTTTCTGTGGAGAGCTCTAGGGACGCGGCCTCACGCAGACGACGCCTCGGCAAAGGCCTTAGGCGCGGCTCCAAGACCTTGAAGTCCCGACGCGGCCTGCTACTGGCAATAGAGCCCGCCAGAGGTCGACGCTTCGCGCAACGCCTGGCGTTTACAATCCTAGGACGGCGGGCCGCGGATCCTACGAGCCATGAAAGCCCTTAGGGCCTCGGCCTCGCGACTCTCGATGGAGAGCTGGCTACGTAGCTCGAGGCCTCACCTCTTCTTCTTGGCTCCCCTGGCCCTCTTTAGCTCCTTCGCCATGTAGTCCTTGAACTCCTCAACGTTCATGGCCTCTCTGTGGCTGGGCAACTTGATTAAGACGACGTCGCCCTCATGGGTTTTAACCCTGATCTCGTCGTGGTCGGGATATCTGTAGACGTCCAGCTGCGTCAGGCCCATTCTCTCGAGCTCTACCTTGTATTTCGACAAGGCCTTGGCCATCGTAGGAGCACCTAGCTAGCCTATCTTCGGGCCGGCTTAAGAGCTTTTTCACTCTAGCTCAGGCGACCATGTGGGTGAACCATGAACTCGTTGGCCCTAAAGGTGGCCTTGGTTAAGAGGTAATACCAAAGATTTTATCGCTCCTCAAAGCCCTTCAGTGCAGGCGTCGACTATGGGGGCCTTTGACGATAGCAGAGCGGCTAGGGTACTCGTCATGGTCGTCATAGCCATAGCCGCGCTCCTCGCGGGTTACTTCATAGCATCCGCGCTGGCGTCAGGGCAGTCGCAACAAGAGCAGAACCAGGGATTGGGGGGCGTTAAAGTGCTCGAGGTCTCCATAAATCCCTCGAGCGTCAGAGCTGGCGAACCGACCCACTTAGTGGTCAGAGTCTCCAATCTGCTGAATGACTTCGCAGACGTCAAGGTGATGGTACTCATAAAGGGAGAAGTCGAGAAGTTTGTGACTGTGAGCGGCTTCAACGTCGCAAAGCTGGACGAGGGGACTTGGCGGTGGGACTGGGGGTCGCTACCGCCGCTCTCTGAGATCAAGTACGTCGCGAACTTGGTCTTCAACGTCCCTTCGGGGGTGGCCGAGATAAAGTATAGGGTTCAAGTCGACGTAGTGGCACGAGGCTTGACGGTCGACAGCAGGACCTTCATAGTCCAAGTGTCGACGTAGCCGTATAGCAACAGCAATACTCACTCTTTCTACGCCCCTCGGCCCTCTCGAGGCTTCAAGGCGTTGTGGCTTGAGGCTGGGCCTCACACGTGCATCGAGGCCTCGAGGTCCGCTACGCAGCGATAGGCGCTAGTTTATAATTGCTTGCCCAACAAATAGCTCGTGTAAAGCATATGTCGAGGGGCTACGTCAGGGGGAGGTACGCCGAGGAAAGGCTCGTTACCAAGCTCGCGGGCCACGGATGGATAGCGTGTAGGACGCCCATGAGCGGAGGGGTCGCTCAGGTGGACGTCGAGGCCATAAAGCCCAGCGAGAAGAGGTTGGCCCTCGTGGAGGTGAAGTCGACGATGAAGAGCAGCTTGACCGTTCCCTCGGAGAACGTCGAGAAGATGAGGCGTAGGTACGAGAGCTGGTACAAGCACCTCCTTAGAGAGGACTGGAGGGTCGAGTACGTGCTGGCGGTGCTCTGGAGGGCCAAGGGGGGCAAGGGCCTTTGGGTCTTGAAGGACGTAAGCGAGTGCGTCGACAAGTCGCAACCGATAGTGATTAGGAGAGAGGACTCTGAGTGTACTTGGAGGCCCTGACCTTGGCTTCCACCGCGCCATACGTCAAGCTCATGAGGCCCGTCAACAGCTTCATGGCTGGCGTCGCTGCCGTGATAGGACTGCTCATGACCTCGCAACTCTCGCTCGACGTCGACGCCGCCAAGGTGGTCCTCCTGTTCGCCTCGACCTTCCTGCTCTCCTCTTCGTCTATGGCCATGAACGACTACTTCGACAGAGGGGTGGACGCGATTAACCAGCCCCAGAGGCCCATACCAAGCGGCGAGGTGAGGCCGCAGGAGGCGCTCGCCCTCTCCGTCGCGTTAATGGCCACAGGCTTGGCGCTGTCTCCGCTAATAAGCTTGGAGGCACTCGCAATAGCCGTCTTTGCGTGTGCCACCTTCACTGCCTACAACGGAAGGCTGAAGAAGTACGGCTTAATAGGGAACGCGTGCGTCAGCCTCTGCGTAGCGTTGACCTTCGTCTACGGCGCCTCCGCTACCGGGGGCGTTAAGGGCATAGTGCTCTTGTTCTCGGCGATGGCCTTCCTGGCCAACATGGGCCGCGAAGTCGTCAAGGGCATAGCGGACGTCGAGGGAGACAGGATCAGAGGGGTGAGGACCTTGGCCATATCGCACGGCCCTAGGATCGCAGCTGAGGTAGCGTACGCCTTCGTGGTCTCGGCGGTGGCCCTAAGCTTCGCGCCCGTGGGGCTTGGCTACGTGAACTGGCTCTACCTCCCCATAGTTCTCGTAGCCGACGTGGGGTTGCTGGCCTCGACCCTAACAGCGATCTCGTCGCCGACACCCGAAGGAGCCCTCAAGAGCAAGAAGCTCCTGCTCATATTCATGGGCCTGGCCTTGATGGCCTTCCTAATAGGCTGCGCTTAAGCCGATGTCATTAAGACCTTCAAAGGACTGCGATGCATCAATTAATTCCTCTCGTCCTATTCGAGATTTGCAATCGATGTATCGCGCAGGATCTCGCACCTTCCGACTTAGGACATTTGGTGCGATCTGCTGAAAAGGAACTCTTATGTGCTCTGCGAGCGAAAGCTAATGCATGGCACCCGGGAGGGTCTTCGTCCTAGGCGGAGCTGGCCACATAGGTTCGAGAATAGTCCGGGAGCTCCGCAATCTAGACCCAAGCCTGGAGATCGTCATAAGCGACAAGAACGTCGAGAGGGCTCGAGAGGTCGCCAATGAGGTCGGCGGCAGGGTCGACGTCCTCGCCGTCGACGCGTCCTCCGAGGACCTGTTGGCGGACGTGATGAGGGGCTTCGACGCCGTGGTCAGCGCCATAGGGCCCTTCTACAGGTTCGGGGTCCCGGTCTTGAGGGCCGCCATACGCGCTGGCGTTAACTTCGTGGACATAGACGACGACTATGACGCCACGGAGGAATCCCTCAAGCTACACGAAGAGGCCCAGAAGAGGGGCGTAACGGCGATAATCGGGTTCGGGGCCACGCCCGGCATAACTAACTTGCTCGCTTATTACGGTGCTCGAAGGCTCGACGAGGTCCACGAGATTGGGACCTATTGGATCTGGACAGCCCTCGACCCAACGATGGGGCCCGCCATCATAGACCACTACTTCCACGCGATAACGGGCGTGGTCACTACATACAAAGACGGTGAGTGGGTCAAGGTCCCGGCGCTGTCGGAGCCCGAGCGCTTCGAGTTCCCCAGCCCGATAGGCGTGTGGGAGGTCGCGCACGCGGGCCACCCGGAGCCAGTCACGGTACCCCGCTACATCAAGGCCCGCAACGTGTACAACAAGGGCGGCATCTGGCCCTCAGAACTAAGCGAGGTCGCGAAAGTCTTCTCGACGCTGGGCCTCACAGGGTTCGGGGAGGTCAGGATAAGAGACCAGGTCTTCAAGGCTAGGGAGGTCGCCGTGGCCGTAGCCATGTCGCTTTCCAATATCATGTCCCCCGAGGAGATCGAGAGGATAGTCACGCCCCTCTACGAGAGGCTCGGCGAGTACGCGCTGACAGGCGTGGGCCTCGCGACGGTCGTCAAGGGCGTCAAGGACGGCAAGAGGTACACGATAAAGTACGGGATCGCGTGTAAAGATGCGGTTTTGCTAACCGCGCTACCAGCGGCGCTAGCAACATTAGAGCTCGTGAACAGAAGGACTACCAAGGTCGGCGTCTACCCCCCTGAGGCAGGCGTCATAGACGTCGAGAGGGTCCTGAAGAGCGTGAAGGAGCACGTCGCGATAGAGGTCACGGAGACGAAGTTCGAGACCTTGTAATGGTTAGGCGCCTCGCGCAATAACCCGTTCTAGATGCGATGGTACCGACAGGCCTGATGCTTGGCGGCCCAAAGCATCCCCATCTTCTTTTTAACCGGCCCCAAGAGCAACCACGTGCTTTCCCGTCTAGGTCACCGCGCGAGCAACAAATGGTCGTCTGATGTGGCGGTTTATTTCATCTCTAAGGCCTCGTCTATGGCCTTATTGGCCAGCTCGTCGGCCCTCTCGTTGAGCTCTCGGCTTATGCGGTGATAGTGGACCCTAGAGAACGACTTCTCCATCTGCTTAACTCTCCTGAACAGCTCCTTTAAGTTCCGGCTCCTGACCTTATAGCGCCCCGTCAACTGCTTGATGAGGAGCTCCGAGTCGCTGAATACGTGGATGACCCCCTTGGGGAAGATTGTCGAACATATCTCGAGGGCCCTCATCAAGGCAACGTACTCCGTCTGATTGTTGGTATAGCTCGAGCCCAAGAACTCGTAGTGCTCTCGGAGCACTCTACCCTCTTCGTCGAGCACGACCACGCCTATGCCGGATGGGCCAGGATTGCCCCGAGAGGCGCCGTCTATGTACACTTTGCCGACGACCATGCGCTAGCTCCTCAGCCTGAACTTCCTCATCTTCACGCCAGCTTCCTTCAAAATCTTCACGGACTCCGGGTCCTCGTAGTCGGAGTCGTAGACTATCTCATCGAGCTCGGCGTTTACCAGCATCTTGGCGCATATTATGCATGGAAAGGTTGTGGTGTAGAGCGCGGCTCCTTTAGTGCTAACCCCGAAGACCGCCGCTTGGATTATTGCGTTTTGCTCCGCGTGAACCCCCCTACAAAGCTCGTGCCTCTGGCCCGAGGGGACCCCGAGCTCCTCTCTGAGGCACGTCTTGCAGTGTGGCAGGCCCTTGGGAGCGCCGTTGTAGCCCGTGGCCAGGATCCTCTTGTCCTTGACGAGGACTGCCCCGACCTTTCGCCTGAGGCACGTGGACCTCGACGCCACTACGTGGGCTATCCTCATAAAGTACTCGTCCCAGCTAGGCCTCTCTTCTTTTACCACCACGTCGACCTAGACTACAGGCCACGAGCTTTGGCTTAAGCTTTGCTAATAGCTCACATCACCGCGCGAGGGTCAAACTAACCTCCCCCGCCCTAAAGGACGAGGCCCCCCTTAGGGGCTCACCGGTTCCCCGCATCTATTCGCTACATCTGTAAAGCGTCCCGCCCTTTCTGCGAACACCCCCCATCGCCCGTGGACGTAGTGACTGACCTGTCCACTCCTCGCATTGTGAATTAGCACAAGCACTCCTCCCTCTTTTAGGCAGACGGCCGTCCAGGCCGCAATGGTGGCTTCGCTAGCCTTCGAGTACGCGTTCGCCACGACCACATCGAAGTCGAACTCTACTTGAGTCAAGCAGTGCGTCCTCGCAACTTCGACACATTTTCTCTGGGCCTCCACGACGCCCCGGCGAAGAGGTGTATCGAATCCCCTCCTCGTGTTCACCAACACGTTCACGATAGGGTCTAGTCCAGCCATTCTCACAGCCTCTTCAGCATCTCTTCGCAGGATGTTCTCTCCATTAATCCTCCCATAAGCCATAAGGCACGTGGGGTGCATTCCCTGACTTTTGCACATATCCGCACCCCGAGGATGCCGTGATTGCAAATTATGCTCCTGACCCCTGCGACTCCGAGCAGGATTATCTTCGCCCCTCACCGAACCCGAACAGCGGGTGCAGCACTATCGAACCTATCGCTATCTTAAGCGGATGGCTCACAACTTCAGCGTTTATTTCGATAGGGTTTCCGAAGGAGGTCTCTCCCAAGTATTCGAGGTTCTGGTAGGGTTGTGGTCGAAGACCGGGTAATTTTCCACTATCCTCTCGCCGAGCTTCGCGGCGAAGTCCTCTCTATTGAAAGTCCCGTGAGCACCGTTCGCGCAAACGAAGACCACTTCTTTCACCCTTATCTCCTCCAATATAAGCTCAGCTATCTCACCGACCTTGGTCGGCCTCGTGAGGTCGTCGAATGTTGTGGCGGCCGAGTCCTTTCCTTCAACTAGCATTCGCAAGGGCTTCGTCCCGATGGGGTTCCTTATGCAGTACAGCATTTCCTCTCTGCCCAGGGCCTGCTGTCGTCGCCCTTCATCCTCAAAACTCTAACGTCCCAATTATCCGGGAAGGCCAGCTCTATCTCCTTGTCTCGCCATATATGGCTCAGCAACCTCACGATCATGGCTCATGACGAGCATTCTGTGCACGTCCTTAATAAACCTCATGAGGCGAATTGGCCACTGCTTGCTTGTGCATCAGAACCTCTGCTTGTAGTGCGGTACTTCTCCTCCTCGAGATATGAAGTCCTTGGGGGTGAAGGGGCCCACGTCTAGTACCACGGTCCTCCCCAGCAGCCCTCCGAAGTCGACTTCGTCTCCGGGCTTCGCGCCAGGGACGGGGATCAGCCTCACTCCTAGCGTCTTCCCGTCAACGACGCCTATCGCCAAGACGTCCGATATCAGTCCAGCTATCACCTCCGCAGGGGTGTCGCCGGGGATGCACACCATGTCCAAGCCCGTCGAGCATATGGCGCACGAGGCTATCAGGGTCCATATGGTGGCGGAGCCCCTCCTGAACGCCTCCGTTAAGCCCAAGTCCTCGCTCCCAGGCAGCATAACCCCGCTGAAGCCCCCGATGTTCATGGCGGCCATGGAGCCAGCCCTCCTCAAGGCCTCCACGAGCAGGGCTAAGGCCGTCAGAGTCCCCGGCGCGCCGAAGCTGTCTAGCCCCATGGCCTCCACGATGTCCGCCACGGAGTCCCCTATGGCCGGACTAGGGGCGAGCGATAGGTCGACCGTGCAGAGCCTTATCCCCATCCTCTTCGCTATCTCCCTCCCGACGAACTCGCCAGCCCTAGTTATCTTGAACACAGCCCTCTTCAGCTCGTCTAGCAACTCCGTCAGGCTCTTGCCCTGGCACCTGGCCCTGATGGCGTGCTCTAGGACTCCTGGGCCGCTTATCGCTATGTGCAGGGCTTCCTCGGGCATGTTATGCCCGTGGTGGGCCGCTGGCAGGAAGGGGGCGTCCTCCGGGATGTTGGCGAAGACCCCCACCCTCGTGCAACCGATGCCCTTAGGCGTCCTATTGCTGAGCTCCTTTATCTGCTTGGAGACCTCGTACACGGCGTCCACGTTGATCCCTATGCCGGACTGGGCGGCGTTCACTGAAGAGAACACCCTCTCGGTCGAGGATATGACCTCGGCTATCGACTCTACGACGGCCCTATCGCCGGGGGTCGCGCCCCTAGCCACGTATGCCGAGAGCCCTCCAACGTAGTCGACTCCGCTCTCGCAGGCCAAGGAGTCCATGAGCGACGAGACATCGAGGAGCACCTCCTTAGCGCGGTCCAAGCTAGCGGAGGCGTAGGGCTCTACGAGGACGCTTAGGGGAGTAGTCGAGAGCCTCTTATTGACTATGGGTATTTGATATCTATCGACGACCTCGGAGACCGCGCTCGCGAACTTGGGCAGGACGCCTTTGAGCTTCCTCTCCACCTTGTCCATCATCTTCGAGGGATCGGGGTCTGCGCAGTCCATCAAGCTCAAGCTCAGAGTGGCGGCCCTGATGTCGAACTTCAAGTACCTTATCATCTCTATGGTCTCGAGGATCTCCGAGGGGTGCACGACTATCGGCAGAGCCCATCACCGCCTAGCGCACGAAGGGCTTTAGTCTAACCCGGATAAAAAGGTCTTGCTAGCAGAAGGAGGTCGCGTATCCGAGGTTCGATGGTCACCGTGCCCGAAGCCACCTCGCGAATTCAATTGCGAGGACTCTGATCGCCCCTAGGAGCGCGGATAGCCAAAGTCACGCGTGATTTGTTGTCTGCGCACTGCTAAGAGCTAGAGCGTACGGTCCGCGCGCAATCGACATCTAAAGCTGAGGCCGTAGGTGGTTGGGCTAGTGATCCCTCATACCCTGTGCATAGCCCTAAAGACGTCTGAGTGCTGGACGAAGACCTCGACGCCCAGCTCCTTCGCCTTGGACTCGAGCTTCTCCCTGAGCTCGTTTAGGCCACAGGCGGCCCTGCTCATGTCGGCTATCATTATCATGGCGAAGAACCCTCTCAAGACCGTCTGGCTTATGTCCTCGATGTTGACGTTGTGGCTGGCCAAGACGCCCGATATCCCGGCCACTATGCCCGGCCTGTCGACGCCTATGACCGTAATGACTATGAGGTCCTTATCCTGCTGAGCGTTCAAGGCCTCCACTGAGACAACAAATGAGCGCACGAGGCTTTTAAGCTTTCAATTTCCTCACGAGCTCAGCGAGCGGCTTCAGGGCTTCAGGCTTTTGCTAAGAGCGCTGCTTGGAGCTCCCGCGCCGTGAAATGACGAGCCCGTATATCCCATAAAGCCCTATGGCCAGCCCGGCTAAGGACAATGAAAAGGCCAAGATCGATAGAATGATGGACTTTTCGATGACGTCGATCACCATGAGGAACGAGATGAGGAAGCTGACTGCTAACAGCAAGCCTCCGACTATTACCTCGACGACCTCTCTCTCGAGCTTAACCATAGAGCCAGCACTTCACGTAGTGCCCCTTATCGACTTCCATCATGGGCGGCTTCTTCACGTCGCAGAGCCCCTTTACGAGGTTCTGGCACCTCGGGTGGAAGCGACAGCCAGGCGGCGGGTCTATCAGGCTTGGCGGCTCGCCAGCGGGCACCTCTTTAATCGTGAGGCGGTTCGAGGGGTCCGGGTCTGGTATGACGTTCAAAAGCGCCCTGGTATAGGGGTGCATGGGGTTGCGCAGGACCTCCCTCGTGCCCGCGCTCTCGACTATGTGGGCGGCGTACATTATGTAGATCCTCTCAGAGAAGTACCTCGTCGTCGAGAGGTCGTGAGTGATGTATATTATGCTTAGGTTGAAGCTCCTCTGCAACTCCTCGAGCAACTTGAGTATCTCCACCCTGACGGACGCGTCTAGCATGGAGACGGGCTCGTCGGCGACTATAAGCTTCGGCTCCAAAATTATAGACCTGGCTATGACTAGCCTCTGCTGTTGCCCGCCGCTCAGCATGTGCGGGTATTTATTTATGAAGTCCTCGATGGGGGTCAGCCTAACCCGCTCCAAGACCTTGTAGACCCTCTCCTCCCTATTCCTCTTGTCCTTAAAGCCGTGGATTATGAGCGGCTCCTCGAGTATCCTCTTGACGGTCATGAAGGGCGGCAGCGCTCCGAAGGGGTCTTGCTGGACAAAGCCCGTCTCGCGCCTGTACCATTTCAGCTCCTTCCAATCAAGGTGCGTTACGTCCTTCCCGTCGAACGCTATCCTCCCATCGGTGGGCTCGTAGAGCCTGAGTATCGTCTTGCCAAGGGTCGTCTTGCCGCAACCGCTCTCGCCGACGATTGATACGGCCTCCCCCCTCGCCAAGGTCAAGCTCACGCCGTCGACGGCCTTCACGTAGAGCCTTCTCCTCCCGAAGAGCCCCCTCCTGACCTCGAAGTACTTCCTCAGATCCTCAACGTAGAGCAATGGGTCGTTCATAGCCTCCCCTTCTCGTAAAGCCAGCACTTGACGTACGAGTCCTCGTCCAGAAACGTTATGGGCGGGTCTTGAGAGCACTTCTCGAACTTGAGCGGGCACCTCTCCGCGAATCTGCACCCCTTGGGCGGGTCTAGGAGGCTGGGCGGCGATCCGGGTACGAAGCTCAACTCCTTGTCCCTCCTCAGCGTCGG
>Ga0185307_1001037_pt1 | contig 16196 bp, 19 predicted proteins | sample LHCtaG_FD_128010 | JGI IMG/M metagenome (GOLD analysis project Ga0185307, IMG submission 128010) | Hot spring microbial communities from Little Hot Creek, USA to study Microbial Dark Matter (Phase II) - LHC4sed_matched (SPADES... | ecosystem: Environmental > Aquatic > Thermal springs > Hot... | reverse complement strand
ACCCAACTCCTTACATTGAGCGGGAACAGCGGTTGAAGGAGCAAGGGATTGAAATTCGCAATTTGCGACCGAACGAAGTGCCTGATTTGATGGCGTTTTTGAAAGCCCATATGCCCGGCGATTGGGTGCGTCATGCCCGTGACCTTTTGACCGACATCACGAAAGGCTTGGGCGACTACGACCAATTCATCGTCGCATGGCACAACGGGGAGATTGTCGGATACTGCCAGTTTGAAGGTGAGCATTTTGGTCCTTACGGTGTCCGAAGTGACATGCAAGGGCGAGGCATTGGAACGGTTTTGATGGCGAAATGCTTGCAAACAATGAGGCAAAAGGGGCTGCACAACGCTTGGGTTCTGTGGACAAGCGAGGAGACTGCCCAAAAAGTTTACAATCGGTTCGGATTCAGAGAAACGAGAAGGTTCACCATCTTGCGCAAAGTTTTGTGAGGTTTCTAACTAAGCAACTCCAAAGTTCGCTTGACGATTTCCTCGGCAGCGAAAGGTCTTGCAATCTTCAGTGCTGATTCCCTCATCCGCCCCAACTTTTCACGATTGTTGAGAAGTTCGGACACAGTTTCAAAAAGTCGCTTACCCGTCAAGTCGGCATTCAAAATCATGACGGCTGCGCCTCGCCTCACAATACTCAATGCGTTGAACCTCTGATGGTCATAGATGGCGAAAGGGTAGGGGACGAGAATTGAAGGGACGCCAGCGGTCAAAAGTTCAGCGATAGAACTTGCACCTGCCCGAGAAAGAGCGAGGTCGGCAGCGTGGAGCAAGACGGGCATATCTTCACGATAGCCGAAAGGTTGGTAGCGCTCCCTGACATCTTCAGGCAAGGCATCCTGAATTCGCTTTGCGTCTTGTTCCCATTGTGAGCCGCACAGGTGAACGATTTTCAGGGAAGTTTGCAAAAGCAAGCGAGGCAAAGCGTCCCACAAGGCTTCATTGATTCGTTGAGCGCCTCTGCTGCCACCGAAAACCAGCAGGCATTGTTCACCTTCTGTCAACCCGAGAGTTTTTCTGGCAGTTGGCTCGTCCATGTTTCGGATATCGGCTCGGATCGGAACGCCCGTGTAGGTTGCTTTGTCTTTCGGGAAAAAGTTGATGGCTTCGGGGAAGCCCGTTGCGACCCAATCTGCCATCTTCGCCAGCAACTTGATGGTTCGCCCGGGAATGCTGTTCGCTTCAAACAAGACGAGTTTGGCCCCAACCAGTTTACCAGTCAACAATGCGCAAACCGAAGCGTAGCCTCCTGTCCCGATAACCACTTTGGGACGCAGTTTGCGGAAATGGTTGAAGGTTTGGAAAATGCCGTAAAGCATCACCGAACCCGAGATGAAACTTGAGGGCGAAATCAACCGTCTCGGAAAAGGTCTCGCTGTGACGGTTAGGAGCGGGTATCCGTGTTGAGGGACGATTTTTTGCTCCAGACCATGAGTCGCCCCGACGAACAGAAGTTGGGTGTCAGGAGACATAGTTTTGACGGCGGCGGCGAGGGCGAGGGCTGGATAAATGTGCCCTCCCGTCCCTCCACCTGCCATCACCCAAAGCATTGCTTGTTCCCCCTCGTCGTTTTTGCTTTCGCTGTTGGGTAAGGTTGGACGCAACATTGAGCAAAAGTCCCATTCCAATCAAGATGGCACAAAGGGCAGAGCCACCGACACTGACGAAAGGCAAGGGCACTCCTGTCGGCGGCAAAAGATGAGTGTTGACAGCGATGTGAAGGATCGCTTGAAGCCAAATCCACACCGTTATCCCGCCCGATACGCCGGATGCAAATGCGTCGGCAGTTTGAGAAGTGACCCAAAGCCCAAAGTAAGCGAGCAGGGTAAAGAATGTCAAAACTGCAACGCTGCCAATGAACCCGAACTCCTCACCGATGACAGCGAAGATGAAATCGTTGTGAGCAGCAGGCAAAAACAGGTGCTTTTGCCTGCTCTGGAAAAACCCTTGCCCAAACCAGCCACCCACTTGAAGCCCAAGCAGTGCTTGCCGAACTTGATAGGATTTTTGCTCATCGGTTTTTTCCTTCGGCAGTATCAACCAACTGCCAATTTGCCACCGTTGCTGTTGGTATGGTTGCAGGAACAACTTTCGCCCAAGGTAACCTAATCCGCCACTGAGCAAAATCATCGCCAAGATGAGTGAAAGCGGCATTCTGGCAAAAAACATCGCTGCAACACCAATTACTGCCAACAATAGAGCGCCGCTCAAGTGCGGTTGTTTTAAGACCAAAGCGACAGTCAAAGTCCAGCAAAGGAGGAGGACTAACCAGAGCCCGAATTTTCGGCTCAAATTGACAGTGTCCCTCCATGATGCCGCCAAAGCAGCGATGTATAGGACTAAAGTGACTTTTGAGAATTCCGAGGGCTGAACTTGAAACGGACCAAATTCAAGCCAGCGCTGAGCATTGCCAACTTTTTTGCCCACTATTAGGGTGGTAATTAGCAAAGCGACTATGAACAGGTGTAAAACCCAACTCACTCGCCTCAGGCGTTGGAGCGGGATTTTCCATGCGGTCAGAAAAAGAACAAACCCCAAAGCGGCGTAAAGGGCTTGGCGAGACACAATTGAAAAGGCGTTCCCAGTGCGAGTAAGGGCGAAGGGGTAACTGACACTGTAAATCATCAAAAGTCCGCCAAAAAGCCCAATTAAGGTAAGGGCGAACAGAATTTGGGCTACTCTGACAGGTGACCACTGACGAAATGTCCCTTGCGCTGCCACCCTCTTTCGCCACCTTTCCCTTTCACGCCTTTGTCAGTCCCCAAAGCATAACTGCGTAACTTGTCATCAACCCAATTGCAAGCCACTTGAAAGAACGCCTCATGCGACCTTCCTTGTCCATTCCCAGCCAAACGAGCAACCAAAGGGACAAAGTGAAACCGACGAATCCAAAGAGCGTTGCGGCAATCCCAAATGGGTTCAAGTCTTTGACAGTCAACGGTTGATGGGTCGGAATCATGAACCATCAACTCGCACCGATGACCTCATTAATCTTTTGGGCAATCACTCGCTCTGGTTCTCGTGGAACTCCAATAATCCTGTCAATGACTTGACCGTTTTTGAAGAAAATCAGGGTCGGTATGCTCATGACTTGGTATCGGATGGCTAATTCATGGTTTTCGTCCACATTTAACTTTGCGACTTTGAGTTGCCCAGTGTATTGTTCCGCCAAGCGTTCAACGAGCGGTGCGATTATCCTGCAAGGGACACACCAAGGAGCCCAAAAGTCAACCATGACAGGGATGTCGCTTTGAAGGACTTCTTGCTCAAAGTTCGTCTTGTCCACTTCCTTAACCGCCATTGAACTTACACCTCCGCTCAATTTGTTGTTTGCTGCCTTTTTGTGAGAGGGCAAAAGGTCAGAAATGGTCACACTTCGCTCACATCTCCGGCAATTCAACATCATTAATGAGCCTCATGAACCTCTCAATTTCTTTGCGGCTTGGTTGAGGGAAGTAGCCAGCCGCTTTCGCTACCTCTTCGGCGACATAAATAGGAGCGTTCATCCGAACTGCTAAGGCTATGCTATCTGACGGTCGTGCGTCAATGTAGTGGGTTCTCCCGTTCCAACGGAGAACCAGAGTAGCATAGTAAGTGTTGTCGTGCAACTCATTAATTTCAACCCTCAATAACTCAACTCCCAACTCGGTCAAAATGTTTCGGAGCAAATCATGAGTCATTGGGCGTGGCAATTGCACCCCTTCAAGTTCTCTCTGGATAGCGAATGCTTCCACTTCGCCGATCCAAATGGGCAACTCCATTCCAGTTTCAGGGTCACTCAGAAGCACCACTGGGTTGCCTGCTTGATCCTCAATGACACGAATATTCTGCACCCGAATCACGGCTGACCCTCCTCTCCTCATGACTGGCGTAAGGGATTATAGCCGCAACCTAATAGTTCGTCAACCAGAAAGTTCACACGCACTTTCGAACATGATGAGAAGCGTTCACAACGATTGCTTAGCCCTTTGACAGAAGAGCCGAACTTTTTCGGGATCTTTAACGCCTGGTGAGGCTTCAACACCGCTTGAGACATCGACGCCATAAGGTTTGACAGCGATAACCGCCTCCGCGACATTCTCGGGCGTTAGACCACCCGCCAAAAAGCAAGGGACATCGGAAAGCCGAACCAAATCTGCTGCAAGTTCCCACGACGCAACAACTCCGGTTCCACCAAAACCTTGTTCTGTCACTGTGTCCAACACGAACACATCGCAACCTGCTTTGGCGAAATTCTGTGTCTGTTTCAGCAAAAATTGGGCTGATGCGTGCTCCGTCGCTGGGGGCAGGGGAAGCGCTTTCCAGATTTGGCAATTGACTCTTCCTCTCAGCGCCGCAACCAATTCAGGCGTTTCGTCTCCGTGCAACTGCAAGGCGAAAGGGGAGAGAAATCGGACAAGTTCAATCAATTCGTCAAGGGGTTTTGAGCGGGTGACAACAACTGCTGCCACTGTCGCTTCTTCAAACAAAAGTTTTGCCTGTTCCCTTGTCCGGCTCCTCGGCGATTTGAGCACTTCAACCACCACACCGCAGAAATCTGCACCCGCATCGCAAACAATTTGGACATCCTCAGTTCTTGTTAACCCACAGAATTTCACCTTTACACTCATGATGCCATCCCAGCAGCGCTGTTGGGTTTGTTTTGAGATTGTTGCTGCGATTGCTGTGAGGCTTTTGAAGGAGATGTCCTTTGAGCATTCCTTTGTCTCCGCAATAACTTGTCCCTCATCTCCATCGGTGCAATTATGACCATCCGATTTTCGCCTTCCCCCTCGCTCATCGTGAACACAGTGGGGTCGCTTTGCAAAGTTATATGGACGATGCGCCGCTCAGCCGCTGTCAAGTTGCGAAGTCTCACAATTCTCTTCTGGCTGCGCGCTTTATCCGCAGCGTTGAGAGCCAATTGGATTATCGCTGCCCGACGGCGTTCGCGATATTTTGAAGCGTCCAAGACAATTCGGATGGGTTGAGGGAAGCGTTTTGTGACAGCCGATTGAATGAGGAGTTGCAATGCGTTTAGCGTGTCCCCTCGTTTGCCAATGATTAAACCGGCATCGCTGCCTTCCAAGTTGATGTAAATTTCCCCCTCCCGAACAACTGGGTCTTCCACGCTCAAATCCCAGCCAGCGTATTGGACTACGGAGTTCAAAAGCCCCTTGACAAACATTGCCGGAGAGTTTTTCAGCGTCACTCTAACCCTTGCGGGTTCAGCACCGACTCCGAAAATTCCAGGGGTGCCGGGTTCAAGGACTTCGATTTCAACCTGCTCTCGAGTTACTCCCAACAGCCTCAGTGCTTGCTCAATTGCATCATCTACGGTTTTGCCAGTTGCCTCCACTTGCATGCCTCATCCCTCGCTTTCCGCTGGTAAGTGATTAGTCACTTGGTTTTCGCCCTTCTTTGGGCTCTCTTAGGCTTTTCTTCGCCCGTCTCAGTTACTTCCCGAACAGGAACCGCCTTACGGTAATAAGCCCGTTTCGTCAAAAGGCTCTCGCCGATGTAGAAGATTTGGAACGAAAGCCAGTAAAGGATGAAAGCGGCAGGGAAGGTGTGAAAGAAGACAGCGAACATCACCACGAACATGACATTCATCAGGATTTGCTGCTGTCGCTGATTTGGGTCTTGGGTCGGTGTGCTCATGAAGAAGGTTGAAGCGAAGAAGGTTGCAAGGTAAAGGGCAAAAAGCGGATAATCAGGCTGAGCGAGATTTTTAACCCAAAGGAAACTGGCTTTGGCGAACTGGAAGCGATAATGCAAAACGCCGTAGTAAACCCAAAACAACACGGGAAGTTGCAAGAGCAAAGGCAAACATCCGCCCAAAGGGTTCACCCCGTGTTCGCGATATAACTTCCAAAGTTCGGCATTGAGCCTTTGAGGGTTATCTCGGTAGCGTTCCTGCAAGTCTTGAATCAGCGGTTGCAACGCTTGCATCTTCCACATAGATTTCATCGCTTTTCGGTTGAGTGGGTGCATTAAAATCCGCAACAAGAAAGCCAATAGGATGACAGCCAAACCGTAACTGTAAGCGGGGTTGCGACCGCAAAGGTTGACGAGGGCATCAAAGAGTTGATAGTTCAGACCCGTTCGGTAAATTGAGTCAAGTTCGTTGCTTATAACCTCATATGCGCTTTCGTGGCGGCGAACCTCTTTCTCCTTCTCGTCCCAAACCCAAAGGGGTGAGTCTTGAATTGGTGAGCCGTAACTGCCTGCTCCGCTTGGTGAGAAGTGAAGCAATCTCTCAACATGCTCCAGAGCCTTCACAGTATTTCGGTGATTCTTGCCATCTCGCTTTTCCAGCAACTTTGCTTTGTAATAAGCGGACGCCAGAGCGAGTTCCTTGAAGGTGTGCAGATTGACCTGTTGCTCCCGCTTTTTTCTTGTTTGCTGTTCATAAGCCTGCACAACTTCGTCAAAAGACCGGAGTGCTTCTTCCTCCCGCTTCAGAACAATAAGCACAGTTGCTTCCTTGAGTTTCAGGCGTGCGAACGCCTCATCCTGCCTCTCTTGAGCAAAGGGCAACTGACCTTGTATTTCTGTCCACTCCTTTGCTGCCTGCTCAACATTCCTTGGCGGAGTTAGCAGTTCAACCATTGATGCTTCTGTCCAATCACGAGCAGCAGCCGTCAAAGGCAGTAATAACAAGAACAGGAATGGCAACCAAACCCTTGCTGCCTTCTTAGAGCCCCACCCCTCAGGCACGGGGTCATAGCCTCCCGGATTGAAGGGATGGCACCGAAGCAAACGCTTCAGTGCCAGCCAACTCCCTCTCCAGAATCCGAACCTTTCTATCGCTTGCATCGCATATTCGCTGCAAGTTGGTGTGAACCGACACGATGGCGGTAACAGCGGCGAAATCCAACGCTTGTAGCCTTTTAAGACCAAAAGAGCAAGTTTCGTCAACATATTCAACCAACCTCACTGGCTTCATCGCTTGTTTTCGGATTCTCTGTCTGCTCTTTCCCGCTGCTGTCACAAACGGGTAGTTGCAGGACTTTCGCTTTCAACAATAACTCCGTCAGTGCAGCATCAACCGCTTGAAAGTTTGTCGCAGCGCATGCAGGTTGTGCAATAACGAAAAGGTCAACGCCTTCCTTCATCGCCCACCGTTTCGTCCTGTAAGCCTCTCTTAGCCACCGCTTGATGCGGTTTCTCAAAGTTGCTTTTTTGGCTACTTTCCTCCCGACAGAAAAGGCGATCCTTCTGCCACTGTCTTCCCTCCAACGAACATAAAGGGTCATCAAAGGGTGCCGATAACGCTTCCCTTCCCTCAAGCAAGCCTCAATATCTTTTTGGCGGCGCAACCGTTCAGTTTTCGGGAAACGATTGGCACCCTTTGGACCAGGCAGGACAGGAAAAGTTAAACTGTCAATCGCCATCGCCCTTTCAACCTGCGGCGCTTGATGACATTGCGTCCTGCTTTCGTTGACATTCGCGCCAAGAAGCCGTGAGTCCTTTTTCGCTTGCGTTTGTTGGGTCTGTAGGTTCGTCCCTGCAACGATTTTGGCATCCGTCATCACCCCATGTCCAATGTTCTTTCTAACTTTGCAAAAACCCCGTTCTGGGAAGCCCAATTAACCTTTCAGGTGTTCGGCAATTATAGCGCTGTCGTGCCAAACTGAAAACGGTGACTGCCATGACCAAAGAGCAAATCCGCCAGATGGTGAAAGAGCGAATAGAGGCGTTACCTTCCGATGAACGGTTTCGGCTCACACAGATAATTTTGCAGAGAGCCAGGGCTTTCCTTTTAACGACGAGCGCTCAACTTGCCGCGTTTTACATGCCGATTTCTGACGAGATTGATGTTGTGCCCTTAATTCGTTGGTGGCAACAACGAGGCTTGCATGTGGCTTTGCCTCGGACTTTAACTCAGGAGAAGCGACTGGAATTCAGGCGGGTGAGCAGGTTGGAAATAGATTTGCAGTTAGGAGCATTCGGGATTTTGGAGCCCAAATCCTCTTGCCCATTAGTGAACCCTGAGGAGATTGATCTCATCATCGTCCCGGGAAGAGCCTTTGATGAGTGCTGTAACCGCTTGGGGCGCGGATTAGGCTATTATGACCGATTCCTTAAAAACTTGCCGGCGCGAACTTTGAGAGTTGCTTTGGCGTTTGAGTTCCAAATTGTGAAACGAATTCCAACAAAGCCAAATGATGTCCCGATGGATGTTGTCATCACCGAGAGACGAACGCTTTTCCGTCCCAAATAAACCGAAGCGTAAGGAGGGAAAAGAGATGCCCAGAATTGGATGGGGACCTGTCAGGTTGCTTGCACCAATGCTCTCTGAGGGCAAACCGACGCTTTCGGAACTGTTCGCTATGGCGAAAGGTTTCGGCGTTGACACTATTGAGTTGCATCATGCAATGCTTCCTGCCTATGACCGACGGACCCTTGATGAAGTTGCAATTTCTCTCCATCGCTACGGCTTAAGATTGTCTATGCTCACTTGTGCCCCAGATTTCACCCATCCCGACCCAGACGAAAGGGAAAGTCAACTTGACGACATGAAGACGAAAGTTGTAGTGGCTTGGGTTTTGGGCGCAGAAGGAGTTCGCGTCACTGTTGGATGCGCTCACGAGGAAGTTTCAAGGGAGCAGGGCATCAATTGGGCTGTTGAAATGCTGTTCCGCCTCGCCGAATTTGCTCACCCAAGAGGCATCAAATTGGGTTTGGAAAACCACTACAAAGACCGATTGTGGGAATTGCCCGATTTCGCTTTTGACCCAGATGTCTTTTTGGAGGTCGCTGATAGGTTGAAAGGAACGCCTGTCGGAATCAATTTTGATTGCGCCAACCCCTTGATGGTCAATCGTGACCCAATCCCCATCTTAAAGGCTGTAGCCGACCGAGTTTGGCATGTCCATGTCTCCGACAGGAAAGTGGGCGAGTATGCTCACAGGGTTTTGGGAGACGGCGATGTGCCCCTTGAAGCCATCTTCGCAGAACTGGCTAAGTTGGGCTTCAACGGTGTCATAAGCCTTGAAGATGGTCAAGCCTATGCAGGCGATGAAGGGACGAAGCGTTCGCTCGCTTTCCTGAGAGAACAAGTGTCGCGATATTGGGGACACTGACCATGCTCTTTTGCACTGCAAGTTTCACTGATACTTTTTGGGGCTAAAGCCTTGCATTGAGTTTCCACCACCGCTATAATTGAAACCGCCTTCAAGGTAACGAGACGGCTGCGGATGGGTGCCGGGAAGACCGGTGAAAATCCGGCGCTGTCGCGCAGCGGTGACCGGGGACGAAAGCCGCTGAGGGCTGTCGCCTTCAAACTTGTGACAGCCTGAAACGCCACTGGCGCCGAAAAGGCGCCGGGAAGGCGTGGCGAGTAGGGTGATCCGGGAGCCCGAAGACCGACCCATCTGCCCCCGTTGCTCGTTCGCCTCGCGGGCTGGGCGAAGGAGCGAAAAAGTTTGTCAAGGCACTGCCGATTCAATGCCCGCAACCTAAGATTTTGTGGGCATTGAATGTTCGGCATTGTCGCCCCTCTTTCGCCCTTCCCGCAAGCAAGGAGGAAAAATCGCTTGCGAGGAGGGATTTAGTCATGCGAAGGAAAAATTGCGATCGGAAGGGGTTCACACTCATTGAACTCCTCGTCGTTATTGCGATTGTCGCCATTCTGGCGGCAATCCTGTTCCCTGTGTTCAGCCGCGCCAGAGAAAAGGCAAGGCAAGCGTCTTGCGCATCAAACCTCAAGCAAATCGGTCTCGCTGGGCTTCAGTATGCCCAAGATTACGACGAACGCCTGTTTCCCGTCGCTTACAATGACTGGTCTCATTACTGGTGGGGCTATGTTAACCGAGCGCGGCAGACTGTTGATTTCTCTCGTGGTTTCCTTCAGCCTTACATGCGAAATGCTCAAATTAAAGCCTGTCCGACTTTCCGGGAGAACACTTATTTCGCTTACGGGCATTTGGGCTACGGCTACAACTACGCTTACCTTAGCCCCATGAACCCACCAACTTGGACGCCAATTGCTGTCTCTCTCTCGCAAATTGCCAACCCTGCCGAAACTGTTTGGATTGCCGATGCTGCCCAGTGGCGGACATGGGGAGCAGGTGCACCTGTCTTTGAGGGCACAGGTTTCCTTGAGCCACCGTCTTACTCCAACCCGACCTTTCACGGTCGTCACACCGAGGTCGGCAATGTCTTGTGGTGTGACGGTCATGTCAAGGTCTTCAAACCGGTTTTCCGAACCGACCAGTATTTCCAACCACACCGAGAGCGCCTGTTAGGCGATATTGACCGCGACGGCAATTTCCTGACAGACGAACTTTTTGACTTGCAGTGACCGCTAACTTGAGAAACGGGCTTGCAGTTCCGCGACATTTTTCGGGATGAGAGGCGGCGGGAGCGGGATTTTTTGCTGCAAAATTTTTTTGAAACGAAAGCGCAACTTTGGACTGTCTAACAAAACGGTGAAAGTCTAATGTGGCGATGGTTTCTCGTCGGCTTAGTGTTAGGCATTACCCTTGTTGCAGGTGGGGGTTGGTTATCATTCCGATGGTGGCAAAGCACCGACCGAGTTGCTTTTTGTGTTCGGGTTCAAGGCGTTGATATTGGTGGCTTAAAATCAACGGAAGCAATCCAAGTTCTCAGTCGCGCTTTCCCTGAAGACTCTTTCGCAGGGATAGTTGTGCCCATCATCTGTGAAAGGCAAATTGTTCGTAGGGTAAAGTTGAGGGAGTTGGGGATTAAGCCAGATTGGGGAAGAGCGATAGAGGTTGCCCTTAAAGTCGGGCGCCGACAATCCTTACTGGAAAGCCTGAGGGAATTCGTAACGGCATGGCAAGGCAGTGTCAACCTAACGATGCCTTGGCAGTGGGACGAGGAAAGCGCTAAAAGGCTCATAATGCAACTGGCACAAACTATCAACCGCCATCCCCAGCGGGCTCAAGTTGAGTTTGACGGCAAATTTATCCGCATTGTCCCTTCGCAGGAAGGGATTTGTGTTGATGTTGCTGAAACTTTGAAGGTTTGGCAGGAACGGTTAAGCGAAGGGCGATGGGAAAGTCTACCCATCGTTGCGAAGGTAGTCCGTCCAGAAGTGACAACTGAAGATGTCGCTGGCATTGACGGAGTTGTCGGACAAGTGACAACTTATTTCCGAACCAGTGAACGCAATCGGGCATACAACATTCGCCTTGCTGCGTCCCGTCTTGACCATGTTTTGGTTCGCCCAGGCGAGACGATTTCCTTCAATGAACTCGTTGGTCCAAGGACGCCAAAACGAGGTTTCCGCATGGCTCGGGTCCTCGTTCGTGGCGAGTTCACCCAAGACTTCGGCGGTGGAGTTTGTCAAGTAGCGGGAACTCTTTATCTGGCAGCGTTGCGCGCTGGGATGGAAGTAGTCTGCAGGCACCGTCACAGTCGCCCTGTCGGCTATTTGCCGCCTGGACTTGACGCAACCGTTAATTTTGGCTCGTTAGACCTAAAACTTTGCAACTCATTCCCAACACCCCTCTACCTTCGCACTTTTGTTAGAGGCAGCAGGCTAACGGTAATTGTTCTGGGCAAGCGGCAACCGAACAGGACTTATCGCATCGTCCGATACACTGAACGAATTAGTAAGTCAAGGGAAGAGCAAGTGCCAGATCAATCTTTGCCGATCGGGGTTCGCAAAGTGGTAAACAAAGGTAGTAGTGGCTACCGAGTTGAGGTTTGGCGATTGGTCATTGAGAATGGAGGAGTTGTCGTGAAGCGAGAACGCATAAGCACAGACCTCTACCCGCCCCAACCAAAACGAGTGAGGGTGGGAACGAGACAAATGACCATAAGTCCCCCTCCGCCAACGAACGAACAAGTCCACGATAACTTCCCACAACAAACTCCGGACGCAACTCAAGTCACTCAATAACGACGACCTCGTTCGTTGGGAAGAAGAAGTGAACGATGATGAGCAGGAAGAGGATGAAAGTGTTGCCTAAAATCATGCCGATGACGAAAGGCTTGAAGAAGTGCCACATCCTGATGCCGCCGAACCACATTACCAGAGCCTTCATGAGCCAGCCGAGGAACATGCTGAAGCCATATCTGTCACCGAACCAAGGAACAGCGCTACTCGCTGCATAACCTAATGGATGGAACGGCCACCAGAAAAATTGCCATCGCATCCAAGCAAGGAAGAGAGTAAAGATGGCGCCGCCAATCATGTGGAAGTATTGAGAGGTCTGAACCCTCAGGTCTTGCGCCAACCTGATTAGAAATTCGTTTGCCAGCCAACGAGGGTATCCTCTCGTCCACCAACCCATCTTCGGCACGGGCGTCATGTAAATGATGCGAATGCTGGTTGGGTGGCATGTCAAGACAGCAATGTATGCCGAAGCGAGCATCAGGTAGAAAACTTGACGCAAATTCAAGTTGGCTAACTGAGCGATTTTGAAGCCGTGAAGGGCTTGAGTGACTGAGCAAGCGGCGGAGTCGCCGAACTTTGAACTCACCATCGTTAACCCGACGACATTGCGGGCGCCAATTAATTCCTTGCCGAAAAGCCTCATGAACAAAACGCTCGGACCACCGTGAACAGGGTAAGGCGTCCAGAAAATGAACAGTCCAGATTCGCCAATCATTCTTGCTTGAACGGTCCGCCACATGTAGTGGACAGCAAAAAGCAAAATCGCCCAATGAAGGGCAACCCCCATCTTGACCGTCCAAGTAATGACAATCAAGACACAAATTGCCAGCAGGACAAGCATGTGCCGATAAGGTAACGCTTCCTCCTCACCACCTTTGCCCTCTCTCGCTTGTTGGAAGACATGGGCGAGGTATTTGCGAGCAATCCACATCTGCAGGAAGAAGAGCATGAACAGTCCGCCAATGCTTTGATGTTCCAGAGACGGCATGTGGTCAGTAAGCCCCATTGAAGCCGTTTTGGAGTTCGTTAGGTTGCAAGGGCGGCGTCGGTCCAAGGTGCGGGAATTTTTCGTGGGGCATGCTGCAACGCTTCGGCATCGCCCTAAAGGGTTAGCCGTCACCGCCACGCTTTGCTGACGGAAAATTGACCGATCCATACCTTTCGCCCATCCCGTTGACGGGTGCGGAAGATGCCGACCCGCCAGCCATATGGATGGCAAAGGAGCGCACCGAAACTTAATCGCCCTTTCTTAGCCACTTCCCCCTGCAACCGCACCAAATCCAACACAGCGAAGAAATCGCTCGCTCCTTCGGAGCGCTTCAAACGAGGCGTCAAGTGTCCCAAACTGTAAGAGAGGCTTAGCCACGCCGATGGCAAATCGCCCTGCCCAACTCCGACACTGACGACGAAGTAACTGGGCTTCGTTCGGTAACCGATGGCAGCAAACTCACTGCCGCCATCCCATTGACCGACGCTAACGCTCCAGTGACGATGGCGCAACGGCGCAACTTTCCATGCCACCGAAGTTTTGCGAGGGCGCAAAGATTGCAAGAGGGTGACCTCCAAAGGCAATCCCTCGCCACCCGTCACGCCCAACCAAAAGCGATGGTGGGGCGAACGGCTGAACGCCATCCCACCAAACCGAACCGTCGGGGCGATGGCGACAAAAGCGTCGGGCAAATCTACCGCTCCTGTCAACCCGATCAATGATGGTGTCGTGCTGTCAAGGGTGTAGCGCAGCATCGGCAACTCACTACCGTTGACTGTTGCGACCAAGCGGTGAACGCCGTCGTTGATCGTCCATCGGGCTTTGGTGGCGATAACGGTGGGGCGGTCACCCGCACAAATGCGACAACCTGCGATGGCTCCGTCGGGAATGGGCTGACCATCCACACGCAACCGCAACCCTTTGCGCTGGCGGGGCATCAGGCTGTTCAAGATGATGCTGACATGGGGCAAGGCAAAGATAACGCCGTCGGCTTTGGGATAGTGAATGAGCGAACCGTTTTGAGCCGCGCCCATCCCACCGACGGCGACAAAAATAAGGAAGCCAGCGATCCCTTTGGTGCTCATGACGCATCCCTCAAGGCAATTCAACGCTCAAAAAGCAACAAAGTTCCGTCGGCAGATGCACTTCAACGGTGTGCTCGTGCCATTCGCTCCCTTGTGCGTTGTCGTAAAGGGCGTGGTTGCAAGGGACAGGGATGGGAGGAGCGTGCCAAACACCGATGGCAAGACAAACGCCGATTGTCCCGTCGCTGAGAAACGCCCGAAAACTTTCGGGCGTCGGTTGGGGCGCAGGTGGGGCGACGACAAACACCGTCGGAACTTGCTCGCAGGGGACGATAATTTGCTCACCATCGTGGTGGGCACTCACCCACTCCACTTCTCGGACGCGCCGAACCCGCATCCGATTGCGAACGACCTCGCCGACCCGCAAAAAAGGCGTCGCCGAAGAAAAGTCGCTGACAATGCGTCCGAAGGGTGCGAAAGTTTCCACTGTCAATGGCTCGCACTTTAGGACGACTTGGCGCATCGCCATCACCTTTGCGTTAAGTTTTGGGAGCGCCAAAAATTTTGGGGCTGAAGGAGGCATCAGGATGAGTCGGCGGATGGAAATTCGCTGCGCTGTCATCGGCTATGGCGATGCTTTCAATATGGGGAAACACCACGCCACACAGATGGAACAGACGGGCTTGATGAAAGTCGTCGCCGTTTGTGATCTTGACCCACAGCGGTTGGAAGTCGCCAAAGCGGACTTCCCGAACATCCGCACCTACCAAAGCGTGGACGAAATGCTAACGCAGGAAGACTTTGACCTCGCCGTCATCGTCACGCCTCACAACACTCATGCCCCGCTGGCGCTGAAGTGCTTGAAGGCGGGCAAACATGTCATCGTGGAGAAGCCGATGTGCCTGACGGTGAAGGAAGCGACAGCGATGATTGAGACGGCAAGGCAAAAGGGCGTGATATTGACGGTCTACCACAACCACCATTGGGACGGCGATTTCATGGCGCTGTGGGACATCGTGCAAACTGGCGTCATCGGCAACATCTTCCGCGTGGAGATGTTCGGGGGCGGTTATCATAAGTCGGGCAATTGGTGGCGCTCCGACAAGTCGATTTCGGGCGGGTTGTTTTTACGATTGGGGCGCTCATTCCCTTTAGTGGTTGCTGCAACTTCTCCCCCACAAAATCCAAAGCGTCGTCGGGGCGTTTCACAAACTCAAGTGGCGCGAAGTCACCAACGAAGACCATGTGCAAGCCCTCATTCGGTTTGCCAACGGCGCCACCGCCGATGTGCAATTTTTCCACGCTGGCAGCCGCCATCAAGCCTCGTTGGTTCATCTTGGGCACTGACGGCGCTACCGTCAGCGAGCAAAACCGTTTTCGCTTCACCTTTTTCGTTCACGGCTATCGCGCTGAAACGACCGTGCCTTATCGGCAAAGTGCGTGGCACGATTTTTATTGCAATGTCGCCAAACACTTGCTGCACGGGGAAGAGTTGGTCATCAAGCCCGAACAGGTGCAGCGGGTCATCGCTATCATGGAATATGCCGAACGGTCGGCGCGACAAGGCGGCAAGGGGTTGGCGCTACCCTACGAAACTTGAAAGGGGCGACAGCGCATGTGGGCGATAGAGACGGACGGCTTGACGAAAATTTTTCGGTCGCTAGGACGCAAACCGATTGTCGCCCTCCAAGACCTCAACTTGAGAGTGCCCATCGGTATCGTCTTCGGTTTCCTCGGTCCAAACGGGGCAGGCAAGACGACGACACTGAATTTGCTCTTGGGTAACTTGCGCCCGACGCGTGGGACGGGACGCATCTTTGGTTACCCCATTGGCAACCCTGAAGTCCGTCGGCTCATCAGCTACTTGCCCGAAAAGTTCCAGTTCCACGACTTCCTGACCGCCGAAGAGTTTTTGGATTTTCACGCCCGCTTGCTCGGCTTGCCCAAGTTAGTTCGGCGACAACGCATTGATGCCGTGTTGGAATTTGTTGGTCTTCAAGAGCGCCGTCGTTCAAAGGTGCGGGAATTTTCGCGGGGCATGTTGCAACGCCTTGGCATAGCCCAAGCCCTGCTGAACGAGCCAAAGTTGGTCATCTTGGACGAGCCGACTTCTGCCTTAGACCCGTTGGGGCGTTGGGAGGTGCGCAACCTTATCCTGAGCCTCAAAGAGCAAGGCGTCACTGTCTTCCTCAACTCCCATCTGCTCAGCGAAGTAGAAATGACCTGCGACGCTGTCGCCATCCTCAACAAGGGGCGGCTGGTTTTTCAAGGGCGATTGGACGAGTTGTTGAGCGAACCGTTGGAGTTGGATATCCGCTTCCAAA
>Ga0185307_1001036_pt1 | contig 16202 bp, 16 predicted proteins | sample LHCtaG_FD_128010 | JGI IMG/M metagenome (GOLD analysis project Ga0185307, IMG submission 128010) | Hot spring microbial communities from Little Hot Creek, USA to study Microbial Dark Matter (Phase II) - LHC4sed_matched (SPADES... | ecosystem: Environmental > Aquatic > Thermal springs > Hot... | reverse complement strand
GTTCGCCTTCTTCTATGGGTCCTTTTATCCCTTTAACCTTTATAGATAAGCCTGGTGCAATCTGCTTCAAGTCTGGAGCTTTTTCTTTTATGCGTTTCTCCATTTTCTTCACTGCTTTTTCGAAGTCTCTTCCCAAGTATGTGTCGAAAACGGCAAACTTCTTTCCAGTCAGCGGCAGTTCACCAAACCTGTCGATAAAGCCCTTAATGCCTCGTGTTGGGCTGCCCACGTGATTCGGAGAACCAATTAAAATTACATCGTATTCAGCTATTCTTTTTGCATCGCCTAGTTCTTTCAGTTCTTTGAGGGAAAACTCCACCCCGCCAACTTCTTTTATTCCTTCGATAATGGATTCTGCCACGCGTTTAGTGTTGCCATAACGCGACTCATAAACCACAATTACTTTTGCCATTACAACCGATTCCCACAGAAACTTCTCTAATCATAGTTTTAAGACTTGCGGATGCGCCAGACCATGTTTAAGCATCTTGTCAAATAATCCTCGAGTCTAACTATCGGGGCTAAGGCAAAGCTGGTAGGTGACTAACGACAGTTTTTTGCCCCATGGGGCTTCTATAGTCGCCTCTTTTATCTGTTTGAAGCCGTTTTTCTCGTAGAATCGCCTTGCATGATTTTCCTCTTTCCCAGCGTTTGCGATGATCTTTTTTACTCCTTTTTGTTTCTGATCGGCTAGGACTTCGTGTAGCAATCGTGTTCCAACACCTTTCCTTGCGTGTTGTGGGAAAATTATAATGCGGTCTAACTCCGCTGTGCTTGCATCCCGCTCTACTATTTGAGCGAAACCTATAATTTCGTTGTCTTTAAGCGCCAGGTAAAAAGTTGATTTTCCAGTGGCAAATGCCTTCAATAATGTTTCTTCTGCAAAGGCTTTTTTAGCGTAATCTTCGGGGATTCCGAATTTGGCAACATTGTCCTTATAAACTTGGCTATTTTTATCCTCTAAAAGGGACAAGAGCTTTTTAGATAGGATTCGAATGTCTTCGCGGCTTGCTTTTTTGACGGCAACCAAATTTTCAAACTCCAGTTGGTGAAATGGCAAAAACATAAAGATGCTAACATCTATTTAAGTCATAAAGGCCTAACAAGGGAATTAGCCATACATTAGAGGATGCAGTATCCATGAGTTTAAAAGTGGTTTTCCTGGGGACGGCTGGAAGCGCTCCAACTCCTAAAAGAAGTTTGCCAGCTATTTTGGTGAAGCGTAAGGGTGAACAGTTGCTTTTTGATTGTGGTGAGGGTGTGCAGAGGCAAATGGTGATGGCTGGCGCAAGCTTCCATAAGACGACAAAAGTTTTCATAACCCACATGCACGGCGACCATGTTTTAGGCTTGCCGGGGCTTATGCAAACCATGGCGCTTCACGGCCGAGAAAAACCTTTAGAAGTTTATGGACCGCCCGAAATCAAAAGGTTCGTTGATTGTATAAGGGAGACTGTGCAGTTTGGCCTAACTTTCTCAATAGAAATCCACGAAATCTGCGAGGCGGGGGTTGTGTGTGAAACGCAGGAATACACTGTTCAAGCGGTTTGGGCAAACCATGTGACGCCAAGCTTAGCCTACGCCTTAGTGGAGAAACCTCGCCCTGGAAAGTTTTATACTGAAAAAGCTAAAACCCTAGGGGTTCCAGAAGGCCCATTGTGGGGGCAGCTGCAAAGAGGAAAAGCCGTTCGGCTTTCAGATGGCCGGATAGTAAAACCCGAAGATGTTTTGGGGCCGCCTCGCCGTGGAAGAAAAATTGTTTACACTGGTGATACTAGACCCTTTGAAGGCTTAGCTGAGTTTGCAGCCGGTGCAGACTTGCTTATTCACGATGCCACTTTAGGCGATGAGTTGGCTGACAGAGCTGCTGAAGACGGCCATTCGACTCCAAGCCAGGCAGCTGAAACGGCAAAAAGGGCTGGGGTGAAGAAGCTTGTTTTAACCCATATTAGTGCGAGGTATGAAGACGCGTCCATTCTTTTGGAGCAAGCCTGCAGAATATTCAAAAATACCCTTGTGGCTGAAGATTTATTGGAGGTTGAGGTTCCCTTTTTAGGTGAGTAAAGCCTTAAGCCTTTCAACGCTTTCTTGAACATGTTCCATGGATTCAACAACAACAGTTTTTGCGTAGGAAATCTCCTTCAAAAGTTCAGCAAACCTTTTCCAGTCCACTGTTCCACGGCCTACGCCTAAATGTTCGTCTTCCTTTCCACCGTTATCGTGGGCGTGGATGTGCACAATTTTGTTTGGGAAAGTTCTTAGGAAAAGCTCAATCTGCCCGTTAAGGTTGGCGTGGCCCACGTCTAGGGCTAAACCGATGTTTGAATTCACTTCGCTGTAAAATCTTTTGAAGTGCTCCACGCTTTTCATTAAGAAGGGGTATGGTTCGGGAACGTTTTCTATGGCTATTCTAACACCATGTTTTTCCGCAATCTTGGCAAGTGTCTCGGCAGTTTTACAGTTCTGAATCCAGTCAGCTTCTGGATAAAACATGCTTATGCCAGTTTTAAGCCCTGGATGGAAAACCCAAACATCAGCCTCCAGAAAACCCGCAAACTGTATGGATTTCTCTAACCGTTTAACCATAGCCTTCAAAAGGCATCTGGAGGGGGAAGCAATGTTTATGTCTGCAAAAGGCGCGTGAACCGAAAAACGTATGCCACGTGTTTTCGCTATCCCTTTGAGTTTCAAGGCTCTTTTCCTATTTAAAGCATGAAAACCTTCGTCCACTATTTCAATGTGGCTAACGGCGATTTCTGCCAAGTGTGAGGTCATTCTTTCGAAGGATTCACCCAAACAATAAAGCATTGAAACGCCAATCTGTATTTTGCCCAATCGTTCACCTTCGTTCGATTATGCAAGTTTCCACTAAACAGTTGCGGAGCTTTTAAGGTTTAGTTATGCTAAAGATTTACACTAAACAATGTTTTTAGCGTTTAGAGACCCAACACTATTTGTAGCAGCTTACACGCGGCCTTAAACCAATTTCCAGAGGGCAGTAAATGTCTGAGCAGACCTTTAAACCCCTAAACATAGGAAGATTCATGTTTTTCGGTGGAAACCAGAAAATTTACGGTCTAGCTATAGAATCGAAAGTGGAGCAAGGAAACCTTAGAAAACTTGCTGAGTTGGCAGATAACCTCGGCATAATAATCCGTTACATACAATTTTCCATGGAAGAAACCTTTAAACCCACGATAAACGCCATAGCCTTTCTAGACTTCTCAAAGGCAAAAGCGACGCCAAAAGAAGCCCTAGAAATTCTTAAGAACAATTGTGACTTTGTTGAAAACGCAAAGATTGTGAAGCCCCAAGTAAACGGCGTCATCTTCGACGACTATTTCTTCCCACTAATTATTGCTGAGGAAAGGGCTGTTGTCTTTAGGAAAAGCGTATACGAAGCCCTCTTTAAAGGCGTCAAGGAAAAATTTGGGACAGCCGGCGAAGCCATGCTTTATTATCAAGGATTTAGCATAGGTGCAGAAATCTACGACTACTATGTCAAGATGGCGAAACCCGGAGACTTTGAAGAATTAGGCGTGGTGGCTAAGGCTATAAACATGACCTCCGGTTGGGGTGTAATTGAGTATGTGGACGTGAACTTGAAGAAAGGGTATGCTAAACTGAGAATATACAAAAACTTTGAATGTGAATTAAGTAGCAACAAGAAGAAACCTCAAAGCCACTTTTACAGAGGCGCCATCGCTGGAGTGTTCTCCAGAGTGTTCAAGAAAGATGTAAACGTTAAAGAGATAAAATGCATCGCCATGGGAGACCCTTACTGCGAATTTGAAATAAAAGCTAAATAAAAACTTTTTAACACGGCTTACAACAATGTTCTCGTTCTTTTAGGACTGAATCTTTATACCTTTAACCTTGAACTATTTAATTTGGGAAAATTATGGTTGAGGAAAACGCCATAGTAGAGTTTCTCAAAACCAAGGAGGGTGGAGCCTCCCTCGGCGAGATTGCTGAGGGTTTGAGTATCCCAAAGTATGGGCCAAACTCCGCTTATGCACTCTTGCAATCTCTCAAAAACAAGGGTGTTGTGGAACGCCGGGGCGAGTTGTGGACGCTTACTGAAGAAGCGAAGGCTAAGTTTGCTGAAAAACCAAAACTTCAGCCAACAGCGGCGCCGTCGGAGCCCGTTGAGGAGGCGAAACCGAAGATAGAGGCAGCCGCTGCTGTTGCTGGCCCTCCAGAAATTGAAAGTTTGATTAGGGCTATGGCGCAAACGTTGGCGGAGGCCATGAAAGCTGCAAGGGCGCCGACAGACGAGTGGGAATTGGCAACAAAACCTATGACAACGGAAATCCACGAAGGAAAGGAGCGTCTTGAAGCTTTTGTGCTGCGGCCGGATGCGGCTGTTGAAGCCAAAAAGCCCTTGCTTGGCTTTCCAACAGGGACTTTTCTAGACCACTTGTTTTTGACGCCGGAAGGAAAGCCTTTGGGCGGCATTCCAATTTGTGGACAGTTCGCCATAACCGGTTTGCCCGGCGCCGGAAAATCAATTCTTGTTGAGGAAATAGCCGTCAGAGCGGCAGCCTCTGGTAGGAAAGTTCTTTATGCCACGGCTGAGGACACTTGGAAGAGCGCCACACCCCGTTTTGATTTGCAGTCTAGACTTAAACAGAAAGCCGACATTCTCGGCTTGGATTGGGAGAAAATCCGCCAAAACCTTTTCGTTTTGGACACTGTGGCTTATCCGGAGCTCCGCGACTGGAACACCTTCGCCGAAACCTACCGTTATGTCGCTGAAAAAGAGAAAATTGAACTGGCAATAATTGACTCTGTGACGGTGCTTGAATCTTACCGCGGAGCATTAAAATATCGAGTTATGGAGCTTGCCCGCTACAATCAAGTGCACGGTATAACAGCCCTCTATGTGAACCAACGCAGCTCCGAGGTTTGGGACAGCTACGACATGGCTGGAGGCATAGGTTTAGCCCACAACTTGGACGGGACAATAATAGTGGACTATGGGCGGGTTTACTGGCAAGACCAACAAATAGATTTAGGCGTTGATAGAGGCGAGTTCGTCCGAATAGCCCGTGTGTTGGACTGTAGGATGTGCAACTTTGAACGTCGAAGGATACGTGTAGACATAACAAGCGACGGCTTCTTGAGGGCTTTAGGGCCGCTTCCTAAAACAGCGGAAACCGAAACAAAATAATCCCTTTTTAGTGGCAGGAAATGTCGATAGTTAAGCCTCCGACACTTAAAGAGCTGATTGAAGTTTACGGTTCGCCGAAAGAAGCCATCTTAAAACTTATTGAGGCCGGCTTATCTCCTGAACAAATCGAGTGGCGGACAGGCATACCATACTATTTGATACGCCTCTACATGGAGGGTATACAGCCCAAAAAAGACATGCTCTTCGCAAAGATTGTTGAGGTCTATGAGCGTTTGGCTGTTCTCCGCAGCAAAAAGGGGAAAGAAACTGAACTCGCCAAATTCTTCCAAAATCCCGCCCTTCCATTAGAGGTTAAGGCACGCTTCGCTCTTGGAGCAATCACCGACGAAAGCCTAAAAGTTGGACCGGGACTAATTGAAAGAAGCTTGAGCTTAGCCACCGGGGCAGCTTTAAGGGAAGTTAAAAAGCTCATGATTGACTATGGCGAACACGGTGAGGTGGCGTATCTTCTAAAAAAGCCTTCCGATCCAACACTGTCGGTGAACGAGGTTTATGAGGCTATTCGGTTTCTGCCAAAACTTAAAGGCGTTAAAGAACGGGAGCTTTACGTTTCCAGTCTTCTGCGAGTCAGCACACCCCTAGAAGCGAAATACATTGTCCGGTTTCTTTTGGGCGACTTGAAACTCGGCTATTATGCAAGCACAGTTATGCGGGCGGCGGCCAAAGCCTACCAAGTTCCAATAGAACTTATCCAAAACGCTTGCGCTATCATGGGCTTGGCGGAGGGTATAAGCCTAGCTTCTGAAGGTTTACTTAAGCTTGCAGAGGTGAAAATGCGTCCCGGCCAGTTTATCAAACCCCAGCTGGCGCATCTATACGAGCCAGACAAAGTTGTTTACCCTGTTAGGGCCGAATACAAGATTGACGGCAGCCGTCTCCAAGTGCACAAGTGGGGCACCCAGATATGGCTTTTCTCAAGACGTGGTGTAGAAAAGTCACAGACGCTGCCGGAAGTTGTGGAGATAGCTAAAACTTTTAGGGCTCAAAGCTGCATTGTGGACGGTGAAGTTTTCGCTGTAGATCAGAATGGCAACCCTTTACCCTTCCAAGTCATGCTTGAAAGAACTGTTCCTCGAGAACTCACGCCTAAAGAGCTTGCCGAAAGAATGGCTAAAGTGCGGGTGACCTACAGAGCCTTCGATATCCTTTTCCTAAACGGTAAAGAGCTCACTGGCTTGCCGCTTATCGAGAGACGCAAATATCTTTTGGGGGTTGTTCCCCCGGAGTTTTTGGCTGAAGGCATAGAATGCCAAAACGAGGTTGAGCTTATGCGCTTTTACGACGAAGCCCTAAAGAAGGGCTATGAGGGTATAGTGGTTAAAAATTTGAATTCGCCCTACGAGATTGGACAGCGCACTTATACTTGGCTTAAACTGAAACCGGAACGCGACACCATAGACTGCACAATAGTCAAAGCCCTATACGGAAAGGGACGCCGCGCGGGGCTATACTCTTCGTTTTTGTTGGCAGTACGCGACCCCAAAGAGCGGAAACTTTACACCATCGGGAAAGTTTCAAACATGCCGGAACAAACCATGGACGCTTTGGCGGCAATTATTGAGAAGACGAAAACAAGCGAAGATGATGAGGGCGTATTTGTAAAACCGTCAGTAGTTGTTGAAGTAACATACCAAGAGATTCAGGAAACCGACGAGTACACAAGCGGCTACGCATTAAGGGTGCCGAAAATAGTGCGGTTCAGAACAGACAAAACGGTGGAGGAAATAGACACCATCGAGAAGCTTAGGAAGCTATATGAATTGCAGTATGAACGCTTTCCATTCCAGTCTATTTAGGGACAATTTGTTAGGTTTCTCTCCACTTCGCTTTAAACACTACGAGTAAAACGGCAAGTGCCAACGTAACCAAAAGGACAAGCCAACGAACTATGAGTGTTTCTTGTGAAAAAGCGGCAAGCCCAGCGTAGGCCCTTATCAGTCCAGCGGCGTTGGAAGTTGGGAACAAAATGGCTATCCAGCTTAAACCACCAAGCAACTCTTCGGGATAATAGACTGGTGGAATGAAAACCAAGCCTACGCCAAGAATGTTGGAGAGACTGTTCAACGTGTATATGCTCGCCCTCCGCATGTAAGTGGATATGACGAATCCCAAAGCGCTCAAAACAGCCCAACACAAAAGAAGAACCACAATTGCACATGCAACTGCGTTGACGGGCAAGTAGCCAAGCCAAAGCGCCAGCGCTATGAAGAATGCAACGCCTGGAGAAGCAAATAACAGAGGGGCCAGGGCTGACCCCATCATATAAGAGATTGGGTGAACCGGCATGGCAACAATCATCTCCCTAATTTTCAAGTATCTATCGTAGGTTATGTCTTGGATGGCTGAGACTATTCCAATGAATCCTACAGTTGATATCATGGCGCCCACTAACCCGTAGCTGATTTGGCCTCCGAAGATCAGCATGAAGAAGAGGGGCAAGCCGCTGAATAAACCCATAATTATCAAGATTAAAGGCTGCCTTTTTAGGTCTGGGACAGCTTTCAGCTCGGCGATTATCAAGGCGTCTCTAACCATTTTTCTGAATCTCATTAAGTTCTCCACCTCCAACAAGCTTTACAAACACGTCTTCAAGCGTGATGGGTGCCGCTTCCGCCTTAAGCCCACTTTTCAAGGCTTTTTTGACAAGCTCTATAGCTTCATCTCCGTTGTCCACGTAAATCACTCGTTTGCTTCCAAAATTCATTGAAGAATGGTTGTTGGCGAATTTCTCCAAAAACCTCGGATCACCGTCCACCACAACCCTAAACTTCTCTTCCACTAGGCTTTTAATTTCCTCAACTGTTCCTTGGGCAACCAGCTGGCCCTTGTTGATTATGGCAAGTCTATCTGAGACCATTTCAGCCTCCTCCATTATGTGAGTTGTCAAAAGAATCGTTTTGCCCTGTTCGACCATTTCCCTCAAAACAGCCCAGACCTTCCTTCGGGCTACAGCGTCTAAACCGCTTGTAGGCTCATCCAACATTAACACTTCAGCGTCTGAAGCCAAAGCCGATGCAATTATCGCCCGCTTTTTCTCGCCGCCGGAAAGCGTGACGCATGTGCGGTTTCGCAAATCCCACAGCTCCACAGCCTTTAGGGCTTTTTCAGCCATTTCCTTGGCTTTCTGTTTTGCCATGCCGCGAAGCAGAGAAAAATAGTAGCAGTATTCCCAAGGCGTAAAATTGCCGTAGGTGGCGACATCCTGCGGCACGACTGATACGTGTTCCCGCACCTTCTCAGCTTCGTCTATAACATCAAACCCTAAAACATAAGCCTCGCCGCTTGTTGGCAATAACTGCGTGGAAATAATTCTTAAAAAAGTGGTTTTACCAGCACCGTTAGGTCCTAGCAACGTGAAAAGTTCGCCTTCCTCAACGGATAAGCTGACGCTTTTCAACGCTTCAATGTTTTCTTTGCCATAATACACTTTGACAAGATTTAAGGACTTCACTGCCTCCAAAGTCTAAACCTCATTTCACGCTACTAAACAACCGCGGAGCATCTTGTTAAGGGTTATGGACAAAAGTGATCAAGAATCTGGCCACATAGTTTTGTTAGAAAATTCTTCGAAACGGGGTTGGCTGATGGATTAACCCCATGTCCGCCGTGGTTTTGCTCTGCTGACTTCGTATTCCCATGGCTATTTCTATGAACTCTCTTACTGTTTGATTCGCAAAACCCCATGTTGGCATTCCATACCTCAAACCTGTGCAGGTTGAATCTGCATAAACATAGAGGACTTTGCCAAGATACGAGTAGGCGGCTTCTCTTGCATATCCATATTTTGGTGTGGTTAATATTTTGAATGGCCATAGTTTGCATGCTGTGGGTTTCATGTGTTGCAGTCCGCAAAGGTGTATGTTTGAAAGTCTGTATAGGAATATGCATGAGCCGTCGCTTTTCCGCTTTAGATAAAGCTTGTTTAGGCCTGTGGCAGTTGTCTCTACACCGTAGTTTTTGACTATGTTAAGCCATTCTTGAAAGTTTAGCACGACACTGTAGGCTTTGCAGCACAACCCACACATGTTGCATTGCCAGTCTGCAATGTATCTCCACGGGACAAACAGCATATTCCACAGACACCAGTGCTTCCTTTTCTAAGTTTTGTGAAAAGGAGCGTTCATTAAAAGTTTATTTTTCCTTATCCGTTGTACAGAATGTTTTAAGCTTTTCCACCGCGCCTTGCGGGATGGGCACAGCCTTCAAAGTGTGCCTGTTTACGGCGACGGCCACTATGTAACCGTTTGCTAGTAGCTCCGATGTTTTCTTGTTGTAGATTTTGAAACAGTATTTTACAGATTTCTCCTTTAACTCTTCCACATTAAGTTCTATTTCGAGAAGGTCGTTGAATTTTGCAGGCTTTTTGTACTGGCAGAAGGCTTCAACCCTTGGCAGTATCACGTCTTCAGCTCCAAGCCAGTTTATCAGTCCTATGTGCTCGTAAAATTCTTCTTCAGCTCTTTCAAAAAACTTGAAAAAGTTTGAGAAGTGGACTATTTGGGCAGCGTCTGTGTCAGCCCAAGAAACCCTATACAAGGTTTTAAAGGACGGCAAAGGTTTCACGGCTTTGAACTGGTTTCGCTTAAAGCTTCTTGTATAGGTATAAGGTGTGGGATGGATAGCCAAGCTTCGGGTTTTCGCAGAAATTCTCAACTTTGACCGGTCTCCATCCCACAATTTCGTAATCGTGGGACACCACACGGGCGCCGGACTTAAGCTCCGCCTCAAGCTTGGGTTTAATTTTCTCATTTGCACTTGTAGTCAAATAGAGGAAAACAACATCAGCTGATGAAAGGTCTACATTGAACATGTCGCCGTTAACTATTGTTACTCTGTCTTGGAGGCCTTCTTCATAAACGCTGCTTAGGGCTCTTTTTGCAAGATCTTCGCGAAGCTCAACGCCGATGGCTCTTGCCCCAAACTCTTTTGCCGCCATTATCACTGTTCTTCCGTCCCCAGCGCCTAGGTCAAAGAAAACTTCACCGGGTTTCAACTGTGCCAGAATAAGCATTTGGCGGACAACTGGGAGGGGGGTTGGAACGTAGGGGGCTATGAACAGTTTAGACGCCTCCCTTCTAGGATTTAGCAGTGCTTCGTCTCCATTTTAAAATTTTCTGGTCTACGCTACATAAGTTGCCTTTTTGGGCGTCGGCCTTCTAGACTCTCCACACTTCATGGCGCTTTGGGCGCACAGTTCCAAGTATTTCGCTTCGTCTCCAGCGCCCACGGCCTCGGCAGCCTTGCGGCAAAGTTCGCTTGGCTCTTCGCAGCCTTCTTCCTTGCAGAGGCCCGAAATGTAGAGACAGATGTCATGCACGTCTTTTGGTTCGAGAACCGCTCTGTTCGTGCGGATTATGAGGCAGAGCTCCCTCGCCAAGACACAGTTCTTAACATATTTTATTCTGTTTAAGACTTCTTCGCGGAGTTTTTTTCTGCTTATCTCCAAACTCTTATCTCCACACTTTTAGAGCCGCTTGCTCACCCAGATTAACGTGGTCTCCCATTTAAAAGTTGTTGTAAGTCTTAGATGGGCTTCTTACCAGAACCTTTTGCTTATAGCTTTGCGTTCCGCCTCCAAAACAAGCTCATAAAACTTATCGTCAAGACGTGAATCTCTTTCCAAAACCTCTTTGACATCTGAAGGCTGAACCTTCCTGGCACAGAGAGCCACCGCAGCGGCTTTCCCATACTTTTCTATTAGACGGGCTGTTTGGACGGCTTGTCTCCGCAGTTTCTCTTCGCTTTTTGTCAGTTTTTCGCCTTTTTTCTCGATTAACGGCAAGACCTTCTCTTCCTCCTCTTTAAGCATCCCGATGGCTCCTGAACCGCATTTCGGACATTTTGGCTTTGCCGGCAAGTCTTTGACACGTATCATGTCAGCATAGCTCCAACAGTTTGTGCAAACAAAAACACAAGTCTCATTAAGCAGCCTTGCTTTAGCGGATTCCACAAGCACGGCGCGCATGCGCTCGGGCGGAATCAGATCCGTCTTCATGCTTACCCGTTCAATGCCAACCCTCGCAACTGGCGTGGCTGTTCCGCCAGTTTCAACTTTCTCGACTACGATTTCGCCGTTGCGAATTCTCTCCAGAACATGTACAAGTTTTTCAACGTCCAAGTCTTTTAGGAAAACCTCTTTTAGGGCTTCTTCAAAGATTGGAGTTCCCTCAAAGCTTTTGAGAAGCCTTTGAAGGCTTACATTGCTGAAGTCCGCCCATTTTTCTAAAGCTCCGAAACGCCTCGCCACATGGATCATACGCCTCTTAAAAAGCCCCGTTTTTACGGTGGCTCTTGTTAGGCTGTCTCTGACTGTTTGCCCATCCATCAACGCCATTTCGCCAAACAACCCAACTATTTGGTCTGCCGTGGCCGCGCCCATGGTTTGTATGAATATGCGATATGGGTCATGTTGGACGACAACGCCGTAGCCAATCCTTTCAGAAAGAATCTGCCCAATAAGCTGGGCTAAAGCCCTATTAGTTAAAGAGCCGAAATGAGCGTGAACTATCACAAAATCCTCCCAGTCCTCAACCAGTATCCGCCTATCAGTTGGAACAGGCAGTCCAGCAGAAACCTGCTCAACCGTTTCAGCCAAAGCATCCAAAATGGTCTCTTTGTCGGCGGGATACTGCTCGCTAAGCTTTGCGGCAACCTCTTCCGGCGGGACGCCCTTGCATATTTGTTCTTCAACAAATCCTCTGATGGCGCCGACTTCTTGCGCTACTTCGAAGGGCACCGGGATTTCTTCGCCTATCCAGCTTGGAATAGCTCCCGTTGGGTCGTCTACGGGTTTAACGTAAACCTTGTCGCCCGAAATGTAGATGATTCGCCATGGGCTTCCGCGGATGATGAATTTTATGCCCGGTTTGCCGTACTCCGCCATGAAGGCTTCGTCCAAAATGCCCACAGCTGAGTCCGTTGTTTCGTCCACCACGAGATACTGTTTCTCCTCTGGAATCATGGATAAATTGTCAAAGTAATACTCAAAGAGAGCCTTTGTCCTTTTCGGTTTTAGCACAACTTTGTCTTCGAAGGAAACCCATGCCAGCCTTGGGAAACGGTCATGCATGTACCGCAGAATCTTCTCTAAATCCTCCATAGTTAAGTCTGCGTAGGGGTAGGCTTTCCTAAACATTTCAAGAATCTCGCCGAACTCAAGCCTTTTCTGTTTTAAGAGCAAACCGGCAATTTGGTGGGTCAAAGCGTCGTAGGGTTTCGGCGGAATTTCAACGGGCTCCAAATCCTCCCGCAGGGCGCGTCTAGCTATGGCCATAGCTTCAAGCGTGTCATCTGAGTCCATGGTGACTATTATTCCTTGAGCTATGTGGCCTATTCTGTGGCCGCTTCTGCCAACCCTTTGGATTAGCCTCGTTACTTGACGGGGGCTCATGTACTGGATGACTAGGTCTATGCGGCCCACGTCTATGCCTAGTTCAAGGCTGCTTGTGCAGACAAGCCCTTTCAACTCGCCGTTTTTTAAGCCCCTTTCGGCGGCTATGCGGGAAGGCTTAGCCAAAGAACCGTGATGTATAGAGACTGGGAAGTCTATGTCCCAAACCTTGAAGCGGCTTGCCAAAACCTCTGAAATGGCTCGCGTGTTCGTGAAAAGAAGCACTGACTGGTGGCGGTCTATGTAGTCGCGGATAACCCTAAGCCTCGCCGCCACCTCCGGATGCGTGTAGAGCCTTTCAGCCAACTCGAAGTCTTCCGGTTTGGGCTTCGGAAATAGAATCTTTAAGCGCATTTTTCTGGCAACTGGAACTCGCACAATCTCTACAGGGCGGCCGTTTCCAACGAGGAACTGGGCGACTTTTTCCGGGCTGCCTATGGTGGCTGAAAGCCCTATTATTTGGAAATCTCTTCCAACTATGGCGCGTAGCCTTTCAAGGCTTAAGGCAAGCTGGCTTCCCCGTTTGCTATCAGCCATCTCATGCACTTCGTCGACTATAACCCAGCGTACATGCTGAAGGTGCTGCCGCATAACCCAACCAACCAAAATAGCCTGCAAGGTTTCAGGGGTTGTTATTAAAATGTCGGGTGGGCTTCGGGCTTGCCTTGCGCGTTCGCTGTTTTCTGTGTCGCCGTGCCTAACCGCCAACTTAATGTCGAGGTTGTTGCACCACCATTCGAGGCGTTCCAGCATATCGCGGTTCAAAGCCCGCAAAGGCGTGATATAAAGCACTTTAATGCCCGGAGGTTGAGGTTCCTGCAGAAGCATGCTTAAAACGGGCAGGAAGGCGGCTTCCGTCTTGCCAGTAGCCGTCGGCGAAATAAGCAAGACATTTTTCCCCTCAAGCACCAGCGGAATAGTTTTTTCTTGCGGCTCTGTCGGCTTTGAGAATCCCCTCTGCTCAATCAACCGCCGAACAGGCTTTACTAGAAGGTCAAAAGCATTTTTTGGCTGTTCTTTCAAGACGCTGTTAACCTCAAATGCTGATAGAATAGCATGAAGCCAAAGGTAAAAGCATTTTGCACCCTAGCAGATGTTTTAATCAAACATAAATATGTTGATGGCTAATTTCAAACAGAGTCAGCAGCGGAAAAGGTGTAAGATTATGAACGAGACGATTGAAGTTATAAAACGTAGAAGGAGCATACGAAAGTTTAAGCCGGAACAAATACCCGACGCGTACCTCCAAGAGATTTTAGAATGCGCTATACTCGCGCCGAACGCGCGGAACCAGCAGAAATGGCACTTCACAATCATTCAAAACAAGGAAATGCTAAACAAAATGGCGAACATCATGAAGGAGGGCATGCTAGAATCCGGCATAAACTTTCTAGTGCAGAGGGCAAAAGACCCAAACTTCAACCCCTTCTGGAACGCCCCAACGGTAGTCCTAATTACGGCGGATAAGACGGCTCGCTTCGCCGAAATAGACTGCGCCCTAGCCGCCGAAAACATCCTAATAGCGGCTGAATCTCTGGGATTAGGCTCAATCATAATGACATCCACAGAACTCCTGTTCAAGTCGGAGAAAGGCGAACAACTGAAAAAAGAGTTAGGCGTCCCAGAAGGCTATGAACACGTATGCGTGGTTGCACTAGGATACAAGGATGAAAATCCGCCGCCGAAGCCGAGAAGAAAAGATGTAATTAACTACATAAGATAACTGATCAAATTAAGCGTTGCAGTAATCATAAAATTAATAGCCCCCCTCTAAAGTTTCTCGTCCAGCAACTTTTTCTTTGCTTTCTCGTACTCCTCTCTTGTTATCGCTCCGGAATCAAGCAGTCTTTTAAGTCTCTCAAGCTGGTCAACGATGGTTTCTGTGGCGGCTGCTGAGGGCTGCTGAGGAGGCGGTGTTGGAGACGCTGTTTTTTCAGCTATCTTTTCCACGGAAGCTGCTATTTTTTGTTGTTGGAAGACTTCTCGCCACTCGGTTAACTTGCCCATTAAAATTTCCCGTGCTTTCGCTGGTTCTAGGATGTCCCAGAACATGTTGCCTCCGCCCTTAACAATAGTGGGTGCTGCGGCTCCACCTCCAACCATCACGCCTCTTCCAACGGCTGCCCCTCCGCCTACATATCCAACTTCAAGCCCAGTGGTTGTTGTGAACACCAGCGAGCCGCAGTTGAACATTCTTGCCAGAAGCCCTTGCATCACGTGGACGTCTCTAATCTGGTCGAAAGTTATTTCCCTAGTGTAGCTTCCGAAAAACCAAGACTTTTCTATGCGGACAGACTTGTCAGTTATAAAGTACGTGTAGGCGTTCTTGTTGAAATAGTAGAGCAGAAAGAAGACAAGGCAGAAGGCTAGCCAAAACGGGATGAGCACTGGAACAAAAATGAAGACGGGGCTCAAAATTATAGTGACAACTACGAATGCTATGATTAATTTCACAAGCGTCTTTTTCATGAAAGGCTTGCCGCTCCAAAGCACCGACAAACAACACACCTCGCATTCAATAAACTGATGTCAAGGCATATTTAAATGCTTATAACAATTTGTCAAGGACTGCGGCGTCTATCTTTTTCTCGCCTATCTTGAAAGTGTCCGGCTCCTCCCTCTTCAAAATAGTTTTCAAGGCTTTCGGGCTCAACTGTCTGACAAGATGGAGAATCTCCCTTCTGGCAGTTTCAAAATGCCCTTCAAGGAGGACTTTGTCTCGGTACATTAACCCTGCAAGGGGACAAATTTTCTCCATTTTCAAATACCACTCAATCTTGCCCGTTTTGGCGTTTATGTCGAAGGTTATGGGTCCAGCAACGCATGTTTCCGGTTTGACTGGATGCACAATGCACCTACGTGTAGCCCTATCATAGAATATGCAGTAGCCGTCCGCTGTCTCTCTGGGAAAGGTGTATTCGGCGTGCACAAAGGGGTTGTCAACCTGTATGTCATGCGCCTTCAAATATTCCAGGATGATTTTTTCCCGTTCCAACGTTATGGGCGGTCTAGCGTCCCAGCAACAGTTTGTTTTGCACTTGCCACACACGTTAAAGAAGTTTTTCTGTCTCTCGCCTTCAGCTTGCATGTTTGCTCACCGTTGCTCCTAAAAGAAGGGTTCATTAGCCTCTAGACTGTTTAAAAGTTTCGAGTAAACGTCTATGATCGCCTCATCCAAGTCGGTTTTCTGCATCCTAACATGCACTTTTTCCCTAATGACGTCTGAAAGGCTTCCACGTTCTAGGCGTTTCTCTATCAATGGCAAGTACTCCTTCTCCTCAGCTGTGGCGTTTTCCCAAGCGATATGCAGAAAATGCTTGCATACATGCCTAGCTGTAGGCCCGTTTGGATGAAGCACTTTGGCTTTCAAACCATATTTTATAACGGATTTAAAGTCTTCCACTAGAACTTCCATGGGTGCAAGCGGCGCATTTTCAGCCATAAGCCCTCTGAGCAAGGCTCTTATGAAGCAGCTTAGGGCTACATCCGATTTTACACATTCCTGCTCGTCCATAACTCGGATTTCTATGGCTTTTCTCTCGAAACGGAGGATTACACCCCTCGAATTAACCCACTCCTTGTTAAGAATGCAGTTGGGAGCTCCAGCCCTAGCCAAAT
>Ga0185307_1001033_pt1 | contig 16230 bp, 14 predicted proteins | sample LHCtaG_FD_128010 | JGI IMG/M metagenome (GOLD analysis project Ga0185307, IMG submission 128010) | Hot spring microbial communities from Little Hot Creek, USA to study Microbial Dark Matter (Phase II) - LHC4sed_matched (SPADES... | ecosystem: Environmental > Aquatic > Thermal springs > Hot... | reverse complement strand
GGATTCGTGAAGGGCTTCGGCTTCAAGCTTGGAGCAGTTGCATCAACAGTAGCTCATGACAGCCATAACCTAATAGTATTAGGATTAAGAGATGAAGACATGGTAATAGCTGTAAGAGAACTTGAAAGAGAGGGGGGAGGAGTAATTACGGTAGATAATGGGGAGAAACTAGCATTCATTAAGCTTCCCCTAGCTGGACTTATGTCGGTAGAAGACCCTGAAACTGTTGCTGAAGAAATTGAGAAAACGTATGAAGTCTGGAGGGAGAAGGGATGTAGGTGGATCTCCCCATTCATGACAATATCCCTACTAGCCCTAGACGTCTTACCTGAACTAAGAATAACTGAGAAAGGACTCATAGACACAGTAAACTACAAACCAGTAAGCCTCCTCCAATAACCTCATACCTAAAGAAATTTCCCATCAAAAACATTCAGCATAACAATAATACTGTAGTGAAGCATGTCCCGCTCTAAAATTCTTAAAACTATTTTTGTTTTCTCCATTATAATCAATATATTTCTTGCCTACCAGTTAATAGATATCCATCAAAGAATAAATAGGGTTTTCATGGGTGAGTACTATGACTTAAGAGGTAAAGTCTTACTGCTTCGCGGCCTTACTTGTACAATTCTAAATTCTCTTAGAAGTGGGGATAATGTTACGGCTAAGTATTATATGGCTGCTTTAAAAGAGTGTTATGGTGATTTTACGCTTCGTTGTTATCATCTAGTATTTTTTGGAAAACTTTTCGGTATGTTGGGGGGTGTTGAGGTAGAGTATATTTCAGACTGTATTGACATTATATATGTAGATATAATACAGGAGCTTGCTTTTAGATTTCTTGAGGGGGATGAGTTATCGGTTGGGGATGTTGAGTGGTTGGAGGAATTTGCGAATGTAATACTTGAAGTCCAGGACTCAGTTCACCACTACATACTAGGCTTAAATGGGGAAGTATATTTAGGAAGTGAGAAAATAATAAATGGATCTCTTATCGAGGTATCTAACTACACCCCACCAACACCAGATAATGCTGTAATGAAGCTGATTGAGCTAATGAGAAAAGCTAGAACTCTAGGATATAGTGTAGGAATACCTACATATCCGCCAATCGTATCCTAGGTTAAGCTCTATGGCTTAAACTATTTTCAGCTACGCGCAAAGGGTGATTCTACGTAGTATATAGAATAAACTGCTGCATAGATGAGGAGCTGAACCTTCTCTACGTCGGCTAACAGGCATGACATAACCATCATAAGGAGGATAAGAGGACTTTAGTGAAAGTTTGGAGGCTGCACCGCCCTCCCTGATAAAGGCTAAATCAATGAAAGTTTATGGAGGGCATGAGGGGTAAAGAAGTGGAGTATGTAGCCGTAATAGGGGTAACATGGCAAGAAAAGGGGATGAAAAGACTTACCACCAATTCCTATCAGGGATAAGGAGGATCATACAGACAAGGTTCTCCTAGCTTGAGGGTTTGAAGCAAGATTCATAAAGGCAATCTCAGAAGAAGCAGTCAAAATAGTTCTATCCATACTATCCCTCAACATATACCAAATGATGAAATTGATGGGAGCTAGAGTTATTAAGTTTACTAGGGAGATAAATATAGTAAATGAAGCATTAATAAATGGAAGAATACACTACTAATAATAGGGATGATTAAAAATGCTTAAGTTTATAGAGCCTCGAAACAGATGTGGCAACTTAGGATGTTAAATACAGTATATTAAGTTGGCTAGGTTTAATACTATTAACTTCATATTTTAAAGTTGGTATTTGATTCCTTTTAGAATATTTTTATCAGCAATATATATATTGCTTCCTCTATTTATTTATGGTGTTTATGGTTTTTGTTGTTTTTGATGAGGGATGTTTGTGGTGTAGGTCTTTAGCATACCTTATCCGTAGGATCTCTAATGTTGATATTGTTCCTTTAAGGAGGGCTGTTGAGATTTTTAATGCTAGGTTGGAGAAGGGTAAAATATATGTTTTTGATGGTGGTGTTAGGGAGGGTTTAAAACCATTAATTAAGCTACTATTAGCTAGGAGTAGGATAAATGCTTTAAGAATTATCCCATCATACACAGCATATAAGCTTGCTAGAGGAGCTAATCTTAAATGTGGATGCAGCTATGGGAGGAGGCTATTTATAAAGGGGCTAATTAGCCTAGCACTAACAGCAATAATAGCCCAGAAAATACCATTAGCATGGGGTAAAGAAGAGGGTAAGCATCCACTATCCAAGGTTAGGATCGTTAAGACATTAAGGCTTGAAGGAAAGGATCTTGAGGAAGCTGTTAGGAAGATGAGGGGGAGCATAGATGTAAAAAACATAGTTGATTTAAGCCAGATAGACTCTGGCAATGCTATAGCTGCTAAGCATATATTAGAGTTTAACAATGAGGAAAACACCCTAATAGCAGTAGGAGCAACACTAATAAATAAGTCTGAAACCGTAATCTACTACGAACTTGAAAAACCGTTAGAATGGCTTAAAACAGAAGCATGGCTTATAACCCATCTAAAGGAGGGAGTATCCGCAACCAGAAGCATAAACGGTAGAAAAATATTAAAACCATCAAGTAACGAATCAGACTATAGCGAATGCTCATGCATAACACAATGCCAAAACGACTGGGATTGCGGCGGGCCTCCAAATACATGTGCGGTAGGATGCTGTCGGGGAAGAGATGATTGCCTACTTGACTGCCTAATTGTATTATGTGGTCCGACATGTGTTGGTGTATGCCTAACGGGAGGCTTACTTAAATGTATTGCCTGTGCTGCGGTGTGGTGTTCGACAGTATTTTTATATTGCTGGTATAATAGGTGCTGTGATGAATATTGTAGGGTCTGCGCTACATCAGGTGGTCCATGATTATGGGTGGAAGCAGTTTATTGAGTAGGACTTTTAAGAGATGTTTACCTTTTGGAGTATTCGTGACAATACTTTACATTTTTTTGGGTGGAGGATTAGTAGATATCATTCTAAAGGCTTTTATAATCAATGCTTCTACCTTCACCATAGCCTTAATATCTCTCTACGTTATGGAGGCGGCGAGAAGTACCAGCAAAATAATAGTACTTCCAGCGATTCTCCCCATTCTCTTTATTTACATATATATTTTTACAGATGTACTTATAAGAGGCGAACTCTCCGACCCCCTTCATGTAGGGAAGGCTTTTACTGAGATGCTTTATCTTACAATTGCATACATCCCATTCGCTATATTTTACTACTTAAATATTAAAGAGAAAGTAAGAAAAGGTTAGAAGAATGCATTTACTATCAGGGGCCATGAACAGTTTAAAAGAAAAACAATCAAATCTAGACACATGTCCACCTGATGAATGCTTATTCCCAGATATTGGATGTGGACCAGGAAAAACATGTGTAGATATATGCTGCGAACTTATTTCAACTGTATTGAGAATTGTGATTATGAATGCCATGTGATATGCGCTATAGCATGTATGGAAAATATTGCTTGTTTACTGCTTGCCTGCTTGCAATCTACCCTTTAACATGTATAATTATATGTTGTACTAAGTACTATAAGGGATGTGTTTATTATGGTGGACCCTAAATATAAACCTATAATTTACTTTTTATGTTCAGCAATCCTTTTCTGGATTGCGTTTCCTATTCTTCCGATTTATATGGTTTATGGAAGACTCCCATCTCCTAACGAACTTAAAAGATGTATTCCTACATACATTCTTACTATGATTACTACCGCAATTATAATTATTGTTTTTCACGTAAAAAAGAGAAAGTGTTTATTATGATGGACCCTAAATACAAGCATCTAATTAAAAAATTTTAATTTTTACAATTTTCTACTGGTTTCTAATTCCTACTATTCTATTTATAGAGGTATATCTTTGTATTTATGGAAGACCACCATCTCTTAATGAACTTGTAAGAGATATTAAACTCATAGAAGATATTCCTCTATACTACTTCGCCTTTTACTTCGCCCTTCTCACTATTTACATGATTAATGTTGATTTCTTGCTTAGGTTAAAAAACTTTTTAAGGTCTCTAATAGGTAAAATTGTTTGTGAATGAAATGACTTGTAAGCTTTAGCTTTACTTAGATTTTCCTTACTATGATGGGTTTGAAGTTTATTAAGTTTATAGGAAACTTATGTTAGTATTATGATGCTTACATAATTTGCTCATTAGAATTGTGATAAGTACTTTAAGCTTTTAGTTTGTAGAAGTTAAACGTGGTAACTTAAACTCACATCCTTAAGTAGTTATTATGAATAATTTATTGGTAGGTTCCAGATATTGATTTTCCGAATTATTCACTTCTATTCATTGGGTTTGATTTTATGCTGTTGAAGAATGCTTAGTTCTCTGCTGAATAATGAGCATAAATTCTATTAGACATATATCTCTGAAAGAACTCCTTATTGTACGTTAAGCCCAATTCCTTCAGGGCTTGCTAATCCATGGAGCATTATCAATAATGAATGTTTTACTATCATAGTACTTTAGGACATTGTTTATGAACAGCTTCGTAGCCATTATGTTTCTTGAAGGATAGATAATCCTCCTATCAACATCTAGCATAAACCCAGTATTTTAACCATTAACTTTAAACAAGTCTCATTAGGGCTATAAGTCTCCTAACATTTTAGAAGGCTTAACATTAATCTTCCGATAAACTTCCTAACTTACCTCTAACAGAAGTCTTAGAAACCTATGTCGGATAATGCTCTAGAAGTCCTCTAAGAATTGAAATGGATGTAGAATGCTAAAAGAATCTTAAGCTCAAATGGAACCTTACTCCTCCCAAAACACCTAAATCCTTAACCGGGAAGACATATAAACTTTAAGTTGCTATATCTGAAGCTGTTGGTTAAGGTGGTAAGCCATTATGTTGTGGGTTAGCAGCTACTATATCGTTTAAATCTTTTACTATACATCCCTCCTCCACAAGCTTCTCCTTATCAACTATCCTCTTCGCTATTACCCCATACCTTTTCTCCTTTATTTCAGGTATTAGCCTACTCTTCCCGATAAGTTCTAGAATTATTTTTTTCACATCATTATAGCTTAACTCCTTCCATTTTACCTCAAATAGAATCCCCTCCCTCCTCTTTGAGGAGTAGGCAATAATATCTATCTCCTCATTCCTACTCCACCATCTCCCTATAATGTCCGCCTCCAAATCTATATTTCCAGATTTCACTTCATCTATAACGTATTCCTCAGCTATTTTCTGAAATATTTTACCTAGGTATGTATTGAATTCCTCCCTTATGTTTATCCATACTTTCCTCTCTAATCCAGCTTCTAAAGCAGTTTTATTCGGTCTAACAAATCTAAACCAGAACTCGAAGAAGGGGTCTAGAATTACATATTGAGACCTCCTAGTTTTAGCTAGTACTGGAAGTTCTCTAGATATTATCTTCATGGATTTAAGGGTTTCAAGATATGTTGTTAGGTTCTCCCTATTGATTTTGGTGAAGTCAGCGATTTCACTTAACGTATTCTTCCCAAGAGATATTGCGGTTAGAATATCCATGTATCGATTAGGTACTTTAAGCTCCTCCATAAGTAGATGTTCAGGCTCATCGTATAAAGCCCCTCCCCTACTAAGAATTAATCTAATAATATTTTCCTCTACAGATATTTTCTCATCTATCTTCTCAAGATATGCAGGTGTACCTCCAAAAGCACCGTAGATTTTAACTAGATCCTCACTGCTTAATTTTGGAAACCACTCCTTAAGATCTATGAATTTCAAAGGCTTAACCTCAATTGTGAACGTTCTCCTCCCGTGAAGTGGAGCATCCCCCCTTAACGCTAACCTTCTAATAATCCCTATCGAGGAGCCTGATAGTATCAGCATTGATTTATGGCTGGAACATTTCTCATCCCAATACTTCTGAATTAATGAAATAGATCCATCAATCTCTGTAAGTCTTTGAAACTCATCTAGAACTATGATTTCACCTATGCTTAGCCTTTGAAATATGTATTCTAAGAAGGTTTTAAAATCCCGGAATCTAAATCCTGGGAAAAACCTATCCTCCACTACTCCGGAAAACTCGTTAAGAACTGTTTCACTACCACCTCTAGGAGTATAGAAGTAAAGCCCTTTAAATTCAGTTAGGAATTCAAGGAGAAGCCTTGTCTTACCAGTTCTCCTCCTACCATAAACTATTACTAGCTGAGGCTTTCCACTTTGATATAGGTTTTTAAGAGTGGCTAGCTCCCACTTACGGTTTACAAATTTTACAATCATAATTGTAACAATCATAACTGTAAATATAAAATTTTCGATGCCAAGTTTAAACTCAAGTAAACTTAAACATCTAATTAAGCTTAACCTAATATATAGCTTCATAGTTTTCCAATTTAAGATTTAATCAGTATTATGTATCTACATTATTAAAAGGATAAAGTTGTATTTCTAATACGTATTACTGATGCGTTAAGTATTTAGGAGCTTAAAGCAACTTTAATTTGTGGCTTCATATACCATATCTAAAATCATAGCTATTTTAACAATAGTTGCTATATTTATAGCTGTAGTGATGGTTGCAGTACCTTCTAAGCAGCCTATCATATCTTCACTTACATCTTCATCTACTCCTTCCACATCCCCACTTACTTCCACATCCCTAATTACTATACCTACTACTGTAGGATTCTCTATTTTCAAAACTAGTGGCATTGAGGTTGATGTTCCACAAGGGAATTCCCCCCAATATGTACTACCGCTAGATTTAAACAGTATAGCTAATTTCAAAGATGTTTCTGAAAAGCTTAGGTTAAGCAGTGAAGCTATTGAGAAGCTTAAGAGTAACGGTTTTGTTGTTGTAGATAGCTTCTTCAACGATCTTTCAGATATCTATACCCGTATCAATGATTTAGGTATACCAACATATATTTCCACAGATTCTGTTTTATTCATCTATCACACATTCTTCAACCAGCTCCTAATGGATCTGGAGGAGAATAGATTTTACCCACTACTGAATCTACTTCTTAAATCACTTATAGATGAGAATTTAAAGGTAATAGATTCCCTAAGTCCAAAATCGCTTGCAAGAGAAGCTGCTGAGAAGGATCTTGCATACCTATCCGTAGCCTATAAGCTTCTAAACCCTAACTACATAGCTCCCAAACAGGTTTCCGAAATTGTTGATATGGAGCTGGAGCTTATAAGTAGAGCTGAAGATACTGAAGCTAAAAGCCCAATATTCACATATATTGAAGACTATACTCAATATAAGCCTAGAGGACACTATACAGTTAATGATACGTTGAGGAATTACTTTAGGGCTATGATGTGGCTTGGAAGAATGAGGTTTGAAGCCTATGACCCTCTTAATCCTGAAACCGCTAAGATCCAGACAGCACAAGCACTAATCCTAACATACCTAATACTTACAGCAAGAACCCCTGAGGAAACTGCTTTAAGCATGTGGGAGAAAATATATGTTCCAACAGCATTTATAATTGGTAGATCAGATGACTTAACCCTATACGACTATATTGAGAAGATGATGGAGATTTATGGTTTAAGCTTTAATCCAGGCATGGTTGATGATGAAGAGAAGCTTTCAAGATTTCAGAGCGAAGTTGTTAAGCTTGATAGATCTAGAATAGTTAATACTCCATGGTATCCCTCCGAGAGAAGCAGAATGGCTGGATTAAGATTTATGGGTCAGAGATTCATTATTGACGGATACATACATCAATCACTATGCTATCCAAACATTTATAGATTTATGGTTAAGGGAATGGATGTAATGGCTGCTTTAGGATCGGAGAGGGCTGAGAAATATCTTGAGGATGAAAAAATAAAGTATAGAGGATACTCTGAAAAGCTTGAAGAAATGAGGAAATTTATAGAGAGCCTTACTGGAGAGGAATGGACTGAAACACTCTACATGGGCTGGCTATATACAATAAGAGCTGAGCTAAACCCAGCTCCGGAGGGATATCCAAGCTACATGAGGACTGAGGCATGGCTAGATAAAAGCTTAAATACTGCTTTAGCAAGCTGGGCTCAGCTAAGACATGACACAATACTATACGCTAAACAGCCATACGCTGCAAAAGTATCCCTACCGCTAAAACCACCACACTACGGCTATGTTGAGCCTAATCCTCAACTATATTCAAGACTTAAAAACCTTGTAGACACTACATTAACCGGATTAAAGAAGCTTAATCTTACTAACAATGTATATGAGGAAAAACTAGGTAAACTATCTGAAGTTCTTAAACTATTAATCAACATATCCATTAAGGAGCTGAATGGGGAAAGGCTAAGTAGAGATGAGGAATACCTAATAGAATCATACCATAGCCAAATAGGAAACCTACTAAAAGGATTTATTGAGAGGGTGAAGGATTCAAGAATAATAGCTGATGTTTTCACAGATCCAAACAGCAATATGGTTCTCGAGGTTGGAACAGGATACTTCAACATAATAATAGTTGCATACATAGCTGAAAACAATAAAATCTACCTGGCTGCAGGCTCAACAATGAGCTACTACGAATTTACATGGCCTCAAAAAGATAGATTAACAGATGAAGCATGGATGGAAATGCTTAAAAACAGGAAAGCACCCCCACAGCCAGAATGGATTTGCAGTTTTAAACCATGCATATCTTAATGGATTACATACTCCTACTAGATAGAATTAAAGCTATAAGCTGGAAATACCATAACTATAAATGTTTTACGCCTTTATTAAATCCATGATTTCACATACTCTACACTTATCTCTTGATGTTGGCTCCCCACAGCTAATACAGCTTTTAAAGTATGTTTTGTTTAAGTTACTGAACTGTTTATTCAGCTTATCCATTACTGACATTATTGAAAACTTAACCCCAGGATATTTACGTTCAAACTCGTTTAACATAAATCTTATCTCATCACGCATCGATAAACGAACGTAGGGGCATTCAGCCTCATAAAGCTTAAATCCCTCAAGAAAAGCGTAAAAGGCAATCTCCATCTCCGGTACGTATCTAAGAGGCTTTATCCTCGGTATGAATCCCGGAATAGCCTCCATTGAGGCTCCGAAACGAAACAGTTTACTGTAATCCCCCCTCATAATGTTCATTATGAATGTTTGAACTTCATCGTCGAGATTATGGCCTGTAGCTATCTTTGTAAAGCCATGGTCTTTAGCAAACGTATTCATTATCCTCCTCCTTAAAACACCGCAGTATGAGCATGGCAGTAGCTCAAGCTTCTTCTCCTGGGTCTTACTCCACAGCTCCCTTAATGTATAGCCAATATACTCCTTAAAGGATACTACGTAATGGGGGATTTTAAGTTCTTCACATATTTTCCTCGATAGCTTCAACCCTTCCATCCTATATTCTTCAGTAGCTCCCTCATCGATCGTTAATACAGCTAAATTAACTCCTGGAATTCTACTCTCAATCCTCCATAAAGTCTTAAGTAGAGTTAATGAGTCTTTACCACCTGAAACAGCAATAAGAATAGAGTCATTACGGCTTAGAAGCTTATGCTTTGATATCGTATCTTTAACCTTCATCTCTATTGAACGTTTAAAGCAAAATCTGCAAAGAATCTCACCTGAGTAAGATCTTAAATATACAGCTTTCCTCCTCCTACACTTTGTACACATCATCAATAAAGACTAACAGACCTAACTAATTAATTTTACACTAACCATCATAATCATCACCCCACAACTTCAGAATTAACAAACACATAGCTACAACACGATTCTCTTCAAGGCTATAATTTCTACAGTAAGATTGCTACACCTACTTAAATTCTTCAACGCTTAAGATATGGTACTGCAGCAATCTTATTATTAGGCTTATTAAAGAGTAAAACTCATAAGTTTAGGGAGGATATATTGTTATGGTGAAGTTTAGAAGAGAGTTTGGGGAAGCTAGACTATATGCCCCACCAGATTTTAGGCTTGAAACCCAAACTGTAGAGTATAGGTTTGATCCTTTAACTGGAATACGTAGTAGAATAAATGTTAAGAGGGCTTTAAGACCAATGCAGGTAGAAATTGATGCTGACATTATAGAATTTATTGAAAAGACAAGAGCTAACTGTCCCTTCTGTCCTGAAAACATAGAGAGAAACACACCCATCTTCCTAGAGGATGTTTGGAGGGATGGTAGGATAAAGAATGGATGCTACGTATTCCCTAACCGTTACCCTTTTGCTGAGCATCATGCTGTTGCAACAATAACCAGTAAACACTTCCTAGAGTTGGATGAGTTCACACCTGAAATGATTGCTGAAAACATGCTTGCATGTATAAGATATACTATTATGGTTAATGAAAAATATGGTGAGGTGAAGTATCCATTATGGCTATGGAACCATCTACCATCAGCTGCTGCATCAATCATACATCCACATACACAGATAATAGTTGATAGAAAGCCAACAATACAGCAAAAACTTCTTCTAGATAGAAGTAGAAGATATTTTAGCAGAACTGGTAAATGCTACTGGACTGATTTAATTGAGGCTGAAAGAGAGGGGGATAGATGGATTTGGGAGGGTAAATATATAGCGGTTATAGCGAGCTTCGCCCCTCAAGCCAATAGGGAAATCCAGCTTATATTTAAGGATGCATGTAGCCTATCAGACATAGGTAAAAAGGAGGTGGAGGAGCTTGCAGATTTCCTATCATTAATCTTAAGATTCTACAGGATTAATGGTGTAAACTCATTTAATGCCTCAACATTCTCCGCAGGTATAGGGGAGAACCCTAAATACTACAGGCTAAACGTAAGAATAGCTTCAAGACCATACTTCAGGCCATACTATACAGCATACGGCGGTGTATTGGAAATATGGCATGGTGAATGTGTTTCTGAAACACTACCTGAAGACATAGCTCAAAAGCTTAAAAAATACTTAAACACATTAAAACCCTATAAACCTAGATTTTAACACATATTACTGGGCTAGAATTCTTAAGCTAGCTGTAAAACAGTATAAATGCTGGCAGGTTATGTAGATACCTAACATAGAAATACTAAAGGCTTAAATAGCTGTTAATAGTTGGTATATTATGAAGGTAACTATACCTCATCTTTTAAAGATGAAGAAGAGTGGTGAAAAGATCACGATGATTACTGCTTACGATTATCCTACAGCTGTACTTGTCGATCAGGCCGGTATTGATGCTGTTCTTGTAGGGGATTCTGTAGGAATGGTTATGCTCGGATACTCCAGTACATTACCTGTAACTATGGGGGAGATGCTTCACCACGTAAAGGCTGTAGTTAAAGGTGTTAGAAGAGCATTCATTGTTGGGGATATGCCGTTCATGTCCTACAATACAAGTATAAGAGATTCCGTAAGGAATGCCGGATTATTCATGAAGGCTGGATGCGATGCTGTTAAGGTGGAGGGGGGAGCTGAGGTAGTGGAGACTGTGAAGGCTATTGTAAATGCAGGTATTCCAGTTATGGGGCATATAGGCTTAACACCTCAACGCTACGCCCTACTTGGAGGATACAGGGTTCAAGGTAGAGACGTGAAGACAGCGGAACGCGTTATTAATGATGCAAAAATGCTTGAGGAGGCTGGAGTATTTGCAATTGTACTTGAGCTTGTAGCTTCAGAAGTAGCTAAGATCATTACTGAAGAGCTAAACATACCGACTATAGGTGTAGGCTCAGGCCCATACTGTGATGGACAAGTTCTCGTAGTAACAGATATTCTTGGATTAACAATGTGGACGGAGAAGCCTAAATTCGTTAAGCAATACATCAATCTTAGCGAAACAATTCTTAACGTATTGAAAAGCTATAGGGAGGATGTTAAGTCAGGAAGATTCCCGACGGATGATTATAGCTACCACATGGATAATGAAGAATTTAGAAAACTTCAATCTAAACGTTCACTAAAAGCTTAACTATAAGCTATCTAGCTTACTCCTAATATAATTGTAGCATCCAGTTCCTCTATGTATAATTATATTACCGCTATCAATAATGTGGATAACATCGTATTTAAGAGCTTTAAGATAATCGCTTAGAAATCTCCTATGGCACCTCCATGGAAACCTTTCACAACACATTAAGCATACAGATAGGCAGCTATCCACCATATTTATAACCTCCTTAATTCTTGATTTAGCGTTTAGATCTGTAAGCATATATGTTATGTATGATCTATAGGTTGGTGAACTTGTACAATTAATATTCTGAATAGGCTTTACATGCTTAGCAATACCTAAAGCACCAAGCTCAGGAAATGAATAATATTTAATTCCATAACTTAATAATCTATTTAAGCTATCCCTACTAAACCATACTAGTCTTGAATAGGGATATCTTCTAACATCAATTAACACATCTACACCATGTTTCCGAAGTAAATCCACAAATTCATTAAATCCCCTATTTGAATATCCAATTGTATAAATGACTTTAACCCTATTTAAACCTAGAGAATTAAACAATCCACTAATAGTTTCAACCATTCTGAATAGATATCTAAACTTAAATATTTTACAATAGGAATTGCATAAGCCTAAATGGGGATTAAAGCAACGTTTAGACGTATAATTCTAAGCTAGTAAATGCAACTATCTAACTTAGTAATTAGGGTCTTCTACTATGTTTCTAGTAAAGATATTTATACTAATTTATCTAGGTTAATAATAATGGTGGGTAAGCTTTACATAGTTGGTGCTGGATTATCATCGGACCTGGTAACGCTAAGGGGTATTAGAATACTTAAAGGTAGTGATGTTGTATTCATGGACTCCTATACAAGCATACTTAGCAACTCAGATTTAGAAGACATTATTGGTAGAAGAATCTTTAAGCTTCGTAGAGCTGATTTGGAGGAGAGGTTTGAGGATGTTCTTTTTAAACCTGTTCTTCAAGGGTTAAATGTAGCCTTAATAGTTCCAGGAAATCCCCTAGATGCTACAACCCATGTATCAATTATTGTTGAAGCATATCGTAGAAATATAGCGTTTGAGATTGTACCGGCTCCAGGAATAATACCTAATGCTTTAAGCATGTCTGGATTGATGGTGTATAAAATAGGTAAAATCACTACTTTAACATATCCTAAAAACGGTTTTTTATCTGATTATCCCTATGATGTAATTAAGGATAATGATTTAAGAAATCTACATACAATTTTACTTCTAGAAATTGATGTTGAAAACAATGTGGTTATGAGTATTAGGGATGCTGTAGATATACTTCTTAAGCTTGAAGATAGGAGGGGGGAGGGAGTGATAAGTATGGAGAGGAAAGCAGTAGCAGTATCAGGGCTGGGTGGATCAAACCAGAGAATATGTTTCGAAAGCTTAAATAAGCTGAAAACACTTCCTGAACATAAGGGGCCGCATACACTTGTATTAACCTCACCTAAACTCCACTTCATGGAGGAGGAGGCTTTAAAAGCATTATCCAGCTAACTATATGAAATATGCTAGTACAAATCTCTTTTCCTTACCCATATCAGCCAGAATCTAAAATATTTGTGAAAACATCAATTTAGGTATACTATGGTTTAGCTATTATTCCCGGCTTAGGCTCGTAAAGTATTCCTTGCTGTATTAGTCTCCATATTGCTGTTTCTACCTGTGCTTTACTGAATCCAGCTGTTTCAGTAGCTAGCTTTACAATATCTTCTACCGGTGTTGGCTTTATGGGGAGATTCTCCATCAGCCATCTTAACGTTTTACCTATACCTTTAGTTTCTATGTATTCAGGTATGAATGGCTTAGTTTTTTCCTTAACTGGTTTTAGAGAGGTTTCGTCTACTGGCTTTAATGGTTTTTCCTCCATTTTCAGCTCTACCTGCTTTCTAGTTTGCTGTATTTTTCTATTGATTTGTTTTACTATTCTCCTCATTTTTTTAACTTTGGTTATTGTTGACCAGTAGAAGGCTTCATCAATTGTTCCTTCAGCCATTATTATTGATACTTTACCAGCTACTTTCCTACCTGTTCTTCCACGACGCTGTATATATCTTATCTCGCTTGGAACAGGCTCATAGAATACTACATGATCTACTTCAGGTATATCTAACCCCTCCTCAGCTATGCTTGTAGCAACAAGTACATTAACTTCACCGTTTCGAAGATTCTGTATTACTTCATACTGCTGTTTCTGAGTCATTCCAGGATCTCCATCCCTTAATCCTTGACCTATAAAGCGGGCTGCCTTAACGTTAGCCATATCTTTAATCCTGTTTAAAATCATATTAACAGTATCGCGATACTGGGTAAACACTATTATTCTTGATTTTGGATTTGTGGTAAGCTGCTCTCTTAAAAGCTCCTTAAGCCTCTCTATTTTAGGATTCGGTAATGATAGGCTTTGATTCGTATATATTTTTGCCTCTATGAATAGTGGGTGGTTAGCTATGTATTGATGTCCCTTACTTCCCTCATCAGCCATTCCTGTAATGGTTCTATCTATAAATGCCTTCAATACCTCAGGACCCTGAGTCTCTATAAGCTCAATCATATGCGCTATGCTTAGTGTAGCTGTAGCTTGGATCTTAATCTCGTATAAGTAGCCTCCCCTACCTTCACCAAGCTTTCTCTCAATTTCTCTATTTAAATCAATAAGATCCTTCTTCGTTATGAATGCAGGCTCCTTAAATGTTAATACGCCTAAAGACTGCAGATACTTAACTCTCTCTATCAGCATCTCTCTAAGCCTACTTCTAATCTTTAAGTATTCTTCAGGTAAACCTACTTTAAACCATTGAATCTCTACTGGCTGTATGTATGGCTTAACGTCAGGATCATCGTCTGAACGATACTCTACAGCTTCAATACCTAAATACCTACATATCTGTAATACCTTATCCTCAGATCCTCCAGGTGAAGCTGTCAGCCCCAGTATTAATGGTTTACTACATTGCCTAACATATATTGAAGCTATGTTAACGTATGCATAGTTCCCCCTAGCTCTATGAGCTTCATCAAAAACTAGTAGGGAGAAGTTATCTAGGCTTAATACTCCAGCTTTAAGATCATTTAATACACATTGAGGAGTAGCGAAAATAATTCTTCCAGATCTATATAGCTGAATACGTTTCTGTCTAGGTATCTTACCTGTTACTAGGCTTAGCTCATTTTTATCCAGCTTTGTTTTACTGTTAAATACGTCGTAGTGTTGCTGGACGAGGGGTCTTGTTGGAGCCATAAGTAGAATCTTACCCTCACTAATCTTCTCTAATGCTAGAAGCATAGCTATAACTGTTTTACCGAGAGCTGTTGGAAGTATTACAAGTGTGTTTTTACTTCTAGCTGTCTCAAGTATTTTACGCTGGTAAACTCTATCCTCAATACTTCCAGGCTTCAGCAATGGGTGTTGAATATATTTCCTCTCCAACCCAGCCCACTAGGTTGAAGCTATAAACTTCTCTACAGCATCCCTTATCTGGGTCCACTCCCCCCTACTATGTATTACGTATTTCTGCTTACGTTTCCATTTATCCCCTCTTCTCGTCCATAAGTATAGGGCAACCTGCCTCCTACCGAAGCTTTCTAGAAGAGCTACAGCGGACCACCACTTACTAGATTTGAAAATAGTTTCATACTGTAAAACCTTAAGCTTCTCAGATACCGGCAGCATCTCCTCAGACATGAAGACCCCATTTCTAAATCACCTATAAAGTTTTAAATATTTCCCTGAGTTAATCGCGCCTTGTAAACTTAAACTTTATTTGGGCTTCTCTCCTTATCTATGGTGAACTATGTCCAAAGTTGTTGGGAAGAAAACCCTTTTTAGTTGTTATGGCGCCTATATATATTTCATTCATTTTCTTCAAGAGCTTCTTCAAATATTCTAAGCTTATAATATTAGGAGTTATGAATCTATTCCATCGTGGTCTTTAGGCTTCCTACTTCCTGATGGAGGTATTCGTAGGGATGCTGGGGTATTATTGGTTGATGCTAGGATTAGGATAGGCTTCGGGAGGAGGTATTGTACACTGCCTTCAAGCCCTATCTTAGGAGGATCATGTACATGATGTTTTTGATTTTGCAACATATTAACATCAATAATTCATTAAGAGAATTAAAGCTATTTAAGGCTTAAAATAACTTGTTGAGTGATGGCGCTCCATACTATAAGCTTCATGCAGAATTCTTAATCTAAAGCATGGATTATATAGTTTAGAGATTAAGAACCTATGGAGGGAATAGTTCAGTTAAGGATGGAGCTAAGCTATTCAATATACCATATTA
>Ga0185307_1001031_pt1 | contig 16255 bp, 12 predicted proteins | sample LHCtaG_FD_128010 | JGI IMG/M metagenome (GOLD analysis project Ga0185307, IMG submission 128010) | Hot spring microbial communities from Little Hot Creek, USA to study Microbial Dark Matter (Phase II) - LHC4sed_matched (SPADES... | ecosystem: Environmental > Aquatic > Thermal springs > Hot... | reverse complement strand
TCGCCGATTGGCAAGGGGTCAAGTTTGACAGCAGCAAACTTCCTGACGAAGTTCGGTCTAAATGGCGGAAAGCCTTCACCTCCTCCATTGAGTTGGTCATTACCCCTCAAGGTCACATCAAGTCCGTCAAGATGCCTGAGTTTCCCAAAGACTTGCCCAGATGGTCGGAAGTGCCGCTTGTCCCGAGGGCAGCCCACCAAATCGTCACTGGCTTGATTCAAACTTTGTGGCTCCCGATGCTCCCGGCAGAACCTGTCAAAGTCGGCAGCCAGTGGCAGTTTGAATTGCCCTTGACAATGCTTGACATAGACCAGACTTTGACCTTGCCCTTCAACTGCTCGCTGACGAAACTGACATGGGACGAAGCAATAATTAGCGTCCAAGCGGAGCACAAGGGTGAAATTGCTTTGCCCTTGAAGCGTCTCCATCCCAGCGACCCGAAAATAACCGTCCAGAAAGGTCAACTCGGCTTCAAGGGCGAAATCACTTTCTTGGTTAACATGGGTCTCCCTCAAAAAGCCAAGTGGTCGCATAAGGGCGAGATAAGCGGGACTGCCGAAGTTGAGGGGATGCCACCAGTGGCTTTCACATTTCGCTTTGAGGCTGAACTGGATGATCAGTTGGTGTTCTGAGCGTGTAAACCTACCAAATCAGCCGCACAGAAAGCCAATCACGGCAGTCCGCTCCTTCGGATAAGCCACCATTCCGCTGTCAAGGCTAAGAGGAGCAAAAGGTAAGGCAAGGGCATTTGAGACAAAGGTTGGCTTTTTGGGACAGTTACGCTTTTCGTCCATCTCAGCCCCTTCACCCAAGCAGCGACTTCGTGAGGTTGCAAAATTTGTCCACCCGTCGCTTTCGTCAATTCTTGCAGTTGGTCTGGGTTTGGCTCAACGGTCAACTCAGGTGGTGGCACTGAAGGGGTCTTCAACCCACCTGCGACTTTGCTAATTTCGTCAGTTCTCCCCTTCGTTGGGTCGGCGAGGAAACGGATTAGAGTTTGCCAGAACCGACGGTGAATTTTTGGCTCTTCGCCTTTCCTCGCTGCTTCCATCGCCCATCTCCATGCCCCGTCCAAGCCCAAAACTGCGACTTTGCCCCATTCCTCTTGCCACCAGACTAAAACGGGCTCGTTGCCGACTTGCAGAGCCGTCCGAAACGCTCTCCTCTGAGGGCGAACAGACCAAACGGCATCTGTTGCGGGCAAGTTTGTGAGTTTCTCACCCAGCAAATCACCTTGTTTGGGACGCAGGTTGGCTGGAGCGGGCAACGGTGCGATTTTCAACGGCTCAGGGATAAAAAAGCGCCACCCGTTTGAGCGCACTGAAAGTTCGTTTAGCGTCACCAATAGACCGCCACCGTTTTGGGCAAACTGCCAAACCGCTCTCCCTTCAGCGACGCCAAACTGGTCGGGCGTTGGGGCGATGATTGCAACGACATGAAAAGGGTCAAGTTTTTGGAGTGAGGCAGGAAGCAACTTTGGTGAACCTTGTTGGTAGCGAGTTCCGTTGGGCAAACTGGAAACAGCGACCCACTCAAAGTTCGGCTCTTCCTCAATTGCTTGCTTGGCGAATTTGAATTCAAAGTTTGGCTGACCGGTTGCCAGCAAAACCCTCAGTTTCATGGGCGCTTGCCAAACCGCCGCTTCCACCGAATTGTCCTCTGTCCAAACTTCGTTCGGCACTGGCAAAACTTCAAAACGGTAACGATGCCAACCTGCTCTGTCGGGTGTCAAGGTCACGGTCGTTTGAGCCACTCCGTTGACAGTTTTCAAAGTCGCTTGCGACACCAACTTTTTCGCTTCCCAAACCCTCAACTGAACCGAAGTCTTTCCATGAAGCCGAGAACCTTCGACCTTCACTGCAAAACTAACGCTTTCGCCAGCGAACAAAGTCGCTTGAGTGGGTGAAACGGTTAAGCGCAAGTTCGGGAGCACATTGGTCGGCAAAAGCACAACGCTCATGCGAGTTTTCGCTTTGCGCAACTCTTCAAGCAGTTGCCCATCGGGCTGGGATTCGGTGTCCTGTCCGTCAGTAATGACCAATAACTCGTCTGGCTGAGTTGATGTGATAACGATTCTGATTGCCGCCGATAAACGAGAAGCATTGCCTTCGGCGGCTTCAGACAAAATGGGAAGTAAGACGGGTCGCAAGTTCTCACTGAACTCCCAAATCAAGACCGAACGATGCCGAAGCGCTTGCTTTAGGCTCTTGACAACTTCTCGGCGCACAGGCGTGTTCGTGCTCCGGGACATATCAATCAAGATGGCGATGTGGGTGGGTTGATTGACTGTGCGGGTTGACGAAATGGAAGCGGGGATTAAAAGCAGCGCTGCTGTGGCAATCGCAATTAGCCGCAAAGCGAGCACCGCAATCGCTTGACCAGTTCCGACATGCTTTTGAAGCGGTTTGAACCGTGTTACTGAAAAGATTGCGGTGAAAACCAGCAAAGCCCACAGCAGCATTTACTCGTTCACCTGTTCAGGAAATTCACCAACTGAAATCGGCGCTTAATTTCTGCGTCATCAACTACGGACTGAAATCCCTTTTGCGTGCAAGCGTGCATAAGTGTAAGTTTAACTGCCGTCGGGGACAAGCCCCAATGCTACCATCATCATTTAAAAATTTTTGCCGACTGAAGTCGGGAGGGCAAACCTCCCAGTGAGCCCAAATTTATGTGTGTGGTGCAAAGTGCAATGTTCAGCGCAGAGTGCTAAGTTCGGGTGCGGTTATTAAGCGCTGAAATTTTCGGCAGTATAGAAATACTGCCCTCCGGAAAAACTATTCGCTATTCGCCGTTCGCCATTCACCAGTCGCTATTCGCAATTCGCTGCCGTTTTAGTTAGTTTGACAGAAACCTCACCCTCTCATTTCGCCCACCGACTGAAGTCGGTGGCTACGAAACGAAGCCTGCTAAAGCAGGCTGAATTGAAAAGTTATGAGTTGAGCGTTCAGATAAAAAAGACCTAACTTGCAACTCTCAACCCGCAATTCTTAACCCATTTAACAGGCTTTAGCCTGCTTTGAATTCGTAGCCACCCACCTCGGGTGGGTGGTCAGTGCTTTTCACTACCGTCTAACCAGTCGCCAATAGCCAATCGCTATTCGATGCCGTTCTGTCCCGCTGAATGGGCGGCAACGAAAGGCAGGCTTGTCACATGACTTGCTCAATGGCTCTTTTGACGGCATCAACAGTTGGTGGCAAAGGTTCGGGCAGTTGGAAAGTTTGGAGAGCCGTTTGCGGGTCTTTGAGCCCGTGACCTGTCAGGACACAAACGATGATGGGCTTTTCCCTTTCAACCCCACGCTCCGCTTTCAACTGCTCAAACTTCCTCTCAAAGTAGCCCTCTTTTGCCAATTTCAGCAACCCAGCAACGCTTGCAGCCGATGCCGGTTCAACGAACAAACCTTCACGGCGAGCCAGTAGTCGGTAAGCGTCCACGATGGCTTCATCCGAAACTGCGATGATTGTGCCTCCTGATTCGTCCCTCGCCCTAATAGCGCCTTGCCAACTTGCTGGGTTACCAATTCTGATGGCAGTTGCAATTGTTTCGGGATTAGGCACGGGCTCACCTCTCACCAAAGGCGCTGCCCCTTCCGCCTGAACACCAACCATGACTGGGAGTTGGCTGATTCGCCCCGCTTCAAAGTATTCACGGTAGCCTTTCCAGTGGGAAGTGATGTTGCCTGCATTGCCGACGGGAAGGATGTGGAAATCTGGGGCATCACCTAAGGCATCGCAGATTTCAAAGGCGCAGGTTTTTTGCCCTTCAATCCTGTCTGGGTTGATGGAGTTGAGCAAGGCTACGGGCAACTCTTTCGTCAACTCACGGACTATCCGCAATGCGTCGTCAAAACTGCCGTGAACTGCGCAGATAATTGCCCCGTGAGCCAAAGCCTGAGAGAGTTTGCCAGCAGCGATTTTACCTGCGGGGACAACGATAGCGCATTTCATCCCTGCAACCCCACAGTAAGCGGCAGCGCTTGCCGAAGTGTTCCCCGTAGAAGCGCAAATGCCGATGGTCAAACCCCTCTCAAGTGCCTTGCTGACTGCCACCGTCATGCCCCTGTCTTTGAAACTCCCCGTTGGGTTTGTGCCCTCAAACTTTAAGTAAACTTCTGCCTTTTGGTTAAATAGTTGCTCCAACCATCTGGCACGCAGAAGCGGTGTGTTGCCTTCGTGCAAGGTGATGATGGGAGTTTTTTCGGTGACGGACAAAAAATCTCGGTAGTGGGCGATGACGCCCTGCCAACGGGAGACAGAAAGGCGCATGTCGCTCTCCATCACCATCAAACCTCGCTTTCGCTCGTTTTTCGTTTGTTGCCCGTTATTTTCGCTCAATCACTTTCCACCCACAAAGGTGGGCGGACAGACAAAGCGACATCAAGTTGCTTGATTTCGTTGAGCGATTTTTGGAGCGCTGCATAAGGTGTCTTGTGGGTGAGCCAAACGATGTGGGCAGTTTCGCCTTGACTTTCCTTCTGGATGACGGAAGCGATGCTGACTTGGTTGCTCCCGAACACAGAAGCAATCCTCGCCAGAACCCCAGGTTTGTCAACGACATCCATTCGCAAACAAAATCGGCTTTCAATTTCTGGGATGGGCTTGAGTTTCGGGTTGACCCGACAGGTGCAAACAATCCTCGCTTTTGAGCCAAAGACGATGTTTCTGGCAGCGTCAATGATGTCGCTGACAACGCTGTTTCCCGTAGGTGGACCGCCTGCACCTTGTCCGTAGAACATGAGCCGACCGACATTTTCGCCCTCAACCAAAATGGCGTTAAATTGGTCGCTAACTGCTGCCAACGGATGGGTTTTCGGGACTAAAGTTGGGTGGACACGAAGTTCAATGGCCCCGTCCTCTTGCTTGGCTATAGCCAGCAACTTGATGGCGTAACCCAACTCATCGGCATAACGGATGTCCGAGATGTCAATGTTGCGGATGCCCTCCCGGTAAATGGCATCAACCTTGATTCTGAAGCCGAAGGCAATGGCAGCCAAGATGGCGATTTTATAGGTGGCGTCATGACCGTCAACATCGTCAGTTGGGTCAGCCTCCGCAAACCCCTTCTCTTGAGCCTCTCTTAGCGCTTGTTCAAAACTCATGCCGTCCCTGCTCATCCGGGTCAGGATGTAATTGGTGGTGCCGTTAACTATGCCGACGATTCGGTGAATGGTTTCGCCTGCAAGGCTCTGTTTAAGTGCTGAGATTATTGGGATGCCTCCTGCGACGCTCGCTTCAAAGTAGACATCGGTTCCGACCTCTTTTGCGATGTCTAAAAGTTCGCTTCCCCGTTTTGCCAACAACTCCTTGTTCGCCGTCACAACCGATTTTCCCTGCTTGAGGGCTGTGACCAGCAAATCAAAAGCGGGTTCCAACCCGCCCATCACTTCAACAACGATGTCAACCCTTGGGTCAGTGACGACGCTGTATGGGTCAGTGGTGTAAAGTTCTGGGGGCAGTTTGATGGGGCGTTGTTTTTTGGGGTTGCGGACGGCGACTCTGACAATCTCAAAATGGCATCGTGCCCTATGCTCAATCATGGCTGCGTTCTTCAGCAATATGTTAGCGGCGCCGCAGCCGACAACTCCCATGCCGAGAAAACCCAAGCGAACGACAGATTTGTCTTCGGGCAATTCCCATCACCTCGGTGCTTAAAAGTTTATCGCATCGATCAAAAGACCTCACTCGCCTCTGATGATGCGCACCTCCCAGTCAGTTAAGTCTAAGGCATCAATTTGGGCGTCGCCCGATGTCTCCGCCACCCAACCTTGCCCGTTCCGAAAGGTTTGGGTTGAAGTGAGGGGAATTGAAATGAAGTCGTTGCCCGTCGGTCCTAAAGCATCAAAACCTGTGCGAGGCGTGTTATCGTAAGGGTTCGTCTTCAGTTCGCTGACGCTGATGAAGTTCATTTCTAACCGTTCGGGCAAGAGGTCTGGTGGCGGGAACAATTGCCGAAGGTCTAAGATAATGCGAGTTTGGTTTGGCTGAAGAAAGGAGAAGTCAAGAGGCGGTCCCAACGGCTGAGTCGTGAATGGTGGCTGAAAAACTTGTATGCGAAAGACTTGGGCAGACTGATGGGAAACCTCAACGAAAAGGTCAATCCGAGAACCGAGGGTCTCATCAAAGGGAATACCCCATCCGTTACCCCAAGGGCGAGTCAAGGCAGGCAACGGACCCGTCCTCGGGTCACCGTCGCTGTCAATGGCGATGTAGTAGAAAAAGTCAGGTCTAACGGCAGCGGCGTAAGTGAGCGTGACGACAATTCGGTCACGCGAAATCGGGGTGGGAGGCTGTTCTGGAAACTTTGCACACCCGACCAAAAAAGCCAATATGCCAATGAGCCAACGAAACCGAGCCATCCTCAATACCTCCCAGAATTCAGCCAAGTTAAAAATCTCGCCCATTTGGGGCGATAACTAAATGGTGGCTTCCGCTGTCCAAAATTTTTGAGCGTCAATGAAAGCCAACGAAAAGAATGTCGCAAAGGACGGGATTGCGACATGGACCTGTTCCGAAGACACGAGAATAATCCAATTTTGACGGTCAGCGATTTACCAGTTCACGCTATTGCCGTTTACAATCCCGGCGTCGCCGAGATGAATGGGGAAGTGATTTTGCTGTTGAGGGTGGAGTTGGCTGATGGCAGGTCAAGCCTTTATGTGGCAAGGAGCAAAGATGGAGTGAACAATTGGGAGGTTAGCCCCACACCCTTGCTTGCCCCTGACGACCCAGACAACCCTATCGCCGAATATGAGACCATCGGTTGTGAAGACCCACGCTTAACCTACATTGCCGAGTTGGACGAATGGCTTATCACTTATGTGGCGGTCTCGGATGCAGGTCCTGCAGTGGCTTTGGCTCGGACGAAGGATTTCAAATCTGCGGAACGGATCGGAATTGTCCTCGCTCCTCCCAACAAAGACGCAGCGGTCTTCCCCCGCCGAATTAACGGTCGCTGGTTTATGCTTCACCGCCCGATGTCTTGGGGAACAGAGCACATTTGGTTGGCAGAGTCACCCAACCTGATTCATTGGGGCAATCCCAAGATCGTGCTCCGAGAGCGTGGAGGAACTTGGTGGGACGGCGTTAGGGTCGGAGCAGGCAATGTCCCCATTGAAACGCCTGAGGGTTGGCTCATTATCTATCACGGCGTTAAAGAAGTTGCTGGGACGCCAAGTTACAGACTCGGTTTGGCGCTTTTGGATTTGGATGACCCATCAAAACTCATTGCCCGCTGCCGGTATCCCGTCTTTAGCCCCAATGTTGATTACGAGAGAGTCGGGAACGGTCTTAACATCGTCTTCACATGTGGGGCATTAGTTCGCGGCGATGAAGTTTGGATGTATTACGGGGCTGCTGACACTTGCGTTGGACTCGCCATCGCGAAGTTGGACGAATTGCTTGACGCTGTTGAAAATGACCGAATTTGACGAAGGTTTAGGTTTCAACTTGCTGAGTTTTGTCGGTCGTAAACTCTTGTTCGGGGAAAGGTCGCAAAACTACCCGAACTTTTGTTATCCGCCGTCGTTGCACTTCCTCAACGATGAACACTGCTTCGGGCGTGACGACTTTTTCGCCCACAGAAGGCAATCTCCCCAGTTCAGTGAAGACAAAGCCCCCAACTGTGCTGAACTCACCTTCGGGCAACTCAATCCCCGTCAACTCTTCAAACTGCCTTCTATCCATCTTGGCGTCAACGATGAAAGTCCGTTCGTCAATTTGCAAAGCCAACTCTACTTCTCGGTCGTGTTCGTCCCTAAGTTCGCCGACAATTTCTTCCATGATGTCCTCTAAAGTGACTAGACCAGCGGTCGCCCCATGCTCATCCAGAACGATAGCGATGTGCATTTGACTGGTTCTCATTTCTTGCAAAAGTTCGCTGACGGGCTTGGTTTCGGGGACAAAATAAGGCGAACGAGTTACTGACCTCAAATCCATTGACCTCTCCCCGTCGGCAATTCGGGCAAGGATGTCGTAAGCGTAGACGACACCGACAATGTTGTCAAGGTTGCCTTCGTAAAGCGGTATGCGAGAGTGACCTGTCTGAATGACCGTCTCAAGGAGTTCATCCAGTGAACTGTCCGCTGGCAACGCCACTATGTCTGGTCGGGCTACCATGATGTCGCGAACGAGGATTTCGTCAAGCCTCAAAATTCGCTCCGCCAGCATGTATTCTTCGGGTTCAATTGCCTTCGCTTCCAAGCCCGCTTCAAGGAGGGCGGAAAATTCGTCCGCCGTCAGTTTAGGTTGGCGGTTGGGGTCTGCGCCGAGGGCTTTCAATGTCCTCGCTGCAATGGCGTAAACTACGGCGTTGATGGGATTGAAGACGCAAGCGAGCAATTTCCAAAGTTTCAACCAACGCACCAACAAGGCTTCCGTCCTCGCCGCGCCGATACTTTTGGGCAGCACCTCGCAGAAGGTCAGGATGAAAACAGCCATCCCTAAGCCCACTATTTCGCCCCAGCCGTGCCACTTCATCTCAACGATGTGGGTGGTGAGGGCGGAGGTCAAAAGGATGAGCAAGGTGATGCCGACAAGCAAACTTGACAGGTTTGAACGGTCGTTAATGAACTCCCAGACATCGCTGGCGTTTTGTTGTCTGTTTTGGTGCAGATATGCTCGCAGCCTTCCCCTGTTTACGGCGACCAAAACCACTTCACCGAGCGAGCAAAGGAAAATCACCACCAACATCGTCGCGACGAGCACTAGTTCAAGGGCAACGAGAGCGTTTTGACTCATCCGAAGCCAGACCTCCCGAAAATTACTGGTTGGTGACCGTTACTTTCACCCAGATTATTCGCCGCCCTCTCATTTCAGCCACTTCCAGACTCACTCCGTCCAAATCAACTCGGTCGCCGACTTGCGGCAACTTTTCCAGATGGGCAACAATGAGTTCGGCGAGCGTATCGTAATCTTCCTCGGGCAACTCAACGCCGAGGAACTTTTCAACTTGCCTGATGCTCAAGGGTGCTCGGACGAGGAACTCGTTTTCGCCGATTTGTCTGAATGGCGCTTCTGCGATGTCATACTCGTCAAAAATTTCGCCCACGATTTCCTCAAGTATGTCCTCAACCGTCACCAACCCTGCTGTCCCGCCTTCCTCGTCAAGGACAATTGCCATGCCTTTCCGCTGCCTTTGCATCGTTCTCAGCAAGTTGTAAGCCTTTTGGCTTTCAGTGGCAAACAAGGGCGGGCGTGCCAGTTCGCCGGCGGTTTTGTCTCGTTCGCCCCTATACCAAGCCGCCAAGACATCTTTGGCGTGGAGAATCCCGACAATTTCGTCCCTCGTGTCGTGGTAAACGGGCAACCTGCTGTGTCCTGACCTGCGCATTATCCCTATGGCTTCGTCAAGCAATGTGTCGTGCCTAATTGCCACTATGTCAACTCGCGGAATCATGACCTCACCGACCCGAACTTCCTTAAACTCAAGGGCACTTGCCAGCATTTGCTTTTGCTCCTTTGTTATGACCCCTTGTTGCTCTGCTATGTCCAAGGTCGCGAAAATTTCCCCTTCAGTGACCAAAGGTGGATGATGGGCATCCTTCAATCCCAGAAGGGACAAAACGCTCCCTACAATCCACTCAACGAAGGTCAGGACTGGCGCAAACAATTTTTGGAAAAAGGAAACCCATCGGGCAACGGAGAAGGCAACAATGTCGGCGTAAGAAGCACCGTAAATGGCCGGCATGACATCAACGAAAGTCAAGACGAGAAAAGCAAATACGACCGAGATGACGGCTGACAGCCCCGCAAATTGAAGCGTTTTGCTCAAATCCAATGCGACTGATGTGACCAAGGCTTCTGCAATGTAGTCGGCGATGGTGATGCCTGCAATGAGGGTGGCTATGAGGTGGGGCGGATTAAGATACAAGCGCAAAACTTGTTTAGCGCTTTCGTCACCCTCATCAGCCAAATGTTTGACTTTGACCTTCCCGACACCGAGCAAAGCGGTCTCCGAAGCGGAAAAAAGGCTTGCAAACCAAAGCAAAAATGTCGTCAGAGCAAGTTTTAACACCACTATCACAGCATCGTCGCTACTCATGCCACACTACCTCTCATGTCTTGCTTCCTTGCGCTGGCATTTTGATTATAGCCTGTCCCAAGCCTTTCAGTTCAGCCGTCGCCTTCAAACCACTGCTGCCAGCGCCTTTTTCGCCACCTCCTTCGCCCTTTCATCCGACCGAGCATGTGACCCATCATTGTTGCTAACCCGATGAGAAGCCCAAAACCGACGAAGGGAGATGCCGAAAGCAAGGCAAGCACAGCAACGCCCAACGCCAAACCGACAGTCAACAGGACTGAGAATGTGATCCCGAAAGTGAAAGCCAAAGTTCCCAACACGAGCAAAGCAATTGGCAACCCGAAAATTCCCGCCAAAGTTAAGCCTACCCATTTGCCCCATTTCCCACCTTGTTGCTGACCTTGGCGTTCTGCTTGTCGGCGAGCGTGGAACTCTTGAAGTGCTTGTTCCAAAAATTCCGGGCGAATTCCAGCAGCCATTGCTCCAGCCCTCAGCGCATCTTGGTTGATTTGCTTTTGCTGTGCTTGCCCTTCCTTTTCCGCTTGCGCTTGGAGTTCCGCAGCCCGACTCAAAATTTCCTTGACTTCCTCACGGCTGTATCCTTCCTGCGCCAACCTACTAGCTTGCTTGAACAAAGTTCCCCACATGGCTTGGAAACCTCCCGCTAAATTATGAGCCCTTCAAGCAATTGATGGATAGGGATTAGCCTATAATTGTAGACGCAACCGCGAACAATCTATGCAGCGGATTTTCGCCCTTTGACCACCTTCGTTACTTGCTAACTAATCTCTTTAAAGCAAGTCGTCAACTTAATCGGCGGAGTTTGGCGAGGAAGAGACCACCTGAATCAAGGTGATGAGGGTAAATGCGGACACAAAGGCGCATCGCCTCGCCAAACTCCAGCCTTTGCCATTCTGTCAAGCCCGATGCGTGAGGCACGGGCAAATTGATGGGCAAAAGTTCGCTGGGAACTTTCTGCATTGCATAAGCGATGACAGCTTCGTTTTCTTCTGGAGCGAAAGTGCAAGTGGCGTAAACGACAATGCCGCCGGGTTTGACCAACTCCAATACTCGCCTCAATAGCCCTTTCTGCGTGCCACTGATTGAGCGGATGAAGTTGATGTTAGCGCCTTGCTTTAAATCTGGGTTTCCTCGCGCCCGTCCTTCTGCCGAGCAGGGTGCGTCTATTAGCGCTTTGTCAAACTCAATGCCCAAGTCTGGGTAGTTGCGCCCGTCCCACTGAGTCACAATGGTGTTGACAACTCCTATCCGCGACAAGTTGGCTAATAAAGCGCGCAACCTTTTGGGTGTCACATCGTTGGCGACAATTAACCCCGTGTTCCCCATCAATTCCGCTATTTGTGTTGTCTTCCCGCCTGGGGCAGCGCAAAGGTCCAAAATATGTTCGCCCGGTTGCGGGTCTAAAGCCATCACTGCCGTCGCTGCACTGGCTTCTTGGACATAAAACCAGCCCAACCAATGTTCCAGCGTTTTTGCAACGCTATCTTCTCCTTCGACTTGCAAAATCCAATTGTTCCAAGGCATCGGCTTGACATCAAACCCTCGCTTCTTCAAAGCGTCCGCAACTTGTTCAGGCGTTGCCTTCAATCTGTTGACCCTGATGGTAACTGGTTGTGGTCGCCCCAATACTTCCATGAAGGCATCAAAATCGGGAATGATTTCGCGATATCGCTCCATCTTCGTTCACCTAAAGTCAAGTATTGATTTTGCTGGTGCGGTGTGACAAAAACTATATGGCAAGTCAGCACCGTTTGATTGAGGAGGCGTGGTGTGTGAGTGAAGATCAGTCGCGACGCTTGCGTGTGAGTTTGGATGCAAGATGGTCGGGAACTTTATCCCCGACCGATCGACGAAATCCTACAGTGCGATAGGAGGCGATGGGCAATGAAAAGGCGCGAGTTTATTAGGGCTACGGCTTTTGGCGGTATCGGTCTGCTGATCTTGCGCAACCCGAGATCGGTTTGGAGTTATCAAGCCAATAACAAACTTAACATGGCTTTTATCGGTGTGGGCGGGCGAGGTGGTGGTTTGGTTGGCGTGTTCTCAGAGATGGGTGAGAATATCGCAGCACTTTGCGATGTTGATGACCAGCGAGCAGCGGAAACTTACAAGCGATTCCCTAATGCAAAAAGGTTCAAAGATTTCCGCAAGATGTTGGACGAGGCAGCGAACGAAATTGACGCCGTTGTCGTTGCGACCCCAGACCATGTCCATGCCGTTGCCTCTGTTGCAGCGATGAAACTCGGCAAACATGTTTACTGTGAGAAGCCACTGACATGGAGCATTGGCGAGACACGGGTCATGCGGGAGGTCGCTATGGAAAAGAAAGTCGTCACTCAAATGGGCAACCAAGGAATGGGTGACAACAGGTTGAGGCAAGCAGTGCAGGTTGTTTGGTCTGGGGTCATCGGACAAGTTCGCGAAATTCACATCTGGAGCAACAGACCAATTTGGCCACAAGGGATGGACCGTCCGACGGACACGCCACCTGTGCCACCACACCTTGACTGGGATTTGTGGCTTGGTCCAGCACCTTGGCGACCTTACCACCCTGCCTATCTCCCGTTCGTTTGGCGAGGTTGGTGCGACTTTGGGACGGGAGCGCTTGGAGATATGGGCTGTCACACCATGAACATGCCCGTCTTAGCAACCAAACTCCACGAAGCCATCATTGAGGGCAAAACAATCATCGTTGAGGCTGAGCATTCTGGCTGCAATCAGGAGAGTTACCCGAAGTGGTCCATCGTCAAGTGTTACTTCCCCGAACGAGGCAATCTGCCTTCGCTGACTCTCACTTGGTATGACGGAGGCAAGAAACCACCTGCGGATGTTCTGCCTCCAGAATTAGAATTTGATAAGTTGCCCAGAAGTGGGGCGCTGCTCTTTGGCAGCAAAGGCATCTTGTATTCGCCAGGCGATTATGCAAGCGATTGGAGGCTGTTACCATCAGAGCAATTCAAAGGCTTCCAACCCCCTGAGTTGACGATGCTGCCTCATTCGCCAGGTCACTATCACGAGTTCGTCCTTGCTTGTAAAGGCGAGAATATCAAGCCAATGTCCAACTTCGTTGACTATGCTGCTTACCTGACGGAAATTGTTCTCTTGGGCAACTTAGCAATTAGGCTCGGGCAGAAAGTCGTTTGGGATTCAAAACAAGGTCGCGTCATCGGCAATCCCAACGCCGAGCCTTTGGTCATGCGCCCATATCGGGAAGGTTGGAGGCTTTGATTTTTTGTCTGGGAAAACGCCGAGACAATTCATCTTTGCCTCGGCTTGACAATTTATGGCAAAGGGGGAAAGGGAATGGAGAAGGTAAGGCGAAGGGGGTTTGTTAAAAGCGTGGCTTTGGGGACAGTTGGATTGCTTGTTTTGCGAAACGCTAAATCCGCTTACAGTTACCAAGCCAACGAGAAACTCAACATCGCTTGCGTAGGCGTTGGTGGACACGGATGGTCAAACTTGAGGGCTGTCAGCAGCGAAAACATCGTTACCCTCTGCGATGTGGATGAGCAACATGCATCTCAAGCCTTCAATCGCTACCCCGATGTTCCCAAGTTTGCTGACTTTCGGGAGATGCTTGACAAGATGCACAAACAAATTGACGCCGTTGTGGTCACTACTCCTGACCACACTCACGCCGTTATCTCAGTAGCAGCAATGAAACTCAGCAAACATGTCTATTGCGAAAAGCCATTGACGCGAACTGTTTACGAGGCTCGGGTAATGAGGGAGACTGCAGCGAAGCAGAAAGTTGTGACACAAATGGGCAATCAAGGGAGTGCGACAGAAGGATTGAGGCGAGCCGTTGAGTTGGCTTGGACAGGAGTGATTGGCGAAATTCGTGAAGCCCATGTTTGGTTTGGTGGAGGCAACCATCCTGTTGACAGACCCCTTGAAGAGCCACAACCGCCAGCAGGTTTTAATTGGGACTTATGGCTTGGACCTGCCCCTTACAGACCATTTCATCCCACTTACATTCGTGGTGCGTGGCGCAATTGGCGTCCGTTCGGCACAGGTGTCCTCGGCGACTTCGGTTGCCATACATCCAATCTGGCATTCCGCGCCCTGAGGCTTGACATGCTTTGGGACCCGAAAGTCAAGCGACCTAAAGGCGCAGTTATTCGGGTAAGTGCGGAAGCGTCGGAAATTCACCCCGAAACTTACTCGCGTTGGGTCATCGTCCGATACGAGTTCCCCGCTCGCGAAAACCTTCCACCCGTGAAGTTGACTTGGTATAACGGTGGTCCGAGACCGCCTGAGGAAATTTTGCGCGACCTCGGTCAACCTATGACCGATGCAGGTTGCTTGTTGCTTGGGACTAGAGGGGCAATCTTTTCCGATTGCCCATGGAACACACGGTTCACTTTGCTGCCCCGGAAGCAGTTTGAAGGCTTCCAAGGACCAAGACCGACTTTGCCTCGTTCACCGGGACACCATGCTGAATGGATTCTCGCTTGCAAGGGCAAAGGAGCGAAACCTTTCTCAAGTTTTGACATCGGCGGACCGCTCACCGAAGTTATTTTGCTCGGTAATGTCGCATTGCTGGTTGGTCATCCCATTGAATACGACCCCTTGACGGGTCGAATCGTCAATTGCGCCGAAGCCAACCGGTTCCTTCACCGCGAATATAGAGCCGGTTGGACACTGTAGTCATTAAACACAGCAGGAGGTGAAAGACGATGGGAGACGGGAAATTGACTCGCCGAGGTTTTGTCAAGGCGGCGACGGTAGCTGCTTTGAGCGTTCCCACAATCCTTGTCAATTCACAGCCTAAGACCTTTAGAGTCGCCCTCATTGGTTGTGGCGGGCGAGGGCGAGGGGCTGTGAGGGACATCCATGAAGCAGCCAAACTGTTGGGCGTTGAAATTCGGATGGTAGCGTTCGGGGATTGGTTCAAGGAGAGGGCATTAGCCGCTGCTAAGGATTACGGAGTGCCACCCGAACGCTGTTTCGTTGGTCCGACGGCTTACAGGGAAGTCCTTGACACTAATGCCGACATTGTCATGATAGCGGTCGCCCACGCTTTTCATCCCATCTTCGTTGAGGCTGCCGTTAAGGCGGGCAAACACATTTTCATTGAAAAGCCCATCGCCATTGACCCTCCCGGTTGTCGTCGTGCCCTCGCTGCGGCGGAGGAATCCGAGCGGAAAGGCTTGCACATCGTTGTCGGCACACAACTTCGGCATCACTGGGATTGCATCCTCACCCACCAAGCTGTTGCTGTTGAAGGTGCTTTGGGCAAACTTTACGCTGGTCGGGTTGGACACTGTGGAGGGCACGAAGGTTCAGTCAAGCCCGTTAACCCTAAGACAGCCGATGATCTCATCCGCACATGGAAAGACTGGAACTGCCTTTGCGGGGAGAGGGCACTCTTAGCAGACCTTGTCCACCAAGTTGACTTTGCTTGTTGGTTTGTGGGGCGACCGCCTGTCAGCGCTGTTGCTTTTGGCTTCCGTGCTCGCCGACCCGCTGGTGACCAATACGATTTCTTCAGCATTGACTATGACTTTGGCGATGGCGTTCACATTCACGCCATGTGTCGGCACATTGACGGTTGCTGGAACTGGGTTGGGCACGATTTCGTTTACGAGAAAGGTCACACCAACGGCAGTGACTTTCCAAAACCGAAAAACTCGCCTATCCCACCTGATGTCCCCAGAGCGAAGAGCCCGTATGTGCAAGAGCAAGTTCACTTGCTTTACTCCCTGCTCAAAGGCAAGCCGCTCAACCAATTGCGCAATCTTGCGCTATCAACAGCAGCAGCCGTCATGGGGCGACTTTCCGCTTACACTGGGAAGATGGTCACTTGGGACGAAATCATGGTTGACCCAAACAAAAACCCAACACTTTACAACTGGCGAATGAGACCAACGCCTGAGGATTTTGAGCGGGGCACGGTTGAAATGCCGCAGGAAGGGGTCGTGCCCATCCCAGGAGTGCCGGCAAAGTGATATAACTTTCCACACTTTGCTTTCACTTCTGCCAAGAGGTGAGAGAAAATGGAAGGCGGGAAGTTAAAACGCAGGGATTTTGTCAAAATAACGAGTGGCGTTGCATTAAGTTTCCCCACCATTTTGGTCGCCCGTCAACCTAAAACTTTCAGGCTCGCCCTTATCGGTTGCGGTGGGCGGGGAATGGGCGCTATGAGAGATGCCCATGAGGCAGCGAAAATTTTAGGCATTGAGGTGAAGGTAGTTGCTTTTGGTGACTGGT
>Ga0185307_1001027_pt1 | contig 16310 bp, 17 predicted proteins | sample LHCtaG_FD_128010 | JGI IMG/M metagenome (GOLD analysis project Ga0185307, IMG submission 128010) | Hot spring microbial communities from Little Hot Creek, USA to study Microbial Dark Matter (Phase II) - LHC4sed_matched (SPADES... | ecosystem: Environmental > Aquatic > Thermal springs > Hot... | reverse complement strand
CGCCCTGAAGACCCCGAGGTTCCTCGGAGCGTTGAGATAAGGGGTAAGCCTCCATTAAAGGTCGGTGGTTTAAGCTCCTTTGGGCAGAGCTTTAAAATGTTCCTTGATGTTGCTTCAAAGGTGTTGAAGCCTGATGGACTGCTAGTTGTGTGGTATGCGTATGGTAAGCTACATGGCTGGGAGGAGCTTTTCTACAGGTTTTATGAGAGCGGCTATGCTGTAACTAAGACTTGGCAGGTGTGGACTCAGTCGAGGCAGAGAAGGGTAGCTTTGCAAAAGTCAGCATTCTTCACGAGCATGGTTATAGTGGCTAGGCCTAGAGCTAGTAGAGTGAGGCTTCTAAACTACGAAGACCCCGTCTTCTTAGATGATGTTAGAAGTGCTGTTGAGTCCACGGCAAAGTTTATCCTAGGCACGTATGGTATAGAGGCCCTTAACGAAGCAATAGTGGTCTCGCTTGCTGACGGCTATGCTTGTGCAACACGCTACACTCTTACAACAGGCTTAGGAGTATACCAGAACCTTACAAGGGCTGCTCTAAGGGAGGCTGTTAAAGCCCTTACCAACTATATAGCGAGTAGTATTGGCGTCAAAGAGCTGGATATAGGCGTGCTAGATGCCATATCGATGCTCTACATATTCCTACTGCTTGCTTCCACCGAAGACCTAAACGTTTCAAGCGATTTCGCAAATAGAGTAGCTCAAGTGCTGCGGAGCAGCGAGAGCCAAGTAAGAGCCGGTACAAATAAGGGTGCTATTAGGTTGCTTGGACCAAGAGAGATAGCGATGAGGTATCCTAACGCCGTAGTAGGCAAGAGCGTTAAGTTAATAGAGGATGTTAGAAGAGCAATGTCACAATTCGGTGTTAGAGTGGCCGAGGACATAGTCGCTGGAAGTGAACGCACGGTTGTTGAAACAGCAAAGTTATTAGTTGCCATAGCATGGAGAAAGCTTGGGTTAAGTGGGGACGAGAGAAATCCCCTGCTGAAAGTTCTTCGTGCGGGCGAGCTATCATGAGCGCAGATCTATCCAGGCATTTAGATAAGGGGCACCTGGAGAGTATAAGGTCTGTTAGACCCGATGACCTGGCTCCTTCCTTGGGCACAATAATACGGGCTATCGTTGCTCAAGACACGTCTAAATTAGCCGATACTGCGTGGTTGTACTATAGACCCGAGACATTCTTTGATAACACTGTACTAACTGGCAGCTTCGCTACGATAATCAAGAATGTTATTGAGGGATTAGATAGCGGAAGTGTTAGTGGAATATTTCTAAATCTAGACATGGGTTCTGGAAAAACACATCTATTAGCCTTATTGTTACATCTCTTTGGATCCTGTAGGCTGAATCCACACATATGTAGCAGCTATCTCGATGAGTATAGGAAGAAAACGGGATACAATGATAACATAGCCCAGAATACCGTTGTCATAGCGGTAGACTTCAGGACTCCCGAGAACATATTCGAGCATTTAAAGCTAACAGAGCGGATTCTAAGTAAGATAAAAGAAGAAAAAGCAGGTAAGGCAACAAGCATTATCAGGGATTCTATAAAGGATAGAAAGTTACCGAGCCCAAAGGAACTTGCAGATTGCATTCCGGAAAACGTACACATACTTGTTCTCATCGATGAGTTACACTACGCCGTTACTATGGGTAGCGAACTGGAGAGGGAGCTTGCTAAGCAGTTTATAAGGTTCATCATAGGGGTTGTAAACTATAGAAGAGAGACACCCAGACGTAGAGGGGGAATAGTCCTAGTAGTTGCATCGGCGAGGCGGGATTTTGAGAGATGGCACGAGATAGAGTCCGAGATCGCGGCTCGGGATAGAGAGCTTGTTGCTGTAGTTAACGGTTTCATTGATCAGCTGCAGCGGATCGAGAAAATTGTCACAACCCACTGGCTAAGCTTGAGTGAGGCAAGGAAGATACTCGAGAAGAGGCTTAGGCTTGGAGCACCGTTCAACGAAGTCTTTCACGACTCGTTCAATAGGCTTATTGAGAGGGTTATCAGAGCAGATAGTGATATTCCGCAAGCACATCACATGAGATCTCTTATCAAAACCATGGCTATCTACGCGCTCAACGCACTCAATTCAGGTGATAACATTGTTTCGCCAGCTCACTTCAGCGAGGATGTGATCGACACGTTGCTTGGAAGCGAAAAAGTAGCGGAGAGCTACAAGTCTATTTATAGCGAAATAGTGTCTAGGCTTACAAGCATAGAGCATGGTGAGTGGTATAGATTAGCTATTAATATCATATTCACACATACTATTACAGGTGATCCTAGGAAGCTAGTAGAGATGGTTAGAGTAGCTAAAACTCGCGAAGCTCCAGTAGAGTCAATACCGCTTGTAGAGGAGGTTGAGCTACGTGATGTTCTAACAAAGGTTCATGGGCTACAAGAAGCTGACGCCATTGACATTATTAAGGATCTTGACGACGTACACCCCAATATTCATAGAGTTAGGATCTCAAGTGGAGGAGAAGCGTTCTTCATAGCCCCTGTAGTAAGCTTAGTAGCACTATACAAGAGGATTATAAAGGATAAACATGCGTGGTATACAGCGAATTCTGAAAAAGTTCTCAGCTATGTCAGCGACTATGTACATAGCCTTGGAAAAAGCAGTGAGTTTATCGAGCAAGTGGTTGTTAGAAGCTTGAAGGAGCTTGAGAAGAAGCCTCATTCAAGAGACAAACTCTATGTGTACATATACTTTAACGAGAAGCTACTCTCGCAGCTAACACCTAGTGGAGAGACTTCGCAGGAGTCTTTTGATGAAATATTGAAGGATGTATACAGTTTCTACGAGAGGAGGCGTGATCATAACATTGTAATAGCTATTCCAAAGATTAAGAAGCGTGTTCTCGACGGTTTGTCTAAGTATCTAGCTATTGATGAGGCGACAGAGCATGTTATAAACAGGTATATAGTCGCTTTAGAGGGGAGACCGCTACCCACAAGCGGGGAGGCTGATGAAATACAACGAGAGCTTCTAAAGCTAGAGATTAAAGATTTGGAGTTGGAGATTGGTAGAAGGCTTAACGAGGCCGTCTCCTCGTTTTCAAGCGCCATGATTTCTCTACTAGATAAAGCTGTCTATTACACACCTAACGGTCTTAAAACAGTAGATATTAAGTTGGATGCCAGCATCACCGAGGGTTTTGAGAAGCAACCTGCAATTTACAAAGTCGTTGACATGTTACGTAGCAAAAGACAGAGGGTTCTGGTTGAGGTCGCAGAGAAGCTAGCAGAATGGGCGGCGTCTAACGGTCCAATAAGATTCGTCACATCATCTAGTGACGCCCTGCCTATACTATTCTTGAACATCAAGGAGGACCTTCAATCACGTAGATCCATCACATTGTATCTCAAAGAGGCACTAACTCTTCCACTAAGAAAAGATGCATGGGTTTACATTCCACCCAAAATAGTTAAAGCAACAGTAGACTCCCTATTTGAGAAGATCAAAAAAGAGTTCGGTGAGAAATTCAACGTCGTTAAGAAGATCGAGGATGACAACGAAGTAGTTTTCGAGCTGGAGCCTAAACGCTTGCCGCCAGAAGAAGAAATTGAAATTCCCCCAAACCAGAGAGGGATAGTTCCACCGACCAAGGACATATTTGAGGTCGTAGATGAGATAGCGGCGTGTGGTGGGGGCACACTTTGGTTGGCGATCGAGATTGATAGAGATTCCGCAGATACCATCAAAGAGTACCTCTCACCAATTAAGAAATATGTAAAGGACTTCAAGGTTGAGCAGAAGCGTGGAGGCTAAGACAACGCTTATTGAGATTCTTGAACTATCTAGAAAGTACAATCTTTCCTACATAGACTTTTTCTCACTATTCATAGGTTCTTACGGCCACACGCTTCACTTGCTCTCCAAGATCCGCAGAGATATTGCAGAAAACATTGTTGCTAAGATAAGGAAATTGACAGGGATGGTTATTAAGTCTCCAGATACATTAAGCACTCTAAGAAATCGTGCATTACAGCTGAAGTATAAGGGGTACCAGCCTTTTTTAGTAGATTGCTTAGGCCTACCCGAGGTCTACGAGATTTACAAGCGTATTACAGATGCCTGCGGCCATCTCAGCGTGGTTGTTGAGCCATATGTAAATGTGACGGGGTTAACGTATCGTTTCAGAAGCACTTTTCAAGCTTCAAGCATGTTAGAGCTTGCTAGGATGCTTAGTACAAGCCTCTACGGGAGCATAGATCTTGTAGTGCACAACGAGCTTTCAAACCCTCTAGAACTAGATGTGCTGATTAAACATGCAGACGCGAAGCTCAGAGTTTACGTAGATGAGCTAGCAAGAGATGCTATGAGCAAGCACAACGCCTTTATAGTATCAGACCACGGCTACGACCTCTACCATACAAACGGAAAGTACTATCTAGACCACGGCGGAGACTCTAAACTAGCGAAAATAGCCCCACTTATAATCGTAAACTGTTAATGTCATAGAGTTATTAGGATGTAAAAACTGTTACTTACAGGCGACAAAGATGTGAAAAGGCGATCCTAACACGGCTGTAACTTCATAGCAGCTCAGCTTGAGATAATGTTAGGCCGTAAATTCGTGATGAGATTTATCTGTGCCATGTAAGTGGAGGTCTACTTCTCCATTATTTTTCTAGGTACTACTTGACATTAGATCTTAGGATAGCTATTGGTTAAAGCCAGTTAAAGTTATATAAAACCTTCTTAATTCTTTAAGACCCCGTTCAATATATTCACCTAGCTCTATAATAGGCTTATTAGTTACACGTGAGATCAGGGCAAGCTTGCAACTCCCTGTATTGGGGATTTTACTCAAGGCTGAGTCCCCAGCCCATTACTCCCACTCCACTCTTCGAGAGACTTGGGAAGATTTAGAAGCTGGTATAAGTTAGTCTATAAATGGTAATGGTGAAGGCGGTTGTCATGGCTACCTACTGGCTGTGAAAAACTTGAGGGCGGTGCTGAGCCTTGGATTGAATTTGTGGGATCGGATGTTGAAGTTATGCAAGTAGTTGGAGGTACAAGGGGTACTGACTATGTCTACGTAATGTTTGAGGGGCTCCTAACGAATGTTAAATATCTTCCAGGAGCTGAGCTTGTTACTAAAGAGTGCGCGGGCCGTTTCTGCCGCGAGATCTATAGAGTTCCCAAGAGCATTCTCACTAATAAGCTTATTATGATAGTGAACTTTTCCAACAGTGGTAGTATGCTTACCTTGCTATGCATGGTTCGCGAGGAGGTAGTAGATTGCTACTGGTGCCCCCACTACGAAAATATTTGCCGAGAACTTGCATTAAGGTTTAGATTTATTGGCGAGGAAGCGCAGCTGGCAAAGTTCTACATAAACTTCATACCTAAGCTAATTAACGAGATTAAAAACATAGCTGAAAGATCGAGTGTACGTAAGATTTTCTTTGCTGCCCACGCTTGGAGGCTTAGGGAGGTCTTCAACAACCCCCAGCTGTCTCTTTTCACATCAATGGTTCTAGATACATGGCAGGGTAGAGTACTTTCATTAGAGAATAAGATTTCGCATATCGTTGAGCTATGGGTACTAGCAAAAGTCATCGAGGCTGTGGATGGTGAGACAATTAGTGAAGTATGGTGGGTCGAGTTCAGGAAAAACTACCCGTTCGCATATATAAGGTCTAGGACTATAGGTAGAGAGTACACGATCTTCTACCAACCATCGGTCTACTCTGATATAAACTCACTCTTCACACCAAGAAAAGAGAGGCTGCACCTAATCCCGGATATTGTCATGTTTAAAGGGATTCCTCCACAGCGCCTTGGCTGGAATAAGCTATATGCGTTCATCGATCAAGGTAATTACCCAATATTGGTGATCGAAGTCAAACTGGGAATTGAAACATCTGAGTGGAGAAAGCCTGAGTACGTATTAAGACAGCTTGAAGCCTATAAGCAGTACCTGAAGCCCAAGAATATAGCCCTTGCAGTACTAACACGATTAGAAGAACCATCGCTTAAGACAGAACTTGAGGAATTAGGTGTAGATTTATACGAAGACTTGCTGAACCCGGATATTCAGGTAAGTTTTGCGCAGTATGTGCAGAACGTGCTTAAGTAGGAGGTAGAAACATAGCTGAATCAACTAGAGAGATAGCCAAGGCTAATTATTCAGTTAAACATGTGGGTACCTAGGTCTAGCCAAAGAGGTGTGTAGCTGTCTTCGATAAGCAATACGCCAACATCAAGATACTGTTCGAGGGCATGCCATTAAGCAACGAGTTCGAGTACTGGTCCTGATGGTCAGGGGGATAGTGAGGTCCTGCGCAATGAGGTTAAGGATAAGCCCAAGTGCGTGCAGGTACTGCACAGGGTCATAAAGAGGAGGGAGAGCGATGGGTATGGTGGTACATCTCCTAGCTTAGGATTTCCTTTTCATGATATCCCCTCGAAAAATGTGGAAATATAGCCTTCAAAAGCGCTCGTCTACTCTCCATTTCATGAATTTTGAGAAATAAGGTAATCTCTTTCCTCACAACCAAGTGAGTAAATGTATGAGGAGGACTACAGACTCTAATGCTTGATAATGAAGTGTGGTAAGTTTAAGCTTTAGGAATCATACGAGAAGGTTTAAGTTCATGAAGAAAAACTATGAAAGGTGTCAATTTGAGTAAGCCTTTCCAGAGAGGATTTTAAGAAGTATTTACAGGCTATCAGCGAGCTTAATACTAGAGCTTAGAGCTTCTAGAGTAGAATAGTGGTGGAATGAAAATATCTGGGGTAGACTTTAGCAAAACAAGGTACCCCTACCTGGTTAAATGAAGGCTCTCAGTCTTTTCTTATTGCTTCTCAACTTGTGTATGCAGCCATAGAAGGGGTCTAACCCGCTAACTACGATGCTCTTTGTCACGATCCCGTAGAGAACAGCGTATAGGAAGTCGATCGCTGAGTTTATTACGTCGCCTTTACGGGGCTTTCGACCTGTAAACTCATACTTCTCGGGTATGAGGCTTGTTGCTATGCTCCAGAGTCTTTAAGCAGATCTCCAAATTATTAGGGGAACTACTAATAGAGGCGTCTGAAGAGATGTTTAACAGACTATTGACAGAGCAGTCGCTCGAGAACATAATTCACTTCCACGAGCCGTTTGGGCTTAGTAGGGAGTGCGAAGTGTACATGGATCGGATCCCATGGGTGCTCGCAGGAATAGTAGAGCTCTTCTCTGAAGTCACTAGAAGCAGGCTTAGAGAGTGCATTGATCTAATAGTAGCAGATGAGAACGCGAGGAGGTCTGTAAGATATGTTATGCCGGCAAGGATATCGTTGCTTCTTTCGAAAATACGTCGTAGGTTGAATGCTAGTGATATGACTAGCTGTTAATAGAGCTTTTGGAGAGCTCAGGAGAGGCATTCCAGTAAGGTTCCGAAGCACCGACGGATTAATTGTTATAGACGCTAAGACTGTAGACGAGTTCATGGAGAAAGTCCTTCATCTCGCAAAAGAGCTAGGAATAATACGACACGAGGCCTAACAGCCTCCTGCCTAGATTGCATACCTCGCCAAGGATAGATCTCTTAGTAATGATCGATCCTACAACGTGCACGTAGGGATGTAGAGGCAAGGCACCCTGCCACCAAGTATCCAGAACCATAGAAGCCTACGCCTCCCAGGAGCCCACTGCACACCCTTCTTTACGAGCTTAAGTAGCCCAGCATCAACTAGGTTCTTAACTGAAGCCCTGACAACAACCTCCAGCTCACTAGAGCTCACAATATGCTCCTCAATAAACCCTCTCTCCTCAGGAGTAAGAGACTGCAGCTCCTCCCTACTAATACTAACCTCCACTAAGCCCTCTAAGCCAAGCCCACGCTTCAAAGCACCCTTTGCCAATTCACTAACTAGCTTTAGGAACCCAGGAGATGGATTATACACTAAAGCTTACTCCCGATCACACATACATAAAAGCCATAGAAATAAATATTCCATAGCTCAAAACAAGAACAGCCTATATTTCAAACGTCCTTGTCCACTGAAAAGCGGTGGTTTCTTAAATTCACGTGCTGTACTAGTATATTCGAAGAAGCTACTATCCCTGAAGTATGCTACTAGATCGTATAGGAGCTCTTTTTGAATATTTACATCACCTAATAGAGTAGACGCGAATTAAAACCCGGCAAGTCGCCAGCCACGGTTGTTCCTAGAACTCTACAGCCTTAGACAATACATGGCTTACCAGTGATCAGCTTTTTGTGCTTCAAGCTTAGACAGCCTTTAACGGCTCGTAATGCCATGGGAGGGGAAATAAGCTTTTGAGTACATGGAGATGCTTGATAACATTGTTACTAATTCAATTCTCCCCCTGATCTCTATATCTTAGTAGCTTCAAAGGGTTCTTGTATTACTTACTCCTTGGTGTCTACTGTGTGATTTCTACTAGTTCAAGTACGATTCTCCAGTCTTTTTCAAGTCTGACGATGGGCATTAGTACTCGAAAGCCCTTGTCTAGTGCCAGCTGTATATACTTACTACTTCTCTCTAGCTCTTTGCTGATCTTCTTCGACGTAGTTTGCATTTGACTAGTGGTGGTTTTAACATCTATGACATATCTCTCTCCCTTATCATCAATACACACAAAGTCGAATAGGCTTGAATACACGCCAGCCGCTATTTTCTTGAAGAAATCCGGATCCCCTACCTTAGCAATGAAGTCTAGGTATTTGAGATAGCCATGTAGTTTACAGTAGAACCATAGCAATGCGAAATTCCTCAGGTATTCTTTGCTTGGAAAGACTCCTATCCCTGATGATTTTTTAATAATGCCCTTTTCGAGGAGTCGCTCATAGCATTTCCTGCAGATAGAGATAGTTGGGCAAAATCCACTTGTCTCTCTACTCTTTACAGCTCCTCTGAGAGTTATTACTTCGAAATCTGGCGGCTTATAGTTCTCGCCACATATTTTACACTTATGTATAGATTCAAGCCCCGGGGCTATTAGGTCTTTACAGTAGCGATGTAGATCCTTGATAATTATTCCCGCCTCTTCTATGAAAATGCCCAGTTTCTTCCAGATTTCGTTGAACGCTTCGTAGGCGTTCCTTCTGCGCCACAACTCCTCGAAAGCAGAGTCAAGCCTCCATTGGCACCTGGCGTCATACCTCTCGAGCTGGTATAGCGTGTGTATTGTGGAGTGAAGGGTGTAGTCGCTACTTAGGCTGATACACACGACGTTATCGAGCTCCAATATTTTTCTTTTCTTCAGTAGCGTGTCGACGAATGCTTCTCCGAAAATGCTTTTTACCTCTGTGTCTTGGCTAATATTATACGTTGCTTTCCCAATAGTACGCCAGTAGAAGTGCTTAGACAACTAGTACCACCCTGAAACGAGGAGGCAGCGGATTTAAGTTGTTTTATTTTTTACTTCGGAAGTACTCTATTATCTTTTCTATTAGCGATGGCGGGCACTTCATTAATACTAGTTCATGCTCTATTAGATCCAGAGACCACTCCTTCCTATAGTATTTATGTGCGTGGGCAAAACAACGCCATGCGTTTCTCTTTTCATCGCGAGTTAGCTGTGGATACATCTCCTTAAAGGCCTGGTATTCACTCCTCAATCTATCAACTTCTTTTTCCCACTCATAAGCCATGGCCCCGCATAGCTCTGGTCCTAAGTTTCCAAAAAACGGCAATATTCCTATGTAGTAATTCATGTACTTATCTCTAGTATCTCTCCGTAATTTTATTCCTTCCATCTCTAATTTACGCCTAAATCTGATAGGCTCAGCCACGCACTATTCAACCCAGCATTTCATATAATAGGAAACACGGGTTAATTAAGACCGTTTATTGTCAACTCTTATTTAGTGATCAAGATATAACTTGGTTTTGGTGCAGATACTTTTTTAGGTTAGTTTGCCGAGTTTTACATCTTCATCATGGGGGTTCATCTTAGTATCCATTATGTTTTACCGTTGCACGGTGATAACATATGAGCTGATTAATCTCTATTTATGTACGCAGTAGTCAGCAATTCATGTAGGTATTAGGGGTACTCATTGCCTTATAAATCATTGTCATCTATTCAAGTGTGAAAGTCGTGGGATCATAGCTCTGTACTATAAATTGGAGCTGCTTTCTTAATATAGCTCTCAACTACAAGCTTACTGCTTCTTGACTTTAACCAAGATCGTCCATAGTTCTTATACAGGGGTATTCTTACTTTACTGTTCCCTTAGCAAGTCCATGGAGATCTCTGGTAAGTGTTAAAAGTGTGGTTGGCTCCTTGTAGGTGTGGGGATATATATTGTGAGAGACGAGATACAATGCCACTTATTGTTAAAAGTGTACTACGTGAGGGCATAGCGCTGCGCGCGGATGTTACGCCCATGTATATCTCGGTTGAAAGTGAGTACTTGTCTAGACAGTACCAGTTACGGCCCACTACAAGCTGGTGGGTTAAAGGCGAGATCCTTCGCGTAATCAAGATTACAGGCATGCCAAGCGAGGAGGAGAAGAGGGTGTTTGAGCAATACGTTGTAGGGAAACATGTTAGGCTGTACTTGGTACCTGCCTTCCTATTGCCATATGATTACCTCTACTTCGATAGTGACTCGTGGGCTATACTTAGGGATGCTGGAGTATTTCCCGACGAATATGAGCTAGAGGTCAAGCTATACGAGTTGATAAACGAGCAGAAGGGAAAAGTCATCGAGCTCTACCCCTATAGAGATGTACTTGCAGGTTAAATGGTGCCCTCACTTTGAGCACTAATAGAGATCTTATAGAGAAGATTCAACACAGAGTAAACCTCATTAGAAAGTATTTTGAAAACTACTATAGGCATTTAGATGCACGTGACTACATGAAGGCTTCGGAGGATCTGTGGGGTATAGTCAATAGCCTTGCCTCAATACTGAGCCTACTGCTTAGAGATAAGCCCGTAAGCAAGCATAGCGAGCTACGAGAGCTCATAAACCACTTGATCGCAATGAAGCAGAACCCGGAACTCGGGGAGCTCCTATCTGCTTGTGAAACACTTCACGCCAATTTCTACCATAACTTTATGGATGAACAACTGTTCGAAAAGCACAGGGAAAAGGCTGAAAAACTCATAAGAATCCTTGAAACCTACATTAGTGATGAATTGTCAAAGAGAGGACTCTACAATGTTGGTTGATTAGCCATTTTACTACAATTTGTTTGCAATTGAGAAGCGCCGCAACGATAACAGCGTTTCCCTATCCAACTAGCCTTTCCCAGCTTAAGAACGCTGTGCTTTTCGTAGGGGTTATACTAGTTATTTATGAGCTGTAAGGCCTAATGTAGTTGCTGTCTCTTTGAGAGGCGTTTTATTGTCTAGCGCTTTAACGCAACCCTACAAACAGTCTTAGAGCTTTTACACTTAACGGTTGATCTAGGGTTGAGCTTCTACTAAAGGGCCTTGACTGGGTTTAGGAAAACCTAGAGCCCTAGAGCTCTCTTAACCTCCTCGATGAGTTTGCACGCGTCGTTAAAGTGCTCCATAAAGGCATTAGCATCTAAGTGTCCTTCGTAAAAGTGCTCGTGTAGCACATTGGCCACTCGCAGGAGCTCCCTAAAGAGCTGTCTCAGCTCCATCTCTACGGAGCTACTAACGTAGTTGTAGAGCTTCCCGTGATCCCAGCGCATTATTGCCACCCCCTTCTTAGCTGCGTGGAGCTTAATCAAGGCTGTTACAGCCTCCCAAATCTTCTCGCCAGCTTGTCGAGTATCACCATCTTTAGCTAATCGCAGGGCTTTCACATAGTACTCCTTGAAGAGCTCTCTATATCTTTCAGCCCTAGTCGATGGGTCAGCACTGAGGCTCTTAAGATCCTCGACTAAGTCATCTACATCCCACCCACACGCATCAGCGAGCTCTCTAATCCACTGCTTATCACCTTCTGAGAGCTCAACGCCCCTAGCCAGCTTAGACGCTAGCTCAGCCGCCTCAGGCCACTCCACCACTAGCTCAACCCGTCATCTACTCACAAGCTCTAGAGTGCTAGTAGTGCTACTGATAGCTAAGAGCGGAGAGTGCTGTACGGGTATGTAAGGAGAAGCAAAAACGAAAGAAGAATCATTGAGTTTATCACTGCTCTACTCGTCCAGGCGACCCCTCATAAGCCTAAGCAATCCCACGTGTGTAGCATTTTAAGCTACATACACCTTATAATGACCGGGGTTTTAAACAACTTGATCATGCTTGGCGAGGATCCTATGACAGGCGGTGAGAAAGCTAGTCCACACAGAGCTCTAATAGAGTGTCTTCTATTGATGAGAGGAGGCAGATGTATCTATAGGTTTCGTCAGCTAGAGACTCCAGCTTCACCCTGTACACTGGGAGGTATAGGATCTTCATTTCCTTGACCTCAACATCAAACAGCCTCTTTAAGAGCACCTTGATACTGCTTGGAGGCATTGTTGGCTCACGCACTTCACCATTACTGGGAACACCCTCCACCAGGCTAGCCCCCTCTAGCACCATTTTTGCCGACTCGTCAAACTTATCGAGAGATGGGAACGTTGCTGTGAATACCTTCCTACCCTCTTCATCCTCCTCTGCCTCGACAAGCTCCTTCTCCACGAGGCTGTTCACCACCTTGTATAGCTTGCTTCTACTCCACCCAGTCTCCTCCTCTAGGTCATTGTAGTGCACTCCCTCGCCCAGCTCGAGCATCACTGATAGTAGCTTCGCCTCGTCATCGCTCAGCAGTGGGGCTTCAACTAGCTCGCAAAAACCCTCTTCGCAGTAAAGCAGTGATGAGCCACCGGCTAGTGCGAGTAGCCGCACTCTACGTCTAACCTCGTACTCCCTGGTGAATATAAGCCCCCTCTCCTCAACATATACGTACTCCCCCTCAACGAGGTAGAAGGGGACGTAGACTAGCGACACATCGGCCACCTCCTCAATCGGCTTAAGTAGGCGCTTCCTAACATGCTTTGAAGCGTAATCCTCTGCCCTCCTCTTTCCATACGTGGGCTTTGCATACGCTCTGGGCAGCTGGCTCACGCCATCCGCTCTCTCGACTTCGCGTGCCATGTCGTCTAGACTTAGTAGCTGTACGCCGAGCAGCTTAGCCATCTTCACAGTGTCCTCTGTAAAGCCAGATGCTGAGACAACGTATACTTCCTGGGCGCCAACGTCTCTAGCAACCTCGTATATCTTCATAACCCACTCCTTGGGTATAGGCCTATCGTAGTTCTTTGCCTCAGCAACTCCTACTATCCTACCGCCTCTCTCTAAAACTACGTCTACTTCGTGTGTAGCGCCCGACGCGCCACGGATCCTCACGTTCTTAGACACACTGTAGCCCCTATACTCAAAGAACTTTGCAACAACAGTTTCAAACAAGTGCCCCTTCTCGTAGCGCTCTCGCCCCCTACGGCTCGCTCTAAAGGATCTCCTCCGCCCACCAGAGCTAGGCCTTCTCAACACGAAGCACCAAAGAGAATTATACTGCAAACACGTATAAATGATTAATAACAGGATCAAGCATACCTCATGAATAAGAGTAGAGCGGAATGCCCGCAATGATTGTACCACGCGTTAGTGTCTATCGTGGAGACGTCAATAACACCGCTACTACCTCCTTCTATATCTTTACGTGTCCCTGATAGTGTAGAATACTGCCATGTTAGTAGCTAACCCACTAACACCAATAAGACCATCAAAGTAGCTGTTGACTGCAATTGTATGGGAAAAATCCCTTTATCACTTTGTATTTAGGATCTAGAAACGAGATTAAAAGGAGTTAGCTCCAGATTTCTCTCTCCTCGCTTCTCCTTCTCAGCTCCTCTAGGTCTGTCTTCAGCCTCCAAACGCCTTCGGCAAAATCGTAGACTACTATACCTAGCTCTCCAGCTAGCTTATCACCTATTAAGATCTCCTCTTCGTAGGGTGATGTGACCATGTCGCTGATTATGGGGTTTATTGGGGTACTCGACATCGACACTGACCTCAACCTCGTCTAATAGGACGTACATTCTTGCAGGTCCTCCAGCAGTTATGTACTCCTTCACCACGTAGTTCCTGGGCATGCTAGGCCATAGACCAAGAACCTCGGCAACTTTTATAGGTACGAGTAGCTGGGGTTTAACGGTTTCAAAACCTGATTTAAGTAGTGCGGTGGCTCTCAACTCTCTCCCTGTAGATCTACTCTTAATCCTTATCCTTAGCCTTACCGCCACATTTCTCAACCCTTAACTCTACAGGATACAACCTTCCAACTCTCTCCAATAGTTTCTCACGCACATAACCAATTCTCTCACGCATCTCTAAAACACCAAATACCTCCTTTTGCAGCGGAGCTAAAATATCATAGTAATATGCTTAGAACACTGCAATATGTGCACTAATACCTGAGTAGTAAGGTATTTCCACGATGCCTCATGACTTAATCATAAATATGTTTAGGTTTCCTTATTGTAACATGGGATGGTCTCTTGGAGTTTGATGGAGTAATAGTTGTTACTACAGATATGGTGCCGGGCTATAGGATTAGGGAAATTAAGGGTATTGCTAGGGGCGGTGTTGTAAGGGCTACTCACATTGGAAGAGATATTGTTGCTACTATAAGGAATATTGTAGGCGGAGAGGTAAAGGAGTACACTCAGCTACTGGCTGAAGCTAGGGAAGAAGCACTTAAGAGAATGGTTCAGTCTGCTAAGGCTATGGGGGCTAATGCTGTTGTTGGAGTTAGGTTTAGTACTGCTATGATTGGATCCCGTATTGCCGAGATATTCGCGTATGGCACTGCTGTTGTTGTTGAGAAGGTGGAGGAGTAGCGTGTAGGAGCTTGCTAGTAGTTATAGCGCCTATTATTGGTGGATTAGCGAGCATTGTTTTCGTGAGGATACTGGGATTTAGGAAATTCACTGGTGGAGAAATCGTACTGGGGGCAGTTGTATTCATAGTATCGCTAATTGTTCAGCAACCCATACAGCAATTACCCATTTTAGCGAGAACGCTACCAGCAATACTAAGCAATCCAGCCATGGCTCAAACCATTATCAGGGAGTTCCTGAAAAGCCTAGACCTTTACACGCTGGTTTTAATAGCACTCTGGTTTGGATTTATTGCCGGACTTGTTCAAACAGGCTTTAAGTACATTTTCGCAAGAAACAAGAAGTATAGTGATGCGTTGAATATAGGCTTGGGTTTCGGCGTAGCAGAAGCATTTTACGTGGCAATAGCAGGCTTTATATTATTAGCCACTGGTCTTACAGGTGCGAGTGGAGCACCTCTACACGCTCACGCGTTATCAGCAATCGAGAGGTTTTCAGCTTCATTATTCCATGTGGGAAGCATCCTTCTACTCATACATGCTATCAAGCAGGATAGGAGATACATGGGGTTTGCCATAGTAGTAGCTGTACACGGTACAATAGACACCCTAGCCTCGCTTACCCAGTTAACCGGGAACCCAACACTACTAGCATTAACCGAGATACTAGCCCTAGTAGCAGGCTTAACCATGACCCTAAAACTCTATAGAAAAGCCATTGAAGAACCCGAAGAAAAACCACTCTGGTAACTACATTGCAGTACTAGTTAAGCCTGGAGCAAGGGTGCTGCTAGGGGTCTCGGAGGCGATCTATGAACTCCCTTAGAGTAGACGATAGTTTCTGTGCTACTTGAAGGTCGATCTCCTCAGCGAGCTGTCGAGCCTTCTCAAGGCTCTTTATGTAGCTTCCCCTCCCTCTTTGCTTAAGTACCGTGTCGAGGTAGTCATCGGGTTTTTCAATACTCTCAGCGCTATGTATACCCATTCCTGCCAGTATCCACGCCTCCACAGCCCTTTTAACTATAATGGCATGTACGTGTTTATGCTGTACACCAGCTATAATTATCTGGAGCTTCTTGCGCACTGCTTCTTCACTACTCTCGTGCTGATCCTTTAACACTACAACCTTTGAGTAGTCTTGAACTGCTAGGGCAGCTTTCACAATGCGAATAGCCTTATCAGGGCGATTACCTCTCGTTTTGAGTACTTTAACTTCAACGCCCAGCTTCTTAGCTAATCCTTTCACAAAGCCCTCGTCGGATTCCCCCTCAGCAACTACTAGGCATGTCATTGTACATCACGATGTATTTAACTCTAAGGTACACCGCCAATGATGCCTGAATACCATGCCTCGCCCAGGGTTCCACCTTCTTCTAAAAGCTTTTTGACGGTCTCTACTTCCTTGGTCTCCGATAGCTTCTTAACTATAGTCTCCACTCCGGGCTTTTCCACGACGTAAACCTCTTCTGGCTTAACATGGTCTAGAAGATACGGTGAATGCGTTGTTATGAGTACTTGGCAGGGG
>Ga0185307_1001026_pt1 | contig 16317 bp, 13 predicted proteins | sample LHCtaG_FD_128010 | JGI IMG/M metagenome (GOLD analysis project Ga0185307, IMG submission 128010) | Hot spring microbial communities from Little Hot Creek, USA to study Microbial Dark Matter (Phase II) - LHC4sed_matched (SPADES... | ecosystem: Environmental > Aquatic > Thermal springs > Hot... | reverse complement strand
CCTAACTTCTCCTCTATTAAAGCTTTTATTTTCGCCTTTTCAATTGCTCTCCTCGGAATGCTCTGCGATACTACTAGGATATCTACGTCGCTCCCGCCCACCTGATCACCCCTGACCACGCTACCAACCACGTAGACCTCAGCATCTGGCAATAGCTCTCGAGCAGCCGCCGCTACGCGCTGTGCCCACGCCCTCCAATCCCTAAGCATCTCAGCTCTGCGCAGCGCTATATCCATAAACACTACGTTCCACCCTTAACAACTCTACTTATAAGACTTATAGCTTCAGTAGCCACTTTCAGTAATTCTTCAGCATCCTCCCGACTATACTCACTAGTAAAGTACCTAGCCATGAAGTATGCGTCTTCGAGAGCTATAAGCTTAGCCCTGTTGACCCTAGCAAACTCCTCTAAATCTCTAGAGTTTAGAGCCTTGACCACCTCACCCAGCAACACTCTAACGCTATGGGTTCGAGGGTAGTCGCCAACAAGCATTAGCAGAACAGATTTTAGGTAAAGCTGAAGCGCTTGCTCAGATAGAAAGCAGGCTAGATCATATGAGCCTCTCTCTAAAGCTATTCGAGCGTGTTCTAGAAACTCTAACGCCCTTCTCCGAAGAACCTCGGCTTCGCGCCTATGAACGCTCACGACATCACACCCAAGAACACTCCTTCTCACACCTCTTTATAGCTTTACTTGCTTCACTCTTCTCCACACCTAACGCTTGCAGAAGAGCGGGAGTACAATTGGTCCAACACACTTACTGTCAACGTCTCATACCCCATGGCAACTGTGGAATGTTAAGCTAGCGAGCTAGCTACAAGAGCTAGAGGAATTACAAAGGGGATTAGGAGGCTGAGCGAGGAGCTAGGGAAGGTGACTCAACCGAGTGTGATAGAAGTGCTTGTGTGAAGCAATTAAGCGCTTGTGAAGAGCGGTTGTAGTGACTGCTTTACTGCATTTTTTACTTCACTATCCCTCATTCTCGGATCTAGGGTGAATACGCGTACCTCTACCTTTACTGGTAGTCTAGTGTCTCTGAGTGCTGAGTGCTGCTCTGGTTTCTCGGGATCTCTGGCGAGCTTGTAGAAGGTGCCTAGCAGTGCCTTCTCATTGTTGACTAATATGGGCTCCGCGTACTCTGCTATGTAAGCAAGCATTGCCACCACATCTCTCAGCGTGATGTCTACCTTGTACTTGGCATCATATACAACTGCGCTCCTATCTCTCTTCAACACGAAGTCTGGGCGTAAGCGCACACCCCTAGCGAGCACGCCGTATTTCCTGAGGGTCTTTAGTATGGGACCCCGCCTAGGCATGTTATACACCAACTTAACATCGCCCAGCTTAAACCTGACGTATAGGTCTCTGTACTCCTCAACGCTGGGCGCAAGCCCGTGCTCCTCTCCAAAGTAGCTCATTATCCTCGTTAACACCCAGAGCTCATAGATCTTGCACGAAGCACTTGGCGCAATCCTCCCATCTACAGCGTACCTGTGAATCAGCCCGACATCCGCTAGGTACATTTCGTAGAGGTCTGCAAGGAGCCCAAAGTACGGGTTTGCCCTCGCCGCCCTCCTAGTTTCATCAACTAGCTCTCGAGGACTGATCTCCTCTCTCAAAGCTACGTTATAGAAGCTGCCAAGTGGTGGTGTTGTAAGGTAATGTAGGTGTAGGTCTTGGAGGATGCTAATGCTCTCAGCTACTAGCCAGTAATAGTCCTCCTGCCTCGACACGCTCTTTAACAGGCTCAGTATTCTTGTAAGCTCGCTTACCAAGTCGTGGTGAAACCTAGCTAGCAGAATGAATGGATAGTCGTGTAGCTCAACTCTAACCCTCTCGTAGACTCCTAGTGGGATGCCCTGCAACTGGTACTTCACAGTCTTATATACTACTGGGCGTCCCACAGCACCCTCTGAGACGACCTCCACCCTAGAGGTCTTCTTGGGCGGGGCAGATGCCAGTATTAGCTCAGTGAGCTTGAGTAGCAGCAGGCTGTAGGATACCGGGGAGGATAATATAGGGTAGTAGAGGTTTCCTATCAGCGGCTCTAAAACGCCAGTAGTAGACACTAACACGTCTAACGACCTCCTAGTCTCCTCGAGCATCTTAACGTACCCGCCCCACCCTATCTTGGGCTCAACATGTAAGACTACTCTGGGAGCGAGGTCGTCGAAGACAATGAAGCTCCCAGTAAACTCTCCAGGGTTTACACTCTCATCGCTCACCCTTGGCAGTGAAATGTCTACGAGGTCTCCTCCACCGTGAAGCACCCTTATTGACGCCACTACGGCCTCGCGCAGATCAGCTAGAAACTCAGCTACTTCACTTACAATTCTACTCGGGCTTACATCGCTTACGCCCACGAGAACCTCTCTAACGGCCCTCTCAAGCTCGCCCCTCCTATAGCCCCTATCCTCAACCAGGCATATGTAGAGCGATCTAACCTGGCTAAAGTAGTGAGCTACCCTGTTCTCTGGACAGGGCCTTAGGCTAGTAGCTGTGCTAGAAGACATGATAGCCCTTCTCAATCTTCTCAACTAGCTCAGCTGAGTAAGCCAGCCCATAGTCCTTAAGCTTCCTCTTAACCTCACCTAGTATGTCTGTAAGAGCCCTCCTCTCAGATCGCTCTCGCACCTCAGGCCTACCACGATACAGCCGCTCGCGGCTTGCATAGTCAGCTAGCACATCTAGCTGTGGAATAATGTACGTTGAGAGAGTCGTGTCTAGCAATAGGAGCACGTATGCCAAGTTACCTCCTCCACCAGCAGCTCCACCACCTATGCATGGCAGGGGCTCTAGACCTACCTTGTAGGCGTATAAGCCCACGGCCAGGTACTTTAAGGCGTCGGCGACAACACCGGGGGTTACCTGGACTGGGCATACTTCGCAGTCTCTAAACTCTGCAAGCTCCCTGTTAACCTCCTCTACAATGCCTAGCAGGGCCCTGTCAAGCTTAACCCTGTAGCCAGGGGCCTCGATTGAGTAGAGCTCTTCAGCCCACCCATCCCCATACCTACCCACCTCCTCAACGAAGTCCACCGGCGTTATGCAGTCGTGGGAGATCTTACTGCTGCACATCACTAGCTCCTCCCGTATCCTCTCATAGTCAACTCCAAGAGCTCCACCAGCCATCTCTGAGCGCTTGACAAGTGCCTCTACCACCCTTCCCTCCGAGGCCGCCTTATGATACTCCCCGCAGTACTCTGGTAGCCTCTGCAGGTACGTGTGGCTTATAATAGAGAACCTCCTAGTCAACGCGTAGCCGAGCTTAAACAGCAACGCCCTATCATAGTTGTTCATAGTTGCGAGGACTCTGAATGAGAATGGAACCCAGACCACGCACTCCTCCCCGCCCTCACCACACCCAGGTATCTCTAAGGGCTCTCTACCCCTATGCACGGGGTCTAGCAGCGTGAAGAACTTGCCAAAGGCTAAGTCTACGTTAGCCCTGTTAACCTCATCTATGATCAGCCAGTAGAGCCCGCCCTCCTCCAGCCTCTTCACACTCTCCTCAACAGCACTAAAGATGAACCCCCTTCTCACCTCACGACCAGGCAAGTACCCGCCAATAGTGTCAAATGGAGTCCACTCAGGGTTACCAGTCTCGAGCCTATAGCCAACTCCAAGCTTCTCAAGAAGAGTCCTAATCAAGCTAGTCTTACCAGAGCCCGGAGGCCCGACAAGCAAAACGTTCTTCCCACTGAGCAGATTCAATAGGATGATGAAGGCCTGATCACCCAGGGCTGTCGCTTTCTCAGCAAGGCCTCTCAACGTATAAGCTGGTTGCCGCCTCGGTACCAGCCCTAACGCCTTCTCTAGTAGCTGTCTCGCTTGGTCTAGCTTCAGCTTAACGAGGTATCTCTGGAGCTCCACGGGCGTTAAGCCTGTTAGCTTTTCGAGCTCGTTGAGGGGGATTGCTCTTTGGAACTCTATGTAGTTTGAGAGCTCAACAAAGTAGAAGCGATCATACTCTTTCAGCCACTTGCTTGCAAAATCCTCGTATTCCTTGCTCCAGACATCCATCCCCCTGAGCCTCTTAACCAGCTCCTCTTTGCTAAGCTCAATGCAGCCATGTTTAACGCTGGACACACCGATCACTACTTCCTTATACATGCTTGGCGACTTAGAGGTGAGGTAGTGGAATATACAATTGCCTATTTTGAGATCCTCCATGCTTCTCCATAGAGAGGCTGCGGGAGACCACAAGCATTTTCCAATGTGTCCTGGGTATGGTGAGCTGGTTACCTCTAAGTAGAAGTCTCTACACTCTGCGAGGGGATCCCAGCTCGGCTTCTCTATGATGCCTGGTTTAAAGTCGGCTAGTATGTCACTGCTCTCTAGGTATTCAAGCATCTTCTGAGCCTTACATCCCCTCACAATACTGACATTTGCACCGAGCGGGATTGTAGCCTGCTTACTCTTCATCCCACACTTAGACGCCACGTAGTTCTGTACGTCGCCAGCCTCAATAAAGCACTCTTCAGAAGGTGCAGCCCCCTCTACGCACGCGTCTAATAGGCACTTCGAGATCTTTAGTGGCTCAAAGTAGAGCCTATATGGATATATCACCCTTCCCTCCTTGACCTCATCTGGCCAGAAGGGCTCTACAGCCTCTACCTGCCCATCTATTTTCGCTATGATTGCGAACCCATAGTCGACAACGAAGAAGGCTACGAGGCTGTTAGGCCTCCCAAGCGCCTTCGCAAACTCTCCTCTTTGCTTAAAGCCCCAGAGGAACTTGCCCGTCTTAAACGCCTCGCACAGAGACCTAGCGAAGTTCTCGTACCTACCCTTTACAACTAAAAGCTCCTCGAATGTAATAGACGGCTTGTTCAGTATGAATTTCCTATTGATCAATATTCGAATCGCTGCGGGGTCTCGGCAGGCAGACGATAGGGCCTTGGCGAAGAGTGTTGCAACGTCTAGCTGCCCCTCCTTCCCGGCCTCCCCCTTGAGAGCGTCTAGGTTACGTACGAGGTGCTCGTAGACGTCAATGCCGCAGTCAACTTTCACAGCAGCTGGGAACAGGACTGCGAGGTATGCGATCAGCCGATCCACACCTACGCTCAAGCCAAGCGCCTCCGCCTCCCGCTCAAGATCACCCAGGGCTATGCTAGGGCGCCCCTTAACATGTATGTCGTTGAGGAGCTCCATGAGCTTAACTAGGCTTGAAAGCAGCTTAGACTCCTCCACCCCATGCCTACACGCATCTTGCAATTTGATTATAGATTCTTTTAGTTTATCCTGGTCAAAGCACTTCTTTGCCGACTCTATATCTGTGAGGAAATGCTGCCTTAGCGAGGGTAAATCCAGCTTCTCAGATATGCTGAGACCCATGCGACCCGTTATTAAGGGGCCCTCGCCTACGTACTCAGTCAATGCTCTGAAGGGTATTTCTTCCGAGTTGACATAAGAGAGTAATATGTATCGAATGACAATGGTGGATTTACGTAGTGAGTTCTCGAGTTCTCTTGTGATATCTGAGGCTCTAGGGAGTGTTATAACTTATCACCTAACCCTAAGAATATCTTAATGCTTGCTTCAAAAATAGGCTTTATAGGCGAACTATTAAATTGTATAAACCGTTTCATCCTAAAAACTTTGCACTAAATTGCAATTTAATGAAAATTCCATAACTTGTTTACGTCAAGGAGGTCAACAAAAGACTTCAATGCTTACGATTTCGATGACAATACGCTTTATCAAGGTCTCTCGGTTTAATAGAAGACGCTATGTCGTTTTTAAGTACGCTACGCTACTTAATATAAGGGGGGAGTATGGCTGCAGCAGCTATAAGCGAGCTGGTCAAAGCTACTATTAATGAGATTGCTGGTGTTTGTAGTGGTTGTGATAGGGTTTTTGTTATGTTTAGTGGTGGTAGGGATAGCCTTGTCTTGCTTGACTTGACTTTAAGGGCTCTGGGCGCTGGGAGGGTTGAAGCATTGTTCATAGATACTGGCATCGCGACGCCTGGTTTGAAAGAATATGTAGTTGATACCTGTAATAATTATGGTGTTAAATTGAACATTGTAGGCCCTGAATATGACTTCTTCAACCTAGTATTGAAGAAGGGGTTTCCCATGGTGAAGTATAGGTGGTGTAAGGAGTACTTGAAGCTTAGGCCGTTAAAGCGCTTTGTTGAGGAGGTGAAAAAGCTATCTTCAAACATAATGCTCCTAACCGGGGTCCGAAGAGATGAGTCCTGGTTTAAGTCTAGGGCTCACAAGCTCTATGATCACCCACTATTGAAGGTCAAGGTGTACGCTCCAATATTCGAGTGGAGAGGAGACCAAGTGAAGGAATATATAAGACTTTACGGTCTCAGAGAAAACCCACTCTACGAGCTCTATGGCAAGGCCTACGACTGCTGGTGTACGGTGTACAAGTCTCCAGCAGACTTCGCAGTCCTAGCAATGCTGCACCCAAGTTTCTTCGAGAAGTTTGTTGAAACAGAGGCAAAGCTTAGAAGCGGGGGCTCAGCCCTATACTTCAAGGGGCAGAGGATCTACTTAAGAGACATAGTGAAAAACCCTGAAAAATACCTCAAAGAGTACCCAAGGACATATAAGTGCCCTCTATGTAGAACCCTCATATAGGCATGATGTAAAAGTCCATGATCATCCTTTCTGCGATTTTTGTAGGATCACGAACAACTGTAGTAAGGTATGTTAAGACACCATTCTTGCTCTTATCGCAATTTTCATGTTGTTATTTTGAGTCCCTCATAATCCTTCATAATCTCTCATAATTGTTAGGGTTTTTAAACTTTCAAAAATATATATAATAATTAAGGTGAATCAATCGTGATTGTTATAAGAGGAGAAGGGTCCTTAAGGAATACCACACTAGAACTAATACGCGCCCTTGAGGTAATTCAGAACATTGCAATGATTAGACCGTTATCCCGATGGGAACTTCAATATGGAGAGATTCCACTCGCAGGAAATAGAGTTGATGGTATATTAAAAGTAGACGGGGATGACCAAGAGGTTATTGCTATCGAGGTGGTATCATCTGAAAAAGACGTAACAAGAGCAGAAAGTAAGTTAAGGAGATTAGCAAGCATAGGCGAAATAGATACTGGGTACATATACATTAGACGTCTCGAGGAGGTAGAGAAAGATATTACACCTAAACTCAAGCTCCTTAAGGAGGTGTAATGGATGAGCGCTGAATGCATAAGCAAAGTAAAAGATTGTCTCGAGCGTTTAACCGATCAGATGTTGAAGGAAAAGGATCCACCGTGCGAGCCAATCTATGCAGATATCTCACTAATACCACATATAACAGGTATCAGAAAGGGCAACTTCGTTATTGAAGCACATACAGGGGCAGGTAAGACAACCCTTGGCCTCATACTTTACCACAAAGCTAGATTAAAGGAAATTCCAGAATACGATGTCATATATATTAACTTGCGTCAAACAAAAGAGGCATTAAGAATAGCTGATGCAGAGTTTGAACAGAAGATATTGTCGGTCATATTTAACCATGAAAGCGCTGAACACAAGAAAGCTGAAGGATATATATACAGCTCTACCGAGCTGAAGATCGAGTGTTCAAACATCTATAATTGTATAGACGGATATCGTGGAATGTGGCGTGGCAAGAGATTGATCGTAGTCCTAGACGAATTGGAGCGCGCTATAGGCTGGAATGTTCTTGCGAGAATCCTTACAGATTGGTTCACAGAAACGCGTAAATTTTATGAGAACAGCGGTCTTATACCCGTAAAGTTAGTGGTTCTAATGCCCAAGATCTTGAGAATTAAGGATTTCCAACAAATGCTGAGAGAAAACTATGAAGCGGTGGCCGTGTTCACCGAATTTAGAACGCTGAGTATAACAGAGTCGGCCCTTAGAAGTTACATCGAGAACTTAGCCCATCACATCAATCAGAGACTTTCCAGGTTACTATCACATGAAAACTTTAGATTATTAATTAAAGTTCTGAGTAAATTAGAATCTGGCAGATACATCTTTCCAAAGTTGTGGCAAGCTATTAGTACAGCTGTGTGTAGTGCTACAGGAGGCACTATTGAAGGTAGTGATCTAAAGTCTATTGTAGAAGGTCTAAAGAGACCAGACATTAATGTCCAAGATGTGGACATCTATTCGATCCTTGATCCTACAGTGGTCGGAATCGCTGAAGGTAAGCCATTTAAAACAGAGGGTTCAAGAGCGGAAGTTATTGAAATGTGGGAAAACGGGTTTTCTAACCTATGTGATGAAGTAAGGAGCAATCTGCCAGGTATTAAAGGTAGAGAGACTGCTGGATTAAAACCATTACGTATAGGATATACGGATTTCGTTTGCAAGTTAGACGAGACTTATGCATGGTTAACACTTGAAAAAGGGCTGTTTAGAAACACCATCGTTACTGTCGGAAATAAGATCTTAGAAAGCCTAAGAGCTACAGGGGCGACATCTATAAACATTGTTGCACTGGTTCCAGAGTTTACTAGAGGGATACCTATTAGGGAGTATAAATTAGAACGTGAATCCAAGGTGGAAAGCAAAGGACGTCGTACTAAAACCACCGCGTCGATTACAATGAGGTTTAAGTATAGGTCCTTAAGTACAGAGGAGTTATTATCAATAGCCACTATGGGCGGACTTATAGGATTTGATATGGAGATAGCTCGAAACATTATGAATGAATTAGCACAAGACATAACATCGATGGCGACAGCACCATGGTGAGATAATGTGAGTATCGCAAAGAAGACGACTAAAGAGACAGTAAAAGAACACTTTAGGAAGCTCGCAATGAAAGAGTACTACCTGCCCTACGGGCATGCACGAGATTTTACTCATATACCAAAGAGCATGTTATGCGATAACGTAGAATGCATTAAAAAACATGCTATAAATGTTCTAACAAGCGTTGACAATAAGAGCGAGATATACCGGCAACTAGTATACATACTTTCCACTCACGTAGTAGTAAGAGGATTAACACCATACGTACTTGCAAAAATAAGAGCAGAGCTGGCGAAGACGCCAATTGTTACGATGGCTTTTGCATTCTTCAACGCAGAAATAAAGTCCAAGAAAGATTGGTGGAGAAAGGAGGGCTATAAGAAGGCTGTAAACGCTTATGGAGATCTGATACAATTGAATTTTGCATTTTCCCCAATACTAGCATATAAAGCGAGCTCTGGTATATTCGAGGTATCAGAAATTGAAGATAGAGAAAGTAGGAGTTACCATAAAATCTTAGTAGCTACTATGCAGTCGAGGCTTCTAAGAGCATTCCTGCCATTAAGACCAAATGAGCCCACCACTGTGAGAGAAGATATAGCGGAACTCATTATTGACTTCTCTATTGAGCTTAGGAGAAGGGTAGTAGAAAGCTTCTTGAAGTTTAGACCGAGAAAAGTGAGCGATGTCTTTAACTATGTTTATCAATGGGCTAAGACGCGTTCAGATAAGCTTGAAAGACTATACAGCGGATTTAGTAGTAGACTCGAGGATTATATATACGAAGAGATATTTCTAGCACCCTATTACCTAAACTACTACGGCTTAATTAACATAGATCTACTTAAATATGACATGTACTGGGTAATAAGCGAATAGCGTTAACATAATTTCTTTTTTATTTTTCGTCCTCTCGATCAATTCATTCGTTTTTATGATATTTACCTGCTAACTAATAAATCACCTAGTTACTATCAAAAGTTCTGCCTCAAAGTGTGAGTAAAACTACCCTATGAGCACCTCTAAATCTTTTTAAACTTTAACCCTAAATCTTCAACTAGATGTGTTGTTTGAGGAGGGTTATTCCTTGTAGTAACTGTGTAGGCCATGAACTCGTTGAGAAAAGCCTTGTTACGTATGGTTATGAAGTGAATGTGAGGTGGAGTGGCGAGGGTTTTGGGGATTGTAATGACGTATTATTCCTTCCTGATTGGCCACTTAAATACAGCGTGTACTTTGCTCCATCTGAGAGGCTACCAGTGGTTGTGTCAATACTCTACTCTAAGCCAGACCTAGTTGAAAAGGTGGACACGCTTGTTATTAGGGATGTTAGGGGGTTTATGGAGTGCTTGTTTAACTATGCTGAGATCTTTGCAAGAGACGTAGTTGCCATAGACTACGTACCTAGGACAAAGGAGTTCTTTGATGAAGCTGAAGGGATTACTGGGGGTCCCAAGTACGTTGTTAATAGAGACAGCCTCTACGAAGACCTCCTAACCGCGTGTAGAAAGCTGTGTGAAGCTACAGCCTCCGGTGCTGAGATGGTTGAGGAGGTTGCTCTTGGCCCAGAGATTAGTAGCTTAAAGCGCGTGGACGGCTTAGCCTACAGCATTTGGAACAATCTTATGTACATACATGATGGCGTTAACAGCTTATTTATAGATGTTAGAGTGATTGACCCATTCGAGATCGGGGAGGAATACCTGCTAATAGTCTATGGCATCTATCGCGGCAAAGAGCTAGCCTACGCGTCCTACCTAGGCGAGGAGTCGGTAGAAGAGGAGCACTACGAGGAGCTAATAAGGAGCGTTAAGGACATTGTGAGAAAAGATAGCAGATTAAAACACCCCTCAGTAATCGCCAAGAAGATCATCGACATCATTGAATCAAAAGAGGTGGAATTAGAGGAAGAAGAGGAGAAAGAGGAAGGAGAGAACAGTAAGTAGCATTGCGACTTTCACAAACTAATTTGATTCTTGTTTTTTGCAGCCCATCGTGTTTAACGGCTATCTAGTATCCTGCTAGCCTCGTCCTCTGAAAGTCCTTCTAGGACTGCTTGGGCAGCTAGTATTGTACCGTACGGCTTTCCAAGCATTGTGATGATTGCTACGAGTTTTCGGGCAAGTGCTTCGTGTGGGTCTTTGGAGCTCCACCCCACTCTCTCTAGGATCTCTGCAAGCTTGTACCTTCTACCCTCAACCTCGACTACCACACGCTCCTTTATAGCCTTAATATACTTGGTAATGGCGTCTCTAAGGATTGATCGGGCTTTCTTCGCGTCTTCGTAGTGCCTGGATATGCTTGGAAAGCCCTCTTCAACGTTATACTCCCACTGAAACCTTAGGGCTACGGTGTCTTCTTCACTGACATCTACTGTGTAGCCACTGGGGAGTATCTTTATGAAGTTCTCTCTATCATGCTCAAGGATCCACTTAAACGCCTCGTAGAGAGCCCTCAACTTGATCTCTGCTTCGAACTCTACACTCATGGTCTTCGCGAGCACGTCGTAGGCGAACTGACTGTTGCCGGCGCCTCTGTCCCCTCTTCTAGGAGGCGTGTTGCGTTGATCTCGTATTCGACTACATCGTAATCTGCACCATGATAGATGTCGTTATCGTAGAGCTCGACCTCTAGGGACACGTGTATAAGAGGCTCATAGCCCGTCTCCCTCTCCACGAAATCTGCGAACTCGGCTACCTCCCCCTCTAAGGCCTTCTTGACGAAGCTCATAGCCCAGTAGACGTCTACGCTCTTCAGCCACGTCACGGGTTTTAGTCTAGTCGCCTTCTTTATGTGTGCTTCAAGGCCTATCTCGGGGGCTGTAGACCAAGCTTTAATAGTGTTTTCGTGAAAGTTCACGTCGAACACGACGTCATCGTACCTAACGATGACGCGCCCCTCTCGAAGCCTAACCTCTTTTATGCTACCTCTCAGCTCGTGGTATAAGTCAACAACACCCAGCACGTAGGCGAGTGTTCTAAGAGTCCTCTTATCCAGGTTGTAGAGGTCTTCAAACTCGTATGGGCTAAGCACCCTGCTACCCAGCACCCAGAACCATAGAAGTCTCCGCCGCCCTAGAGCCCATGACACACCTTTCTTTACGAGCTGGAGCAGCCCAGCACCAACTAGACCCCTAATTGAAGCCCTGACAATAACCTCCTGCTCACTAGAGCTCACGATATGCTCCTTAATAACCCCCCTCTCCTTAGGGGTAAGCGACTGTAACTCCTCCCTGCTAATCTTAACCTCCACCACGCCCTCCAAGCCAAGCCCACGCTCCCAAGCATACCTCGCCAAGTCACCAACTAACTTGAGGAACTTAGGAGACGGATTATACATTAAGGCTCATCCCCAATCACACATACCTAAAAGCCATAGAAATAAATTTTCCACACATCACCACAGCACATCACCACTTACAATTCAACCCCCAGTAGCAGGGCCTGCAAACACGGCTAAAATAGATCTCTCCACCCCCATCTAATTTGAAGCATAAAGGCCCTCAAGCTAAATATATACCTTACATAACCGCTCCACTTCTAGCAGCTAATAAGCGCCTTGCAGGCGTAATAACTCATTGTTAATTCAAATAGGGATATTAGCTAAGTCAACTCAGTTGACGGGCAGGAACAACCACTCTGCCGATTTTAATTTTATCACCTATATTGCCACTATTGTTCCATAGACCCTACTATAGCCCAAAACAAAGACAGTCTATACCTTAGACACCTCCGTTCATCAAAGAATGGGGTGTTCTTGTAAGGAGCGTGTTTTGCAAGTTCACACTCTTCAACATTAACTATAACCATCCCGTAATAAGGTATAGCGATTATAAAAATAAGTAATCCGCCTTTCAAGAACATCTCGCGGTTTTTCCTCGCGATATCAAAACTATGAGTTCACGAACACTCCCGTTCTAATTGTGGGGGACTATAAAAGTATTACAGCATAGCCGTAAAGAAGTCCGTAAAAATATTAGTAAACCTATAGTTTAAATTATAGTTTAAAAACATACGCAGAGGTTCAACATACTGCCCTAGAACAGGAAAGAATGGTCCAAAGACGGGTAGTCAGAATGATCCAATAAGATACTAAGATCTGATCGAGGCGATTCGTTAAAGATTATAATAGAAGCAATCATATGCATATTCATGGATGAATATGGACAGAAACGGCACCTCTAAGGAGTTTAACGCTGAAGCGCTCAGGAAAGTAGCTCGCATTGTAGACTCTGTAATATACCTCGTGAGATTAATTAATGAACATATTGCCAGACTTTGCAGAGATCTCGAGTCTCTCCCCGAGGAATTCACTATATGGGGTACAGCCGAAATAATGAACGAAGCCATGGATTCTGCGGCGACTTCAGTGAACTTGATAGTAAAAAATACCTTCCAGCAAGTTATGTGGTGAAGAGAGAGATCTCTAGAATCAATCCTATCAATCACTTAAGAAAGTGGCAGACCTTATAAGGACACGTATAGATTACTCATTCAATACTAATGTTCCTATTCTATAAGAGGATAAACGACCCGTGGAAGCTGGAATTTCAGAAGACCTATAAAGAGCTGTTAGCGGGAGGATATAGCCCGGAGGAGACTAGGAAGCTTGCCAAGGAAGGTACTTCTACCAATTCCAAATACCGGAGGAATACTTATGGGATGAGGTAGTCAAGCACAAAGGAGAGCTATACATCTACTTCTCATGAGCACTTGAAAAACTTGGAGAGCCAAACTCGAAGCTACGTCCAATATTTGATAACTTCGACTTTCATATATTCGCATCCAACGGGGAAAACGACGAGGTAATTTGCCAATAATAGAAGTATTTGACTTAGCCCCCTCATTGACATGTCACCAGATACACTAGGCAACGCTCACGAGTGGCTCCTAATAATGTTCGCACCGGAGAAAGTCAAGGAGGGTGAAATATACGATACTTGAGCCCCAGCCAGACCGCAGAATACTCGGTCAATAGCGAGAAGCAGTAGTAGGCTCATAATAAGCTACAAGTACTAGCTAAGATGAACATGTACATACACGTTATGCTAATCTGCAGCTCCTAATACAGGTTTTGTGAAGATTTCCTGAACTATTTATGTTCTTTCATCCCCTGGTAAATCCTAACGCCAACAGGTACAGCTAGACATTCTTTAAAATTTTTGGAAGAAGTTATTATAAGGGTGATTACCCGAAACCAGGCTCGAGATCTATAATTTAGAGCCATGTTTCCCTGAGCCTTAGACTTGGTTTCTACAATTACCTAGTTCATGTAGAGATCTTAAGAGGTCATCATAGGATACGTGATAAGTTAGTACTAGTAGCTCGTTGCTCGCCTTTCTAACCAAGCTCCTGATCTTCCTACACAGCCTTCTACTTCTCCTACAGATAGCATCATCGAGGATAAGTAAAGCTATTTCATTACAGACACCATATTCTTGCAAAGTCTTGAGTATTAGAACCTTCCTCTGGAGATCTTTAACCACATCCCAAGAGCCTGGTAGGTAATGGTAGTACTTGAACTCCAAGCAATATGTAAATGGAAGCTCCTCCTTGGCTACGATTAAGTCTAGTTCAGGATACCAATTCCTCTTAAGTCTTAGTCTACGTCTCAACACTTCAACAGCGTTTGAAATACTCTGGTGAGTTTTAGGTAATAGTTTGAAGTTAGATGGTTTAAGCTTGTAATTAATGTGCAAATACATTTCCATGTCTTTAGACTCTAAGAGCTTTAATAATCTATGGGCAAAATGTAAGACTAAATCAGCTTCATGCCATACAACACCCCACAAACCATAAGCTAAATCTAAAACCTCCTTTCTCTTACCACACTCCGATAACTCAGATAACCCCTCCCAATAACGACATTTCTTAACATACCATTCAACAAGGCTTTTCCAGCATTTAATAATTAGACCTCGAAATATCTCTTCAAACACTTGTTACAACCTTCTGAATATAGTCTTTAAAGAAATATATCTTTCATGTAGTACTAAAGGTCGTATCTGCCATCTATGTCCTTGCTAGTCTTTTTCCACTGTCATAAATTTTCTTGAAACAATTTTTCTCTTATCCGTCGAGCGTATTAAGGTCTTTTAAATCGCTTTTTAGTTCTTCAGGAGCTTACCTGTGGGGATTTGGCCTTCATTCACAATTTTCGCTTACTGACTTCCACGTTCTCACGAGATAATTTTCAATTCTTCTTATTGGATTATGTTTTGAATAACTCAGTACGTCCCGAGGATTCTGCACATTGCTCTCAAAACTTATCTACTAAGCAGGTTTGTAAGTTTAGCGAGTTAGCAGGGACCACACATTAAAACATCTCTTCAATTTTAAAAAGTGTTACATGATAGCCAAGTTTCTGGTGAAGTGAAAGATGGTGAATGAGGCTGCAGTAGTGTTTACCGTACTAGCCATGTTATTGGTCTTGGAGTCGTCCACAGCTACAACGTAGCAACTGCAGTACAGAAGTGGAACTACGCTGTCTACAGATTCTTCAGTTAAAGTAGAGGCAAATGAGCAGATATGTAGCGTAGAAGCTACGCTAAGAGTAAAAATAACTAAAGTTGAATATCTGTACGTTAATTGCGCGGTCGATTTTAAAACGTAAAACTGAACTCTCCATTGGATCCAGTTGGCTTGTTATCCAAGATACCATATAAGACATCGGATACTGATAGAATAGACGTTAAGTTGCCAAACTACTCATCTTCCCTGTTCTTCGTAGACCCGTCATATAGTGGCGAGAAAAGCATGAATACCTACTTTGAGGGTGATGGAAAACTTGAGGAGAAGGCTAAGTATAAGAGTGGGGTACTAGTCGAGACGAACATTAAGAAAAAGGCGATTTACCTTGACTATAGCCTGAAAACAGAGACAAGCCTAAAACTAATAGAGACCCGCATACGTTGAGCAACAGGTCTAAGGAGTCTCGATAGCTGGGTGACATACCTCGGCATCACCGTAGTAGCTGCTGCAATAACTGTAGCTGCCCCACTCGTTAAGCAGGTGCTCAGAAAGCCTGTTGAGACCTCAAATACAACGCCAAGTAGCGTTCACTCTGCACCACCTCCACAAGCTAAACTCATTTTCTTCCTACTTTACACCTTTAGACTATATCTCAGCATCGTGTGTATTAGGAGACGAAACCCTAGATGCTAACAAAAATATATGATTTTTGGAAGAGAACCGTAAAAGTGCTGGAACAACTGAGGGCTTTATAAAGATGCACCTCACAATGACTACTCCTAACTAAAACTCGCTAGTGGGCTTTCTCTTAAAGATAACCATGAACTCTTACAAAACAAAAAGAGATAATTGTAAGCCCATAACCCTACTAAAAGAAAGAGGTTAGCTGGAACCTTAGATTTATTAATTCCTCCCTTGGGCTTGGTGTTTCCTGGGGTTGTTTCGAGCTACTAATCACTTCTTTTCTAGTCATTAGGAGGTGTGTCCTGTTCTTGAATGGATTTTTATAACTCATCTAGGTGCTTTTTAAGAGCTTCTCTATTAGCTACTTCTTTATCAAGACAGGCTAAGGTTTACGAGCGGGAGGCACTGTTAAGGGCGTTGGAGGCGAAGAGCAAGGGGGAAGTAGGCTTTGATATAGCTA
>Ga0185307_1001024_pt1 | contig 16324 bp, 15 predicted proteins | sample LHCtaG_FD_128010 | JGI IMG/M metagenome (GOLD analysis project Ga0185307, IMG submission 128010) | Hot spring microbial communities from Little Hot Creek, USA to study Microbial Dark Matter (Phase II) - LHC4sed_matched (SPADES... | ecosystem: Environmental > Aquatic > Thermal springs > Hot... | reverse complement strand
TTTTCAATCTCTTCCATCATAAACATGAAATGATTGCTGTGTATGATTTATATGTATCTTTTCCAAAGGTCAAATGGATGATGCAGAAACCTCTAGTTTCTGTAATAATTCCCGTCTACAATGAAGAGTTAACGGTAGGAGAAGTTATTGAAAGGGTTAAAAAAACAGCTGAAATGATGCGGATCAACTACGAAATATTAGTTGTGGATGACTGTTCAACGGACAGCTCCTTAGAGATTTCAAAAAGTAAAGGTGTGAAAGTTTATCATTTAAGACAACACAAAGGGAAAGGTTATGCCTTAAGATTTGGTTTTGAAAAAGCACAAGGCGCTATAATTGTAACCTTGGATTCAGATGGTTCACATAGACCGGAGGAAATGCCAAAGTTAGTAAGTCCGATATTGAGAGGTGAAGCAGACCTTGTCGTTGGATCCAGGTTTTTAGATGGGGAAAGCGTTTTCTGTCGTAGGTTAAATAAAGTAGGAGTTCAATTTTTCAATTTCCTTATAAAAGTGTTAACGGGAAGAATAACCACAGACTCTCAATCAGGTTATCGTGGAATTAGGTCAACAGTTTTGAGGAAGCTGAATTTGAAATCAAATGGTTATGAAATTGAGTCAGAAATGTTGGTAAAAGTTTTAAAGAATGGGTTCAAAGTGAAGGAAGTCCCCGTTAAGTTTATGCAAAGGACTTATGGCAAATCCAAACTTGATCCCATCAAAGATGGTTTGAAAATCTTCAAGTCGATTTTAGTTGCATATGCGAGTGGCTAATATGGGTGTAGGGGATAGAATATTCCCAAAGGTGTCTTTCATAATCACCACACTGAACAATGAACGGACTATTGGTGAATGTTTAAAGTCGATTTTTGAGCTAAATTATCCGAAAGAATTCATGGAAGTAATAGTTATAGATGGGGGGTCGAACGATTCAACTGTAAAAATTGTTGAAAAATACCCTGTAAAGTTATTTATTAAACCTTCAAACGCTCCAGAGGCTTACAATCATGCGATCAAGATTGCGAAGGGTGACTTCGTTGCAATAATAGACGCGGACGCAAAATTGGAAAAAGACTGGTTAAAATTAATCAACTATTTTGATGATCCCGATGTGGCGGGGGTTAGCGGGGGGATCGAAACATGGAATTATGAAGAAGTACTGCCGCGATGCGTTGGCTACGACATAAAGTACAGGTATAACCGTCTCGTAGGAGGTAAAAACGTCAAACGCGTAGCAACTATGAATTTGCTGCTCAGGCGAAGGGTCTTACAAGAAGTTGGAGGTTTCAATGAAGATCTTCCAACTCAGTATGATACTGAACTCTGCTATAGGATAACAGGTAAGGGTTATAAGCTTATTTTTGAACCAAACGTGAAATGCTACCATTTCAATAGACCTACATGGCTTGGATACTTTAAACAGCAGTTTAGATATGGCATAAATACCATCAGGCTTTATCTGAAAAATCCTAAACTCATAAAAGGAGATGAAATTACAGATTTGGGGATGAACATCCAGCCACTCCTTTTAGTCATAGCTGTTTTATCTATTCTTTTAGGGTTAATCTCCGAGGATTTGAAATTCATGCTATACGTTTCATTTTTCACGTTGACTTTTTTGTTCTTATACTACGTAGTCTACTCGGTGAAGATTTCGGCTTTCTTCAATGATTATACAGCCATGCTACTGGTTGTTATTTACTTTATTAGAGCCACGGCTTGGACGCTTGGAGGAATAGTAGCGGTTATTAAGGCCTTAAAACCGGGGGGACGGTGAACTAGAATTGGTTAATGTGTGTTTTATAACTCCAGAGTATATGCCAATAGCGGGAGGAATAGGATCATATGTCTACTATCTATCCAACTTCTTTGCTCAATATGGAAACAATGTATATGTGGTGACTAAAGGTCAATTAACAGAAGAAAAGAAGTTTTACGATAAAATCAGAGTTTTTAGGCTTAAAACTTTTAAAACTCCGCTACTGGAAGCCGTCCTTTTTTATAGGCTTTCTTCAAAAAAATTGACGGAAATCGGACAGAAGTTTTCAATAGATGTGGCTCATGTCAATCTCCCACTTGTTCCAAGCTTCGCTGTTCCAAAGGGTCTTGGAAAAGCATTGGTTGCCACTGTTCACTCGACATGGAAAGGGGAAAATGAAGCACTTAAGTATGAATCCTTTTTAAGGCTAAACGCAAATGAGAAAGTTGTGAGAAGCTGTAACAATATTTTGAGATTTTTTGAATATAAACTTCTTAACCGCGCAGACAAAATTATTGCTGTAAGCAATTTTACTAAAAGGGAAATTCTCGAAAACTATAACTTAAACACTAATAAAGTCTGCGTAATCTATAATGGGGTAGATATAAACAAGTTCAAACCTCCAGATAATAAAGACAAAATCAAGCGAGAATTTGGTTTCGGAAATAGTAAAATAGTTCTTTATGTTGGTCGGCTGTACTGTAGGAAAGGTCTACTAACTCTTTTGAAAGCAAGCCCTCTTGTTTTGCGAAAATTTAGAAAAGTGAAATTCGTAATTTCCGGAAAAGGCTTAGGGAACGAAGAAAGTAGATTAAGAAATTTCGCCAGAAGCTTGGGGGTGGAGGAAAACTTTTCCTTTATCGGGTACTTCCCAGACGAAAAGTTACCAAGGCTGTATCAGGCAGCAGACATATTCGTGCTGCCATCAATTTACGAAAATCTGCCGTTTGCATTGTTAGAAGCTATGGCAACAGCCTTGCCGGTAGTCACGACTACTGTGGGAGGAATTCCAGAAGTCGTTCAAGACGGCAAAAACGGCCTTCTAGTTAACCCATTGGATTTTAAAACTTTAGCTTATAAAATCTTGTATTTACTTGAAAATCCGGGTTTTGCAATTGAAATAGGGCTTTTGGCAAGACAAACTATGGAGAAAAAGTTTAACTGGAAAGATATCGTGAAACAAGTGTTTGAAGTTTATTATGACGTATTAGCTAAAAATCCTCTTCCTAACTCTTCTATAACAAAGGACAACTTTTTGGAGGACTTTGATTAGTTCAGGCTGCGAAAAAACAACTTTTGTTAATGAAGCATGTTTGTATATTTTATGTTGTATTTTCACGGGTAGATCAATAGTCGGAAGGATGAATTTGCGATAATATTTCGCATCAAGTCCTATTACTCTGATACTTTGTCTATCGATCAAGGTTTTTTGAGCTATGTAATTTAGATGGCTGATTTCCCTCCAATTAATTCCAATGATTTCAGTTGCAATTATATCTAAGGCTAATGCACATTCGCTAGCTAAAATTAAGTTCATTTGAACACATGAGCCTCTGGTTGGTCCACTACCTTCCATAGCTGTTAAAGAGTCCATGACTGTTATTGGTTTAGTCAGTTTATATAAGATGAATAGAACTTCATTGATATGGGGATGTAAAAAGATCCTTTTACTGTCTGGGATTAGCCCAAAAAGGTTTTTTATGGCTCCGCTGTAGGTTGTGAACTCATGCATTTTCATAACTGGCACGTTGACAATTGAGTTAACTTCAAACAAGGTTTTGGGCAGAAAAAGCTTTTTCACTCTAAACCCTTCGATGTTCACTTGGACAAGCCTATCCCTTGAAAGGTTTAGCGTCCTACCTCCTGCCTTTTCAGCCGCCTCTTTTATTCCGGTTTTTTCAAAGGCTAAATCGCATGAATAGTTGTAGCCGTCAGATTCTCCGACTATGACTTCCTCAGCTGAATTTCTAAACAATTGCACGAGGTGGTATATGACTTTGGGGCTTGTTACAGCACCTGGAACGTATTTTAGCATGCACATGTTTGGTTTCACAAAAACTTTGCCCTTAGCTTTGAAACCTATTTTTTTAAGGACCTCCTCTAGTTTTTCTGCCAGATCTGTGCCTTCAACTTTAGATATTACAACTTTTTTGGTTAATGTGCCCATTTATGTGCACTTCTCAACAAGCATGCATCCGGGGTCAGAAGCCAGCATATCGTGAGTGTATGCGTAAGCCCTTGCCCTACATCCCCCACAGACATACTTGAATTGACATACCCCGCATGATCCTTTAAGGTTCTCCCTGTTTCTCAAAGCCTCAAATATTTCAGAGTTCAGCCACAAATCTGCAAACGTGTCCGTTTTTAAGTCACCGACTTTTATTGGGAGGAAGACACATGGGTGGACTTCACCTTCTGGAGAAATTGAGCAGTAAAGCCGTCCAGCTCCACATCCACCAATAAAATCAGCCAACGCCACGGTCTTCTTGCTTACTTTGCTTGTCTGCATATGCGCCATGGGAAGGAAAAATTCGCTGGAAGTGTCTTTTTGATATGACAAGGCAACTCTTGCTAGCTGAGGTGTTGTGGTTAGGATGGTAACTTTTGAACCTGACAACAACTTATCCATCAGGAAGAGCATAACTTCTTCTCTTTCATCAGGTGAAAGGTCTTGTGAAATAATTTCACTTCCTCTCCCTACGGGGACAAAATTGAACAATGCAAATCTTGCGGCTCCAACTTTTTCAGCTAACTCCAGAACCTTCGGCAAATCTTTAAAGTTTCTCTTAGTAGCAGTCACAGCCACCGAAGTGCATAAACCCTCCTCAACACAATTTTTTAGTCCAGTTATGGCCAAGTCGAAGGCTCCGGGAACCCCCCTAAAATCATCGTGAAATTTTGCGTTGCTTCCATCAATGCTAACCTCAACGTAATGGACACCTATTTCCTTCAACTTCTTTACGTTTTGCTTATCTAACAAAGTTCCATTAGTGGCCAATGAGACATAGAGACCTGAATCCACAGCATGCTCAGCAACTTCGAAGAAATCTTTGCGCATCAACGGTTCCCCTCCGGAAAAAGCTAAAGAAACCACGCCGAAATCTGCAAGCTGGTCCACAACCTTCAAGGCTTCTTTTGTCCCCAACTCCCTCCTTGTCAACACACCAGCGTTGGAATAACAGTGCCTACAGTTAAGATTACATCGATACGTAAAATCCCAAACAACGAGAAACGGCGCGTAAACAGTTAAAGGTTTTCTAATTCCTAAATGAATGAACGCATTGACTACACTTTTTATCCCCCTCCTTGCATAAGGATCTGCCAAAACTTTTTCCACTTTTTCCCTTTCGATACTCAAGCTTTTTCTAAGAAACTCCGTCCAGAAAATTATCATATTTGAGGAAAAGCCGCATTTTCCACATTCCATAACGCTTCTTCCAACATACTTGTCGAGAGCTGAATCCAACACTTGCCTACCGCAAATATCACATTTTTTAAGAGACAACATGAGCATTTTCCTTATCAATGGAAAAGTTATAATCCCATTCCAGAAACAGCTATGCTCTAGCAGGCTCAATTTTAACCCTTTTCTGTCATTGACTAAATGGTTTGATGAGCGTTGTTAAAATGTTTTTGCATAAACATTTTTGAGAGAAAATGTTCAGCCCTTTTTAGATCATCATAACTATTGATGTTTATAACTGCCTCAATATCCTCTAGGATTATGTGTTCTTGGTCCATCTCATTTTCAAGAATTTTTGATCCATCTAAAACGTTAATACCGGATACTACGTAATCTAAGCCTTTATATTTACATAATGATGGTGATGATAGTCCCAGTTCCCTAAATTTTTCGAGCGGGATTATGACGGCTAAAGCTGGCTTTCTGCAACGCTCATAAATTGACAGAATCTTATCCAAAAATTTTCCTGTTAAGGCGGGAAGGTCTGATGAAATGGTTAAGACTGGACGGTATAACTTGCACATCACAATGGCTTGCTTTAAATCCTCATGATAACCTCTTCCATCAGTTCGAATAATCTTCCAACCTTCCCGGAGACATTTTTCCTCTGTTTTAGGCGTATATGGACTCGTTGCAATATAGAAATCGGAAATTTTACTCGAAGACTTGACGGCTTCAACGACCCACGTTAGTAAAGGTTTTCCTAAGAAAGGGGCTAACGGCTTTTCTATGTTAGGATCAAAACGTTTACCTTTCCCGCCAGCCATTATTAAAGCTGAAAACTTCATGCAACCCCACCAGCAACCATAAGTAAACATATAGCTCTAACTATCTCATTGGTTGCGCCTATAACGTCACCAGATACGCCACCAAAAACCTTGTTTGAGACCTTTTCTAACAAAAAACTTGCAAGAAAACTGACTAACAAAAACATTACGCTTGAAAAACCGAAAAGTGGGAAAATTATAAGAAGGGCAACGACATAAGCCGCGATAATTGGTTTAACTCCCCTATTATACTTCATAAACAACGCGCCTAAACCACTACGAGCCGGTTTTCCGATACATGCCAAAACAACCATTGAAAGCTTAGCTGAAACCTCTGCACAAATAAGAGCCTTAAACATCAAAACGGCATTTATTAAAAATATTCCAATAAAAGCCAGAAACTCTATAAAGAGGGCTAAAAAAGCTCCTTTATATGTTACGATCCATGCGTGAGCTACGCGTCTTCTTTCTTCTAGATTTTTTAAGCCAAGCGCATTTCCTAAGTCAACGAGTCCATCAAAGTGTTGCAGCCCTGTTAAGACGAGTATGAAGGAAATGGTTGCGCATGCGGAGAAAATGCGTATAAACGTGTTTTCCAAAGTTCCCATGAGAAATCGTATTATGGGAGTGAGGAGCTGGAGTATGGATGTGCATAGTTGAAAATATATTGCTGCGAGTAGACCAATAAATCCTCCAATGAGGGGGAAGAGGAACATGTATCTTGCAGATGTTTCAACAAAGCTTTCGTCTTTTGCTAATGGAATTATCGTGAGGAACGCCACCAAATCTTTAAAAACCTTTAGCATCCTCATAACACATCATTAAGCTTACCGAAATAAAAATATGTATCTTACTCTAGAAAGGCTTGCAATTAAGGATGGTCGATATGGCTGGCTTGAAAACTGTTAGGGGAATCTTAAAACTTTTAAGGCTTCCTTATTGGCTTATGACTGGAGGATTGTCGCTGCTAACTTTTTTGGCTTTAAAGCCTACAACAAACTTCGAAACGTTGCTTTTAGTTTTCTTTTCAATGGCTTTTATAAGTTCAGCCGGTTTTTCAATAAACGACTTCTTTGATAAGGATGGAGACGCTTTAGTTAAACCTAACAGGCCTATCCCTGCTGGAGAAATATCTCCTAAAACAGCCGTGTACGTTTCTGTCATACTCTTTCTTTTAGGGTTTATTCAAGCGTTTCTCATCAACCGTTTATGTTTCTTGATAATTTTTATAGACTCAATCTTGTTGGTCGTTTACTCTGCGTTTATAAAACGTAGATCGGGTTTTGTAGCAAACGTTTTGGTTGGAGGCTTGGTTGGAACAGCTTTTTTGTACGGTGAGGCTGCGGCCGCCGGGATGATAACTAAGGCTTCCCTATCTCTGTACCCGGTCTCTCTAGGAAGCATAGGTGGAAACATTTTAAGAGACATATTAAGCCTAGAAGGTGATTGTAGAGTAGGATACCCCACCCTCCCTCGGAAACTTGGCGTTGAGAAGTCGGCTAAAATAGCAGCTATACTCTTTGTCGCTTGTGCAGTTCTTGCACCACTACCTTACTTTTTAAATGTCTTCAGCGAAAAGTACCTGATCTTCATGCTTGTCTGGTGTTTAACAATTATTTACGGATCTATCCGCCTTTTGAAGACTCACCTCTCAAGAGAGGATGTGCGTAAAAGCGAGCGGATGCTGACTATGTCCATGATCCTTTTACCACTAGCTCTTATAGTTGAGGTAATTCTATGAAAACTGAAAGCATATGCCCGAAATGTCTCAAAAAGGTTAAAGTAGAAATCACTCAGGAGAAAGACAAAATTCTAATGCATAAAAAATGCAGAGAACACGGCTCATTCACCACTCTTCACTGGCAAAGTGCCAAAATTTTTAGTCACGTCGAAAAGTTCGATTTTTTTGAGCATTATTTGAGAAATGATGACCCGAAAAATGATTACAACTGCCCTTTCTCCTGTGGGCTCTGTAAAAACCACATTTCAAGAACAGTGATTGGTGTTATTGACTTAACAAAGAGGTGCGACTTGAATTGCCCTATATGCTTTGCAAGCTTCCCAGAATGTATGGTTGAATATGAACCGAGCAGAGATGAGATTTTCAAGATGTTAGATTTTTTGAGCAACCTTAACCCTAAACCCCCTGCTGTGCTCTTCTCTGGAGGGGAGCCCCTCTTAAGAGAGGATTTGGCTGACATTATACGTTACGCTCATAAACTGGGTTTTTTGACAATTCTTGCCACAAACGGAATTAGAATGGCTAAAGAGCCAAGTTTGGCGGCTAAGCTGAAGAAAAGCGGGTTAAATATTGTTTACTTGCAGTTTGACAGCCTTAAAGATGAAGTTTACGAGAAATTAAGGGGCAAAGGCCTTCTAAAGGAGAAGTTGACGATTGTCGATTTGTGCCGCAAACACGATATTGAGGTTATTCTTGTCCCAACGTTGATCAACGGTATCAACAACGGTGAAGTTGGGGACATCATAAAATTTGCCGCTGAAAACTCCTACATAATAAGAGGGGTTGTCTTCCAACCTATTGCCTTCACAGGAAAGGCATCGAACGGACAACTAATCGACGAGTGGGTTGACTACAGTTTCGCCGAAGAAGTTGAAAGACAAACTTCCGGAGAAATAAAGGCTGAAGATCTTTTCCCAGTTTCAATAATGGTTCCCCCCATAATCGTTATGGGAAGGTTTATGAAAAAACCGTGGCCTCCTTTTTCATGCAGTCCCCATTGTGGAATTGTAAATTGGATATATGTTTCAAAGGACGGCCGTCTAATACCCCTAAACAATTTTCTGAACTTTGAAAAGTTCTTCAACACGTTGATAAAATTGTCCAAGTCAATAGACTCGAAGGGGAAAACCCAAATATTGGCAACCCTGTTCACTGCGGCGTTAAAGTCCCTCAACTGGGTCGTTGTCCAAAAGGAGGTTGGCATATTCAACTTTTTCAAAACAGTTTTAAGAGTCCACATGTCTCCGACATACAAGTCGCTTGGCAAAATCAGGCGGAGAATTTTCCTTTTGGGATGCATGGCTTTCATGGACAGATACAATTTCGACGTAAACCGCGTTAAAAGGTGCGTAATCCATTACATAACGCCGGACTTAAAAATAATCCCCTTCTGCGCATACAATAATATCTATAGAACTCAAGTTGAAGCGAAATACTCCACAAAAGCCCTGGAAAGGGAAATTAAGCCTCTACAACAGTCAAGCTGAGCACTAGACTCTGAGAGTATTCAAAATTACCAGTTTTCTCATTGTAGATCCAAAGCTCGAAAATTATTTTGAACTTTCCAGTTTTGCTGAACGTTATTGACAACAATTCTTCCCATTTTTCTCCCTCATTCAACCTTGCAAGGTATGTTTGGTTGCTCTCCATTTGAATGGGGATTGACTGAATTGGCTTATCTGTGATTTTCACCAAAACCTTACAAGTTATGCTTTTGCCCATATGGTTTTCAATAGTAATCCACAATTTGCACGTGTTGTTTTCTCCGATAACGAGGATTTCCGGGTAGTTTACGGCTGTTTTATGTTCGTCAAGTATGTAGAAGGAGATATATTCGTTTGGCCTCATAAAAGCGATATAACTGTAAACTAGGAGGGCGAAGGCTATGGCCAGAGCTATCGTTATCGAGAACGCGTAACCGTCCTTTCCATAAAACCTCTTAACTCTTTCAAAAAAAGTTCTAAAGGCTTTTCCGTTCAATCTTTTATTCCTCTAAGTAGAACTCTGAAAATTTCCAGCCCAGCTTTTATCTTTTTAAGTTTGGATTTGCCATAAACCCGCGGCTTGTAGGTGGTTGAAACCTCTATTATTTTGAAGCCCCTTTTTGCGAATTTAACCAGCATCTCCGTCGCGAAAGCCATATCCCTCTCGGTCAGCTTGACCTCTTCAAGGGCTGAGCGCTTGATGGCTCTGAAACCAGATTGGCTATCCATAAGCCTCTGCCTATACAGTAGATTGAAGGCGAATGTTATAATTTTATTTCCGATGTAATTTGTTATGTCCATGGAGTTTTTGTATAACCCGTTCATCCTTGCACCGAGGCACATTTCCGCGTCTTCCTTAACCAAAGAATCTACAAGAAGGTTTATGTCTTTAAGTTCATAGGTTCCATCTCCGTCAACCATTACAACCACGTCACCTTTCGTGTGTTTTATGCCCGTGTTAAGGGCGGTACCATAACCTCTCTTCGGCTCGATAACCAATTTGCAACACTTCGATTTCTTCACAATTTCTTGAGTTCCATCGGTAGAGTTTCCGTCAACAACTATTATTTCAAAAGGATATTTTACTTCCCTCTTTATCGTCTCTATAGTATGTTTAATAGTGCCTGCTTCGTTTAATGTTGGAATTACAACGGACACCATGTTTATTTTCTTCATAGGCTGATGCTCACGGAAGCGATTAAAGTTTCCCCGCAACCGCTAAATAAATTCTTCGTAGATTTCAATGAGCCTTTTCACATTCGTTTCCCAACTATATTTCTGAGCGACTATTCTCCTAATTTCTCCACCCAGAGCTGATAGATTTCTGCGAGAAAAAGCTACTATTGCACTTGCAAGGGCTGTAGCGTCGTTTGGCGGCACAATCTCTCCACAACCTCCCTCAATTATTTCGGGCACTCCTCCAACGTTGGTTGCTATTACCGGGAGACCGCAAGCCATGGCTTCAAGCAGAACTAGAGGCATTCCCTCTCCAGATTTTGAAGGTAAGACAAACACGTCTGAGGCGTTGTAGTAGACTGGAAGTTGGATGTCTGGGACTAAGCCTAATAACCTAAAGTTTCCTTCAAGATTGAACTCCTTTACCTTTAAACTAATTTTCTCAAAATCAGGGCCTACTCCCGCGACCAAAAAAAGCAGTTTCGGATTTTCCTTCACTGCGAGTTTGGCGCTTTCCAAAAGGAGGTCTATTCCATTCTTATACACAAGCCTTCTAACCGTTAAAACCAAAAAGGAGTCTTCGGAAAAGCCTAACAACCTTTTTGCATCCTCTTTAATTATGAATCGGTTAAAACGGTCTACGTCAACCCCATTGTAGAGGATTACGGCCTTCTGAGGATCTGCGCCCAGGCTTAAAACGTAGTTTAGCGTAGCTTTGCTAACGGTGATTATTTTATCTGAACTTTTTAAGACTCTTCTGCCAATTAACAAGTCATTTAGTCTTTCTGCAAAATCCAACATGCCCCCGTATCTTATGAACGTGTTGTGTTGAGTCACCACCACCGGTTTTGAGTGTCTCTTTGCCACTTTCACGGCTAGATAGGACGATAGGTAAGGGTGTCCGTGCACATGTACTATGTCACTGTCCTTGATGTGTTTCATAAAAATCCCGTAGCCGCTGGGCTTAGGAATGACATAAGGAATTCCCTGTCCAAATCCTACTTTTAGGGTCGGATAGCAATGAACCTCTATGCCATCATAAATGTAGCTTCTGCGTTTAACCATGTCGCTGGTTAAAACCGTTACCTTAAGGCCGTTTTGAAGCAGACGTTTGCTCTGCTCATACGCTACCCTCTCTATTCCACCCACATGGGGCGGAAAGAGATGTGTTACAATGCATACTCTTGCAGACTTCATTGGAAGCACTTGAGGGAAATTTTAGGGCTTGAGGTATAAAATCTTACCAGAACTAAATTTTAGCGTGTGGAAAAGGCTGTTATATCTAGGAACCAATAGTTGTCAGCACGCTTCTTTTTGAAGTTCGCTATTTTTATGGGTATTTTGAAAAGCGGTCCGTTGTAAGCGAAAGTGTGGTACTCACCCAATTCCCCACATGGATTGACGTTTACCCGCTGACTTATCTCCGTAACGAAGTTCCTGTCTATATTTCGTCCAATCCAGCTTTCGTCAAACAAGTCCGCTCTTGCCTTGATAACGAGAGCTTCAGAACCTTCATCAATAAACTCTCTGAGAACCTTCAAGGGGTCCATGTGCCAAAGCGGCTTCGCCGGCTCCATGCCAAACTCTTTGCAAACACTGTCAACCCGACCTCCATGGAATGGTATTTCGTGAACATCGCCCAAAACCAGCCTCTTAACCCCGGCTTCTTTTAACTCACTGAGGGCTTCCCTAAAGCCTTCGCCGTAGGTCTCCTATGTTACCTCTTTTTGGATTAACGGAATTCCTATGGCTTTAGATTGGGCTTCGATGAGATCTACGTGGATATTGGGACATGTAACGACTATTCGAAGTAAATGTTAGAAGGTTGGAAACCTCCATTCCGTTTTGAAGAGCCTTGAACAAAGCCAAACAGCTTTCTTTTCCTGCTCTAAGAGACCACAGTGCTCATCTTGTTAAAACCTCCTCTAAAAATTGTAGCCAGCGTAGGCTAAGGCTAGGATAGATAGTAACGAAGTCATGCGGGTCAACTCGTTTGCTGCTCCCATAACGTCGCCCGTGATCCCGTTAAAGTGGCTGTTTGAAATCCACAGTATGGTTAGGGCTGTAGCTAGGCCTATGCCTAGAACGGTTAAACCAGCTGTCTTGATGGAGAGCAAAGTTATAGCAAGAGAGATTGTCAACGCGACTGCCAGCCGAAGTTTTCTATGTTTTCCATGCATGGCTTTAACAAAGTAAGTGTTCAATCCTTCATGGGCTGATCTCCCAAACCATGCTAGAACGACCATGGAAAGTTTGGCGACAGCCTCTGAAACGGTGAGGCTTTGGAGTACAATTTGCGCCTTAAGCTGGGAAATACAGAGAACCGTTGTTAAAACCGTCATCAAACTCAGCATGAAACCCCCTGTCCCAGTCTGTTTGTCATGCATAGCCTCGATTTTCCTCTCCGGCGGGCCATGACACATTAATCCGTCTCCGAAGTCCAAAAGTCCATCTATGTGATGAAGCCCCGTCAGCAAAAGGATGACGCCGCAGGATAAAACGCCCACTACAAGTTTTGGGAACACTTGCGTGAGGGAAAGGGCAAAGAGTCCTGCTATAAACCCGATTAACGCTCCAATTGCTGGGAAAAGGTACATTAGATCTGCAGCGTCCGAAAAGCAGTCTTCAGTCATGCCCACTGGGAAAATTGTTAGGAAAGCTATTAGATTCTTGACTTTTACGGCAACTCTGGCCATCAGAAGCCACTTTACACAAGCTGGCTATATGCTATTTCCACTTCCATAAAAATTTTGTCTGCAGACACCGCTCCTTGAGATCTTAAAATGGCAGCTATACAAGCGCCTCCAGCGCCCACACCTTCCTTTACAGCCCCAGCCTCGTAAGCTCTTAAACCTTCAAACTTTGAGTGACCAAAGTTTAAGTTTACGGCTAGGATAGGCACGTCGGCGATTTGTCGAACCAAACCCGATAGGTCTGATTCACCGTCTGACACTATCCATTTCGTTGTCCCTATGGCTATGTTTCCTAAAACTTGGGGTTTCAAAGCCTTAATTATGGCGAGGATGGCGCCCATTTGGGTGCCTCCAGCCATTAAAACTGGAACCTTGTCGGCGGCGCCGATGACCAGTCCGGCGAAAGCCGGCATTACAGGATCCCCAACGCATGAGACAGCTTTCAAGGGGTTGCTGGCTAAACTTCCAAAAGTTATTCCAGAAGCCTCCAAACCAGCCCTAACAGTTTCCATCTTAAGTTTATGTGGGTTTTTCGGCATGCTGCTGCTAACTTTTCCCTCAGCCCTCACGCCCATAGCCAGCAAAACAGCTAAAGCTGTCGTAGTTCCACCGGGCACACTTTCGCCTACTACAAGGTAATCGACAGCTTTAGCCAAATTCTCCCCAAGGACAATAGCTTTCTCCAAAACTTCTTCAACGCAGTCTACAGCGTCCCCGCCTCTTATATCCCTGCCTGGGCTACCGCCAACATCCACAAAGGGCGCTTGAGGCTTGACCTCCAACCCACCACTCACTATAAGGGCAGGCATATCAGCGAGTTTAAGCGCCGCTCTAGTGATAAGAGCCGGAGTCGGTATACCTTCCGGCGTGACTGGAACACTTGGCATGCACCTACACTTCCCAAAAATAATAAACTCGGCATCCGCCGGAGGCGTGTAAAAGGTTAATTCAGGATTTTTTCCAGCAGCAGATATCCCTGGAATTTTAGCAGTCTCCGTTACGCCTATCACACATACGAAAAGGGGCTTCTTGCCCAACAACTTTTCGATATAGGCTTTTCCTTTCTCTTTACTGTAGGCTAGAATTACGTCGTTCAAGAAACCACCTCGACTTCAGTTTTCTATCTTCTTTAGTATGGAGGGGATTTCATAGCAATTCTTCACGACTATGACGCCTTTACTTTTCAATTTTTCATAAAGTCTTTCAGCAACACCTCCTGTGAAGTCCCTTTGGCGAATAGGTGTTTCATCGACAACAACGACTTCTTTGCCCTTTTCAACGGCGTAGAGGGCTGCTTCAAGATTTTTTAGGTTACCATTTCCAAAACAAACGTTACTCAATATCACCACATCCGCTTGTTCAATCATGCTTAGGTTTCTTCTATGATTTTCCTCTGTTATAGGTGAGAATGGAGCTTCGCTTACTACCGGGATCTTAAGCAGCATACACTCCTCGTAGTCGCTGTCCAAAAGGTTCAGAACACCCGCAGTTACGTGGTAGCCGTGTATATGGAGAAGCTTTACCAGCAGGGCGCCTGACCCACCACCACATATCACATGAATCCTGAAGTTTTGAGGTGGTGCTACCGTTTCTGCTTGTAGTGGCGATACGGGGACTATATAGAGTGAATTGGTTATTGGATGGCGTCTAACAATCACTTCCACGTTGAAGACTTCTCGTATATTCTCCTCCGTCAGAACCTCCTCAACTTTCCCTATGGCGAAAATTTTCCCTTTATGTAGTAGAATGAGAGAATTACAGTATCTTGCAGCTAAGTTGAAATCATGGAAAACTGCTAGGGCAGCGAGGTTTTTCTCTAAACATATTTTTCTCAACAAATCCATAATTCCAATCTGGTTATTTATATCTAGGTGAGAGGTGGGCTCATCAAGCAGTAGCACTTGGGGTTTTTGGGCTAGGGCTCTGGCAATCATGACGAGCTGTCTTTCTCCACCGCTCAGTTCGTTTATAGGTTTTTCAGCCAAATGCCATGTGTTGGTAAGCATCATTGCCTCTTTAGCAATTTCTAGATCTGCTCTATCTTCCCTTTCGAATCTCCCCATGTGGGGGTGGCGGCCCATCAAAACCAGATCTAGCGCTGTAAAATCAAAATCTAGACTGGCAATCTGAGGGACAACTGCCAGCTTTTTAGCAACTTCAGAGCTTTTCATGCTGAAAATGTCTGCCTCATTTAGAAAAACAGCCCCAACTTTTGGCTTTAATGTCCTGCTTATAGCCCTTAGAAGGGTTGTTTTCCCAGAGCCATTGGGACCAAGCAGTCCCACAAGTTCTCCGGAGTCAACTGAAAAGCTTACATTCTCCAATACCTTGGTTGAACCGTAACAACAGTCAACGCCACAGATTTTTAGAAGAACCACGCTTCCCACCTAAATCCTAATTTTTCCGGACCTCTTAAGCAGATATATGAAGAAAGGACAGCCGAGCATTGTGGTGATTATCCCGGTTGGGAGAGCTGCTGGCCTGATTACGGTTCTGGCTATGGTATCGCAGAGCACTAATATGGAGGCTCCAGCTAGAGCGGAGGAGGGTAAAAGTATTCTATGATCTGGACCTACCAAAATTCGCATTATATGGGGAACTATCAACCCCACGAAACCTATTATTCCACTAATTGAAACAGCGACGGCGGTAACTACGGAGGCTATAATTAAAACCATTTTCTTGATTTTCTCCACTTCAACTCCAAGCTGTTTAGCCTGCTCTTCTCCCAAGAGTATTATGTTGAAATCTCTTGCAAAAGCATAGAGAATTATGAAGCCTACAGCGACTGTTGGAGCCGCTACATACAAGTATTCCCATCTGCTCAGCGAAAAGCCTCCAAGAAGCCACATGTAAACCACGTGGAGGTCCTCCCCCGCAAGGGCCATCATCACCGAAATTAGTGCTGAGAAAAAGCTGCTTACAGCTATACCTGCAAGCAGAAGCCTCAAAACAGGCAACTCGGTACCGGTTCTAGCGATACCATACACTAAGAAAACCGTAGAGATTGCCCCCATGGAAGCCATTATTGGAATTGCGTAAATAGCCCCAAATACGCTAAATCCAAGCCTCAAAACCATAGCCAAAGCCGCTCCAAAACCAGCTCCCGAAGCTACTCCCAGCACGTAAGGGTCTGCCATAGGATTTCTGAAAAGACATTGGAAGGCGGTACCGGCCACCGACAATGCGACACCAACAACCACCGCGGAAAGAACTCTTGGAAGCCTCAACTGTATAATGAC
>Ga0185307_1001022_pt1 | contig 16350 bp, 20 predicted proteins | sample LHCtaG_FD_128010 | JGI IMG/M metagenome (GOLD analysis project Ga0185307, IMG submission 128010) | Hot spring microbial communities from Little Hot Creek, USA to study Microbial Dark Matter (Phase II) - LHC4sed_matched (SPADES... | ecosystem: Environmental > Aquatic > Thermal springs > Hot... | reverse complement strand
AATGAAGGCCTTCTTGAGAGGAGCTCTGGGAGTGGGAGCTTCTTGAAGGGCTTGTCCTCGATCTTCTCCTTAATCTCTCTTATCAGGTCTTCTAGTGTGAGTTTCTCAACGCTTCCGGTAGCCCTCTTCCTCACGCTTAATAGCCCGCTCTCCCTCTCCCTCTCACCATACACCACGATATAGTGTATCCACTCCATCTCAGCGTCCCTTATCTTCTTGTCAACGGATTCATCGCGATCATCTATGTCCGCTCTTATTCTAGCTTCCTCGAGCCTCTTGAGGACCTTAAGACAGTCTTCGAGATACTCGGATTTTACCGGGATCAGCCTTACCTGGGTAGGTGTTAGCCAGAGGGGGAGCATGGGCTTCTCCCCCCGCATCATCGCAAGATATGCCTTCTCCAGTAATGCGTAGACGACGCGCTCTATCGCGCCGCTTGGGGAGCAGTGGAGTATTATTGGATGCTCCTTCTCTCCCCGCTCATTCACGAATGTTATCCCGTAGTATAATGCATTCTCCACGTCTATCTGGTCTGTTGATAGGGCAGCTGCTTTCCGCTGGCAGTCCACAAAGTTGAGCTCCCACTTCAGAACGAAATAGAAGTAGCGCTCGCTCCACATCTCAGCGAGCACGGGCTTCCCGAAAATCCTCACTAACTCGAAGATGAAGTCCTTATTCTCCTCATAGAAGTCTCTCGTGAATCTTATCGCCATCTCAAGGTCGCCTCTCGTGAGCCCAACACCCTCCATGACCTCAAGGCTGAGCCTCAGCCTCCTCTTCATCTCCTCCTTAGCCTGCTCCAAGTCCCTGCATATCGCGTGGACATCCGGCATCGTGAAGGCTCTAAGCCTCTTCAAGCCCACAAGCTCCCCGCTCTTCTCCCTCCTGAAGCTATATCTCGTGAGTTCATAGAGCCTTAGCGGGAGATTCCTATAGGAGAGGTTCATGTCCTTCGCGATGAGGAATTGGCCGAAGCATGCCGCGAACCTGAGGAAGTATCTCTTGTCCTCGGTCTCGATCACGTATTGTCTCGCCGGGAACTTGTGGAGATACCTCCTGAGGCTCGGGTGGCTCATGTCATACATTATGGGAGTCTCGACTTCTATCCCGCCATACTCTATCACCTTCTCGGTGACATATTGTTCGAGGAGGCTCTTGATCAGCCTGCCCTTAGCATACCATCTCAGGTTGCCCGGGTCGCTCGCCGGCTCATGATCCGCGATCTCAAGCCTCTTCATCAGGGAGACATGCGGAGGCTCCTCGAGAACAGCCCTAGACTTCTGGATCTCATATCGCGCGAAGGCCTCGAGGTTCTCATGTCCGCGGAAGTCATATTCCTCGACCGGGATCATCTCGCCCTCCGGCGTGAGGATGTACCAGTTGGATGCGAGCTTCTCCTCTAGTATGAGAGCTTGCGGGACCTCCTCACCACCCTTCTCAACAGCCTTCTCATAGCTTCTGAGCTGCTCGGCGAGTGGATGCCCCTTAACCGCGATCACAAGCCTCTTATTCCAGCCGAATGGAGCCGAGTATGTCTCGAGGCCTAGGGAGCCGGCCTCATCACGCATAGCCCTGAGTATTGAGAGGGCCTCGTCGGGCGGAGCAAGATTAGAACTTAGATGCGCATAGGGATATATCACGATCCTTTGAGCCCCAAGCTTCCTCGCCTGCTCCGCAAGTTCCCTCATCGCCCTTCTCGCGAGCTCGGAGTCATCACCCTTCTCCACGCATGTTAACAATAGGAGAGCATCCTCAATCCTGTAAATCTTCTTCTCAGTCTCCTCATAGACCGAGCTCTCAAGCCTTATCGGCTCATACTCCACATAATCTACGTGGAGCGCTAGGATCTTCATAATATCACCCTTGACCCAAGGCCCTCCACATGACGCATCTTCTCGATCTTCCGCTGCTCCCTAGTCAGCTTCTTGAGCAGTTTCCAGTGAGCCTCGCAGAGGTAGGCTCTCCTGCCGGATCCCTCAATCTTCATGCTTGATGGGATGCGCTGGATGGAGATTGATTTGACGGCCTTCTCGCCGCATCCAGCCACTGAGCACTTAACGCCCTTTGAGACCTTCCCCATGCCGCCTCCGCCACCTACCGGGGGGAAAGCGCGTGAAGCATTAAAGATTGCTCAGCATGCTGCTGTCCATAACCTCCGAGAGGGGCTCGAGTATCACTATTCCCTCGCCCGGCCTGATCTCGAAAGTGTATATCGCGGAGTCGGCCCTGCTCCACCTCATCTTCCTCACGTAGATCGTCTTCAACAGCTTTCCATAGAATCTCGTGACGCCTAAAACTATGACGCCGGATGCGAGGAACTCCTCGAACCCGAATCTGCTAAGCTTATTCGAGCCCGTCGGGATATCGCATGTGAGCATTGTGGTGGCGCCAAACTTCTCCTCCATCATATTCACTATCTCCCTGAGATACTCCCTTATCACGAGCTCCTCTCTCGCCCCCGCCGCGAGTGCCGAGATCGGGTCCAAGACTATCCTATTGACCGGCCTGCCAGCGGCGATCCTCGCCAAAGCATCAACGAATGCCCTACTCTCCTTCCCAAACCTCTTGAGGTCCTCGGCATAGAGCCTTAGCTCGAATGGATGGAAGATGCCCTGCTCGATATATTCCCAGAGATTCCATCCGAGTGAGAGGGCGCCTCTCAGCACCCCCTCAATCCTCTCATCAAGCGAGATGTAGATGCAGTTCTCGCCATTTTTCAAGCCTTCTAGGAGGAATTGGAGGCTTAGGATCGTCTTGCCGACGCCCGTCTCGCCCGTGATGAGGTATGTCTTGCCCTTGAGCAGGCCTCCGCCAAGCATCTGATCTAGCTTCGGGATGCCTGTTGAGACTCTCTCGAAGGGCTCCATCAGCCCGGCCTTCACAGCTATTCAACAGGTCAAAGCGCTTAATGAATGATTAGGCAAGGAACCTGCCATCCTCATATATCAACTCATTATCGCCGTAGACCCTGCCTCTCCTAAGGTCGAGGATTAGATCCCAGTGTATCGAGGACTTGTTGGTTCCGCCGGTATCGGGGTAAGCCGCCCCGAGGGCCATATGCATCGTCCCACCAATCTTCTCATCAAGCAGTATCTGCTTCGTGGGCCTTGTGATATTGTAGTTTAGGCCGAAGGCGACCTCGCCCAGCCTCTTCGACCCTTCATCGGTCTCCAGTATCTTCTTCAGCTTATCCGCTCCCTTCTCGGCGGACGCGTTTACGACTACTCCTCTCTTGAACTCGAGCCTCACCCCCTCGACCTCAAAGCCGCCCCATACTGCGGGGAAGCTGAAGGTTACACGGCCCTCAACACCATCCTCTATGGGCGCTGTGAACACCTCGCCAGCCGGCATATTATGCCGCCCATCATCATTCAGCCACTTCCTCCCACCCACCTTGATCAGGAGATCCGTATCCTCCGAGACGACTCTCAGTTCATCAAGCCTGCTAAGCAAGTTAACTATCTTCTCCTGCTCCTCGGCCTTCCTCCTCCACTCCTCGATCGGATCGTCCCGGTCAACCATGCAGGCGCTGAAGATGAAGTCCTCATACTCGACAGGCCCCATGCCAGCCTCTTGAGCAAGGGCGTTCGTCGGATATATCGTGACATTCCAGCGGAGCTCGCCCGCCGCCTGCCTCCGCATGAATATCTCGGTCAGCTCGGCTCTCGCCGCCCTCCTAATCCTTATCCGCTCAGGATCAACGCCCACCAAGGGCTTCGTATGGCTGCTAGAGACTATCGAGATCGAGACATCAATCCTCTCCTGAATGAACTTCTCTATCGGCGAGAGATGCCTCAGAACAGAGTCGCTCGCATACTTGTAGAAGATCTCATCTATCTGGCTATCGCCCAGCGTGATGTGGGGATAGGCTCCCTTGGAGACCACGAGTCTTACAAGCTCCCTGACGAGGGGTAGCGCCTCGACCTCAGCCCTGATTAGAACCTCATCACCCTCCTTAACCGAGACACTATAATCAGTCACCAGCCTCGCGAGCCTAGATACACGCGGATCTATCACAGGGAAAGCTATAATCAGCCGTGTCTTTAAGCCTTTAGGGCGGGGAATGATGGGAAGTCTGCTAAGTCTTGAAGCTTTTTACAGTTCGGATGATCTCCCTACAGCCCTCGAAGCTTTCCTCGGCGATTGTCCCGGTCACGATTATATCTGCCCCGGCTTTAAGCGCCTCAACAGCGTCCTCGGGCCTCCTAATCCCCCCGCCCACGACAATAGGAATTACAACGGCCTTCCTAACCGCTTTGATCGTCTGGGGTGGTATCGGCCTCTGGGCGCCAGAGCTCGCCTCGAGATAGATGATCCTTATCCCGGATCTTCCATATAGTGGGTATCCTGAACCCCATTCTCTCCAGCCTATCCGCCCCCGCTTATCAAACCATCATTTTCGGGATGGCCCTTAATGAATAAGTGAGGGCTTGTGTCAGGGATATGTGGGGATGTTATTGCCCGGGATTCTAGCTAGGCTGTTTATCCTTGAGAATCTTGGTAGGATTGATGGTTTCGTTAGAGCTTATGCCCAGCATGTCGGGGAATCCACGATGAGGGCGTTATATGACGAGCTCAAAGACCTGCTGGAGGTGGTGGAGTGAGGATGCCGATGGAGGGGTGGAATAGGTTGGAAGTCGAGTGGATGGAGGGATGAATATATGCCTTGGAGATCTAAACTCGAGCCATATGAAAGCGAGATATTGCAACTTTATGACATAGGTTTTTCAGCGAGGGCAATTCGGGATATATTAAAAGAAAGGTATGGCATCACAGTTTGTCGAAATACTGTTAGGAATTTTATATTACAAAGAAGACCTCTCCGACATCACGGAGAAACAAAAAAGATGATGTACCAACTTGGTATACTGCAACGATCTCTAATCTATCCTAAGAAAGCCTTTGACAAACCTAGCGAACGATCATATTATTGCGGGTTTTCCGAAGATTTCAATGTAAGGCAATACGGATGGCAGATATTTATATCATCAGGATCAACGCATCCAAGTTTCATCGAGCTATCAGTAAAATTGTTTCGACCATATGGGCGACTGATGTTACGATCTACATTCAACGATAGATTCAATGTCTTCCAATTACATTTTACCGCGTTGCTTCATGAATCTTTCACATTTCTCGTAGATTACAAGAGCGACAGAATCGGCACACTATCCTGCTTTAATCGTCAAGAAAGATTAAGGTACCTTGAAGGGCTTGTCGATTCAGAGGGGTCGCTTAACATAGCGAGAGTTAACAAAAAAGACTATTATTACCCCGTCCTCAGCATTTCAAACACCAATCATGAGATCTTACAATGGCTAGAAGATACATTTGGAGGGCATTCCTACGATTACCTTAATAGATGGCAGATATATGGGAAAGAGGCTTTGACGTTGCTGAAGAAGTTGCAACTCTGACATAGAGAAAGAATGGTGAAACGTTCAATAATCCTAGAAAACATTAACGATCTAAAAAGAGCTAAACAATTGATTGAGAATTACCTAGACAGCATTAGACAGCAAAAAGCAAGATTTCAATTGTTTCTTCAAAGACTATACGAAAAACATAAGACATTTCAACTTTAAGCCCCTTCCGTCTTTCCCCTTATCTTTTTCTTTCCTTTTAAAGAGATTAAGTTCTCTTGTATTCTCTTATATGGCGAATTAATTTACTTAACATGTCTGGATTCTTCTCAGCTAAGGTTCCTGTAACAATTACGTTTGCACCCGATTTTATGACCTCATCAACGTGTGTTATACTCCGTATACCACCGCCAACTATTACTGGTATATCTACATTATTAGCTACGGCGCGGATGATCTCGCCTGGAATAGGCGAGCTTGCACCTGAGCCCGCCTCCAAGTAAATAAAACGCATTCCGAGGTACTGAGCAGCTAACGAGTATGCAACCGCAACTTCAGGCTGGTTTTTTGGGAGCGGTAGTGCTCTTCCCATAGAGGCAACAGCCGTTTCTGAGTTAAACACTAAATAACCCATCGGAATCGCCTCTAGATTATATTTTTTGATTAGGAGAGAAGCTTGAACTTGAGCACCCATTACAAAATACCAATCCAAAGAATTCATCAATACCATGTACCATATAGCATCAGCACTTGGGGCTACAGCTTGAACGTTATTAGGAAATATAATTATTGGAAGACTGGTTGACTTTTTTAACATTTTTATAAAGTTGTCAAGATCTATTTGTGAACCTATAGTCGATCCCCCAACCATCACTGCCGCACTCCCCTCAGCTTCTGCAAGTTTTACGAGCCTTTCACCAGAAGAAAAAGACAACTCGTCAGGATCGAGGAGAAGAATATGAATAGGTCCTTTTTCGATCTCCTCCAGTAGATACTGTTCGACTTTCCCTATCTTTAAGGGTTTTTTGAGACCCATCACGTCTATGGTTTTACTTCCGTGATGTTTAAAAATCTTTCCCATAACTAGCTCCAGCTTTTACTTCAAGGCTCATGAACCATATGGCATCGGCATACCTGCTTACGCTCGTGATATTGTTCGGGAATATTATGACGGGGATCTTGACCGATGACTTTATGGATTTAACCAGCTCATCCATCTGAGATTGGGAGAAGAATGTTGATCCTCCAACCATTATGCCCTCTGAGCCCGCCTCCGCCTTAGACGCTCTCATGGAGGCATTTTCAGGAGATGATTCTTCTGGGTCTATGAGGAGAAGGTGGATCTTCTCGCCAGCTTCCAGCTTACTAAGCAGGTATTGCTCAACTCTGCCTATCCTCAGATGCCTCATAAGCCTCACCCTGATCCTGCGTGCCGGATAACTCGCCAAGCTCGCTAGTCTCAGAGGGCCCCTCAGCCCCAACCACCTGTGATACGGGCTGCTCAACCGGCTTCCTAGCACCAGTCACTATATCATAGAACTCTGCATAGGCGTCCACTGGCATGTATGCTGGAAGCCATCTAACCTCGGCACTGGCCCCGCAGCTTCCACACGCGACCCTAGCAACATCCGACCCCTCCTCATGATAAACCGCCACACTAACTTCATTACAGATAGGGCACATAAAGAGCTTGGGAAACGGCTTAACCACTTTCTTTATGATCTTTCTCCTCTTTCGGCCCACACCACCTCACCTCCAATCAGACATGCTACCATCAGTATCCGGCTATTTCCTATGCCGAGTGACTAAATAAATATTAGATTCAAGCCTTGTGAAGAGCTTGGGTGAGGAAGAAGGCTATATGAGGGGGCGGGTGAGGATCGGGCTGGTAACATTGGATATGAAGATGGCGGCGAGGCTTAGGGAGCTCTCCCGGGAATACGGTGTTGAGCTGGTGCACTCTATAGATGCTGAGAGCCTCCCCCTCGACGTAGACGTGATTATAATGTCGAGAAGCGAGAGGATACATGTTGATGGCAGGAGAGTTGTTTATTGCGAGGATTTTGGGTCGCTGGATGAGTGCTTGGAAAGGGCGTTGGAGCTTTCCATGGGCGGGCTTGGCAGGAGGATGGCGGTAGTCGCCATAGACCCGGGCAAGAGCCCTGGCGCCGCATTCCTCTTAGACAACTTCCTCCTTAAGACTAGGAGATATGGATCCCTTGATGAGCTTGTTGACGATGTTAAGCGCTTCCTGCATAGGCATCAGGATGCGGGGAGGAGGTATGTGGTTCTGGGAGCGACTACAAACATGAGCGCTGTAAAGTCTCTTATGAAAAGTCTCGAGGAGGCTGTTAGCAGTGTGGGGGCGACGATAGTAGTCTGCGATGAGTCTTTTACAAGCAGGGGCATCCTCCCCAAGATGAGAGGTATGAGTAAGGATGAATACTCAGCTTTAATGCTTTCCCTCAAGAGTGTTCTCGGCTTGGAGTAGGTGATCCATCATGCCCGTGGTTAGGGTGAAGAAGGGTGATACGCTGATGCTCTATGGCCCGGCCTCGGCGCTCCTAGTTGAGGGCAGGGCATCTGTGCTCGGCTGCCCTCTGACTCCCAGAAGCAAGCTGATTGTGAAGAGCTGGAGATCTAGGCCCATATACGCGGAGAGGGACTTCGTGGCGGATATTGCTTATGGTGAGGGCGGCGGCTACGACATTATCGAGGGCGATACGATTCCGGAGGAGTGGAAAACCTTGGCCGAGAGGGCCTCAGAGAGCCCGAGCAGGGTCTGCGTCTACGGCGGCGTTGACTCTGGCAAGACCACGCTGGCAACACTCATTCTCAATAGCATGGTCAAGAAGCTGAAGCTAGCCGTATACGTTGACTTGGATCTCGGCCAGTCGAGCATCTGCCCGCCGACGACAATAGGCTATGTCTCTCTAAGGGCGCCGACCCTCGACATTTCCTATCATAGGATGGAGGGTGGTGAGATTGTCGGATACACGTCTCCAACCCCCATAGCCGGGGCGCATCTCAAAGCTGTTGAGAAGCTGGTCGGAAAACTCTCAAAGAAATATGGAGGTGTGGCCGCGTCAATAGATCTGGATGGATGGGTTTCAGGCGATAAGGCGATAGAGCATAAGAGGGAGCTGATAAGAATCCTCAAGCCCAATTATCTCGCCTCGATAGGAGAGATCCCGGATGAGATTCGAGAGGAATGTGAGAGGCTCGGCGTGGTATATGAAGTGCTCCCACCACCCCGAGAGGTTAGAAGAAGGGATCAATCTGCTCGGCGCAAACTCCGCGAGCTAGCTTACGAGAGATTCCTAAGGAAGTCTGTTGTCAGGAGGGTCCCCATAAGCTGGATAAACCTCAGCACCATAACTGATGGGGCGGACCTGAGGGATGTGAAGAGGTATATTGAGGCAATTATCCAAGGCTATGCTGAGGAGTCCTTCGAACCAATTGAGCAGGATGCTGAGAAGGCTTTGGGCGAGCTCGCCAAGAATGAGGTCGGCGTGCTAAGCTATCTCAGGAACCCTGATGAGGCCTTCGTTGGCATAGGGCTACTCATAGACCTCAACACAAAGGAGGGCTACATTAGAATCATAACACCATACAAGGGGACTATCAGGCATGTTATAGTCGGAGCGATACTATTATCAATCCAGGGCGAGGAGGTCTATTCGAGCCCGAAGATCCTCATGCTGAACAAAATCAGCTGAGCAGGGAGATTATTCTACTCCTTCCCCGCTCTAGGTTGAAGCACCTTTATCGTCCTGACGACCCCGGCAAGCTCTAGGTTCCTAGCATTCTCGGATGGTAGCGCGGCAATATCCCCGGCTTTAAATGGCCCATAGGATTCCATGTCTATCCCGATAAACTCCGGCGTATCCTTTAGGAAGCATACGAGCTCATATCTTGACGGTATCCTCTCCCAGTTCTGGTAGGCAACTGCCTCGATAAGTTCTCCAACGCAATCCCTATACTCCTTGATAAGCGATACGAGCCTTGGATAGATTCGGCGCTCAAATCCGATAAGATTCTCGAGGGGCTTCTCCTCGACCGCCGCCTCAACAAGCTTTTTCAGCCTTAGCTCAAAGAGCTCCCGCACGATCTTTGTAACTGTCTCGAGAAAGACCTCCTTCAGCTCCGATGTAAGCGTCCCCCTATCAGAGACCCTAAGCTGGTGCTTGAGGCCTCCAATATATTTCCGTATACCCTCTAAGAGCTCTTCGGGGAGCTTGGCAGGCCCCTCCTCACCCCTCTCAATCCTCCAAGCCTCCATGAGAGACTCGTAAACATCCCCGTGAGGATCGGAGCTCATACTACTCCACATAAAGCTCTCCTACAAGGAGAAATATAAGGAAAGAAGGTGACGTAAACAGTCCAAAGTCACCCCTCTCGAGAGACATTAAATCAGATTGGGGGTGGGAAATTATCCTGTTGGGCTTGACATGAGGGGGCGTCATTCCTTAAATTAATGAGGATGCCCTCATTAGGGCTTTAGAGGATGCGGGCGAGAATTGTCTCGAGCGAGCAGGTTTATCGGGGTAGAGCCGTCTCCCTGAGGAGGGAGCTTGTTGAGCTGCCGTCGGGTAAGAGGTTTTATCGTGAGGTCGTGGAGCATGGCGGCGCCTCGGCCATAGTCCCCGTAACGCCTGAAGAAAGGATCATCTTAGTCAGGCAGTATAGGCATCCCATTGGCGAGTATATTCTCGAGATTCCAGCTGGGACTCTTAAGCCCGGCGAGGATCCCGAGATCTGCGCTAGGAGGGAGCTCGAGGAGGAGACGGGCTATGTTGCCGATGAGCTCATCCACTTGCTCACAATATATCCGTGTCCCGGCTATAGCAGTGAGAGGCTTTATATCTACTTGGCTAGGGGGCTGAGGAGGGGCTCCCAGAGCCTAGAGATAGACGAGGACTTATCGGTCGTGGAGCTTAGCATCGAGGAGGTCCTAGAGGCGATTAAGAGAAACAAGATAAGGGATGCGAAGACTATCGCCGCCATACTCTATTATCATAACTTCGTGGCGAAATGTTGATATCCCTTATCCTCGAGAACCCGCCACTCGCCTCCCCATCTAACCCTTATCACTTTATCTTCTGAGACTCTTCCTACGATTATCAGCCTTCCCCCGGCCTTCTCAACGGCTTCACGCGCCATGTCAAGTAGCGCCGGCTTTATCGTCACGACGAGCTCATACTCTTCGCCGCCATAGAATACTAAGTCGAATAGGTCTAGGCCATACTTCTTGGCATATTCTTCGGCCTCCCGGCTCACGGGCGGCTCATCAATTATGAAGCCGACATCATTCGCCCTGCTGAGCTCATGTAGCGACCTCGCAAGACTATCGCTAGAGTCTATCGAGGATGATGCTGCACCTGTCCTCGCGAGCTCCACGCCCTCCCTGACCCTAGCAATAGGTCTAGAGAAGCATTCGATTAATCTCTCTGAGAGTGGGTCTCCCCTCCTCCCGCTGAGAAGCGCATGGAGGCCTGCTGCCTGCGAGCCAAACTCCCCCGTAACCGCCAGTATATCGCCCGGCCTGGCACCAATCCTCGATATCGTCCGATCCGCCGCCCCCAAGCACATGACATCTATTATTATCTCCCTCCCCGAGTTCAGGTCGCCGCCGATGATTCTTCCACCATAGAGGCGTGCCGCCTCCTCAAGCCCCATCCAAAGCTCCTGAAAATCCTCAAAGAGCATATCGCTTGGAAGCATGAGTGAGACCAGATATGCTATCGGAGCGCCGCCCTTCGCGGCCACATCACTCGTCGCCGCCGTCACCGCCTTGAAACCCACATCCCTCAGCCTCATCCCAGCCGGCATGTCCGTTGACTCGACAAACATATCACATGACACTATGAGCCTTCCATCGAATAGGAGGTCGGCAGCATCATCGCCGGGCGGGAGAGATGCGCCCTCACCTTCATCAAGCCTCCTAACTATCCACTCGATAAGCCCCCCTTCACCGAGATCCCTAAGCCTCTTCATCTCCCCATGATCCTCCGAAGCATTGTCTTTAAGCACCAAGAGGCATAGTGTGTAATCTCGCTTCTGCCAAGCTTCGACTTCCCAGCCCTTCGTGGGAGGAACCTTAGAGGATATTCCTCGATCCTGCATCCAGCCTCATGGAGAAGATAGAGAAGCTGCACTTGGAATACGTATCCTGACCAGAGCTCTGTGAGCCTATCTATGATCTTCTGGAGGGCCGTTGATCGGATGACCCTGAATCCTGATGTCGCATCCCTAACCCTGACGCCTGTCGAGATCCTCGCGAGCAGGTTTGCTCCACGACTCACGAGAACTCTGTATATGGAGCCCTCAACCCAGCCGCCTCCCGGAACATATCGGGATCCTATCACGACATCCACCCCAGAGCTCTCCGCATGCTCAAGCATCCTGAGCAGGGTCTCCGGCGGATGACTACCATCAGCATCCATCTCGCAGATATAGTCGGCCCAGCCATGCCTCTCCAAAGCCCTCCTAAAACCATCTATATAGGCGGAGCCGATACCGAGCTTGCCCGGCCTCTGAAGCAAGTCTATCCCAGGTCGGGAGGCCGCCATCAGACGAACCACATCAGCCGTTCCATCCGGGCTCGAGTCATCAACAACCAAGATAACAACCCTCCAGCCAGCACACTCAAGAACATCAAGAACCGCCGGAATAAGCCAGCCAACATTCTCAGCCTCATTATAAGTCGGAATAACAACAACAGCGCCTCTCAAACCACAGAAAAAGAAAACATTCAACGATAAAAATCAAACGAGCGCACTAATACAATTCAGACTCGTAGTACAGGAAGATGCAGATGGAGCCCCGGCCGGGATTTGAACCCGGGACCAACGGCTTTCTGGCCAAGAGTGGATACGAGGCCGCCGCTCTGCCGGCTGAGCTACCGGGGCGCACTTCTAAGAGTTTTTCCGCTTAGATTTAGGTGTTAAGGGTTTTGGGCGGATATTAGTGCCGCGAGCAGTGTTATTGCGGCCATGATTATTGTCAGCATGTATGGTTTCAGCTTTTGGGATGCTCTTAGTAGCGCGGCGATTGTAATGAGCGATATGGCGATTGCTGTGGCTATTGCTGTGATGAGAGCGGCTGCTGGGATGAGGCCTGTTATCTCTTGATTTAGGAGGAGCACGTATGCTGATCCGCCGATTGTTGCGGGGATGCTCATGAGGAATGAGAGCCTTAGGGCTGTCTGCGGGCTTTTGCCGAGCGCGAGCAGCGCTAGGACCGTTATCCCGCTTCGGCTGACCCCGGGCAGCGCTGATAAACCTTGAGCAAGACCCGCGAGAAGCCCATCCCTATATGGCCTGAAGTCTTCTGCCTGGTTCCCATGATCTCCCATCCTCCCGCCCCTCCAGAGTAGGATGCTCATGATAATGTATAATGTTCCTATGAGGATCATAGATAGCTTGTCGAGATGTTCGAGGGATTCGGCGACTAGGAGGGCGAGGGGTGGGGCTGCGAGCCCGGTCGCGATGATTGAAGCGAGTATGAACTTGAGGAGCCTTATCCCCTCCTTATCGCCAGCCAGCCCTTTAACCATCTTGAGAATATCTTTTCTGAAGTAGGCTATTGCGGCCGCGGCTGTCGAGCCATTCAGGAATAGGCTGAGCATGTATGCCGCGGATGGATTAATGCCTGCGAGATAGAAGATGAACAGTAGTATTGTCTTGCTGCTCACGGGGAGCCACTCGAAGACTCCCTGAGCCGATCCAGCCGCGACGCCTAGAAGAAGCTCCTCATAGCCTCTCAAGTCCTTTTCCGGGTGAGAGCCGGGATCACGTAAGAGATATATCCTCCGCATCTTCCTTCGGCTTGAAATGCTGAAATATCGGCTGGATGAAGTCCTTGCTAGAGCTTGATATTTCTCCCGAGAGTGGTTCGTGAGAAGGAGTGTAAGATCTGCGGTGCCAAGTCGAGGAATATCTCGGAGAGCATCGGCGTCTGCGTTAGATGCCTGAGGGAGAGGCCTGAGGAGGCTTTAGAGATAGCTATGCGATCTCATCGAGAGAGTAGGACGAGGTGGGGTCTTCCACCCGAGCCGCCGAGGACGGCTGGCGGGGTGAGATGCGGGCTTTGCGATGCGGACTGCTTGATCGGGGAGGGCGAGGCGGGCTACTGCGGCCTGAGAAGAAATGTCGGTGGAAGACTCAAGTCGCTCGTCTCAGCGGAGAAGGCGCTACTCCACTATTATCTAGATGCTCATGTTACAAACTGCTGCGCGGCATGGTTCTGCCCAGCTGGAACGGGATGCGGCTATCCAGCCTACGCGGTCAAGAATGGGCCCGAGTATGGCTACTATAACCTCGCGCTCTTCTTCTATGGCTGTAGCTTTGACTGCCTCTTCTGCCAGAACTGGTCTCATAAGAGGCTAAGTGAGGGAGGGCTTGTATTGGCTGACGAGCTGGTCAAACATACTCTCAGGGACTTCAGGATTACGTGCTGGTGCTGGTTCGGCGGCTCCCCGGAGCCGCAACTGCCATTCGCTATAAATGCATCCCGGAGGATATTGGAGGAGAAGCCTGAGAAGAGGATCGTTAGGATCTGCTTTGAGTGGAATGGATGCGGAGCGCCTGAGCTAGTTAAGAGGGCTGGGGAGCTTGCATACATCAGCGGCGGCAATATAAAGTTCGATCTGAAAGCCTATACGCCGAGCGTTCACCGCGCCCTAACGGGGAGGGATAATGAGCGGGTCCTCGAGAACTTCGAGCTGATATACAAGGAGTTTTATGAGCGGAGGAGAGACACCCCGGTCTTGAACGCGACAACCCTCCTCGTCCCCCACTATGTTGATGAGTATGAGGTCTCGATGATCGCGGAGTTCATAGCGAGCCTCGACCCCGAGATCCCATACAGCCTCCTCATATTCCACCCGGATTATCTCATGAGCGATATGACGATAACCCCTAGAGAGCAGGTTGAGAGATGCTATCAGGCCGCGAAGAAGCATCTCAAAAGGGTAAATATAGGGAATATCGCCCTCCTCGGCCTGGCCGAGGCTGAGATCTGATCAATGAATAAATTACCGGTAATATCCTGGATGGTGAGGATGGAGGATGGGGGCGGAGGTCGAGATCATAGTTAAGCCCCCGAGCATGAGGGCTTCTAAGGAGGCCGCCGCAGAGCTGAAGCGCATCAAGCCCGACGCCATAATGCTAAACCTCCCCGAGAACATAAGCGACCTAGTGCAGGATCTAGCCTCCGAGAGTATCCAGTATGAGGACTTCATAGAGGAGGTTGGAGAGAGGCTTCCAAGCCCCGCGGAGGCCTGGCTCAAGGGATATGAGCATATCTTACTCGAGCTCCGGGGACTAAGGAGAGCCCCCGATGTCTACTGCTATGGAGACCTAGTCTCCTTCGAGGTGGAGGCGAGGAGAGCTATTGAGGTTGCGCGCTTAACCCTTAGAACGATCATAACGGGGCGCGTCGACGTGGATGAGTGGCTTAAGCTATTCTTGGAGGAGAGGAAAATAATTGGGGCTGGCTCGATCAGGGAGGCGGAGAAAGTCGCTAGCACGCTGATACGCTATGAGAAGGCCGCCTGTATCTCAGAGCATTTGCAAACTCATCTTAAGGCGAGGCTGGCAAGAGAGGGCATGATTACTAGGGTGCGATACGTCGGGCAGCCCTATCACTTCACTCCGCTGGAAACCCTGAGAAGAAAAATCGCGAAGGGGGATGTGAGTAGAGAAGAGATCGAGGCTCTCGTGAAAGAGCATGTGAAATTTATCAGGGAATATGTTTACCGTAAGCCGCTCCTAGAAGCGCTTGACGAGTGGAGCATGAGGAAGCTCTACTGGCTCTATGGATGTAGGAATAAACCTTAATTCCAAGGAGTTTCCAGCCCTCGACATGAGCTATCTACTCCTTGTCATAGATTTCCAAGAGAGGTTGCTGAAGCATATTCACGGCTCGGATGATGTCTTGAGGAGCGCGGTTAAGTTGATTAGGGCCTGCAGGGTTCTAGGAGTCCCTATCATATTGACTGAGCAGATCAAGCTCGGTGAAACTGTTAGTGAGGTGAAGGGGGCCGCTGGCGTGGAGCCGATATTAAAGTCGAGCTTTAGCTGCGTGAAGTGCGAGCAGGTTCGCGGGTCCTTGGAGAAGATTGGGCCTAAGATGGTGATCTTGGCCGGAATCGAGGCGCATATCTGCATACTCCAGACCGCTCTAGATCTTCTCGAGCTCGGCTATAGGGTCTATATTCCCGTGGACTGCATCGGCTCAAGGAGGCCTATTGACAAGGAGGTCGCGGTCCAGCGGATGATAAGCGCCGGGGCAATACCAACCACATGGGAGTCACTTGTATACGAGATGCTTGGATCAGCGGAACACGAGAAGTTCCGCGAAATTCTTGAGATAGTAAAGTCTAGTGATTCCTGAGCTGTGGTGCATGGGGGTATTAGGCCATGCCTGTGAGTAGGGAGTTTGAGGAGCTCGTGAGGGGGCTGGGCGGCGAGATCCTTGAGCTGGATGCGCCGGTCAAGACCGTGGAGCAGGCTGCTAGGGCGACGGGAGCAGACCCGGGCCAAATCATCAAGTCAATCCTCCTAGTAACTGAGAGTGAGGGGGCTGTTCTGGCGATAGTTGATGGTAGGTCGCGGATCGACATGAAGAAGATTGAGAAGAAACTTGGCAGGGCGAGGCTTGCATCGCCTCGAGAAGTTAGGGAGATTACGGGATATGAGGTTGGAGAGCTCCCGCCCATAGGCATCCCGCTTAAGACCCTGATCGACCCAAGGGTCCTCGAGAAGAGTTACGTCCTAGGCGGAGGCGGGGCCATAAACAAGCTGATAAGAATAGATCCACGTAAGATCGTCGAGGCCCAGAATGCTGAGATCGAGGATATATCGGCTGAGATGCGGTGACTTGCCGAGACCGCCGCATCAAAGTATATAATTTGGGGCGTTCTTCGTGGAGATGCGGGCCCGTAGCTCAGCCTGGTTGGAGCGTCCGGCTGATAACCGGAAGG
>Ga0185307_1001020_pt1 | contig 16372 bp, 16 predicted proteins | sample LHCtaG_FD_128010 | JGI IMG/M metagenome (GOLD analysis project Ga0185307, IMG submission 128010) | Hot spring microbial communities from Little Hot Creek, USA to study Microbial Dark Matter (Phase II) - LHC4sed_matched (SPADES... | ecosystem: Environmental > Aquatic > Thermal springs > Hot... | reverse complement strand
CTTGAAGTTTATGGCCTTGGGGTCGCAGACCCCGACGCAGCAGTAGCACCCGATGCAGTGCTTCAAGTCTATGTACGGGGCTTGGGGTACGGCCTCGGGGTACGGCTTTACGACCGCCGATCTAAATTCAATGCCGTAGTTGTACTCGTTGGGGAGCTGTATCGGGCAGACATCGAGGCACTTATTGCACCCGTTGCAGAGCTTCTCGTCCACGTACCTGGCCCTCTTCAACACCTCGACCTCGTAGTTGCCCGGGAAGCCCCTCACCGACCTGACCTCGCTCAAGGTCAAGACCTCTATGTTGGGGTGGTTGTACGCCTTGGACAGCTGGGGCCCCAGGACGCATATGCTACAGTCGAGCGTCGGGTACACCTTGTCCCACTTGGCCATGTGTCCCCCGATGAAGCCCTCCCTCTCCACCAAGTAGACCTTGAAGCCCATCTCCGCCAACGAGAGGGCCGCCGTGACTCCGGCGACTCCTCCGCCTATTATCAGGACGGACCGCTCTACGGGCACCTTGACCACCTTGGCTGGCGGAGCGCGCGACACCGCTGCTAAGGCCATCTCTATGAGGTCCATCGCCTTGTTGGTGGCCATCTCGGGGTCATGGTAGTGGACCCACGAGCACTGCTCCCTTACGTTCACTATCTCCACGAAGCCCCTGTTCAAGCCGGCCTCTTCGGCCACCCTCCTAAATAGCTCCCCGTGGAGCGACGGAGTGCAACACGCTATTACGAGCCTATCGGCCTCCTCTTCCCTTATCGCCTCCCTTATCCTCCTAATCCCCTCGTCGCTACAGCAGTGCTCTTGGTCCCTGACGACAATCCCCCCTCTCCCAGAGAAGTGCTTGACAACCTTCTCTACGTCCACCACTCCGGCTATGTTGGTCCCGCACCTGCATACGAAGAGCAAAACATTCCTCGAGTCCTTGCGGTTCGACGCCTCCTCGCGCTGGAACATCTCAAGCCACTCAGACGAGGGCTAGCAAGCGGCTTAAGACTTCCTCCTCGCTGAGTGCTTCTCTATTGACTACGAAGGGCCTCAGCTGCACTTCGACGCCATCCGTCCTGGTCACGAAGCCTCCCGCCTCGACCCCCAAGACCTTAACCGGCACGGCCACCCTCGAATGCGCCTGAGTCAGGCTCTTCAGTTCAGTGGTGCAACAGACCCTGCCCCTAAGCCTCTTCGAGGCCTCTGCGGGCATTTGGACCAAGACGTCGCTGTTGAGAGCTAAGACGAAGTCCACGGCACCTCGCGAGATCAAGGCTTGTGCGGGCTCCGCAGGCCTCCCCTCCTTGAAGTCGTAGGGGGAGCAGGTCTTCAAGGCCCTCCACACTATCTTTGCCTGCCCGTAGGAGTTAACGTTCTCGGCCATCGGGTTGGCCGAGCACTTGCACTTGGAGCTCAGCTTCTGCGCGAGCTCCAAGACGGCCCTCAGGCCCTCTTCGCACCTCAAGAGTCCTGGGCCCACGAAAAGGGCCACAAAGACCGCCCTCTTGAGGTCCGACGTCAGGAGGGCTAATTGCCTCGCGAGCTCTGGCCCCAGCCGCGGGGCACGCCCATCTAGTAGGTTCATGAGGGCTCTCGCCACTTCGGCATCTGAGCAGAGGCCTATGACCGCCTTGTGCTGGGCTATTTTCATGCTCATCGACTCCCTGACGTCTATCGACGCCACTATTCTGCTCTCCCTGCCCATCTTTGCCACGCTACCCCTAGGCATGACCGCATAGTGGCTCGCGTGCCGCAGGTGGGTGTCCGCCGCGCTGACCCCCCAATAGATCACGAAGTCGGCTTCGTCGAGAATCTCTTCGAGCCTCGAGCCCTTGACCCCCAGCTCCTCCTGGAGAGGCACTAGGGCCCTGCATATCGAGTGCGGAGAGTCGCAGTAGGCACCAAGCTTCTCGGCGATCCTCAGCGCCAGCTCCGTGGTGGCGTTGCTGGAGCACTCTCCCCCGTATATCAAGGGCCTCTTGGCCGACTTCAACATCTCAGCGAGCTGTTCGATTGCCTCATCAACGCCGACCTTGTTGCCATCAACCAAGGCCCCCTCAAGCCTGTTACGCTGAAATCCCTTGAGCCTCGCGTCCCCATGGCTGCAGGCCCCTCTCGTCTTGACTATCGAGGAGCCCTCGACCTCCACGTCCACGTCGTCGCAGAGCAGTGAGCAACCCGTGCACACGACGTTCTCCATCATCGCCCTCACGCCACTATCTTTATCGCACCGCTGTAGCAGACGAGCTCGCACACGTTGCAGTTCATCCTCGAGGGCGGGTAGCGCCTGCACTTCTCGAGGTGCAAGACCTTTATCTTGCCGTCTTCGACGGTCCACAGAGCATCAGGGCTCTTGGGGTTGCGTCCTGTGGCCGACTTGGGGTCTAGGATCACGTTCTCGGGGCACGCCACGATGCAGTTGCCGCAGCCTATGCACTTATCGGGGTCGATCTGGATCAGGGTCTCCGCGGCCGAGAGTATGGGCGCCAAGAGCTCTTTGAGCTTCGCGAGCTTATCGGAGTACTTGGGGTCGCCGACGAGCGGGGGGCAGTCCTCTATCTTGGCCTCTCTCCTAATGAGCTTGACGGCGAAGCCCATGCACGTGGTCCCGCACTTCTTGCAATTGGTCCCGGGCAGGAGCTTGTAGACTTGGAGGGGCGAGATCCTAGTGGACAAGCTTCATCCCCGCGCCCTGAAAGCAGTGGGCGAACAGTTAAGCGTTTGTCGAGGTTTAAGGGTTCTGAAAAAGGAGCTCAATTACTTAGAGCGGGCGACCTTGCCCTTCTTCTCCCTCGCCTCGCTACTCTGCAACCTCTTCATCACCTCCACAAAGTCTTGGTTCAAGGCCTCCAAGACCCTCTTGTATATGACGTTGAGGACCTCTTGAATGCCCCTCTTGACCATCTCAGGCTCGACGGCCTCGTACTTGTAGTAGTAACCTCCCCTCTCGATTATACAGGGCCTCCTAACCAAGAGGCCCATGTTCGTGAGCTTAACAGCTATCCTGTAGGCAGTCGGCTTGCTCTTGCTGAACACCTTGGCTATCTCTTCGACGGTCATGGGGTTCTTCAGCAACATGAAGTAGACCCTGAGCTCGTCCCTGCTCAAGCCTAACAGGCATCGCATGGCATCTTCGACGTCTATCTTGTCCGCGAGGGCCTTTACTCTGAGGGTCCTCAGGCCTTCGAAACAAGCTCGCCCAAAAAGTGCTTTGTCTTAGCCTATGCTTATAAGCTTAATCGAGGTCGTGGCCTATGTTCATTGCTTGAGCTCGCGCTTGTGGAGGTAATACTCGTACCCCTCGATTAATGCTTGCATGCTTGCCTCGAGTATGTTGGCCGAGGACCCAGCGGTCATCCAGCACTCGCCATCGCCCTTGAACTCTATGAGCACTCTGACCACGGAGGCCGTCCCCTCGCTCCTCCCGACTATTGACACCCTGTAGTTTACCAAGCTTACGCGTTCTAGATGAGGGTACTCGGGCTTCAACGCCCTCGTTAGGGCTAGGTCCTGCGCGTGCACAGGGCCCACCCCCTCGGCCACGCTCGTGACTATCTTGTCCTTGACCTTGAGCTTCACGGTGCAGACGGACCTCAGGCCTTCCTCGCCAGTCCCGCTCGTCACAGCCCACGACAGCACCTCGAAGTGGGGCCTGTACGCGTCCATTGCCTTCAAAAGCAACAAGTACAAGGAGCCGTCGGCCTCTTCAAACATCTTGCCGGAGGCCTCGAGCTCCTTCACCATCCTCAGGGCCTTGAGCACCACGGCGTCATCCTTCTTGAGGCTCAGGCCTAGCTTCGTGGCCTTGTAGACTATGGCCGACCTGCCAGCGATTTCGGAGACGGCTATGAACCTGTCGTTGCCCACGATCTCTGGGTCTATGTGCTCGTAGGCCCTCGAGACCTTCATCACTCCATCGCTGTGGGTCCCCGCCTTGTGGGCGAAAGCGTACTGCCCAGTATAGGGCTGATACGGGTTGGGCTTCACGCCGATCAAGTCGTAGACGAACAGAGATAGGCCTCTCAAGCCCCTGAGACCGTTAGAGCTCGAGCTCAGGGCCCTATAGCCCATCTTGACCTCCAAGGCTGGTATTATTTGGCAGAGGTCCGCATTCCCACACCTCTCCCCAATGCCGTTGATCGTCCCTTGGACGTGGACGGCCCCCGCCACCACGGCCATCAGGCTGTTGGCCACTGCCAAGCCGGAGTCGTTGTGGCAGTGCACTCCCACGCAATCCCCGAACCTCTTGCACATCCTCTTGGTTATCTCGTAGAACTCGTGGGTTAGAGCGCCCCCGTTGGTGTCGCAGAGGACTATCCTATCAGCCCCTGCCTCTCGGGCGACCTCGAGGACCCTCACCGCGTACTCAGGATCGTCCTTGTAGCCGTCGTAGAAGTGCTCGGCGTCGAATATCACCCTCATCCCGTGGCTCTTCAGATAGCTTATCGAGTCGTAGATCATGTCCAGGTTCTCTTCGGGCTTGACCCTCAAGACCCTCTTGACGTGGAGTATCCAAGACTTGCCGACGAGCGTCGCGTAGTCCACGTCGGACTTGACTATGGCGTTAAGGTTCCCGTCCTCCTCAGGCCTGACGCCCTTCTTCCTCGTGCTCCCGAAGGCCACGATCTTCGCTTGCCTCAGGTGGTAGTCCTTTATGGCCTTGAAGTACTCCTCGTCCTGGGGATTAGAAAAGGGCCACCCGCCTTCGATGAAGGGGATCCCAAATTCGTCGAGCCTTAACGTGAGGCTTATCTTGTCTTGAAGCGAGAACTTTACATTCATCCCTTGTGCTCCATCTCTGAGAGTGGTGTCGTAGATCTCAATATACCTCGATTTGGCGATCACCCATATCCTAAGCCCCGCGGGTCTACCACTCCCTCGAAGAGGGCTAATAAGCCTTCCGCCCCACGGGTTAGGCCCCTCTTCTAACAACATCTACAGGGCTCTTGAGGCCGTGCATCAACTCAATCGCCACGTAGTTTTGCAGGCGACCAAGAGCTCGCTGTTTATGGCGAGGAGCGGCCGGTCCTTTTGCGAGCAAATTGGTGGTCAGCGACGAAGCGCTATGAAAGCGGGGAGGCCTCGTGCTGACGGGGCATCGATGGAGGCGCAAGAATTTTTAGCCTTGTCCCCCTCACTTTTTAGCGCTTAAAGCCACGTGGAAGACGAGTCCGTGTGATTGAAGGGGCTTGAATCGAGCGCTATGTCTCTGCGCCTGGTCAAGGTGAAGGAGAAGATTAGGTCGCTAAAGCGAAATTTGAGCGACTTCGAGAGGATGCTGAGGATAAGCGGAGCGCTCGAGATATGCAGGAGGTACTTCGTTATGAACATGTTCGACGGCGCTTTGGCGGCTCTCGGAGTGATAATGGGCATGTGGGTCTCCGGCATCGCCGATTCGAGCGCCGTCGTCAAGACGACCCTCTCAGCGGGGTTGGCCATGTTCATCTCGGGCGCGTCGGGGGCTTATCTGACTGAGAAGGCGGAGAGGGAGAGGAGGCTTCGGGAACTAGAAGAGGCCATGTTCCAGGACATGAAGGGCACCATATACGAGAGGTCCTCGAGGCTCGCCGTCTTAGTCGTCTCAATGATCGACGGGATCTCCCCGCTAATGGCCTGCGCGATACTAATGACTCCTTTCGCCCTCTCTCGCGCCCTCGCGACGGGCTTCGCCACCGTGGCCCTAGCCTCGCTCATCATCGGCACGGCCATGTTGAGCACCTTGGGCTACTTCTTGAGCAGGATAGCTGGCAAGAAGCCCCTCGAGTACATGGCGTTCATGGCCCTCACGGGAATAGCCTCAGCAATAGTTATAGTCTTGTTGGGGCTACACACTTAGTGTCCGGGTGTGCACCGTCTTGTCCGTGGTGATAAGGAAGCTCTTGATAGACGCGCTGAAGCCGAGGGAAATACCAATAACGGAGCTCTCTAAGGCCATATGCTCGGCCAAGGGCGTTAAGGAGGTGGACGTCGTCGTCACTGAGGTGGACGTCAAGACCGAGACCGTCAAGATAACCATAATCGGCCAGAACATAGACTTCGACGAGGTGGCTAAAATAATTGCCCAGAACAGCGTGGCCATAAGGAGCATAGACCAGGTCGTCGTCCGCAGGACTAGAAGGGTCGTTTAGCGGATCGCCCTCTTCTCCACGTACAGGTCGGCGCATATGTAGGTCTTAGAGGGGGCCACGGACCTTATCTCCCTGACGCCCTCCATCCTCCACCCAGACCCTTCGCAGTCGAGGATCGGCGAAATCCTCTCTAGCACGTACTTGCGGAGGTCCTTAACGCGATGGGCCACGTCGTAGTAGTGGATAATGCCCCGGGCCTTCAGTGACTCGACGGCCTTGGCCAAGTAGTTTATGGCGTGCTCAGGAGAGGGCATCAGCACTCTGTCGGCCACGCCCTTGAGGTTGTAGAGGTCTATGACCTCCGCGGCGTCGCCCAAAAGCGGCACCACCTTGTCCTCCACCCTGTTTAGCTTCACGTTCTCGACCATGAGCCTATAGGCCTCGGGGTTCACGTCTATCGAGTAGACCTTGACGTCGGGGACTTTCTTCGCTATGACTATTGAGAAGGGCCCGACGCCCGCGAACATGTTGATCACTACCTCGCCGGGCCTGACCAAGTTAGCTACCCTAGCTCTCTCGTATTGGAGCCTAGAGGAAAAGAAGGCCCTCGATATGTCGACCTTGAAGACGCAGCCGCTCTCTCTGTGCAAAGTCTCGAGCCCTCCAAAGCCGGCCAAGACCTCATACGCGTGGACCCTCTCGAGGTCCCTCGCTGGCGACGCCCTCCTGACAACTAGCCTTATGCGGGGCCTTAGACGGCTGAGGAGGGCCCTCGCTATCTCGAACCCGTACTCATCGAGCTCCCTGGGCAGGTTGAGAATCGCTATGTCCCCTACGACCTCGAAACCCCTAGGCACGAATCTCAGCAGGTCGGGCGGCACGACCCCTCTCGCTAGCTCCTTCAGCAGACCTCCTCTAGCCATGACCGACGCTCTCGGCTTTGACCGGATAGGGGATGCTGAGGGCCTTCTCGACCACGGGCCTGTGGATGCTGTTGTAGCTGCAGAAGGGCCTTATCGTGCCGTCTGGCAGGGCGTAGTGGATGCAGCACCTTTCGACCCTCTCGAGGTCGAAGTTGTAGGGATCCATGAAGTGCATGCAACCCAATAACACCATCCTCCTCATGAGTCGCCCCAGTGCGTTGTACGACCCTTTGATCAACACGCTGAGCAAGCTTCTCCTGAGCTTGCCCTTAACCCCACTTGCCGCCCTCATCAACCTGATGTACGCCTTGAACCTCTTCCCCTCGGATGCGAGCTTGTAGGCCTCCCAGAAGTCCTCGGCCATTTTATCAACGTCGGCGTACCTCGTAACTGGCACTATCTCGTCGCCCTCTACCAGAAAGAAAGTCGCAACGCCGCAGTGAGGGTGAGCGGTGAACTCCGGGTATCCCTTGCCCTTGAGAGCCCCTACCGCTTTAGCCAAGGCCACTGGCCAGGGCACCGGCCTGAAGTCCGACACCTTAATCGCGCCGTTAGTCTGCTTTTCGCAAAGCTTCATGAAGTCGGATATCGTTATCCTCATCTTCTCCCGCTCCTCTCTGTTGATCCTGCCGGTTATGGAGACCGGCTGGACGTTCACTCCCCGAACCACGTCGCAGTTCTTGGCCGCGAACTTTACTATGTCGCCCAGCTGGTGGTCGTTCACCCCCCTGACTAGGGTCACCACCAAGACTATGGAGTCGTGCTTCAGCTTCCTCGCGTTCTCTATGACCTTGAGCTTGACGTTTAATAGCGGGATCCCCCTGGTCTTGACGTATATGTCGTCCGTCAAGCCGTCGAACTGGAGGTAGATGGTCGACGTGCCCGCGTCGAGTAAGCTCTTGTAGTACTCCAAGCTCTTCGCCAACACTATGCCGTTGCTGTTCACCTCTACGTGCCTGAAGCCCTCATCCTTGGCCATGGCCACGAGCTCCGGGAGGTCCTTCCTCAGGGTCGGCTCTCCGCCTGAGTACTGGAGGGCCGTCGGTGGTATGGGCCTGACGCTTCTGAGGTTCTTCAGCATCTGCCTAACTTGCTCTAGGCTCGGCTCGTATAGGTAGCCGACAGCCCCGGCGTGGGCGAAGCATATGGGGCAGTTGAGGTTGCAACGATTGGTGACGTCTATTATGCCCAGCACTGTACACGTCTTGTGATTCTCGCACAGGCCGCAGTCGTAGGGGCAGCCCTTCTCCCTCTTCTTGTGAGGGTTCGAGAGGCCGCTACCGAGGACCCCCCACTTCTCGGCCTCGCGGTAGAGCTCGTAGTCGCTCCAATAAACGTCGGTGTACTCTCCGTGTTGAGGACACGACTTAGATATGTACACGCACCCGTTATCCTCGTACACAAGCGCTTCCACCACTTGAAGGCACTCAGGGCATAGGCTCCTGGTCCTCTTTATGGGCCTCAACAGCTACCACCGAAGTCGATTTAACAGCTTTAGCTTCAGCCTCAATCCATTATAAGCTTTATCTAGGAAGCGACGCCCGACGACTGGCTACGCGCCTAGGAGCCTCTTAAACGACGAGTTCTAGTGATAGATAAAGCGTTAAGGTTCGATTGATGCTCCTCTCCGAGCCCTCTCAACGATCATTGTCGAGGACGTTTAAACCCGCTCTCGAAGGGGCTCGTCTATGTGAAGGTCAAGGTTTTAACCTATCCTTATTATCGAGGACCCCTTCTACGAAAGGTGTGAGGATAGCGATGAGGATAATAACCGTCAAAATCCCGGAAGCCCACTTAAGGGAGCTCGACGAGCTCGTCAGGCTAGGGATCTACCCCTCAAGGAGTGAGGCCATAAGGGTCGCTCTCCGAGAGCTCCTCAAGAAAGAGCTTTACGATAGGGCAGAGGAAGGCGACACTCAGAGAGCTATTCGCGTACGGTCGAGGTACTCGCCGCAGCGCAGGGGCTACGCTTACGACTACTAACGTCACCGATAGTGATGCAGCATCGTGCTAGCAGCTCAAGGCCTCATACGATGTCTTCTTCTCAAGCCCAAGGTTGAGGCCTCAAGACGCTTAAAAAGAGAGTTCTGCTGAGGTCGTAAAATTCTAAGACCCTCTCAACAGGTTCTTCTCGATAACCATTTTTCGACTATTGCAGAGTTTATTTGAGAGAAAGTCTGCCCCAGCATCAGATGCCTTTAAATAAAGTTTTCCACGCAAAATCAAAAGCTTCGCACTACGTGGTTTCATTTAGCGACGCCGCTTCCCTTGAGGTGGTACTGTGAACTACGTCATCAAGATCCACGAGTACAATTGCGGCAATTGCGGCTCGAAGTTCTTCACCTTGACTAGGATATATCAATGCCCAGTATGCAAGAACAGGGTTAGGAGAAGGGACACAGAGATAAGGGCCTTCAAGAGGTTCGACGAGTACAAAAATGAAATAGCGCGTTTCAAAGGCGAGTACTATTACAGGATCATCGGCGGTCGGAGTGTTTGGTTCATGGACAAGGCCTATGAGTCCAAAAGCGCTTGGAGGAGCAAGGTAAGGGAGGACTAAGGGGTAGAGAAACAGCTAAAGCCTAAGTAGATTGAAAAGATATACCTAGGGCCATGGAAGCGGCGTCAGCCACATCGCTGGCCTTACTGTCGTTACTGATAGTAGCGGAGCTCACTTACCTAGGCTACCACTTGTGGCTCTCAAGAGCCGCATCCAAGTACTCGACCCCCCGAGGTTACCTCCGAGAGACGCCAACCGTCGCCTTCCACATCCCCGTCAGGGATGAGCCGCCGCTACTCCTCGAAAGGGCCTTGGCCTCGATTAGGCGCCTCATGTATCCCAGGGACAAGATCAAGGTGGTAGTGGTCTGTGACGACGAGGACCCCAGGCCAATGGAGGTGGTGTGCGATAGGGCCCGAAAGGACCTAGAGGTGGTGTTAGTGCATAGGAGGGAGCCTAAGGGGTTCAAGGCCGGAGCGCTCAACGAGGCGCTGAAAGTTGAGAGCGACGTGATAGTAGTGCTGGACGTCGATAGCATACCGTCGCCGGACTTCTTGGTTAAGGCGTTGCCCTCCCTTTACGAGTCGGATGACGTCGCGGCCGTAGTCGTCAGGTTTGAGCCGTTTAACGCTAAAGAAAGCTTGGTCTCAGAGGCCGTAAGCTTCGGGTGGAACTTCTTCACGAGCGGACTCTTCAAGGGGCTTCAAGCGACGTTCGGAAGCTCGTTTCTCGTTGGTAGCGCCTGCATCATAAAGAGGGAGGCCCTCTTAAAAGTCGGGGGGTGGGACGAGGGGTGCCTGACGGAGGACGTAGAGCTTGGGGTCAGGCTCAGGCTCAGGGGCTATAGAGTGGTGTACAACGATGACGTGCCCGTGTGGATCGAGCATCCACCCACTTATGGCGATTTCAAGAGGCAACAAAAGCGATGGGCCTACGGCGCGAGCCAAGTGCTCCTAAAGCACGCTAAAGCCATAGCCACCTCGAGCTTGAGCCTCGCCGAGAGGGTCAGCTTGCTTATGTATTTGACCCAGTATTGGGGCCTAGCGCTGACGGGGTTGTCGGTCGTTGCTTTGCCATTGCTGACCATCCTCGGGGGAGAGCCGCCCCTCTTGCCCCTAATGCCCCTTATGGGCATCGGAGCGGCGATGCTGGTCCCGTACGGCTACTACCTCTCTAAGCAGGCCTCCAGAGGGCGTAGCTTAGCTCAGAGGATAAGGCTCCTCGGGAGGTCGTCTGCCTTGGTCGTGGCCATGTCCCTCGAGGTCTTCATTACCTCGATGAAGCCCTTGCTGAAAGTCGGCTACGGCTGGAGGGTTACGCCTAAGGGCCCCAGTAAGAGGGCCTTGAGGGCCTTGCCGATGCTCGAGCTCCTCCTCTCAATGCTCCTCCTCTCGACCTTGACTATAGCTGTTTTGAGGTCTCACGTCGTGCTGACGTTGTGGTCTCTCGCCCATCTAGCGCCTTTGATGTACGTAGTCTTAAGGAGGTTCAACTGAGGGGCTAAGAGGTCGGCAGGGATTGCTCGAGGCGACAGACGAATGAGCACGAGTCATCCCCCTTAGCTCGCAAAACCTCCTTTACCCTAACGCCTCTGACCTCGAAGCGGGTACTCACCATCCCGGTCAACTGACCTCCTCCCCGCCCTGAAGGGCGGGGGTTCCTCGCCCCTAGGGCTGGGGGTTTGGGATTGCATCCCCTCTTCGAGGGCTTAACCCCGGGCCTCCGGCCCACCACCCCTGCCCCTCTCGGGGCTCGGGGCTATATCAACTGCTAACTAGGAACGGAACGCCTTACAGGCTTTCCCCATCACCCCCGCCCTGGAGGGCGAGGCTTTCAGTTGTAACTCTATGTCCATCCAAGACCTCAAGAACTTTGCTCAAGACGGAGTAAAGCGACCTCTGACACAAAACTCTTCAAAAGTACAATTCTTTGAAAAGACAATCAACGGCAAGTCCCTCTTCGTTACCCCTTTAGACGTCCTCCTTCACCCGACGATGTTGAGCAACACTTCGATGAGGTAGGCGTCAGTGCCCATCCGTCGTGCTACTAGGAGCGTCACGCCTGCCCTCTGCTTATCGTCTTGGGGGTGGCGAAATGCAACCTCGTAGATTTTACCCATCATTGCTACAAACTCTAGTGGCACTGACCTCATTGGTGCCAAGCCCAGAGGCTTCTTCTAAGCCTCTCTATAACTCTTTTCCCTCACTTTAAGCCTTTTAAGCCTTAGAATCGGCGCCTACAACCCGACCCTTTGTTCCATAGAGTCGCATAACTAGACGAGTGCGTATGAGGAAACTATGAGGAAACAAAGTGAGCCACGCGGGCAAGACCGTACAGAATCGACCAAGGTCGGCTGATAGAGGCTGGTTTTTATGCTTGCCGAACCTCAACTACTTTGGTAACTCATTTCTTTAATATGGTGATAGACTTGCACATAAGGTTTGGCACGGATGGCTGGAGGAGCTTGATGAACGCTGACTTCACGATAGACAACGTCAAGGTCGTCGCTCAAGCGATAGCTGACTACGTCATCAGCAGAGGGCTCGCGAGGTATGGGGTTGTCGTTGGTTACGACTCCCGCAGGGGCTCTAGAGAGTACGCCAAGGCTTGCGCGGAGGTCCTCGCCGGAAACGGCGTGCCAGTCTACATGACCGTCACGGACGTCCCGACGCCCCTCGTCGCGTTTGCGACCGCCAAGTTGAGGACTGGGGGCGCCATCATGATCACGGCCTCTCACAACCCCCCGGAGTACAACGGAATAAAGTTCATACCCCACTACGGCGGCCCGGCCTCGGCAGAGATAACCCAAGAGATTGAAAGGTTCATCGCCCGAGCGGAGGTCAGGGCCTCGGACATAGGGGAAGCCGAGAGGAGGGGGCTAGTGGCCTACGCGGACTTTAGGGAGGAGTACTTGGACTGGATTTCGTCGCTCGTCGATAAAGACGCGATCCGAAGGGCCCGCTTAAGAGTTCTGGTGAACCCCTTGCACGGCTCCGTCGCAGGGGTATTGGATGAGGCTCTGAGGAGGCTGGGGTGCGAGGTCAAGTGTGTGCGGTGCGAGAAGGACCCCATGTTCGGAAGCCTGACGCCGGACCCTACCATGCCCGAGTCCGTCCGAGACATGCAGAGCTTCATGGAGGGCGTCGACGTGGGCCTCGCGACCGACGGCGATGGGGACAGGGCGTCGGCCTACTCCGAGACGTACATCGCCCCAAACACGCTATTTCCGTTGCTGCTCATGCACATGCTCAACAAAGGAGTAAGGGGAGGGGTCGTGAGGACCGTCGCCACGACTCACATGGTCGACGAAGTAGCTGCCAAGAACGGACTGAGGGTCTACGAAGTGCCCGTGGGCTTCAAGAACATAGCGCCCTACTTACTTATGGGCGAGGCGATCATGGGCGGCGAGGAGAGCGGCGGCTTTGGGTACAAGTGGCACGTCCCGGAGAAGGACGGGATACTGACGTGCCTATACGTAGTCGAGGCCTTGGCGCTCTCCGGCAAGAAGAGGCTCGAGGAGCTCATTCGAGAGATGGGCAAGGAGATCAAGTTGTTGTACAGCGTGAGGGGGAAGGTCGACGTCAAGAGGCCTCACGAGGTCCGGGGCCTCCTCGCGGGCTTAGAGCCCCGGAGCGTAGGAGGGCTTCGCGTTGAGGGGGTTTGCAGGATCGACGGGGCGAAGTTCGTGACCGAGAGGGGATGGGTCTTGATAAGGCCGTCGGGCACCGAGCCCGTCGTGAGGGTGTACGCCGAGTCGGAGGAGCCTGAGGTGGCCGAGGCCCTCCTGGCGTGGGGGTTGGAGAGGGTAAGAGGGCTCACGAGGGCTCGCTAAGGACGAGTTAATGGCTCACCCTTCTTGAAGGGCCTTGGATATCCTCTCTTTTAAGTCCATTATCTTGCCGTCCGAGACTATCGATATCTTAACCTCAAGCCTGGGCCTATACCCGAGCCTCGTGAATAGAGCCATCAACCAGGGGCCCGTGATCCTCTTTATCAGACCGGCTTCTGCGAGCCTCGCCAGCTCGGCGGCGACCACGTCGGCAACTCTGGGGAACTGGGCCTTGGCAGCCTCGAGGACCTCGTCGGCCCTCTCCTCTAACAGGGGCCTTATGACCTCATAGGGGTCCTTGGGCTTTACCTCCTTCTCCTCGCTCCTCTTAGTCGCTTGCGCGAGCAGTTTGCGCTGGAGCTCCAGCTTCTTCATCTGTAGCCACAGGTCCTCGCTCATGGTTCAAGCCCCGCGGCTCAAAACTCTACGAACTCGACTTTAAGCGTTGCCGTATCGAGCAAGGCCACGGATCTGACCCCGTAGACGTAGCCGCAGGCCTCGCCGGGGTTCACGACCAATGCGCTCCCCATCTTCTCGGCCCTCCTTAAGTGCGTGTGGCCGTGGACCACCACGTGGTACTTGCCGCTGAGGGCCAGCGCCTCGACTATTTGGGGGTACAATCCGTGGAGTAATGCTATCTTGACCTCATCCACCTCCAGCTCCTCGAAGTCCTTCTCCACCTTGAACCCCATGCTCGAGAACCTCTCGCGCAAGGCCCTCCTCTCGCCGTCGACGTTGCCGTAGACTCCCACGAGCTTGCACTCCAGCCCCTTGTAGACGGTGCAGGTGAAGGGCGCGACGTGGTCGCCCGCGTGCAAGACTAGGCCGACCTTCTTGGAGTTGAAGACCTCCACCGCCTTTGCTATGGCCTGCATGTTGTCGTGAGTGTCGGAGATCAGGCCTATCAACAACCTTGACCACCCAATACTACTAGGCTGAGAGCTCTTTAAATTGAGTGCACGAGGGTGGGCAGCCCTCTAAAGCATTTAAGGATAAGCCTCTAAACTATCTCGAGAGGCTTGAGGGTCGTAAAGATAAAGCTGAAGGTGCTGGGACGCAGCGAGGAAGAGGAGCTGTTGTTGCCAGGCATAGAGGCTAAGGCAGAGGAACTCTTCGAGGCCTCCGCAGGCCAGCTCGCGGAGAAGGGGGATGAAGTGGATTTTGAGCGAGCCCGAGATAAGGCACGATGCTGTCTCCGACCGCTGGGTGATAATAGCCCCTCATAGAGCTAAGAGGCCGAGAGAAGACCGTAAAGGGCAGTGTCCCTTCTGCCCAGGAAACGAGCACATGACCCCTCCGGCGTGGCTGGTCTACTCACGGACTGAGGGGGGACTCGTCAAGCTCGCAGACAAAGAGAATGAGAGAGTCGACAAGTGGGTCATCAGGTGTTTCCCAAACATGTTCCCAGCCCTCAGGAGCGACTTGCCCTTCGAGGAGAAGACCGACGAGTCCCTCTTCTTCGCGACCTCCTACAGCGGCTTCGGCTTCCACCACGTCATAGTCGAATCCCCGCTCCACGACGCCCACCCGCACAACAGTAGCGTGAAGGGCCTCGAGCTCGTCGTAGAGGCCTACTTCGACGTGATGACCAAGCTCTCTTACGAGAAGGGCGTGAAGTACGTGTGCCTCTTCAGGAACTACAAGCCAGAGGCCGGGGCCTCCATATCCCACCCGCATAGCCAAGTGATAGCCCTACCCGTTGTGCCATCGGTTGTGAGGAGGGAGATAGAGGCCGCGAGGAGGTACAACAGGGGACGAGGCGGGTGCTTCTACTGCGACTTGATAGAGGCCGAGGTCGGCTCTCCTAGGCTCGTCTACGCCGACGAGCACTACGTTGCCGTGGCCCCTTGGGCCAGCCTCTTCCCCCACGAGGTTTGGATAATCCCTAGGCGACACGAGCTCAATTTCATAAACACCCACCCCAAGGAGAGGAAGGCCCTGGCGAGAGCGCTCAAGGCCGTCCTCTCCGCCTTGGAGAAGGCAGCTGACGACCCTCCGTACAACTTCGGCTTTCACGTCGCCCCGGTGCGGTGGAGGGGCGAGAGCTACCACTGGCACATAGAGATTCACCCGAGGATTACCGCGCTGGCGGGCTTCGAGCTGACGTCGGGCATGTACATAAACACGGTCTCGCCTGAAAGAGCGGCCGACGAGCTTCGAACCATAATAGAAAAGGCCGACCTCTGAAAGGGCAAAAGACGAGGGATGGAAAGGCCTCAGCTCCGGCTCGAGGGCCCGTAGACGTCGCTCAGCCCCGCTTTCTCCACGTACATCCTGATCATGCCCCTAATCCTCCCCTCGGTCAGCCTGCCGAGAGGCGTCGGAGTCTCGAGGAACCTCTTGGCTATCCTCAGCCTATAGGGGTCGTAGCCCTCCCTAGCCTTAAACGAGGCCTTCGCCCTCACCATCTCGGCCCCGATCTTCAGAAGCTCCTCGGGGCTGACCTTGACTCCTAGAGGCTCGAGGGCCTTGGAGACCACCTCAAGCTTGTAGATGCCCCTAGCGAAGAGGCAGACCACCGAGCCGGTCAAGACGTTCCGGAACCTCTCCTCCTCGACCAGTTGCCTCACCATCTCCTCGTCGGTCATCGAGGCTCTGAGGGCCTTTTGATCCACGCTATACCCGGCGCTATCGAGGTGTGAGTGCCTCGACCCCGTCAGGAAGCCGACTAAAGCAACCGGCCCGGTGTGGTAGCCGGGGACCTCATTGCCCCCACACGCCAGCGCGAAGTCGAGGCCCCCGTATTTCGACGCCGCGACCTCGACCCCGTCGGCCAAGGCGCTGTAGAACTCGTTCGCCCTCCTCGCTATCCTCTCGGCCATCTTTATGTAGACGTCGACGTCCTCGCCCCAATTGGGCCTGAGGCCCATGGTCTCCTTGTCGGTTATGAGCCCTCGCTGGCAGGCCTCAGTGGCCCAAGCCATCGCGACTCCTGTGCTTATGGCGTCGAGCCCCAGCCCGTCGACCTTCTCTATGAGCCTCAGCAACCCCTCGGCGGACCCTATCCCGAGCATCGATCCCAAGGCGTATATCGGCTCGTAGTCGTAGGGTATTATGAGGG